>Ga0247727_10002307_pt1 | contig 43936 bp, 47 predicted proteins | sample WisWelCaveWW1625_FD_202498 | JGI IMG/M metagenome (GOLD analysis project Ga0247727, IMG submission 202498) | Biofilm microbial communities from Wishing Well Cave, Virginia, United States - WW16-25 | ecosystem: Environmental > Aquatic > Deep subsurface > Groundwater > Cave microbial mat | place...
CTGAATAAAAAATAGTATAATTAAAGCATGAGCGGCAAAATTACCGCGACAATTTTAGCGTCTTTTTTTCTCGCTAATTTTACTTTGGCGCAAACCGGCCCGGAAATCTGGGCGACTTGGCGCGCGGACAGCTTCGTGCCGCCTTTTTATCAAGGCAAACAACTGCCAACCCGCAATACCAATGTAGAGGTTCGTTTTGAATTAGTTGACGGAAGCCGCGCGGCCAATCTTTCCCAAACCGAAATCCGCTGGTATTTAAATGAAAAGCTGGCGCAAAAAGGGAATGGTTTGAAAACTTTTTCCTATCAAGTTGGCAGAAATAGCACCCGTGATTTAATCAGAATCAATATTCCCAATTACGCGGGCGGGGAATTAAACCAATTCTTGGATTTACCAATTCGAGCGCCGGAGGTGGTTTTAACAGGCATTTTCCCGACTTTTCTGGCTTCTCCTTATTTTTTTAACATTAAAAATATAAACGAGGTGTCTTTTGAGTGGTTAATAGGAGGAATTTCTTCCAAAAACACGGGCGAGGGCTACATAATTGTAGTAGATGATTCCAATCTGCCAACCGGATCAACTTGGAATGGAGCAGTAACAGTAAACGCAAAAAGTCGTTTGAGTATTTTGGAACAAGCGTCGGCGTTGCTTAATTTTTCTTACATAAAATGAAAATTGGCTTTATAAAATATTCTGTAGTTGTATTTTGGATGGTCGCATCAACTTCTTTTGTTTTTGCCAGTTTTATTATTCCAACAGTCAAAAATAAACAAGGTGATTTAATACACGCAACCTCCGAAGGAGCAGTTGTATTAGAAACAGCCGCTGAAAGAGCTGCGAAAAAAGCAGATTTTGCAGCTCCGGGTGGCGCCTCTTTTGGCTCTCCCTTTGAAACAAAAGTTGTTTTAAGCTTTAAAGCCACCACTGATGTTCCGGGGGTTACGCAGGCGCAACAAGAATTGCCATTTTTGCCGGAATATATCCGCCGCGCCTATATTTTTGCCCTTTCCGCCGCCGGCATTATCGCAGTTTTCCAGTTCGTCCGCGCCGGCTTCAAATGGATGTTTTCCGAGGTGATTACCAGCAAGCAAGACGCCTTAGACGAACTGAAACAAACAACTTACGGCTTGGTTCTTTTATTGGCTTCGGTTTTGATACTAAATACGCTGGGGATTTTAAATCAGACAAGCACAGCAGATCAAGAATTTTCTCGACTGGCTCAAAAGACTGGAGTAAATGCAACGGCTTGGAGAACAGCACGAGATCGTTTTACTACCTCTCCTACTACTGTAAATAGAGCAACTATGCTTAGTGCGGCCTATGAATGGGGTACCACGGAATTGACTTTGGTTCAAAATCGGATCAAATCCCTAGAATCAAGCGGTGATACAAAAACATTAAAAGATTGGAATAATCGAGAAGAAGAGGTAGCGGCTGAATTGGAAAAAGTTTTAAATGAATTAATACCGATTTGTGCCAAAGAAATACCCGAAACGGAAAAACGAATAAAAAATCTGGAGTCCGAAACGGGGAGGAGATCACTTGAATTTAATCAAGAATTAGCTAACCAAAGAGAAATGCTTATCAAGCTTAAAAGTGCATGCAAATAAATAAATGAAAAGAATTTTTTTAATCATTTCAATTTTTATTTTAATCGGTACGATTACCTATGTTTTTTGGATGTTTTTTTCAAATACATCATCGCCGTCCACAGAAACAACGTATGAATTTTTGAAAGAAGTTTCTGCAATCAGAAAGGAGAAAAATCTTCCCAAATTGCAAGAAGAAACGGACGTGGGGTCGCTATTTGGTTACGCAATCAATAATGGAAAGCTTTATTACGTTGATTTATTGGGAAATTTAAAATCGTCCGTCAGCCAAAACGTGATCAAAGAAAATCTCTCGGAGATTCACTCCTTTTCGCCGAATGGTAAATATATTTTATTGTCTTCCGGCTATCCATTTGAGACAAAATACCAACTATTTGATGTTGCTAAAAATGAATTCGCGTCCCTGCCTGCTGGTATTTTTTCCGTCACCTGGGATCCGGCTTCCCAAAAAATCGCCTATTTAAGAAAAATTAACGACACATCGGAAATCGGCACTTTTTCTCTTTCTAATAAGAGGGGAACGAGAATAATTGGCTTGAATGTTGCGGACGGAGAGATAAGCTGGCCGACTAAAAATGAAATTTATATCGCGGACAGGCCATCTGTGGCTTCGCCATCTTCTTTGTGGAGATTGAACTTAACCACGCTCTCTTTGACAAATATCGCCAAAAACGAAACCGGGCTTTTGGTTGGTTGGGATTTGGACGGAAAAAACGCTTTGAAATTTTCCGTCAGCGGCCCGAAAATTTTTTTCACCCTGGTTGATAAAAATAATAAATTGATTTGGGATTTTTCCACGAGCGGGTTTATAACCTTTCCGGGGAAATGCGCCTTTGGAGTGAATAAAATTTATTGCGCCGTGCCGAAATCAATCAACAAAAGCTGGATTCTGCCGGATGACTATTTGAAGGGGAAGTTCTTCTCCGAGGACACGCTTTATGAAATAGATTTATCAACTCTTAGTTCCGGATTGCCGATTATTAAGCCGATTTATTTCGGATTAGAAAAAATTGACGCGATTGAGTTAAAGATGACTGAGAATAAACTGCACTTCATTAACCGCTACGATCAAAAACTATATTCGGTGGAGACACCTTAAAAATTTAAAACCCGCTGAACAGCGGGTTTTAAATTGGTTTTATTAACACATATCTCTCCTTTCCTTCGCCGAAGCTCTCGGTTTTGATATCCGGGCGGGTGGAGAGCTCACTGTGGACTATTCGGCGTTCATAGGCGTTCATGGGGGGTAATTTCACCTCTCCTTTAGAAACTACCGATTTACGGGCGGCGGCTTTGGCTAATTCAATAATTAAACGCTCGCGCTCCTTGCGATAGTTATTAATATCCACGTAAATTGGCCCCATTCCATTCTTCTTGGCGATGAGGCGGAAAATGTGTTCCATCTCCTTCACCAACTCTGGAAGCTTACCCTGAAGCCAGTCGCCCTCATCAACAAAAATAGAAACGCGCTTGCTTTCCGCGTCAAAATCCACGCTGGGCTCGTTCAGCCCCACGCGTTGAACAATTTCTTTAATTGTAGTTTGGAAGGTATCCATAATTGGAAATTGGTAATTAGTAATTACTTAATGCCTTGCTTCTTTAAAATCTTATTCACATACATCTGCTGGAAGATAGAGAAAACGGAAGTAGTCATCCAGTAGAGGCCAACCGCGGCGGGCATGGAATAAAGGATAGCGAAGGTCAGCGCTGGGCCGATAAAGGACATTTGCTTGGCTAATTTAGCCCCGGCAACCTCTTTGCCGCTTTCGTCTTTCGGCAAGCTTAGCTTGGCTTGAAGATACTGCAATACGGCCGCCAAACTAACCACAATGATACTGCTCTTTGCTAAATCAATCAAGCCTAAAAAGCTTGGATTGATATGGGTCGGCGAAGTAATAAAAGAATATAACCCGGTTAAGGATTCGTCTTTAAAACCATATAAAAACACCTGATAAAGAGCGATTAAGATCGGTAATTGAAGAATTAAAAGAAAAATTCCGGAAAAAGGGTTCACTTGGTGGTCTTTATAAAGCTGCATCAAGGCCTGCGCCTGTTTTTCTTTATTATCTTTATGGTCTAACTGTATTTTTTGGATATGCGGCTGAAGTTTCTGTAAAATAGTTTGATTTTTGATGCTTTTATAGAAAAGGGGATAGAGAATTAAACGAATAAGCAGGGTTAGACCGATAATCGCCAAGCCCATATCGCCGAAGGTGAAGTTGTTATAGATGAAGATTAGAGCGTTAAAGAGCGGCTGATATAAAAATGTATTGAAAAGGTAGGACATAATTTAGGGTATAGGGGTTAGGGTTAAGGGTTTAGTTTTAATAATTCATTTAACTCTTTTTCAATTTCCTCTTTATTTAGTTTTGCGGCTGGGGGAGCGGCAATCACTAAATAATCGGCAAGCGGCAAGCGGGGAGCGGCTTCGCGGCAGAAGTTAAAGATTTGCCGCTTGATTCTGTTTCTTTCGGTGGCTTTTTTAGACACTTTAGAGCTAATAACCACTCCGAACCGACTGAATTCCGCTTCCGGATGAAAGATTTTTAAGGAAAAAGTCTTGCCGCGAAACGTCTTTGCCTTTTTCCCAATAGATCTTTGAATCGGCAAGCGTTGTTTTTTAGGAAGCATGGCAAGAGATAACTAAGAAGCCACTAGAGAGTGGCTTTTCTTAGACCGATAAGCGCTTGCGACCCTTGCGGCGACGTTTAAGCAACACGCGCCGACCCCCATAAGTTGAACTGCGTTTCAAAAATCCGTGAGAGCGCGCCCTTTTTTTCTTTTTTGGTTGATAAGTTCTGCTCATAACCTTTCCTATACTATACTCAAGAAAACGAATAATGACAAGACCTTGCGTCTTATCCACATTTCATTCACAATTTACTCTCAAAGAGCGATTAGGTGAAAAATTTTTTAAGTTAGAATGATTTTATCGGTGATTGAAAAAAGATTTTTTAATTTTAAGTTTATAAATTTTTAAATATTTAAATTTTGTTCTCATGGACCTTCAAGAATTTTGGAAAAACGCTCTCGGCACAATTGAATTGGAAGTTTCTCGTCCAAATTTCATCACCTGGCTAAAAAATAGCGAGCTGGTGGATAAGCAAGAGGGCACCGCGATTGTCGCCTTGCCAAATGTTTTCGCGAAAGAGTGGGTTCAGAACAAATATTATAAAACCATCCTAGCTTCCATCCGATCTTTGGATGAAACTACTAAAAAAGTGGAGTTTGTGGTGAAAAACGCCAATCGTCCTTTAGAGGTTCGTAAGCCGAAAGAAGAACCGGGAGCGTCCGACCTTAACCAAACGACCCTACCTGGCATTAAAATAGATCCGGAAACCAATTTAAATCCTCGCTACGCCCTTTCCTCGTTCGTGGTGGGCAAATCAAATGAGCTGGCGTACGCCGCCGCCGTGGCAGTCATGCAAGACGTGGGTAAAAAATATAATCCTCTTTTTCTTTATGGTGGAGTGGGAGTGGGTAAAACACATTTAGTTCAGGCAATCGGAAACGAAATTAAAAATCTTTATCAAAACAAAATAAAAGTCCGATATGTTCCTTCGGAAAAATTTATTAATGATGTGGTTTGGGCGGTGAGAAATAAAAGGATGGAGACGATTAAAGAAAAATATCGCGGTGTGGATGTTTTAATTATTGATGATATTCAGTTTATCGGCGGCAAACCAACCACAGAAGAAGAATTTTTTCACACCTTCAACGCCCTTTACGAAAATAATAAGCAAATTATTATTTCTTCCGATCGGCCGCCAAAGTTTTTACAGGAATTAAGCGACCGGATGCGCTCTCGTTTTGAAGCAGGAATGATTGCCGATATCGGTATACCGGATTTTGAGCTTCGTTTAGCGGTTTTAAAGAATAAATTAGAGGAGAGAAAGGTTAATTTATCCGAATCGGTAATTTCTTATATTGCTCAAAAAGTGCAGAAAAACCTTAGGGAATTAGAAGGGGCTTTAAATCGGGTTCTTTTTATCCAACAGACTAAAAATACGGAAATTACTCCGGAAATAGTGGAGCAATTAATTGCCGAATCTATCCAAGAACCTTCAAAAAATATTAATCCGCAGTTAATTTTAAAAACTGTCGCGGATATTTTTGAGGTTCCGGCAAGTGATTTAACCGGAAAATCTAGAAAAAAAGAAATTGCCGAACCTCGCCAGATTATTATGTATTTATTAAGAGATCTTTTAGGAATGTCTTTTGTTTCTATTGGGGAAAAATTAGGCAAGCGCGATCACACTACCGCTATTTACGCTTTTGAGAAGATTACTAATGATATTTTAAAAAATCCTAACTTAAATCAGAAGATAATTATGATTAAAGATGTGATTAATCAAAACCAATAATTATTCACAAGGAAATGTTAATAAATAATCGGAAAAGTATGGATAAAGTTTAAAGATTTAATAGTTTATAAATTTAATCAGTGGATAAGTAATTATTTTTCTGAATTTTATCCACAGGTTTTAAAATAAATTATCTAAGAATAAATTACTAAAAACAAACTTTTCCACTAAAATTAACCGCACTACTATTACTACTAGTTATATAAATACAAAATGAAAATAATAGCGTTAAAAACAAATTTAAAGAATGGTCTTTCGGTAGTGGAACGGGCAACTGCCGAAAACGCGAGTTTGCCGATTTTAAAAAACATCTTAATTAAAGCGGAAAACGGCAAGATAAGATTTACGGCAACAAATTTAGAGGTTGGCGTGAATGTTTTTATTTCCGGTAAAGTTTTAGAGGATGGCGGGATTACTGTTCCAGTGGGGGCTTTAGCGAATATTCTTTCTTATAGTGAAAGCGAGAGAATTAATTTAGAAACGGAAAAAAATATCTTATTTATTAAAACTGATAATTACGAAGCGAAAATTCAAGGGTTAAGTGATGAAGATTTTCCGACTATTCCTAGAGTAAGTGGAGAGAATTTGTATTTAAAAATTAATGGATTGGTTTTAAAAGACGCTTTATTAAAAGTTTTGCCGGCAGCGACTATTTCCGAGATTCGTCCGGAAATTAGTGGGATTTTATTTGATTTTCAATTAACTTCTTTTAAATTCGCGGCGACAGATACTTTTCGTTTAGCGGAGAAAACTATCTTAAATAAATTTGAGACGAATATGGATAAGGGGTTTCGAGTAATCGTGCCTTTAAAAGCAGTTCAGGAGGTAGTGCGGGTCTTTCCAGACGCTCAGGAGATATTAATTTCCGTGGATAGTAATCAAATCCTTTTTAAAAATAATGAATTAGAGTTTATGTCCCGTTTAATTGATGGAAATTATCCAGATTACACAGCGGTGGTTCCAAAAGAAATTGAAACGGAAATGGTGGTGGAAAAGGAGTATTTTTTAAACGCGCTTAAATTAACTAGTGGGTTTAGCACAAAAAATAATGAAGTGAGGTTGAAATTAAGCGAAAATCAAAAGGTAATTGAAGTTTATTCTTCTAATCAACAAGTGGGAGAAAATCGTTATTTAGTTCCGGTAAAAGTGCAAAAAAATGGATTTACGGAAATAGTTTTTAATTGGCGTTTTATGTTAGACGGCTTAAAATTAATTTCTTCGGATAAGATATTTTTTGGGATTAATAGTTCTTTAAAGCCAGCGGTGATTAAATCCGGAGATGACCCGTCCTTTTTTTATATTTTAATGCCGATTAATTTGGGGCAGACCCAATAAAAGTGGTGGAAGCCCAATTTAAAACCCCAGTTTCCCAATTTTCAAATTGAGAGTCAGGAGTAGGATCTTCAGGTTTAGGTCCGGTAGGATTGCGGCGGTCAACGTAGTATAGAATTGAATGGATTTGACCATCGTTTATATATTGGCCGTTTAATTGTGGTTTATCCACAAAGGACTGCTCTGGTTTAGTGAAGGTTTCGCTTGGTTGAGAATTTAAAGCTTCTCTAAGGAAGGAATTAAGAATAGGAACCGCGGCTAAAATACTACCGCCCCGCTGTTGCATGGGGGTGTTGTCATTATTACCAGCCCAAACACCCACAACTAAAGAAGGAGTATAACCAATTGACCAAGCGTCGCGATAATCATTAGTAGTACCGGTTTTTAAAGCCAGCTCATGATTGGGAAAAATAGTTAAATATAAACTGCCGTGGAATAAACCAGCTCGTTCTTCGGTATCAGAAAGAATATCGTTAATCATGCGAATATATTGCGCGTCCACGATTTGTTCGGTTTGATCCTGATATTCTTCTAAAATTTGGCCACCTCTATCTTCCACGCGAAGAACCATGCTTTGTTCGTGTTTAACGCCCTCTTGCGCGAAAACAGTATAAGCATGGACTAATTCCACTAATTTAACTTCACCGCCGCCAAGCACCAAAGAAAGACCATAGCGACCGCGTTCGGTTAGGGTAGAAATGCCGAAATTACTAACCAAACGAAGGAAGGGATCAATTCCAGCTAAATAAAGAATTTTTACGGCTGGAACGTTAATGGATTGAGCTAGGGCGGTACGCAATTTAACTGGACCGCGGAAAAGGCCATCAAAGTTTCCTGGTTTATAACTTCTTTCTGGAATTTTAGTGGCATCAAATTCCGTGGGAACGTCAAAAAGAACGGTGTCCGGCGTGTAGCCTTTCATGAAAGCGGTTAGATAAGCGAAGGGTTTAATCGCCGAACCGGGCTGTCTAAGTCCTTGTGTGGCAACGTTAAAATTACCGTCTATTTCTGTATCAAAGTAATTACGCGAGCCAACCAGAGCGAGAATCTGTCCGGTTTTGGCGTCCTCGGCTACTAAGGCGGAGTTTTTGCCATTGTATAATTCCGCGTTTCGTTTGGCGCCCTCTTCCACTGACTTTTCCGCGACTTGTTGCAAATTCCAGTCCAGAGTAGTGATTACTTTTAAGCCGCCGGTACGCACAAATTCCTCCCCATACTTTTCATTGAGATATTTTTGTACCTCAATTACGAAATGAGGAGCCTGAATTCCAATAGCTGGCCTATCTGGAAATTCCAAGCGTTGTTTTTTTGCGGTTTGATATTGGGATTCTGTGACGTGGCCGAGCTCCAACATTTTTTTCAACACTAAATCCTTGCGCGCTAATAATTCATCCCGATGCGGTCCCCAAGGGGAATAATAAGAAGGAGCCTTAGGTAAGCTGACTAAAGTAGCCGCTTCCGCGAGAGATAGATCTTTGGCGGATTTTAAAAAGAGGGTTTTGCTGGCCGCCTCAATTCCGTAGGCATTGGAGCCAAAAGGAATTTGATTTAAGTAAAGATTTAAGATTTCATCTTTGGTATATCTTTTTTCTAATTGAAAAGCGAGCACCAATTCTTTTATCTTTCGGATGATGGTTCGGTCGTCGGTAAGAAAAAGCTTTTTTGCCAATTGTTGAGTAATAGTGGAGCCGCCCTGCACGACCCGGCCTTGTCTTAAATTAACTAAAAACGCCCGGATTAAAGATTTAAAGTCAAAAGCGTTGTGGGTGTAGAAATTTTCATCTTCCACGGCAATCGCGCCTTTTTTTACGTAATCGGGAATTTCCTCAAAAGGAATGATGGTGCGTTTTTCTTCGCCGAAGATTTCATAAAGCAGAACCTCGCCAGTTCGATCCAGTATTTTAGTGGATTCCACAACCTGCCGGTCCCCAATTTGTTCGGGGTTAGGCAAGCCGCTAAGAATGTAAGCAAAAACAAGAAAACCGCCAAATAAGCAGGCGGCTATGGAGATCAGAATAATCTTCCAGGTCCCAGACATTCACCTTACTATACTGATTTTATATGTTTATTGCAAATAAAACCCCCTCTTTTAACACTTGTATAAAAGAGGGGGTTTTCTAAATTTAAGCGCTTTCTTCGCTTTCTTCTTCCGTTTCATCCATCTCTTTGCCCAATTCTTCCTCTACGCCTTCCTCCAAATCATCATCGCCTTCTTCCATGAAAGCAAAGTCGCTCATTTCTAAGTCGTTGTTGGATTCGGAATGGTTTGCTCCCATCAATTTGTATTGTTTGCTGACGACCTTTTAGATTCAAATTAGAGATTAAAGGAATTATATGGCAGTTCCTTTGTCTGTCAACCCCTTTATTGTTAATGGATTGGCGGCGGCGATGGCGATCGCCAAGGCGTCGCTGACGTCATCATAACCCTTTATTTCTTGAATACCCAGAATCTTTTTTACCATGGAAGCAACCGCTTTTTTATCCGAGAGTCCGTAGCCGGTAATCAGCATTTTTACTTCTTGCGGACCGAACTCAATGACCGGAATGTTGTTTTTGGTCAGGAGATACAAAATGACGCCCCGAGCTTGAGCCACCTCAATGGCAGTTTTTTGATTTTTAGAGAAAAAAATCTTTTCCAAAGAAGCGCAATCCGGACGATGTTTTTCAATCAGACCCTGCAAGGAGATGGAAACCGCGGAAAGTTTTTGAGCCAACGCCTTTTCTTTATTTTCCGCCACGCCACATTCAATTAGCCGCAGGGCGGGAGAATATTCAATTATCCCAAAACCCATTCGGGAACTGCCCGGATCAATGCCGAGAATTTTCATTGGATATTAGTAATTACACGCTGAACATCCGCGTGTTCCTCTACTTCGGAAATAGCTTCCCGTATCTTTTCTTTGGCAGTATCTGAAATTGATTGCTGAAATTGCGGCGTCCATTCACCGTCTTTTTTTTCAAAAGACCAAAGCACGCTTCCTTGTTCCGCGGGCTTGAATCCATTTTTAGAGAGCAGATGTTTAACTTCGGAAACGGTGCGGTTTTTATTATCAGTGATGCCTAGAATAATAAAAGCGGATTTTTCCGGCCCATAGGCCTCAATAATCACTTCTTCCAGATTGCCGGCTTCCGCGGCTTTATTGATGGCGCGGTCAATGTTTTCATTTGGCACGTTATTCTCTTTGGCCTTCTCCACTAGGGTTCGCAGGCGGGGATTGAAGTCGGGGTTGGTTTCGTCTCGAGCGGCGATGGAAATGGCTTTCAGGAGCTTGGAAAATAAAACTCCACGTTTTTGATCGGCGGCGCCTTTTTTGTTTTTAATTTGGCTCCACTTGTTATGTCCGGACATATTTTTAGGGTATAGCGTTTAGGGTTTGGGGTATAGTACGATTTATTTATAAAATATCAAATGAGAATTAATTGGCAATCAGCGTTAGTTTTGGGGGTATTTTTCCTAGTGGCGGCGATTTTTAATTTTTCTACCCCCAACATTCCTGACAGCGACGGCTTTTTCTATATTCGGTTGGCGGATCACTTTCGCCAGAATGGTTTGGGGGCCACGGATTTTCCTTGGCTGAAATTTTCCGTTATTAAAAACCTTTCCATTGGGATTTGGTACGGCTTCGGCATTTTTTTGATTCCGTTCTCTTTATTTTCTAATTTGGTTTTCGGAATCAAATTAGCCGGAGTTTTTTTGATGGCGATAGCGTTATTCGGAATTTTTTGGGTGGCGAAGCGGCAGAATTTTTCTTACCCCGCCTTCTGGTCGCTTTTAGCTTTATTTTCCGCGCCGAACGTTCTTTTTAGGTTTTTAATGACTAGGCCGCAACTGGCTTCGCTCGGAATCTCCACTTTTTTATTTTACGGGTTAACGAACAATCTGTGGCTCATTGTCGGTTTGGCGTCCCTCGCGATTGTTTGGATTCACTTCAACTTTTTTTGGCTGCCAATCGTGATCTGGTTGGCGGTGGCGGTGGCGCAAATTATTTTTGAAAAAAGATTTTATTGGAAAAATATTTTGGCGGTGGCGAGCGGCGTTCTTTTGGGTTGGGTTTTAAGACCGGATTTTTTGAGAGCGGCAAGGTTGGTTTATGTCCAGACGGTTCAGCAAACTTTGAGCAAGCAGACCGGTCTGCCCCTGCTTTTTGGAGCGGAAAATTATCCTTTAAGCGCGAATGTTTTATTCGGAAACTTTTTTGTTTTTTTGCTTCTTTGGCTGGGCGGAACGATTTTGTTTTTTTGGAATTTTAAAAATTTAAACGCTGGGAAAAAAGTTTTTAGCTTCAGCGCGCTATTATTGTCGGCTGGATTTTTTATTTTAACTATGGTGGTGGCGCGGCGCGTTTATGATTTTTGGGCGGTTTTTGGCGTGTTGGCGATTGGCGCGGCGGTTTCTGATTATCTGCAAAATCTTCGCGCGGATAGAAATTTATCCAGCTGGCTAAAAATAATTTTCGCGGGCTCTTTCGCTTTCCTTGTTCTCTTTTCTACTTACAAAAATTCCATTAGTTTGGCCGAGCGCGCTTATTCACCTAATATTTTGCGGGAGCCGGCGGTTTGGTTGGGAAAAAATAGCCAACCGAGCGAGGTGGTTTTTAATTTGCATTGGAGCGATTTTTCGCCGCTTTGGTTTTGGAATCAGAAAAATTATTATATCGGCGGGCTGGATCCGATTTTCCAATATGCTTACAGCCCAGAGCTTTATTGGAAGTTCCATTATCTTTCCGCGGACGACATCGCGGAAAAAACTTGCGGCGCGCCGGCTTGCACGGCGGAAATGCTGGAAGACGCTTATATAGTTTTAAAAAGAGATTTTGACGCTAAGTATGTTTTGTTGAAGAAAAATCAAAACCCCTTAGTTTACGCTTATTTATCTAAGGATTTAAGATTCGTAAAGGTATTTGAGAATGAGGATGGAGAGACGGTCTTTGTGCTAAAATAAAATAGATGATTCGCGCCAAGTCCATTCAAGATCAGATTTCTAAGACCTATCGAGAGGGAGAAGAACGGGAAGCCCAAAGAAGAGCGGCTACGGCTGGCTTAAAGTATTTAGATTTGGTTACTGTGCCGACCGGTACGGACGCGTTGAAGCTGGTTCCAGAAGAAAAAGCTCGTAAAATAAAAGTTTCTCCTTTTGGCTTGACCGGCAAAAATTTATCGCTGGCGGTTTTTGATCCAGAAAATAAAGAAGTTAAAAAATTAGTGAAGGAGCTGCGGGACCAGCAATTTGTTGTGAATTTATATGTAGTTTCGGAGTCCAGTTTGAAACATAGCTGGAGTTATTATCAGTACGTTCGGGTGGGCGACAAGGACATTTCCGGCAAGGTGGCAATTGAAAGCGTTAAGCTGGAAAAATTATCCGCGGAACTGCATGATTTTGCCAGCATTGAAAAAGCCGTTCAGAATTTTTTGAAGAAACCGAACGCATTGAGCGAGTTGGTGGAGATAGTGCTCGCGGGCGCGATGGCGCTTCGCGCTTCCGATGTTCATTTAGAGCCAATTGAAAAAAATATTTTAATGCGTTTGCGCGTGGATGGAATTTTACATGACGTGACGCACGCTATTACCCACGAAATTTATCGCGAAGTGGTTTCGCGCATCAAACTCCTTTCTCATTTGAAGTTAAACGTTCGCAATGAACCGCAAGATGGCCGTTTTACCATTGATGTGGGGGAGGCGGCGATTGAAATTCGCGTCTCCATTCTTCCTTCAGAATATGGCGAGACGATTGTGATGCGTATTTTAGATCCGCGTTCCATTCAAGTTGGTTTATACCAACTAGGTTTGCGGGCGGATGATTTGGCGATGGTGGAAGAGCAGTTGAAAGAGCCGAATGGGATGATTTTAAATACCGGGCCGACTGGTTCCGGAAAAACCACTACTTTGTACGCTTTTCTCCAGACGGTAAAAAATCCGGAGATTAAAGTTATTACTATTGAAGACCCGATTGAATATCATCTGGAGGGAATTCAGCAAACGCAGGTAGATCCGGAGGCGGGTTATGAATTCGCGGATGGTTTGCGTTCCATTATGCGCCAAGACCCGGATGCCATTTTAGTCGGTGAAATTCGCGATAAAGAAACGGCGGGCATCGCGATTCAAGCGGCGCTGACCGGGCACTTGGTTTTTTCCACCGTGCACGCTAATTCTTCCGTGGGCGCGGTGCCTCGTTTAATTGACCTTGGAGTTCGTTCGGCGAGCATTGGACCGGCTTTGAATTTGGTGATTGCCCAGCGTTTGGTGCGGCGGCTTTGTCCAAAGTGCAAGCGCGCGGCGAAAAATGATCCAGCGACGGAAAATAAAATTAAAAAATTCCTGAATTCTTTGCCGGAGCGCGTGGATCGCGAGCCCTACAAGCAATTTAAGGTTTATGAGGCAAAGGGTTGCAAGGAGTGCGGCGGCTTGGGTTATCGCGGACGCTTGGCTGTCTTTGAACTTCTCTTAGTTGGGCCGGAAATGGAAAATTTAATCAAACAAGAAGTCAGTGAAGTCGCAATTAAGGAATTTGCTTTGAAGAACGGACTTGTCTTGATGCAGCAAGATGGGATATTAAAAGCATTAGGAGGTGAAACGAGTTTTGATGAAGTGCTAAAAACGACCGGGCCTTTGCAATTCTAAAACAAAAACCGCCGAATGAGTTTTCGACGGTCTTTGGAGATTGAATTTCTCTGTTCTGTGGGCACACTCCCCGGAGGGAGTTGTTGGGTGTCTCTTCTAAATAAATTTAAAAGAGGTAAGAATTCCCCCGAGGAGTGACCCAGCCGAAACCAAGCCATCCTGAAGATCTAAGGAGAAATCCTTGCCCACAGAACAGGGGAATCCAAACTAAGCGGTATTATAGCATAGTAATTTATCAGTGTCAAATGGAAGAAAACTTAAATTTAAAATCTGAAAATGTTGGCGAAGGCGAAGATCGGGCAGTGGATCTTCTCTTGCGACCTTCCAGCTGGGACGAATATGTGGGGCAAGAGAAAGTGAAACGCAATCTCCGCATTATTATTGAGGCGGCGAAAAAACGCGGCGAGGCTTGCGACCACCTGCTTTTTTATGGCCAAGCGGGTTTGGGCAAAACTACGTTGGCGCACATAGTGGCGCGGGAATTGGGCGCGCAAATTAAAGTCACCTCCGGTCCGGCTTTAGAAAAAATGGGGGATTTGGCGGCGGTGCTGACTAATCTCGAAAAAAACAACGTTTTATTTATAGACGAAATCCACCGGATGAACCATATGATCGAAGAGGTGTTGTATCCGGCGATGGAAACGCGCAAGCTTCATTTAATCGTAGGCAAGGGTCCGGCGGCGCGCACGCTTTCCTTAGATTTGCCGCCTTTTACTTTGGTGGCGGCCACGACGCGCGCGAATCTGCTTTCTTCACCGCTTCGTTCCCGCTTCGGCGCCACTTTCCAGCTGGACTATTATGAAGCAAAAGATATTCAAAATATTTTGCGCCGCTCGGCGGAACTTTTGAAAATGAAGGTTAGCGAAGAGTCGTTGGTGTTGCTCGCTCAAGCCGCTCGCTTCACGCCGCGCGTGGCGAACCGTTTACTGAAGCGCGTGCGCGATTACGTGGAGGTGCATGATTTGCCGGAAGCCACGCGCGAAGCCACGCAGAAAACTTTGGATCTTTTGGAAATTGATTATCTTGGTTTGGAAGAATATGACCGACGCTTATTGGGAACGATTATTAATAAATTCAAGGGCGGGCCGGTGGGCGTGGGAACGATCGCGGCGGCTTTAAGCGAAGATCGGGGAACGATTGAAGACATTTACGAGCCGTATTTAATGAAAATTGGCTTGCTTCAGCGCACGCCAGCCGGGCGCATGGCGACCGAGGCGGCTTACAAACACTTGGGCCTGCAAGCTCCGGAAAATACTTTGGTTTAAATGAAAATTTTAGTAAAAAATGTAGCGGAAACCCAAAAAATCGCCGCCGAGCTGGCGGCGAAGGTTTTGGCTTTGCCAAAAAGTAAAAATGCTAAAGTGGTGGCTTTAGTCGGGGATTTGGGCGCGGGTAAAACTACTTTTGTCCAAAGTTTTTTGAAAGAGCTTGGAGTTAAGGGGAGGATTGTGAGTCCAACGTTTTTAATTTTTAAACCCTATACCCTAAACGCTGTACCCTATACCCTTGCCTATCACGTGGACGTTTATCGCTTAAAAAACTCCGAGGAACTAAAAGTTTTGAAATTCCAGGAAATTTTAGATAATCCTCAAAACATTGTCTTGGTTGAATGGGCGGATAAAATAAAGGAAATTTTGCCGGCGGACGCGCTTTGGATAAATTTTGAACACGGCAGCAAAGAAAGCGAGCGTTTCATTGACGTTCGCGATTTAGACCGCAAGGTATAATATATTTAGTCTTAATCGCGAAATGATTTCATTCGCTTCACTTCATAAAATCATATGAAAACTCTTTTATTAATAGACACTCACGCTTTAGTGCATAGATTTTTCCACGCCTTGCCTCCATTTACGGGGCCGAAAGGCGAGCCGACTAACGCGCTTTATGGAATGTCCGGCGTTTTAATCAAAATTATTAAAGACCAAAAACCGGATTATATCGCGGCGGCGACTGATCGGCCGGAAAAAACATTTCGTGAAGAACAATTCAAGGAATATAAAATTCAGCGCCCGCCGGCGGCGAACGAACTGGTGGCGCAATTAATCCGCATGCCGGAACTCTTTGAGAATTTCGGCGTGAAGGTTTTTTCGGTGGCTGGATACGAAGCGGACGATATTATCGGAACTTTGGTGGAGAAATTTAGAGAAGAACCGGATTTAAAAATTGTGGTTCTCTCTGGCGATTTGGACATTCTGCAATTAGTGCAAGACGACAAGGTGGTAGCGCAGATGTTCAAGACCGGCATCACCGAAACGGTTATTTATAACGAAGAGGCCGTGGTGGCGAAGTATGGACTCAAACCCTCGCAACTTCCGGATTATAAAGGATTTATTGGCGACAACTCTGACAACATTCCGGGCGTGAAGGGGATTGGACCAAAGACCATTGTGCCGCTTTTGCAAGAATTTATTACAGCCGAAGAGGTTTATAATAGTTTGGGAATTATTCCGGAAAAAACTTTTAAAAAATTAGAAGGCCATAAGGAAGAAGCGTTTTTTTCCAAAAAACTGGCGACCATTCAGCGCGACGTGCCATTGGCGCTCGCTTCGCTGGAAGAGTTAAAAACCCAGCCGCTTAATGTGGAGAAATTAGCTGATTTCTTTAAGAGTTTGGGTTTTGAATCTTTAGTTAAGCGTTTATCTTAACATTTTGAATTAGGAAGCATGAATTAAGAATCAAGAAGATTTAAAACCCTCCTGACTTGACAGCAAGCCATAATTTGTGCTATAATCTGGAAAGAAAACTTGATAACCAGCCCGCTAAATCCTTGGGTGTTCCAAGGAAATAGCGCGTTACTTGTTCCGCCAAAAGGCGGAGAAAAGGAAACTGTCATGACGCGCAAATGTGTCGACGACGGTCAGTATGGTCTGCTCTGGCGCCGCCTCGATGAGGTGGCTCGGCGCGTGGACGAGGGAACGATTCCCTTTGACAAGACGATGAGGGTTCTGCAAGCGGTCGCCGAAGGTCATTACCGGTTGGAGGAGGGCTCTGCCGCTCAAACCGTCCACCTCATCTGGAAAACCATCCAGCTGGGCCTCCATCAGTCCGCCGACGAATACCGGAAGGCCATCAAGTCCTCTGGTATGAGGATCAGCGACTACGTGAACGACCTCCTTAACAATCCGGCTTTCACCGTCATGCTCAAAAAGTGTGAGGTGAAACTGGTAATGCTGACGGTCGCCGAACTGGGTTTCCCCAACGGAGCGACCAGCCAAGAGATCTACGACAAGGCCAAGAAGCGAGGATCGGATCTCTGCCCGGCGGAAGTCGGCCCCGCGCTTCGCCTCGCCTACGAGGATCAGCCGAACGGAGAGTGGGTCATCGTCGCGATGGAACCCATTACCGACTCGGACGGCTTTCTGGGTGTGTTCGGTGTCGGTCACGACGGCGATGGTCGTTGGCTCCGCACCCTCTATGGCAGCCCCGGGGCTCGCTGGGGTCCCGGGGACCGGTGGGTGTTTCTCTGCAAGTAGCTGTCCCTTGGACTTTGGTTCATTGAACTGAAAAGTTCCTTGAGCCTTTGTCCTTAGCCCCGTTCAGAAATGAGCGGGGTTTTTTAATTGTGATAAAATAAAATCGGTAGTAGGTAGTAAACAGACGGCTAAGGTTTTCTGTTTCCGAACCCAGTTTTTCTTCAGCGAGAGCGTGATGAGGTTACGGCTTCATCCGGAGTGGTGAATAAGAACTTCAAAAATGAAAGCTACTTGGTATGGGGCGTTAGGTGATTTTTAGATCACAAATAAGATTCAATCCTGAAAAATTTTTAAAGGATGGTGCTTGAGGAGGCGCTTCATACAATACCGACTCGGACGGCAATCTGAATGTGTTCAATGTCGAACACGACAGCGATGATCGTTGGCTCAACACCAACTATGACAACCCCGAGAATCGCTGGAATCCCGAGGACCGGTGGGTATTTCTCTGAAAGTTGCTTCATTCTCCGCTTCTGGCGGAGTTTGTTTTTATAATTCCCTTAATCCAGCCGCCGAGCATTCTGCCTATTTCGTTTAGTTTTTCGGATAAAATAATATATTTTTTATTATCCAGATTTTTTGTTTCCCAAGCGATTTGCAGTAAAAATTTAAGCACATCCAGTTTGTGAACTGCTTTTTGCAGATAAGAAAGTTTTTGCTCTTTACTCAAGTAGTTGGCGGCAAGCGCCAACTCAATAGTTTCCAAAAAACGAAGGTCTATTTTTTCAAAAAGCGTATAACGAGATTTTTTCGGAATATGATCTTGAATTTCCAGCCAAAACTTATATATAGAAATTAGGCGTTGAATTATTAGTGAAACGAAGTGGGGGGGGGTCTTTTCCTGATTGTAATTAATATTTTCGTTCATATGTTTAAGAATATAACTAACTTAGAAAATCTCTTAGAGGCCTGGCGGGAATTCGTCCGTGGCAAGCGTTCCAAGTCGGATGTCCAGGAATTCTCGCTGAATTTAATGGATAATCTTTTGAACCTAAGCGAGGATCTATCTTCTGGCCGTTATCGCCACGGCGGATACGAGGCCTTCAATATCTTTGATCCCAAGCCAAGAAGTATCCACAAGGCCAGCGTGCGCGACCGGCTTTTGCATCACGCCATCTACCGAATACTCTATCCCTTGCTTGACCGCCAGTTTATCGCCGATTCTTTCTCTTGCCGCCTAAACAAAGGAACTCACAAAGCCCTAAACCGTTTTCGTTCCTTTGCTTATAAAGTCAGTCGCAACAACACCCGTACCTGCTGGGTATTAAAATGCGACATCCGCAAGTTTTTTGCCAATATCAACCACGAGATTTTATTAAAAATATTAAGAAAGCATATCTCGGATACTCAAACTCTCGCCTTATTGGAAGAAGTTATTGGAAGTTTTTCCGTTCAGCCGGGCGTCGGCTTGCCATTAGGTAATTTAACCTCCCAACTGCTGGTGAATATCTACATGAACGAATTTGACCAATTTATGAAGCAAAAACTGAAAGTGAGATATTATCTTCGCTACGCCGACGACTTCGTGATTTTTTCCGAAGATAAAAACCGGCTCATTAACCTAATTCCGGTTATTCAGGAATTTCTTGGGAATCGGTTGCGTTTAGAGCTGCATCCGCAAAAGGTCTTTATCAAAACACTGGTTTCCGGCGTGGATTTTCTGGGCCGGGTGCATTTTTTTGATCATCGAGTGTTGCGGAGGGCGACTAAGCGTAGAATGTTGAGAAGAATCGCGGAGAATCCCAAACCGGAGACGCTGGCTTCTTATCTGGGATTGTTGAGGCACGGGAACGCCAAAAAGATTAAAGAAGAGGTTTTAAAATTCGTGTTAAAATAAAAATATGCGTTGGATTTGGGTGTTTTTGGTTTTAGTGGTCGCCGCGAGCGCGGTCAGCTTTTTCTATTTTCCGGATTATTGGGCAATCACCAATTTGGCGATTTTAATTTGTACCGGCGTTTTAGTGCTGTTTATCAACGGTCAAGCCGCGAAAACTTACGAGGAATTGAACGTGGAACGGCGCCGCATCAAGGGTATTATCACCTTTTTGCCGGAAGCGGTGATTGGTTTTGACGCTAATTTCAAATTGCTGACTTTTAACGAGGCGGCGGAGCGTTTGTTTAATTTGCGCAAAGAGGAGGTGTTGGAAAAGGTTTTTTCGGTGGATTCGGCGAAAGATGCGCGGTTAAAACTTTTAGCGCAAGTTATTTTCCCGCAACTCGCTCCGTCTTTGGTGAAGCGTTCCAATCCCGGCGAAGAGCCGGAAGTAACGGATTTAATTTTTGAGGAACCGCAAATGGAATTGCGAGTGATTAGTTCCAAGTATCCGTATAACCAGGGGAAAAATTTCGGATTTTCCAAAGTGATTACGGACAGAACGCGCGAAAACGCTTTATATCGGGCAAAAAGCGAATTTATCGGCATTGCTTCCCGCCAGCTCAAAACTCCGGCGGAAAAAATTATCCAAGCATTGGATTTATTGGGTTCGCAAGTGAGCGGCGCCGCCGTTTCGGTTTTTGATTCGGCGAGAAAAGCCGCGGAAAAATTGGAAGATATTATTCGCGATTTGATTGATATCGTAAAAATTGAGGAGGGGAAGTTCGGCTATAAATTTGAAGAGCTGGATTTGGCAAAATTTTCCGAGGAGCTTTTACGGAACGCTTTGCCGACGGCGCGAAAATACGGCGTGCGGGTTTATTTAGAACATCCGCCGGAAGAAGCGTTCAAAATTTGGGCGGATCATCAGCGTTTGGGATTGGTTTTCACGAATTTGCTGGATAATGCCATGAAATACAACGTGTCGAACGGAGAGGTGGTGCTTTCTTTGGAAAAAGTAAAAAATCAGCCATACGTAATGGTAAGTATCGCGGATACGGGCGTGGGCATTCCGCCGGAAGATTTGGAGAATTTATTCCAGAAGTTTTTCCGCGCGCATAATGTGGCGGAATTAAGCGAGGGTTCTGGGCTGGGGCTTTATATCGTGAAGAATGTAATCGCGCGCCATGGCGGGCGCGTGCGCGCGGAGTCGGAACTGAATCGAGGAACAACTTTTTACTTTACGCTTCCGATTGATAAGTCATTGATTCCGGCGGGCGATTTATACAGCGAGTAGCAGATTAAATTTTTTGGCACTGAGGGCAAAAATGAGCGGAACGTCCACCGACATTTTTAAGGCGTTGGATTTTTTCGCCGCAGCGATTACAGGGCTCATTCTCGCGCTGATAAACCAATAAAGCATCGGTGTAATTTCCTTTTTCTCCAGCAGTGTCGCGAAAGTCGCTGGAAGAGGTGCCGCGCATTTTTACGGCTTTCACTAAAATTTTTCGCATAGCGTTCCAAAGCGTTTTTAGCTGAGCGGAATTTAATTTATGGGCGGGTTTGAGCGGATGAATTTTGGCTTCCCAAAGAATTTCATCCGAATAAATGTTGCCAATGCCGGCAATTACTTCCGGATCCATTAAAACTTGTTTGATTTTGCGGTGTTCGGAGGAAATGATTTTTTGGAAATTTTCATATTTAAATTTTGAATCAAGCGGCTCCGGTCCCAGCTTAACCAATTCCGGCAGGTTTTCAATTTGTTTGGTTTTACCCAAAATGGCTTTAGCAAATTTACGCACGTCCGAAAGCGCCAGCATTTGGCCGTTGTCCAGATAAAAAAGTAAATGAATAAAGCGGTTATAAGAATCTTCCACCACGGCTTTCGGCTCAATGGGAATCACTTTTTTCCCGTCAATTTTCCATTTCCCCACCAGCATATGGCCGGTCATTTTTTGGTGGATTAAAAGCAAAAGATCGCCAGAAAGATAGATTAAGATATTTTTCGCCCGGCGTTTAATGGCTAAAATTTTTTTACCCACAACCGATTTCTTAAAAATCTCCACGTGTTTGTGGGCGATTTTGGTTTTAGATTGATCCAATGGGTCTTTGATGGCTTTCGGCCAATCCAGCCAAACGCCGGCGATTTTCCGGCCGAGAACCTTTTTATTTAGGTCATCCACTACGGTTTGGACTTCTGGGAGTTCAGGCATACGAATAATTTATATCATTATTATTTGTCATAGTCATCGTTATTGGTCATAGTGTAAATGTGATTATTTATCTTTACGGACCTGATTCATATCGGCGCCAGCAAAAATTGAAGGAATACGTGGATCGGTTTACGAAGAAGTTTTCCCATCTTGGCTTAGGGCGTTTTTATTTATCCGAAGCTGATGATCTTACTCGTTTGAAAGATTTTGTCGTCGGCCAATCGCTTTTTGGCGGAGCAAAGCTCGCCGTGATTTACGAGGTGGGGGAGTTGAGTGACGGGGAGGCTAAGCAAGCGGCGGAGCTTTTTAAAAACTTCGCGGAAGACAAAAATATCACGCTTTTGATTTCCGCCGAAAAAAAATTGCCGGCGCCGTTCGGTTTTTTGTTAAAGCAAGAAAAAAATGTGGCGGAATTTGAAAATTTGGAATTCGCAAGCTACGTGGAGTTTTTAAAAAAAGAAGCGAGCGAGCGCGGCTCCAAGCTTTCGCCGGAAGATTTAAAGAATTTAGCCGGTCTTTACTCGGGCAATGTTTGGGGGGCGATTACGGAAATTGAAACGCTGGCTTTGGGCGGTGAGCTTTCGCAATTTCAGCCGAAGCGAAATTTCTTTTCGGAAATTCAAACTTTAAGCAGGGGACAACTTAACGCGAAACTTTCCGCGCTTGGCCGTTTATTGGAAGACGAAGAGCCGGCGGCGGTTTTTAACGTGCTGGCTTCCATTGTTTACGGCCAAGAAAAAAATTTAATGGCTGACTATGACGCGGCCATTAAATCGGGAAAACTGGAATATGAGGAGGCGTTGCTGGACTTCATTTTAACTTATTAACTAAATTTTTTAGATTGAAAATATAATAGCGCAGCTTTTATTTGCGATCGCAAATAAAAGCTGTATACTAGTTTTAATAAATATGAGAATGGGTGCATTTCGGAAAAAATTGTTGATTTTGTTAGCGGGGGCGGGTTCTTTGGTTTTATCTGGCGGAAATTTTTCTAAACATTTAAGTGTTTTGGGTAAGATGAATCGTGAGTGGGACAAAATTAACCGTCAGACTTTAAAAAGAGCCATTCAAGGATTATATGAGAGTAAGTTAGTGGATATAAAAGAGGATGAAAATGGCAATACTAGAATGGTTTTAAGTTATGAGGGTAAGCAAAAAATTTTAAGTTACAAGGTAGATGAGTTGAAAATTTCTGTGCCTAAAAAATGGGATAAAAAATGGCGACTAGTTATTTTTGATATACCAGAAAAATTCAAACAGGGCAGGGAGGCTTTGAGAATGCAATTAAAAAATCTCGGCTTTCACCAATTACAAAAAAGCATTCTAATTTTTCCTTATGATTGCAGAAATGAAGTTGAGTTTTTAATTGAGTTGTATAGTCTAAGACCTTATGTAAGATATGCCGTTGTTGAGTCTATTGATAATGAGCTTCATTTAAAAGATTTATTTAGAATATAAATAACTCAGCTTTTATTTGCGATCGCAAATAAAAGCTGAGTTAGGGGATGGGGCGAAAATAGAGAATGGGAAAATAAAGAGAAAATAGACGCCTAAAAGCCAGTTTGACAAAAAGCCATCATTTATTATATAATCCCGTCAGAACTTAGAACTCGGTAAATTCTCAACTTCGCGCGTGCGGAGCGAGGATTTACGAATATGTCCGCTAGTACCGGACAGAAAGGAAGTGGGTTATGAACGCGAGAAACGTTCAGGAAGAGTTGCGGTTCCATCGGTTGATGGCGAAGTTGTCAGAGTATGTGATTGAGGGCAAACGAGATCCGAAGGAGGTTTCCGAGGTCTTGGAGAAGTTGCAGATGATCAAGGACGATCCGAACTTCGCCAAGAAGTTGGGCGGAGAAGTCGGCAAGCTGCTGACATCCAAGGGCGAGGGGCAATACCCACTCACTATCAATTACACCCGAACCCTGAAAGAGATGATCGTGTCCGGCAACTACGGCCACATCAACCCCGACATCACCGCCGATAACTTCCCCGTGAAGGGAGATGGTAAGGTGGAGGTGGTCGCCGAGTTGATGCACTTGAACCGCGTCGTCAAATCCGATGAGGCGATCGCTGAATTCAAGAAACGCGGTCTCCGTCCGGCGAAGATCGAGGTACTCCTGGCCCTCGGAGAAAAGTATCCCGATATCCAGCGTGAGTTCCCCATCGTCGCTCTCGCCTCGGTTTGGCAGGACGGTGATGGCGACCGGTGCGTTCCGTCTCTCTGGCACGACAGCGTCAGGTGGATCCTCGACCTCTACTGGTTCGGCGGCGTCTGGCGCAGGCGCTCTCGGTTCCTTGGAGTTCGCGATCCTGCCTGACGGTAGGCAGGTCCATCTCGCCGTAAGGCGAGATCTTGGTCCGTTGGACCCGTGGATAAAAACACAGCCCAGCAGTTGAAAAACTGCTGGGCTGTTTATATTTATTGAGATATTTAAAATTCAAAATCCGCAGGAATGCGGATTTTGATTATTTAGCGAGTAATTTGGTGAGGCGGGATTTTAAGCGGGAGGCGGTATTCTTTTCAATCACTTTGTTTTTGGCGGATTTGTCCAAGCGCTGGTAAACGACGGAAAGCTGATTTTTCGCTTCGTCCATCTTTTTGGCGGCGATAAATTTTTTATACGCCTTAATGGCCTCTTTCAGGGCTTTTTTTCTTTCTAAATTGATCTCACGGCGGGCGATATTCTGCCGGAGAGCTTTTTTAGCGGATTGAGTAATTGGCATTTTGTGAGCCACTAGCGACTAGTGATTAGCCGCTAGGGATTTATTTATAAGGGAATTGTATAGGATTTTGAATTTTATGTCAAATTTTTTGCCAAATAAAAGCCCCGCTAAGATTTAGCGGGGGCGGGGCTATTTTTCTTTTGAGAGATGTTTCGTTTGCAACCGTAACGAGTGCAACCGGAATTTTCATTCCAGCAATCATTATGGTGTAGAGTTTCGCAGGATGGGCAGAGGATGAGATCTTCAAATATGCTTTCCCGACAGTACGGACATGAGAATGATTCTTCTGTTGAGATTTTAACGTGGTTATCCTCATTATTCTCAATTTCTTTTTCTTTGGGTGGCGTGTCTAAATAGGGAAGCTTAACCAAAGCAAGAATACTAAAAGCGGATAATAAGGTCACTAAAACAGCAAGAAAAGCTAATAATGCAACGATGAACCTTAACGAACTAGGCATTTCCTCTGTCATATACCCTCCTTTGTTCTCGCCAGAGATTAGCAGGTTTTGGGAGTTTTAGCAAATAAAAAAGCGTCCTTAGTTTAGGACGCATTCTTTTTTCTAAAGGAAAGACAGAAAATTGTGATGCTGAGAATGAACGAAAGTATGGGAAGAAGAGCCCCAATTTTGTTATCATACATCTCTTCTTTATGGCCTGCGGCAAGCCAATCGGGAAGGACTCTTTCATTTTCGAGCCAAGCTTGAAAGTCGCCTATTCTGAATTTTAATGATCCGCTTTTATCAAGATAGGAGCAATATTCGGTGAGGTTCTTATCTACATGATGTAGTTGATCACGGTCATCTCCTTTATAGAAGATGACGACTCCGCCATCAAGAGTTTCTGTAAAGACCATGACTCTATATCCATCATATTTTGTTAGTTGATTAAGAGATCGAATTGGAGTTCGAGTTGCCCATTCGCGCGCTCGCTCTGCGTCTTTTTCATAAATGAAGGAGGCGATCGTGACAAGGAGAACGTAAGAGATGGTGTAGAAAAGGAGTAATACAAAAACGATTTTTACCAAAAAAGGGGCCAGGGCTTCTTTCGGTTTTTCCATAAACCCTCCATCAAGGTTCCGGCTAGATGATATCCAATTTTAAGATTTTAGGCAAGTTTATTCCTTCTCCGACAAGCTGGAAAGCAAGTCTTCGGTGATGGGTTTGTTGAGCGCCATGGGGCGGGAGCCGGTTTTTTTATTGAAGGCCTCCTGAATTTTGCGGCGGCGCAAAGTTTCGCCGATGGCTTTTCGCATGGAATCGGTGAGAAGGTCGCCATACATTATGACTTGGCCATTGAGCGAACGGGCGGCGCGGCCCGCCATTTGGATCATGCCGCGATAATTGCGCAGAAAGCCCTCGCGGTCGGCGTCTAAAATCGCCACCAAGCTAACTTCGGGTAAGTCCAATCCTTCGCGGAGCAGGTTCACGCCGACCAGCACGTCAATTTCGCCGCTTCGAAGCGAGCGCAAAACACCCGGCCGTTTGAGGGTTTTAATTTCCGAGTGGAGATAATTGGCTTTAATATTGTTGGCGAGCAAAAATTCGGTGAGATCTTCGGCGGAGCGCTTGGTCAAAGTCAGCGCCAGCACGCGCTCATTCAGGCGAACGCGTTCTTTAATTTCCACCAGCAAATCTTTGACCTGGTCTTTGGCTGGCCGCACTAAAATATGCGGATCTAAAATGCCGGTGGGGCGGACTACTTGTTCCACAATTTGCGAGGAATTTTCCGTTTCAAAAACGCTGGGAGTGGCGGAGACGTAAATGTGCTGGCCGATTTTAGATTGGAATTCCTCAAATTTCAGCGGGCGATTATCTAAGGCGGAAGGCAGGCGAAAGCCGTGTTCCACCAGCGTGCCCTTTCTTTGCGCGTCGCCAACTTGCATGGCGCGAATTTGCGGAACGGAAATGTGCGATTCATCCACGAAAAGTAAAAACGGCTTGGGGAAATAATCCAAGAGAGTCATGGGCGGTTCGCCGGCTTGGCGGAAGCCGAGATGGCGCGAGTAATTTTCCACGCCGTTCACGTATCCTTTTTTATCCAGCATTTCTAAATCAAAAAGCGTGCGTTTTTCCAGCCGCTCGGCCTCCGGAAATTTATTGGCGGATTGCAGTTCTTCCACGCGCTCTTCCATTTCGGTTTTAATATTCTGGAGCGCGAGCTTCATTTTATGCTGGGGCGTGACCCAGAATTTGGAGGGATAAATCGTTAAGTCATTAAGTAATTGAGTCATTGAGTAATTGGGGCCGAAAAGTTTTTCAATCACCTTTATTTTTTTATCCTCAAAAACAACACGGACGATTTCGTTGGTGACCAAATGAATTTCAAAAGAGTTTTTATTGATTTTATATTTGCCGAGCAAAAGATTACCGGAAACTTTTTCATATTGCAGAAAAGCTAAATGCCTCTCTAAGTCTTTAGGATTGATGACGCGGCCTACCTTTAATTCCAAGCGCGCGCGTTCGTATTCATTCGGATCGCCAATGCCGTAGATACAGGAGACGGAAGCGATAATAATGGAATCGCGGCGGGACATCACGCTCTGAATGGCGGCGTGGCGGAGCTTGTCAATTTCTTTATTGATGCTCGCGTCTTTTTGAATATAGGTGCTGGTTTGCGGAATAAAGGCCTCGGGTTGGTAATAGTCGTAATAAGAAACGAAATAGTGGACGGCGTTTTCCGGAAAGAATTGTTTAAATTCCTGATAGAGTTGGGCGGCGAGAATTTTATTTGGTGAAATAACTAAAGTAGGTAGTTGAGTTCTTTCAATCACCGAAGCCATGGTAAAGGTTTTTCCCGAACCAGTCACGCCCAAAAGAACCTGGCTTTTTTGGCCGGCCTCAATTCCTCCAACTAATTTTTCAATAGCTTGAGGTTGGTCGCCTTTCGGTTTAAAATTAGATACCAATTTAAACATACGATGATAAATGACTTATAATTAAAATATGATCTACGCTCTCTCGGGAACCCTTGTTCATAAAGCCGAGAACTACGCCGTAATTGACGTCGGCGGAGTGGCTTTCAAGGTGAATCTCTCCTTGCGTAACGTCCAGATTTTACCACAAATTGGCAGTGCCATCAAGTTAAGCACTTACCTTCATGTGCGGGAAGATCTTCTGGCTATTTATGGCTTTTCTAATGATGAAGAGAGAGATTTTTTTGAGCGTTTAAACAGCATTAGTGGCATTGGCCCTAAGTCGGCCTTGGGTATTTTGAGCGTGGCGCCCATGGATCAATTGGTTTCCGCTATTAATGAGGGGCGCGTGGAACTTTTAACTAAGGCCTCGGGCGTTGGTAAGAAAATCGCGGAACGGGTGGTTTTGGAATTGAAGGGCAAGCTGACGCCGCCGAAAGGCGCTCAACAGGCGATTAGTTTGATGGAATCGGATCTGGAATTGGAAGAAACGTTGACGAGCTTGGGTTATTCACGCCAGCAGGCAAAAGCGGTGGTTTCTAAAATTGATCCCAAAATTACCGGTTTTAAGGAAAGATTAAAGGAAGCGTTGAGAAGAGCGAAAAGTTAGTAGCAAGTAGTAAGTAGAATGTAGAAAATAAATGTTAAATTTTTTTAAAAATTATTATCACTATTTTCTGGCGTGGTTGGGGGATTTTATTTATCGGCATCCCTCGGAAAAACTTTTTGTGTTGGGCGTGACTGGCACGAAAGGAAAGTCCACCACGTTGGAACTCATCAATGCCATTTTAGAAGCGGCGGGCAAAAAAACCGCCCTGCTTTCTTCGGTGCGCGTGAAAGTAGGGGAGAAGAGCGAATTGAACAAAACGGGCAACACTATGCCGGGCCGGTTTTTTATCCAGCGGTTTTTGCGGGACGCGGCGCGGGCGGGTTGTGATTTCGCGTTGGTGGAAGTGACTTCGCAGGGCATCGTGCAAAATCGCCACGCTTTTATTGATTGGAACGCGGCGGCTTTTACTAATTTGCGGCCAGAACATCTGGAATCGCACGGCTCGTTTGAAAATTATCGGGAAGCGAAAGTGAATTTTTTTGAATATGTGGCGAAAAAATCCAACAAATCCGGAAAAATTTTTTTAATAAACGAAGATGACGCGGCGAAAGAATATTTTCGGTCAGGGGCGAATGGTTTCGGTGAAATAATTTATTTTAGCCGAGAAATATTTGTGGAACGTGAACTAAATAATGGCGGCGTTTCTATTGGTGATTGGTTGGCGAGTAATTTTAATTTGGAAAACGCGGCGCTGGCGACGGCTTTTGCTAAATCGCAGGGAGTCATCTGGCCGGTGATTCAAAAAGCTTTGCAAGATTTCAAAGGCGTGCCGGGTAGAATGGAGGTTATTCAGGAAAAACCTTTTAAGGTGGTGGTGGATTACGCGCATACACCCGACAGCTTGGAAAAAGTTTATGAATCACTAAAAGCTAGCGAGTTGATTTGTGTGCTCGGCGCCGCTGGAGGCGGGCGGGATAAATGGAAAAGGCCGGAGATGGGCGCGATTGCCGCGAAATATTGCCGGGAAATTATTTTAACTGACGAAGACCCCTATGATGAAAAACCAAGTCAGATTTTATCGGAGATAAAATCTGGAATTACTAATTACCAATTTCCAATTACCAATCTATACGAAATTTTAGACAGACGCGAAGCCGTTCAAAAGGCCATCAGTTTGGCGCAAAAAGGGGATACGGTGATTATTACTGGCAAGGGGAGCGAGTCCTGGATTCGCCTCGCCCGTGGCAAGAAAATCCCGTGGAGTGATAGAGGTGTGGTGGAGGAAATTCTAAAGAATAGTTGAGGCTCAAGAGATTGTTGTGTAGAATATAATCGGTTCCTCGGAGGATTAAAAATGGGACGAAGCTCGAAGATTACCCGTGAGATGGAGAGGGATTTTTGGAAAGAGGTTTTAGTTGAATTAAGAAAATTGCAGAGAAATTTTAAGCTTAATGTTGCTCGGAAAATGGTGAGAGATTATAAAAAGAAATGCATGAGACGTTGCGGTGAAATGATTTATCATGACTCACCTAAGAATATCGCTTTGGCAGTTCTGAATAACGCAGAAAACAAAAAAACTTAGCGTATTTTTAATAATTAAAATAAGCCGTACTCATAGAGTCGGCTTTTTTGTTATAATTATTCCTATCATGAAGTTAACCTTTTACGGCGGCGCGGGGGCGGTGACCGGCGCCAATTATATGCTGGAATCCGGCGGCGAGAAAATTTTAATTGATTGCGGTTTGCGACAGGGGGCCAACGCTTATGAAAAAGAAAACTTTGATCCTTTTTCCTATGATCCGAAAGAAATTTCCGCGGTGTTTATCACGCACGCGCATGTGGATCACACCGGCCTTTTGCCGAAGTTGGTGAAGCATGGATTTAAAGGAAAAGTTTATTCCGTGGAGCCGACGCGCGATTTCGCCGAACTGCTTTTGATTGATTCGGACCATATTTTGGTTCAAGAGGCGGAAAAATTGGGCAAGCCGGTGCTTTACGATATGCGGGATATTGAAGACTTAATGCAGAAATGGGAGGGCGTGGCTTACCATGAGCAAATTAATTTGAAGAATTTTAAAATAACTTTCCGAAACGCCGGCCATATTTTAGGTTCCGCTTCCATATTAATTGAAGGTGAGGGGAAGAAAATTATTTTTTCCGGCGATTTGGGAAATTCGCCGGCGCCGATTATCGGCAACAAAGAATTCCCGCCGACGGATATTGATTATTGTTTGATTGAATCGGCGTATGGCAATCGTTTTCACGAAGATATTCCTAAGCGCAAAGAAGAACTTCGCAAAGCGATTATGGAAACCGTGCGCGCCGGAGGTGTGCTGATGATTCCGGCTTTCGCCATGGAGCGCACGCAGGACCTGCTTTCGGAGTTGAATGATTTGGCGGAGAGCGGCATGATTCCGCGCGTGCCGATTTATTTGGACAGTCCGCTTGCCATCAAGCTGACCAGAGTTTACAGCACCTACGCTGATTATTGGGATGAGAAATCTTTAGCCAAACTTCAGAAGGGCGACGCGCTTTTTAGTTTTCCGGGATTAAAAATGACCTTGACCACGGATGAGTCCAAAATTATTAATGAAGTGCCAGCTCCGAAGGTGATTATTGCCGGTTCGGGCATGTCCACCGCCGGCCGGATTTTACACCACGAGAAGCGTTATCTGTCGGACAAAAAAAGCGCTTTGCTGATTATTGGTTATCAGGCCGTCGGTTCTCTGGGGCGAAAAATTTTGGAGGGCGCCAAAATGGTTCGTTTACTTGGTGAAGAAGTGGCGGTGAATTGCCGAATTATTAACGTGCCGGCTTATTCGGCGCACGCGGACCAGCCACAGCTGTTAGAATGGTTAAAGCCCATGAAGGGCAAGTTGAAAAAAATTTTTGTGGTGCAGGGCGATGAGGGTATGGGTGAATTCGCCGCTAAAATTAAAGAAACGCTGGGCGTGGAGGCGGAAGTTCCCGAGCCGCTATCTACTTTCGAACTTTAATTTTTATGGATTTTATATTAGAATTAATAAACAAGGCTTTCGGAGGCTTTAAAAATATCGGACTTACAATTATGCCAAAAGAAATGCCGAAGAACGGCAAAAATGGAAAAAAGGGCCAGTTAAACGTGCCGGCAAAGGAATTGCCGGTGTCAGAACATAAAAAAGATTGGCGCGAATCTTTTCACTGGAGAATTTTCCGCATCATGGCGGAATTTGTGGACGGCTTTCAGTTTATGGCGGATTTCAAAAAGACCGTGACCTTTTTCGGCTCCGCTCGTTTTAAGGAGGGCGATAAGTGGTATGAAGAAGCGCGCAAGCTCGGCAAGATGGTGGCGGAAGCCGGTTTTGGCGTGATTACCGGCGGCGGCCCGGGTATCATGGAGGCGGGGAATCGCGGCGCGGTGGAAGGTAATGGCGATTCTTTTGGTTTAAACATCCAGCTTCCTTATGAACAGCGCATCAATCCTTATGTAAAAAAACCGATTGGCTTCCATTATTTCTTTACGCGCAAAGTGATGCTGGCTTACGCGGCGCAGGCCTATGTGTTTTTCCCGGGCGGCTTTGGAACTTTAGACGAGGCGTTTGAGCTTTTGACTTTGATTCAAACTAAAAAAATCACCGAGAAAGTTCCGGTGATTCTCATGGGAAAAGATTTTTGGGGTTCGTTTGAAAAATGGGCGAAAGAAAAAATGCTCGGCGAATATGCCACGATTGATAATAATGATTTGAAACTTTATACGATTGTGGATACGGCGGAGGAAGCGTTAGAGATAATTAAAGTTTCCAAGCCGAGAGAGAATTAGAAAATAATTTACATAAATATGGCAAAAAAAATAATTAAAAAAACAGTTAAAAAATTAGTGAAAAAGGCGGCAAAGAAAGTTTTTAAAAAAGTGGTCAAGCCCGTTCGACAAGCCATGCCTACCGGCAGGCAGGCTCAGGGCAAGAAATTAAAAGTTAAAGCTGATAAACCCATCGGTTCTGTTACTCACTATTATTCCGGTTTGGGCGTGGCGATCGTAAAATTCAAAAAACCCATGAAAAAAGGAACGACGGTGGCATTTCGCGGCGCGACAACCGATTTCACTCAAGTGGTTGATTCCATGCAATATGACCACAAAGACGTGGCGCTGGCGCCGAAGGGAAAGGAGGTGGGAATTAAGGTTAAAGATAAAGTGAGAGAAGATGATGGTGTTTATTTGGTATGATTGAGAATTTAGAAGTTTTTGGACAACTTTTTTTGGCGGTTTTGTTAGGAGCGGTAATTGGTTTTGAGCGCGAGCTGGCCAAGAAGGCGGCTGGTCTTCGCACCTTTGCCATGATTTCCTTGGGAGCCTGTCTATTCGCGGTGATTTCTAAGTACGCTTTTCAAGAATTTTGGGGCGTGCCGGGGTTTGATCCTTCGCGGGTGGCTTCGCAAATTGTGGTGGGTATTGGCTTTATCGGCGCCGGGTTAATTTTTATAAAACAAGATCGGGTTTCCGGCTTAACTACCGCCGCCAGTTTGTGGGTTTCCGCCGCTATCGGCACCGCGGTCGGTTTTCGGCTATATTATATCGCGGTTTTTACCGCCGTTCTTTCTTTGGTAGTGCTGACCTTTCTTTGGTATTTGGAGCATTATGTTTTAAAAAGGTGGGCGCGCTCGCCGCATGAACACGACACTCATTAAATTAAATTGGCCGGCAATCGGCCTTTTGGCCGGCACCATTATTGGCGCCGGCGTTTTTTCTTTGCCGTTTATTTTTTATTCCGCTGGAGTTTGGTTGGGCTTGGCGTATCTGGTCGGCGTGTCTTTAATTTACGTGATAACTTATTGGCTTTACGCGGATATTATTTTGCGGACTGGCGGGGAGCATCGCTTTGTCGGTTACGCCCAGATTTATCTGGGGGAATTTGGTTTTTGGTTGGCGAATCTGGCGGCGGTGTTCGGTTCAGTTTTATCCATGACGGTTTATTTGATTTTAGCTCCAAGCTTCGCCAAGCTTTTAGGAAATTTCGGCAGTTTTGAGGCAGTATTGGTATTTTGGCTTTTGGGGACTCTAACGATTTTTGCCAGTTTGCGGCGTTTCGCGCTAGTGGAACTTTTAATCACTTTAGGAATGCTGGCGATCATTGTTTTACTTTTTGGCTTGGGAGCCGGCGAGATTTCGCGGATTGAATTTTCTCAAGCATTAGACTGGGCCAGCGCGTTTTTGCCATTGGGAGCAGTTTTGTTTTCGCTTTCCGGTTTGGTGGCGATCGCGCCGCTGGTTAAACTGATTGGCCGGCAGAATGTCTTGAGTATTAGAACCGTGATTTTTGTCGGCATTCTTTTGTCGGCAATTTTGTATGGCTTGTTCGCTTTGGCGGTGATCGGATTATCAGGAACGCCTTCTGCGGACGCGGTTTCCGGTTTGGCGGGGAAAATTCCAGAGTGGGTTTTGGCCGGAGTCGGGGTTTTGGGAATTTTGGCGCTGTGGAGCTCTTACATCGCGGTTGGTTTGAATTTGCGGGATGTCTTGCGTTTGGATTTTAATTGGCATCGATTCACCGGCGCGGTGATGGTGACGGGCGCGCCGCTCGTGTTTTATTTCGCCGGTCTGACGGATTTTATTACTTTGATTAGCTTTATCGGGGGGATATTTTTGGCGTTGGAGGGAATTCTAATAATTTTAATGTGGCAAAGCGCCCGGCAGAAATTTTATCCAGCGCTGATTTTCTTGGCCATTCCATTTTTAGCCGCCATTTTATATGAGATAATTAAATTATTATGAGAAAGATTTTAAGGGTAAAACTGCCGAAGCCGAGGAGGGAAGAGGAAGAGTTTCGCTCGCAGGGCGGCTTAGTGCTTTGTCCGGATTGCCATTCGGTTTACCACAAGAAACGCTGGCAACACAGCGTGAATGCTTTAGGCGTGAAAGAGGTGGAGCAAATGACGGATAAGGATACGAAAATAAAATTCCAGATTTGTCCGGCTTGCAAAATGATTCAGCGTGGGCAGTACGAGGGCAGAATTAGGATTTATGCCGTGCCGCCTCAATCGGAAAAGGCGTTGGAAGAATTAATCCGCGGTTTTTGCCGCGGCGCGTTTGAGATTGACCCGATGGATCGGTTGATAGGGATTAAGAAGGGTAGTCCTTCGACGGGCCATGCCTACCGGCAGGCAGGCTCAGGACAAACTGTTTGGACCGTAACAACTACCGAAAACCAGTTGGCGAACAAGGTTGGCAGGCGAATTAAAAATATTTTTCCGCGCGCTAAGGTGAAAACTAAATTCACCGGCGGCGGCTCGGACGTGGCGGAAGTGGTGGTGGAGTTTCCTAAAAACGAATGAATAAAGCATTAAAATGGATATTTTATTTGTTTTTGCTATCGCTCCCTTTCGGGACGCGATATTTAGTTTATCAGTTTACGCCCGGGTTTAATGAATATGCCAGCGTTTGGTTGTATGGAAATGATATAGTGCTAATCGCCTTTATTTTATTTTTTTGGTTAGGCAGTCATTCTGAGTCCGCCATAGCGGGCGAAGAATCTTATCTAAAAAGATTCTTCACTTCGTTCAGAATGACAAGATGGTTAGGATTGTTCCTTATTACTGCTTTTGCTTCGATTTTTTACGCTTACTTGCCCGGTTTGGCGGTTTATAATTTTTTGCGTTTATTGCTTTTAGTTTTAATGGCGTTAGCCGTTGGTCGTTTGGTTAGAGATGGGGGATTAGCGATCAAAGATATTTTTCTGATTATTGCCGCTTCCGCGGTTTTTCAGGCGCTTTTAGGATTAGCGCAGTTTTTCCGGCAGGCGAGCTTGGGTTTGAAATGGCTGGGGGAGCCGGTGGCGGCATACGGCGCCGTTGGTCCGGCTAAAATTATTGTGGAGGGCGCGAAAATTTTACGCCCGTTTGGCACTTTTCCGCACGCGAATATTTTTGGAGCGTTTTTGGTGCTGGGATTGATATCCTTGCTATATTTTTTTATTAAATTTTTAAGTTCCAAATCTCAAATCCCAAATAATTTCCAAGGATTAAAATCCCAAAATTTCTTTATGAGAACTTGGAGTTTATTTGGTGCTTGGTTTTTAGTTCTTGGGATTTTTGTTGTCATGTTGGGTTTGGTAATTTCTTTTTCGCGCTCCGCGTGGATCGTCGGTGGTTTAATGACATTGTTATTTTTAGCTTATAATTTGGTAAAAAAAGAATATCGCCCATCGGCTATTTATTTATCCGTCATAGTTTTTTCTATTTTATTTTTTCTACTTTCTATTTTCTCGTCTTATATCATTCCACGCGCCGAACTGCTTTCTTCTGGGAAAGATGTTTCGGTTTCGGACAGGCTACGCTATACCGAACTGGGTTTGAATTTAGTTAAAGAAAATCCGTTAGGCGTGGGTATTGGCAATCAAGTTTTTTATTCAGTAAAAAACGGAGAATATCTCAAGCTCGGCATGGATAAAGTTTGGCTTTGGGAGCCGGTGCATAACTTATATCTCCTCATTGCTTCAGAAATAGGCATTTTGGGTTTTGTTGCATTTTGTGTTTTTATTTTTAGTATTTTTATAAATTGGAAATTATTTGGAGTTTGGAGCTTGGAGCTTGGAGCTTCAAAAATAATGTTTTTATCGTTATTACTTCTCGGCTTATTTGATCATTACTTATGGACGCTCCAGCCGGGTAGGTTAATGCTTTGGTTGACGATTGGTTTGGTTTTAGGGTTAAATGAGGCGGGAAAGCGCTCGTCGTTCAACGGATAGGACGCTGGCCTCCGAAGCCGGAAATTGTGGTTCGATTCCACATGAGCGCACTTGGAACAATATAAGTATTTTTTGCCGGAGGAATTGATTGCCAGCGAGCCCGCGGAGCCGCGGGACGCGGCGCGGCTTTTGATTTTTTGTTCCCAAACCGGTGAAATTCAAACAGATACTTTTTTAAATTTAGATAAATATCTGCCGGCGGATTCTCTGTTGGTTTTAAATAAAACTAAAGTTTTGCCGGCGCGCGTGAGTTTGAAAAAAGAAACCGGTGGTCGGATAGAGGTGCTGTTTTTGTTGAATGAATACGCGGAGGGAGACGCTTATATAAAGGGACTGGTGAATAAAAAATTGGAAGTTGGCCAGAAAGTCAGTTTTGAATCGGGCGAGTCATTCTTGGCAATTGGTCAGGAGAAAAACATTTTTAATTTCCAACCGAACTTTGAGATTAAAAAACTGCCGAAATTGCTTTTCCAATTCGGCATCACGCCGATTCCTAAGTATCTGGGTCGGACCAAACTAAGCGAAGGGGAATTGCGCGAGCGCTATCAAAGCGTTTTTGCGGAAAAACCGGCTTCCGTGGCGGCGCCGACGGCCTCGCTCCATTTTACCGAGCGAGTTTTTCAAAAACTGTCAGATAAGGGAATTCAAAAAGAATTTATCAACTTAAACGTCGGTTTGGGAACTTTCGCGCCGGTGACAGAGGAGAATTTGAAAACTGGTAAACTTCACGAGGAATTTTACGAAATTTCTAAAGAGGTTTTTGAGCGAATTAAAAAACAAAAAGAAGCGGGAGCAAAAATTATCGCTGTGGGTACTACCACGGTTCGGGCGCTGGAATCATCGGCGCGAGGAGAGTTGGCGGATCGCACGGAACTTTTTATTCGTTCGCCGTTTGAATTCAAATTGGTGGGTTCGCTGATTACTAATTTTCATCTGCCGAATTCTTCGCTGATGGCGCTAGTGGATGCTTTTTTGCAATTCAAAAAATCACCGAAAAGCATCTTAGAAATCTACGATTTCGCCATTCAAAATCGTTTTCGCTTTTATTCTTTCGGCGATGCCATGTTGATTGTTTAGAGAGTTTTATAAATGGTATAATTTTGCCAATGACTAAGCGGGAGAAACTAACCGAATTGGAAAAGGAAATGGCGGCGGATAAAACTTTGCCACTGGCCACCAATTTAGTATTTGGCGAAGGAAATATAGATTGCGTAGTGATGTTTATTGGCGAGGCGCCGGGGGCGAACGAAGATCTGCAAAAACGTCCTTTTGTGGGGCGCGGCGGGAAATTGTTGGATAAAAACATTGAACGGATTGGCTGGAAGCGCGAACAAGTTTATATCACTAATATCGTGAAGCGTCGTCCGCCAGACAATCGCGATCCTTTGCCGGAAGAAATCGCGGCTTACAAACCCTATTTAACCCGCCAAATTGAAATTATTCAGCCGAAAATTATCGCCACGCTTGGGCGGTTTTCCATGAATTATTTTTTGCCAGAAGCCAAAATCAGCCGCGATCACAGTAAAATTTTTCGGCTAGACGCTTTGCGTCGCCTGATTGCCGAAGGCGGTTTAGGGATGAACGGAAAAATAATTTTTCCGATTTTTCATCCGGCGGCGGCGCTTCGCGGCACCGCGACCATGAAAGAATTTGAAGGCAGTTTTGATATTTTGAAAAAAGCCGCGGGGAAAGCGGATGAGCTTTTAATTAAGGAGCCTAAAAAATATCAATGAATTTTTATTTTCTTAATTGGCTGAAGGTAAATCCTTTTTTGAGATTTTTAGCGCGGGCCGTTCTTTATTCTTTTTTTGGCTCGCTGACGGCGGTATCGGTAATTTCCATTTTTTCCGATCTCTCTTGGCTGCGCTACGCTGGAATCGGTTTATTAGCCGCGCTGATTTATTTTTATTGGCAAGCGCGGCGAAGGTCGGCCAATCGCGTCTTAGAGCGAGCGGTGGACCGAGTTTTATTTTTTGGAGCGGGCGATTTTTATCTTAATGTTTTTAAAATTCTTTTGGAGAAAAAATCCACGCGAAAGATGTTTTTAGAAAAAAATATTTCGCTGGCGGAAATGGAGAGCAAACTTGATGAATATATTGAAAGAGGCAGGGAAGAACCAATCCAACGCGCTGATTTATTTTCTAAGTTGGATAATTTATTGAAAGCGGCTTGGGAGGCGGCGCAAAAGAGGAAATCTGACACGCTTGAAGTTCAAGATCTTTATTTGGCGCTTTCGCGGTTGAGAGAAGAAAAAATCAGCCAACTTTTTAAAAATTTTGGTATACCACCACACCAGAACGAGAAGTAACGACGAAATGCATATTGCTTCTCGTTTGGTGTGGGGGTAAAATTTAAACAATGTTGAAAAAAATCTTTGAATTTAATCCAGTGATCCTAACCATGATTGTGGTGGACTTTTTTATGAACGGAGCTTTTAGCGCCATCGCGCCATTTTTCGCGATTTTTATCAGTCAGGAAATAACGGGTGGGAGTGCGGCGGTAGTGGGAATAGCCACGGCGATCTATTGGGTAGTAAAGTCGGTGATCCAGATTCCGATTGCTCGATGGTTGGATAAAACGGACGGTGAGCGCGATGAATTCTGGGCGTTGTTTTTTGGTTATTTGTTAAGCGCGATTGTGCCGATTATGTTTTATTTTTCAACTGAGATTTGGCATATTTATGCCGCGCAGGCGCTGTTCGGAGCTTTGTTCGCTTTCGCGGTGCCGGCCTGGTATTCCTTATTTACTCGTCATCTGGATAAATTTAGGATTGGTTTTGAGTGGAGTCTGCAAAGCGTAATCGCGGTGGGGGCGAGCACGGCTTTAGCTTCCGGCGCGGCGGGATTTTTAGTGGACCGTTTTGGTTTTCGGTTTGTCTTTTTGATCGCGAGCGTTCTAATCATTGTTTCTTCTTTCGGGCTTTTAATTATTCGGAAGAGAATTTTTCCGGCGCATAAATCTTTAGAAAAAGTTTGGCCGGAAAGCCGGCATCATAAATTTCATCACTAAGATGATTTCTAACGGCGAGATTGTCCGAATTTTGCGAGAGATCGGGGAATATTTAGAAATGCAAAATGTGGCTTTCAAGCCGCGCGCCTATCAGAAAGCCGCTGACGTGATTGAATCGCTTCAGGAAGAAGTGGTCCATTCCTACCAAATGGGTGGACTGAAGGCGTTAAAAGAAATGTCGGGAGTGGGGGAGTCCATTGCCGAGAAGATTGAAGAATTAATTAGAACTGGCAAATTAAAGTATTACGAACAATTAAAGAAAAAGGCGCCGGTGAATCTTTCTCAGCTGACGGCGGTGGAGGGCTTGGGGCCGAAAAAAATTCGCGCTCTTTATCAAAAATTGGGAATAAAAAATTTAAAGGATTTAGAAAGGGCGGCTAAGGCGGGGAAAATTAGGGATTTAGAGGGTTTTGGCCGAAAGACGGAAGAAAGTATTTTGACCGGCATTGGTTTTGTAAAAAAATCCAGTGGGCGGGTTTCGTTGGGTGCCGCCCTGCCACTGGCTCGGGAATTTGAAAAGCGTTTACGGGGATTAAAAGACGTCCAGATCGCGCAGTTCGCTGGTTCTGTCCGTCGTCGCAAGGAAACCATTGGCGACATCGATCTTTTAGTGATTTCCGATAATCCCAAGCCGGCAATGAGCTATTTTATTTCCATGCCGGAAGTCGGGCGCGTGTTGGCGCACGGTGATACGAAGGCATCCGTGACTTTGAAGAGCGGTTTAGACGTAGATTTGAGAATTTTGCCGAAAGAATCATATGGTTCGGCGCTGAATTATTTTACGGGCTCCAAAGAGCATAATGTGGCGCTTCGCCAGTTGGCGATTAAAAAGGGGTGGAAGTTGAGTGAATACGGCTTGTTTAAAGCGACAAGCGACAAGGGGCAAGGAACAAGGATTGCCGGAAAGAGTGAAGAAAAATTATATAAGATGCTCGGTTTAGATTATATTGAGCCGGAGTTAAGAGAAATGACCGGCGAGGTTGAAGCGGCTCAAAAACGCAAACTTCCCGCAGTCATTGGTTATGGAGATTTAAGAGGGGATTTGCAAGTTCAAAGTAATTGGACGGATGGCGCGGATTCTATTGAGGAAATGGCGAAGGCGGCGATGGCGGCGGGTTTAGAATATATTGCGATCACCGATCACACAAAGCGTTTGGCGATGACTCATGGATTGGATGAGAAGCGCATCCAACAGCAATGGAAGGAGATAGATAAACTTAATGCAAAATTAAAAAGTCAAAAATCAAAATTTCTGATTTTGAAGGGGACGGAGTGCGATATTTTAAAAGACGGCAGTATGGACTTGCCGGATAAAATTTTGGCGCGACTGGATATAGTTGGAGCTTCCGTGCATTCGCATTTCAATCTTTCCATCAAAGAACAAACCGAGCGGATTAAAAAAGCCATGCGCAATCCGCACGTGGATATTCTTTTCCACCCAACCGGACGCTTGATTCAAAAAAGAGAACCTTATGATGTGGATATGGATGAGTTAATTGGAATCGCCAAGGAAACCGGCACGGTTTTGGAAATTGATGCTTTTCCGGATCGGTTGGATTTAAAAGACGAATATATCAGAAAATGCGTGGCGGCGGGCGTGAAAATGACGATTGATTCCGACGCGCATTCTAAATTCCATTTTTCAGTTTTAGAATTTGGCATCGCCCAAGCGCGGCGTGGTTGGGCTAAACGCAGTGATATTATAAATGCTTGGCCGCTTGAGAAAATGTTGGATTTTTTGAAAAAGAAGTAGTTGACATTTTATTTGAAAAAGTTTAAACTGCGCAGGGTTTAGTTGGGAGGTCAATATGAACCAGCAGATAAGGTGTTATTACTGCCGCTTGATCGCGGATCATTTGGAAAACATCAATTATCTGCGAAGCTATCTAGATCTTTGCTTGGCTGAGAAAATAAGTTTAGCGCGAGAGAAAAACGCGCGTCGACAAAAAATATATGGCTTGCGGCGCTGGCTGAGAAAGATTCCTATTTTGGGGAATTTCATTTTACCGCCGACCCACGAGCAGGCGCCTCGTTGGAATGAGTTGCGGGACTATCAGGGCGGTTTGGACAGAATTCAGCAGCTGGAGGCCTGCATTCGTAATTTGCGCGGGAAAAAACACAACCATCCCATGACTGATCCCGAAGAGGCGGTTTATCCGCAACTCTTGATCGCTTAGAGATTCTCTAAGCGATTTTTTCTTTTTAACTACCAATTTATGTTTTTTTAGGTTAAAATTTAAACGTGCCAAAGATTATATCCGCCGGAATTATCATTTTCCGGCGCACAAAAGATGGAGTAAAGTTTTTACTCCTTTATCATGGAAGAAATTACTGGAATTTTCCGAAGGGTAAATTAGAAAGCGAGGAGCGGAGTCATCAAGCGGCGGTGCGTGAAGTTCGCGAAGAAACCGGCTTGAAAATTTCCGATCTTCGGTTTGTGGGAAATTTCAAGGAGCATGAAAGGTTCTTTTTTCGCCGCGGCAAAGAGAATGTTATGAAGGTGGTTATTTTGTATTTGGCGGAAACAAAAAATCCGAACATTGTGGTTTCGGACGAGCATGAGGGTTATGGATGGTTCACTTTTAGTGAGGCGGGACGCCTACTTTCTAAGTATCACGATAACGCGGAAATTTTGAAACGCGCTTATAACTTTTTGAGGTCAGGCCTGCCTGCCGGCAGGCAGGGGCGCAAGCCGCAGAAGATCGCCGTTGCCAAGATTCCAGAGCCAACTGAAAATAAATAGCTCCGATTATAATCGGAGCTATTTATTTTTTATTTCGCCAACTCGACGATTTTCCGGAAAACGGCTGGGTTGTGCTGGGCGAGATCGGCAAGAATTTTTCTATCAATCGCCACTTTCTTTTTCTTTAATCCGGCAATCAGTTTGCTGTAGGTGAGTCCGCCTTCTCGGCTGGCGGCGTTAATTTTCACGTTCCACAAGCTTCGATAGTCGCGCTTTTTCTGTTTGCGTCCCTCAAAAGCATGTGTCCAGGCGTGGAGCAGGGCCTCTTTGGCGGCGCGTTCCTTATGTTTGCGTCCCCAGCGGAATCCCTTAGTGTATTTCAGGAGTTCCCGGCGTTTTTGGGTGGCGCGTTTTCCTCTTTTGACTCTTGGCATAGTTTTTAATTATTTGAATATCGGGAAATGGAGAGAACGTCGACTCGGTGAACAACTCCGTTCTTTTTCACCTGTTGAATATTTTTGCTGGTTTTGCGAGCGCGAAAATGATCCACACCCATGTGGCGGCGGATTAATTTTCCGGTTTTAGTGACGCGGATTCTTTTTTTAACGGATTTTCTCATAATTATTTTTTAGCGATGTGCGTCAGAAATCCCTTTCCTCCCCAGCTTGGATTCATAACGATTTTATATTCTGCCGGAATCATTTTTAGAAATTCTCCGAGTTTTCCCAGCGCCCAATCCTTATTGGCTTTCTGGCGGCCGCGGAGCACCATGAAAATTTCTATTTGATGGCCTTCCGCCAAGAATTCTTTGATTCTTTGGGCTTTTCTCTCCAAGTCGTTTTTGGCTTCGCCAACGCTGATCTGGATTTGTTTCTGTTCTTGGATTTTTTGAGTGGCCCTTTTTTTCTTAGCCTCTTTTTCGGCCTGATAGCGGTATTTGTCAAAACTGATGATTTTGGCAATTGGGGGATTAGTAGTGGAGGTAATTTCCACTAAATCCAGACTTTTTTGTTGGGCGAGCGACAAAGCCGCTTCTTTGGACATGACTCCTAGATTTTCGCCATTTTCATCAATGACTCTAAGCTCGGCAGACGTTATTTGATTGTTAATTCTTGCTTTAATGATAAGTAAAATTGTAGCAATTAAGCGGCTTAGAGTCAAATCCGCGTAGAATTTGACGCCGGTTAATTTTTAGTTTAAATTATCGTAGCCTGAAGCTTCGGGCAAGAACTTTGATAAAGGAGCGTTCTATGAACGTATCTTCGGAGATGAAAGACTGGTGTGGGCAGATAGCCAAGAGATTGAAAGAATATTCCGGCGTGGACATACTCATTCCTTTTGATTTGGATTCCGCTGGCGGAGCCTTGGGCTTTCGAGAGTTTGCTCAACATGTTCGCGGCGAGCCAAACAGCGTGAAGATATATTACGCTGGCGATCAGGATGAAAGTAGTCAATCAAGAAATGTTTTCAGCGAATTCAAACTTGCCAGCAAAATGGAGAAGTTTGATTCAACAACTTACAAGCAGGACCCGAAACGCGCGGTAGTTTTTATTGATTTTTGCAATCCCAAAGATAAGCGTTTTGGTTTTTCCGAGAAGCTGATTCCAGATTTCGTGATTGATCATCATGGCGCGGATGGCACGGAGAATTATCCGGAAAAGACTTTTATTTTGAATGAAGCCATTGGATCGGCAAGTACTTTGGTGGTGGAGATGCTTTTCGCGGTGGATTATAAGTTTGACAGCAATGATGCGATGATCGCCGCCAAGTCTTTGGCGCTCGGCGTATATACGGACACGCTGGAACTTTTAATGGCATACATGCGAGATCTAGAAGCTCACTTGGAGATGAGGAGGTTTTTCCGAGAAAATGAATTTCGCGATCTCGCCACTCTTCAGCTTTCAGAGAAATTTCTTGACCACCTGGCGGCCTTTATCAGCAATCTAGGCGTCAAAGATCAGTCCATTGTCAGTGGGATTGGATTTATTAAGAAAGATGATCGGAGCAGTATGTTTGAAATTGCCAATCAGGTGATTAAGTCATCTAGCGTGAACCTGGTGGCGGTTTGGGCGGTGATTGATGACCAGGTCAATGTGGTGGTGCGCTCGGAAAAAGAGAGTAAGGGCGGCAAAAACTTGGACACTTTTTTGAAAAAGTGTTTTGGTTCAAGATTCGCCGGCGGAAGATTGGTGGCGGATTTCTGGCAAGGCGGCGCGCAATTTCCTTTGGATAAAATAATTCAACTTTGGAATGCGGAAGGAAAGGAAGATTTGATCCAAAAACAGGTGGATGCTTTTGTAAAGGAAAAAATCTTCCATTAAATTTCAAAAAAGCAGCTTCGGCGAAAACCGGAGCTTTTTTGCGCTCGTAAACACCACATATTTGGCGGGTTATTCAAGCTCGTGCTTTTTTCATGAGTTATCCACCGCAGAATGTTGGAAAAAATTGCTAAACTAAATGTAAGAGTTGTTGGGTGTCTCTTATGCTTATCGAAAAAATAAAAAAACGAAATGGTACGGTCGTGGAGTTTGACCGTGTCCGCATAGAGCGTGCAATGGGGAAGGCGTTCGCCGCGACGAACACGCCGGTTCCCGATGGCACGCTCGTTTCTATAACGGATCAGATTATCGCTGAATTGGAGGATAGATTTACGGATGAAAAAATTCCGGGTGTGGAAGATATTCAAGATATCGTGGAGCGGAAGCTTGGCGAAGCTGGTTATTTTGAAGTTGCTAAGTCCTATATTCTCTACCGCAAAGATCGCGAGAAAGCGCGCGAAGCTGAGCGGCAAGCAATTTTAGATCGCGTGGAGAGGCGCGACTTAATGGTGCGCAAACGTAACGGCAGTTTAGTGCGTTTTGATATCGCGGAAGTGGAAAGGGCCGTCAATAATGCCGCACGGATGTTTCAGA
>Ga0247727_10002308_pt1 | contig 43926 bp, 76 predicted proteins | sample WisWelCaveWW1625_FD_202498 | JGI IMG/M metagenome (GOLD analysis project Ga0247727, IMG submission 202498) | Biofilm microbial communities from Wishing Well Cave, Virginia, United States - WW16-25 | ecosystem: Environmental > Aquatic > Deep subsurface > Groundwater > Cave microbial mat | place...
CTAATCGGTCAGGTCGTGTGGTGCTCGTGCAGATTGACGCTAATGGGACGGAAAGGCGCATTGAGATCGGGTAGAACCACAAGGGGTTGTGGTGGACCAGCATCTGTGGTGTCTCATAATCAGGCGGTTTCTTGTAAATCTATGATTGTGTGGGGTTAGATGGAAAGAGCAAAGTTGACATTTGATGCCTTATGCGACGTTCGCACCACCCGAGAGACCCCCCACCCCCCCCTGGCGCAGATTCGGACTTTGATCGTTGCATCCCTCTCTGACAGAATACCCACTCCTGGACTTTTTCCCCATGGAGGGAGGCCCTGTGGCCGGTCCTAGCCTGAAACGCAATCGCACCCGTGCCAATCGCTTTGCCAAGCCCTCCATTCCCATCCCCGAAGGCGATTTTTACCCCTTCCGTCCTCGGTCCTATCAGCGCAAGATCATCCAGGCCTTCTCGATTGACGAGACTACGAAGCGTCCACGGAGCCGTCATGGGATCTGGGTGGTGCATCGGCGAGGCGGGAAGGATCTCACGGCGGCGGTGGGCATCTGTCTCCCCGCCATGATTATGCGCCCGGGCAATTATTTTCACATCTTCCCGAAGTTCGCACAGGCGAAGAAGGCGATTTGGCATGAGGAGGAGAATTTTCTGGATCGGTTTCCGCCGCATTTCAATCCGAAGCGGATGGAGACCGAGCTGTATGTGGAGTTGACCTTGCCCCCGAAGGGGCAAAAGGGGCGGTATTACCTCCTGGGAGCGGATGATACCGAAACGGTGTCCAAGTTAGTCGGCACCAATCCCCTTGGCATTATCTACTCGGAGGCGGCGCAGATGGATGAGACGGTGCGACGCTTGCTCCGGCCAGCCCTCGCGGAAAACGGCGGGTGGGAGTTGTTGATTTCCACCCCCCGAGGGAAGAACTGGTTTCATAAGCTCTATCTGATGGCCGCGAACAACTCGGAGTGGTTTGCGGAATTGCTGACCATTGCGCAGACGGTGCGGGATTCGGAGACGGATCGCGCCTTAGATGCGACCCGGTTCGGGCAATCCGTCATTCCCGTGAGCGAGATTGAAGCAGACCGCGTGGCCGGCATGACCCAGGAGGAAATCGAGCAGGAGTATTACTGCTCGTTTGAGGGCTATCAGATTGGGACGATCTTCGGTGACTGCATCCGGCAGGCCAGGCAGGACGGGCGGATCGGGCGGGTGCCGTATGATCCGCGTCTCCCCGTGGGGGCTATGCTGGACATAGGGCGCACGGACCTGACGGCTTGCTGGTTCTATCAAGTGTCGGGGAGTGAAATTCGCTTTATTGACTACTGGGCGGCACGGGGTGAAACGGCGGGGAGCACGATTCGGTATCTCAAGGAGAACCGCCCGTATCACTATGCCCGGATTGTGCTACCACACGATGCGAAGGAGAAGCGGTATCAGGCGTCCGACAGCGTGGCCGAGGACTTCCGGCGGTGGTTCCGGGGTGCGGTGGTGGTGGCGGATCGCCTCCCTGTGCAACAGGGGATCAGTGCCGTGCGCAAGATGTTCTCGCGCTTCATCTTCGATGAGGTGAAATGCTCTGCGGAGCAGGGCGTCGATGTGCCGTCGGGGTTGGAGAGCCTCGGGAACTATCACCGCAAGTGGGATGATGAGCACAAAGCGTATAGCGTCGAGCCCGTCCACGACCAATATAGCCACGGGGCCGATGCGCTCCGCGTGGGGATGATCGCGTGGGAAGAGGGCTTGCGTTTTGCGGAGACCGAGGTGTCGGAGATCAAGGTAGAGAGCGATTTTGACCCGCGACGGGTAGAACAGACACGGGGAGGATGGTGATGACGAGTTTCTTCTCAGGGCCGAAAGCCCCGAAGATTGTCATGCAGGAGACGCCCCCCCCGACGATTGCAGATACGGCGGTGCAGGAGGCGGCGGCGGAAGCGGCCCGGAAACGTCGGCGGTCCCGAGGGCGGCAATCCACCATTCTGTCCGACCTCATGGACACGGGGCAGCCGGGGTTACAGCAGACACTCGGACAGTAACAGGATGCCAGCGCACGGTCCTGACATCATCAAGCGCTATCTGCGCCTGAAGAACGACCGCCACAACTACGACGAGCGGTGGGAGCGCATGGCTCCGTTTATCGCCCCGTCCCGCGAGGGCGTCACCTCCTGGCGTAGCCCCGGGGAGAAGCAGCAGCGCGAGGTCTATGATTCGACCACCATGATGGCGGCGGAACTCATGGCCCACTTCATCGCGGGGCACGTCATCAATCCCTCCCAGCAATGGATGCGGCTGCGGATGCACTCACCAGAGATCGACCGCCTCGATCCCGTGCGCGAGTGGCTGGAAGAGTGTCGGGATCGCATCTTGCGGCGATTCGCGGGATCGGCCTTCTATGCTGAGGGGCCAGAAGCCTTGATTGATTGGGGCGGGTTTGGGACGGGCAATCTCGCCATTGAGGAACTCCCTCCACCCGTCAATGTCACCCGCGAAGGCTTCCGAGGCTTCTTCTTCCGGGCGACGAAGACGGGCCGCTTTGTCATCGCCGAAGGGCCGGATGGACTCGTGGACACGGAAATGAGCGAGCATCGCGTGACGGCACGTGCGGCCCGCGATCAATGGGGGGAGAAGAATCTGCCGGAAAAGATCCAGCATTGTCTCGCCTCGGGCAAACTCGATGATGTCTTTACCTTCGTTCATGCAATATATCCCCGGCCCGTTTCCGAACGCGAGGCGGGTGCCCTCGGGATGCCGTGGTCGTCCTGTTGGGTCGAGCACGATAGTAAGGAGATTGTGCGGGAGAGCGGTTTTCGCACGTTCCCACGTGCGGTCACGCGCTACCATCGGACGCCGGGAGAGGTCTACGGGCGCGGGCGGGGGGATCTGGCCTTCCCTGATACCTGGACACTGAACACGGCAAAGCGAATGGGGCTCGAGGACTGGGCTTTGAAGATCCGCCCTCCTGTGCTCACGCGCCATGATTCCGTCATCGGGACATTACGGCTGCGTCCCTCGGCGCCGACGAGCATCAACACGCACGGCCAGCCGATCCGCGATGTCATTATGCCCTTCGAGACGGGCAGCCGCCCCGAGGTGTCGAGCCTCAAAGAAGAAGAGTTGCGGAAGTCCATCCGCCAGATCTTTTACGTCGATCACATCCTCATGCTCATGGAAGTCCAAAAAACTGAGATGACGGCCTATGAGTTTGCCAAGAAGCTTGGGCTGCTATTTCAGCTTATCGGTCCAGTGTATGGGCGGCTGGAATGGGAGTTCTTGAATCAGATCGTGGACGTCTCCTTTGACGTGATGTTGGCCGCGGGCGACTTTCCCCCGCCGCCCCCTGAGGTCTTTGCGTCCGATGGGCAGATTGACGTTGAGTTTCAGAATCCCATTGCCAAGGCGCAGCGGGCGGGGGACGTGGAGGCCATCACGCTCGCCATTGCCGATCTCGCTCCGTTGGGGCAGATCTTCCCGCAGATCTGGGATGGCTTTGATCCCGACAAGACGCGACAGCAAATCTTTGACATTCGCGGTGTCCCCGCCACCGTCGTGCGATCCGACAAAGAGGTGGCCACGGTGCGGGCGGCGCGGCAGCAGCAGGACCAGGCCGAGCAGATGATGGGTGAAGCCTTGGCGGCGACCGAGGCGATGAAGAACGTCGCCCCGATGGCGAAGGCGATGCAGCGTCCCGGTCAGGCCGCATGAGGCGATTTACCGAATGGCTCGCCGCGAAATGGCAGCGACACGATGACCGACTGGCGCACGATGCCCGAGCAACCTTTTCCTCTGAGCCGGGGCGGCGATTCATGCAATATCTGATTGATCGGGTCTATGCCACGGTGTACGAGGGTACGGATGCTCAACAACTCTGGCAGCACAACGCACGACGGGCACTCGTGCATGAGATGTTGGAGCTGATGGACCATGCAGACCATCCCGACAAATACACCCCGCACGTTGAGGAGGGATTATGACGCCCGATGACATCTTGGCCCAGGTCGGTGGTTGGCACGGGCTCTTACCCGCCGATGCCACAGTTGAACAGAATGGGCAGGCGGTGCCGCTGAAGGAACTGCCTGACATCAAAAATGCGAAGGATCTGGTGACGCTGGCCAAGAACTACGTGGAGTCGCAGCGGGAGATCGGGCGGCGGGTGCGTCTTCCAGGCAAGGAAGCGAAGCCCGAGGAGCTGTCTGCATTTCGCCAGCGCATCTACGATGCGGGCATTATGAGCGCCCCGCCCGCCCGTCCAGAGGATTACGGCGTGACGAAGCCCGACGTTCTTCCAGATGGTCTCGGCTGGAATGATGAATTGGGCTCTCGATTTGCGCAGACGCTTCACAAGCATGGGGCACCTTCGGCGCTGGCGAAAGATCTGCTGGATCTCTACGGGGAAGCCATTCTTGGGGCGCAGGCATCGCTAAAAACCTCCTACGATGAGGGCATGACGGCACTCCGCAAGGAACATGGGGCCAACTTTGATCGACTCAGAGAGGGAGCCAAGCGTCTCACCTCGGCGGTGTTCAAGACGCCGGAGGAAATTGAGTTCTTTGAGCGCATGGGGTTGGGCGATCATCCGGGGTTTTTGTCCGTCATCATGCGCCTGGCCCCCCTCGCGGAGCAGGATTCCAGTTTCCTCAAAGATGTGGAGCGACCTGCGGGGGCGATGGCGAGCGATGAGATCAAGGCGGAACTCGCCCGCATTATGAGCGACAAGACGCATCCGATGCACGAGGGGTGGGTCCGGCGCGATCCGAAAGTCTTGGAGCACGTTGACAGCATGTATCGCAAGGGCTATGGTGAGGCCAAGGTGGATTTGGCGGGCGGCGTGACGGTGCAGGGGAGGCCGCAGTAATGCCACAAATGAGCAAGCCCTTGTGGGCCGCACGACGCCGCTTGCAGGAGATGCCCAAGGAGAGGCCTGTGGTGCGCGAAGAGAAACCACACGTTGAAATGCGATCGCCGTCCTATGCGGGGGTGGACGTCAATCATCCCCGCATCGTGGAGGCGATCACGGCACTCTCGAAGCAGGGGAAGCGCGTCGAAGAAATTGCCAAGATTGTCGGGATGCCTGCGGAGGTGATTCGCAAGCATCAAGACGGCGCGTCCTAGCTTCTTTATCTGACCGGGCAGCCCCCCTCGTGGGGTCCGGTGGTGCGCAGCAGAAATGCTGCCGTCTGCGCCGCGTGATGGCGTAGGTGGGTCCGCGTGAGCGGGCAGCCCTCCGGGCGGTTGCGGTTCCCGCCAAATAGACCGCGACACAACCACGATACGGAGGGGGTAGTATCCCATGAGCACATTCACGCGACTGCTGAAACGGCTTTCGGTTTCAGTCGGTTATCTCTTGAATCAGCGCGGGAGCGTGACCGTGGATCAGTCGTGGGTCTATCGGTTTCACGACATGATCCACCTGACCTACCAGCAGATGTCGTCCCTGGTGCAGGGTCGAGTCTTGCCAGGGGTCATTCACCGCGATGTCAAGGCCCAGGTCGATTTCTTTGATCGGATGGGCAACGTCATTGCGAATGACGTAATCTCGCCCTTTGGACAAACCAAGATCCTCAATCCCGACCATTCCCGGAGAGCCACGCGGCTGCAATCGTCTGATGCGGCAGTCCTCGTGTCGGATGAGCACACGCTGCGGGCGATGGTGGACCCGACGAATGACTATCGGGACACCATTGTGGCGGCCCTCGTGCGCCGGGGTGACAAGCACATCATCGACGCCGCCACAGGTACGGCTGAGACCGCCAGTGTGACGGCGGGATCTGGCACCATCACGTTTGGGACACAAACCCTGCCGTCGGGTCAGAAGATCGGCGGGGCCACCGCGATAGACCTGGCCAGGATCATCAACTCGGCAGAGCTGTTGAGCAAGGCGGCGGTGCCGAACGGGGCTGGCGAGCGGGTGTTTTTCTACTCGCCTGGGCAGCTCCGGGACATTCTGGCCATCACGCAGGCGTCGTCCTCGGACTTCACCAAGAACATGATCCATGACCGAGGCACGATCAACGGCGTGGATTGGGAAGGATTCACCTGGGTGGAGATCCCCGATGTAGTCGATCCAGCCCTCACGGTGCTCCAGCGTATGCTGACGCTGACCTCGACCACGCGCAGTTGCATCGCCATGTATCGGGGTGCCGTGGGTCTGGCCATCGGTCGGGAGATCAACACCCGGATCAACGAGCGGCCCGATCTCAACAACAGCATTCAGGTCCGTTCGCTGATGATGATGTCATCCGTCCGGCTGTTTGAGGGCGGTGTCGTTCAAGTGGATACGCTAGAAAACTAAATGAACGGAGGTGAGATCCCATGGGAGCGGTAACGAGGGACACCACCCTCTATGACAATTTGCATGTGAAGAAGTTTATCGCCGATGCGCGGGATCATGTGGGTCGCCGGATCAAGATGCCGATTGACGTGACGATCATCTCGGCGTCCAGCGCATCCGATGTGTACCGCGTCGGCGTCCTGCCCGCGAATTGTGAGGTCGTGGATCTGTATGTCGTGACGGACGGCCTCGGTGCGTCGGCGGGATCGAGCGTCGATGTCATCATCGGCGATGCGACTGATGATGACCGCTATCTGATTGCGGCGGACTTCGATGTGACCGGCGCAAACGGTAGGCTGGCGATCACGGGCATGCGGTTTCGGCCCACAGCAGATACCATCGTGTTGCTCAAGCATGATGCCGTAGCCGTGGTCGGCAAGAAGGTCAAGGGCTGGATCGAATACACGCCGGGCGTGTAGTGGCCGTCTGGAATGCGGACAGTATGACCGCACACGGCTCGACGTGGACATACGGCTGGTATCACGGTGCTGGCAACGTGGCCGGGTTGCTCGGGATCTATGCGGGCAATCCGGCCATCGTCGCCGGTGCGGCTGAGGGCGTGTTTCTAGAAGTGTTGGACGCACGGGCGAAACTCGGGATCGAGGCGGTCGTGTTCGCAGCGAATGACGTGGGGATGTATCTGGATCGCCTCGATCATTGGGTCAGCCTCCATGCGGACCACCTCATGCCGTGGAAGCAGGCAAGGTGGTTGCACCATAAAGGGCCAGAAGATGTCAGGTTTCACGCGCCGCAGATGAGGGATGGGATTGACTATGTGTGGGATGGACTGACACCCATGTTCGCGCTCTCAGGGTATTTCGCCATGCAGATTGCGTATCTCATGGGGTGCGAACCGATTATGCTGTGCGGATGTCCTGGCGATCGGACGCGGCGTTTCTTCGAAGCCGATTCGCGGCGCGATTTCGGCTACGGCAATCACCCCGAAGGTCGAGATACGGGGTGCCGGGAGCAGTTAGAGCAGGCGATGAAACAGCAGCCAGATTTTAAGGCAAAAGTGCGGTCTATGAATGGGTGGACCAAAGCGTTTTTCGGGGGGCTATAAGCTGATGCGAAAAGCACTGACAATCCTCGTGGGTGCTGCGGTGCTCTTGGCCGTGAGCATCGTCGTGACCAGCAATGCCCAGGTCTATATCCGACCAGGGCAACTCTCGCAAAGCTGGACATGCTCACTCGATGGCATTGCGGCAACGTTGACGGAATGTAAAGCAGCTCGTGGGGCAGGATTGAGCCTCTATCTGACGGATGTGGTCGCACAATCCACGACTGCGATTGGGGGTCAATTCCTATTGAGGACTGGGACAGGCACTAACTGTGCGACTGGTACGGCGTCACTATTGCCAAGTGCGGCAACGGTTGTCCGGCTGGCGCATCCGGCAAACACGGTAGAGCCACTTCTCATTAGATTTGTCACGCCGATCAAGACTCCGGCGAACTCAGCCATCTGTGTGTTGGGCGTGGCAACGAATACGGTCACGATTCAACTCTCGGGCTTCACCGCACCATAGGGGGAGGAGAATATGGCGGCATTTACGACGTTTTCGGCATGCGAGACCAGGGCGAAGGCGAAGGTCGCTGACAAGACCTGGATCAACGCCCATGCCGCACGCAACAAAACTGGCACGCTTATCGTGCGTGTCCAGCGCAAGATGAGTCCAGGGAGCGGTCTCGTAAATGGGGGATGGGTCGAAATTACCGATGATGGCACCATCTAGACTCGTCGGTGTATGCAACCAATGCGGCCTCTGCTGTATGCCCTATGGTTTACGGTGTCAACATTTGATCGTGATGGGTGATCCTGGTCAGCCGATGGTGACGGAGTGTGCGGTGTATCACTCATTGCGCTATGACGGGATGCCGATTCTGCTGTTTGACCGCGATGGGCGGTTGGCGGGGGAGTCGAAATGTTGGAAGGGGTCTCCGAAAGAGGATGAAGGGATTATCGAGCTGGGCATTGGGAAGGGATGCTCACTACGCATAGAGGAGTGAGGCGATGGCAGAGGACATGACCCACGAGCAGGCATTGAGTTTCTTAAACCGCATGGACGCTGAGGACCGCAACTTTCAGCAGCAGTTTCAGGCGCGGCAATATGTCAAAGGCGTCATCCAGGCGTACACGGCGGCACAGAAGGGACTGGCCGAATTGGAGGAGCATCAGGCACGGCTAGAGGCATCCATCGCTGGGCTCAAGGCGAGACATACCGCTGAGCGCAAGCAGGTGGAAGATGACATTGCCAAAACGAGAACGGAATTGGAGATGAGCGTTGATCCTTTGCGTCAACAGATTGCAGATCTCAAGACGGAAGCGGCGCGTCTCGATGCGGACCTGAAAGATAAGCAGCTCTTCGGATCGCGGAGGTCGGCTGAACTGCAAAAGGAGATTGAGGCGAAGGTGCAGGAATTGGAGGGATTGAAGGCCGACATCATACAGCTACGCAAGAAGCATGGCCTGGGGGGATAGGCGATGGCGGTCAACAGCAAGGTTGATTGTCTAGAGCAGTTCTACGATAGGGATGTTTTGCTCTTGCCCGATGCGCGGCTCGCCCGCGACACGCACCGCAAGACGCGCCCGTTCTGGCACCGGCTCCTGGGCCGCGTCGAGATGACGGCGTGCTACTGCGTGAACTGCGGATCGCCTGGAGGGCTGATCCTCAATCTCCCGTTCATGTTCTATCTCTGCGACAACTGCGAGAAGTGGGGGAAGCTGCCGGTGCCGGAAGTGCCGGAAAGTGTAGCGAGAGGAACTGATGGGACACACGAGTGACGATCTCTGCATGTGCAGCCATTTGTTCGGTCATCATGCGTTTGAAGGCCACGGGGATCAGGGTTTCACGGGACGGTGCGCTATCGGTATGCCTGATTTCATTATGAGGCCGGGGACACGACAACAGGAGCCGATCCTAATTGACGGGAAGCCTATTCCCAACCCGGAGCGATGCTTATGCACCCGCTTTCGGCCAGGGACCATGCAGATCATTCCAACGGAGGAGGTAAGTTAGATGGGTTTCTACTATGATCTGGAACGGGCCATCACCACGAACGGGACCACGCAAACGCTCTCGACCCACTTGCGGCTGCTGACGGCTGCGGCGGCTGCCGGGGTTTCCCCTGGATGGATCACGCAGCTCTTCGTCAAGGCCCGCCACGGAACCGCTGGGGGATTTACGGCACGGCTCATCACGGCGGCGGTCGCCGGGTCGGGCGGAACAGCGCAGACCCCGCAGCCACGGCATCCTGACAACCCGGCAGCGGACATGACCGCCTTCAATGATGCGACGGCGATCACCCCTGGAACTACGCCTACCGTCCGTGCCTCGGCTGGCTTCGCGCAGACGGGTGGCCAGGGCGCGTGGGTCGCCAATGAGCGGGATGCGGCGATCACCCTCAAGCAGGGCGCAGGCGCAGCGGGGAACGCCGAGGTCGCAACGATTGGTATTGGAACATCCGTGCCGGGTGACATCACCCTGGAGTTTGCTGAAGGCTAAACCAGCTTTTACAAGGAGAGCTGAATGAAGTGTGCGGTCGTCTGTCTCGCGCTCCTGTGTGCTCTCGCCTCCCCGGCATGGGCCGCCGGCGTTCGCGTCGATCTCAACGGCGTGATCTCCTGGGACGCCAACCTGGAAGTGGACCTCGCTGGCTACAAAATCTATCTTACCCGCCAGCCGGGGCAGTACCAGGCCCCGATTGATGTCGGCAACGTCACGAACTACACGCTCGCCCAAGCGGGGGTGACGCAGTACGGCCAATGGTACGTCGCGGCGACGGCCTACGACACGTTTGGGAACGAGTCGCTGAAGAGCGTCGAAGTCCCTTTCGACTTGGCCGACCTCACCGCCCCAAAGGCCCCAAGCGGTGTGAAGGTCGGCCCGCCGGTGAATTAGGGGAGTGAATGCCGTTCTACATTAGCGAGTATATCGGCTCTGGCGCGAAGCTTGATGCCTTCCGCCCCCGCGGGAGTGCCCAGATGGGTTGGAAGGCCATCGACCTTCGGCCCGATGGTGGGGCAACGCTGGATGGCGGCGGTCTCAACGCCTGCCTGTTGTGGCTACCAGTTCACGATCCCGATGTCAGGCTTGATCGCATTTCTGACGAAACCAAGGAAGCACTTTCTGTGGCGACGAAGCAGCGCATCCGAACCAAGTTGAGCGTGGACCTCCAGGCGGCGACGTTGGAGGATGCGGTCTTGGAGCTGATGATCCTTCCGCCAGCGAACGGGTGGAAACCTCTGCGGGCAAGCCGGATTTCCGGGCTCTTGATGGTGCATCTCGGCCCCGTCGCCAAGGCCCTACGGGTCATCAGTGGTGGGGCATCTATCACCGAAGATTGGAACTGTGCGGACAGCACAAACCTGACCTGCGATTTGACGTGGACGGAGTACAACGGGACTGCCCTTGGCATCGTCGGGAACCGAGCCAACATCAGCGGGGGTGTGGGATTTAATTCGGCGCGGGCGGAGCATGACCTCTCCACCGATGACCACTTCGCTCAATTTGTGATTCCGACCTTCACTTTCGTATCCAGTCTTATATCCGCAGAGGTGGTGTGCCGACTAGATTCTGGAGGTGTGAATACGGATCAGTATCTCCACATTGTTCAAAACTCTGGTGGTGTAATGGATCACGTCCTTCGCAAGGTGGTGGGTGGTGTTGATACGGATCTTGATACTGATCCGACCGATTGGGAGGCCAACGAGGTACTCCGAGTTGAGGTGGATGGAAGTACGATCATCGGGCGTCGAAACGGGGTGATTATTAACGGCCCCATCACCGATACGGCGATTGCGGGCGCCACACGGACACGCTGCGGAATCAATGCGTATTCAGACGCAGCCGGAAACGTGGTGGAGGTGGATGACTTCCAGGCCGCAGATTTGATCGCGGCAGGACCAAATAAAATCCCATTTCGTAGCGGCTCCAGACCCGCACCATTTGCGCCGGGGGTAGGCTTATGAGCAGACAGTATTGGAAAGAACTGCTGACGTGGGAAGTGACTGATGGCACAGCCATCGCCAACACGACGACTGAGACGATTATTTATCCGAACGTGACTATTCCTGGAAACTACATGGCTGATGGCCGCGCCCTGCATCTTGTCGTCCGTGGGAAGCATTCTGTCGCGGCGGCGACCACACCCACCTTGACCTTCCGGTTGCGGTGGGGAGGAGTAGCAGGAACGGTGCTCACCGCCTCCGGTGCGATGGTTACGGGATCGGGCGTCACCAACGCGATGTTCGCCCTTCAACTATGGATACAGACGCGGGTGAACGGAGCATCGGGGTCTCTCCTGGTTATGGGGGAGGCTATTCTGTGGGACGATGCGACCACCACAGTCGGCTCGGCCACGAACAACCAGGCACACGACCCAATGGGCTCGGCTGGCGTGGCGGCACCCGCCGCTGTCACTGTGGACCTCACTGCCGATATAGCTTTGGCGATCTCGGCGCAGTGGGGCACAGCTTCAGTGAGCAACACGCTCACGGGAATGCAGCGGTTCCTGGGTTCGCTGAACTAGGAGGGTCTCATGGCGGAGAACGCGAAGCCCCCATTGATGCAGTTGGTTATCACCTGGAATGGCCCAGGCATGCCTGTGAGCGTGACCGGCCCCATAGACGACAGGACACTCTCCTACCCCATGCTGGAGATGGCGAGGGATGCCATCTTCGAGCGATACCTAGAGAGCAAAAAGCGTATGGTCGTCCCCCAGGTTCACGTTGATGCGAGACTCTAATGTCGGATACGCGGTCCATCGTCTCGACGCCCTACGACGGTCGTGGTGGCGTGGTTACTCGGGAGACGACCCTCATCTCAATCGCCTCCTCGATTACCGAGACCGACATCTTCAACCGCATCATCTCGAAGAACATCATGGGCATTCATCGGATGCTGCGTCTCAGTCTTATCGGGGCGAAGCTCAACAACTCCGGGGCGGCGGAGGCGGCGTGTACCTTCCGGGTCTATGTCGGCGGTACGCTCAGATTTCAGGATACTCTGGCTCTCATTGCCACGAGTGCCACCTGGGTGCCCTTCAACGTGGAGGTCTGGTGCGCGATGCAGGATGCCTCCAACACGATGATCCTTGGGGGCAACCTCTTCTTCGGTGTGACGGCTGCGCCCAACACTGGCATTGGAGACACGACTACAGACGAGCAATCCGGTCTAGCCCCATTCGGGTCAGCCACGGGGACAACCTTCACGCAGGACACCACGGCGGATTGGGCACTACGGCTGACATGGGCGAACGGGACAAGCAACGCCAACGTGATCTTTAGGAGACACTACGCTATCGCAGAGGTGCTATGAGTTTTATCCAACGGAGGAGTCCATACTTTGACTTCCCAAGGACGAGTCCATCTGAGGAGGCTCCTTTCCTACCGGATGATCGCGGGCTCATCCTGTATCCCTGGGCTCTGCGCAGAACTAGGTTTTACCCGCACTATGCCTTCTTCCCCCAGGATTTCGATGCCCCTGCTCCTCCTCCAGAGGAACATACGGACTCAGGCATCGTCCTGCGTCCTTGGTCCCTTCGCCAGACCAAGTTTTATCCACAATACACCTTCTTCCCGCAAGATTTTGACGTACCAGCGCCGGTTGAGCCAACAGATGTTAGCATCATCCTGCACCCTTGGACTCGCAGGCAGACGAGATTCTACCCCAACTTTGCCTTCTATCCACAGGATTTCGACGTCCCCGTGGAGCACACGGAGGCTGTGTTTGTCGCCCAGCCGTGGCCTCTACGGAGCACTAAGTTCTATCCGTACTATACCTACCGCCAGACCGATGACGGCGCGCCCACTGAGGAATTCGACGGGCGGACACTCATCCTGCACCCCAAGGATGTCAGGCCGTGGGAGTTTCTGCCACGCTACCTCTACCCGTCCACCGATGTTGAGGTGGCTGCACCCGAGGTCGATACGCCGGTCATCTGGATACCGGAGCGGAGGCAGGGCCGGTTTGTGCGGTACTACCCCTACTACATCTCTGCCCCCACCGACGAAGCGCCAGTCGTGGTGGTTGACGAGGGGGGACTGGTCACGTTCCTGCGGCGGTGGGACGAGGGGTGGTATCGCCCGGTGGACCTACTATTCCCGGGATACGCACAGGATGAGAGTGTTGTCGTGGAAGCCATGAAAAAAGAATGGCGTCGTAGTCATTTATGGCATCGCCACTCTGGGAGTTAGATGGCGAATAACGTCACCAACGATCCCATCATCGTGGATACACCTGGGGCTGGCGTACTCGTCTCCGATCCCATTCGCGTGAAGGGTATCCGATGGGTGGGGGCCACGACGGCAGGGCATCAGGCCATCGTCACGGACAAGAATGACAATCTGAAATGGAAGTCCGTTGCGAGTGGAGCTAACAACGTCGAATCCGACTTTGCCGAACGAGAGAAACTGTGGAATGGCCTCAAGGTGACGACGCTTCAATCGGGAGAATTGCACATTGAACTCTGGTAATTCCATCGTTGTGTGCGTCAAGGTCGGCAATGCCTATGGGCCGGAATATGTCAACCGCCTCATGGGTATGCTGGTGGGCCACACGACAAAATTGCCACGGTTTCTGTGTCTCACGGATGATCCGAAGGGGTTAGAGGTCCCGTATACCGATGTCGGGACGGATCTGCCAGGGTGGTGGGCCAAACTCGTGCTGTTTCGCCCCCATCCGGCCATTGAAGGTAGGCGGGTAATCTATTTCGATCTGGATACGGTCATCATGGGCAATGCGGATTTTCTCTTTGAGTACGACGGTCCATTCTGTGTCATCAAGGACTGGTGGGCGAAGGGATATAACACCTCACTCATGTCCATTGCGCCGAGGTTTGGCAAGGATACGATCTGGTCTCCGTTCCACAGGGAGGCCAAGGCAATCATGGGACGTATGCATGGCGATCAAGATTGGGTCAGTGAACGGGTGAAAGCCGACACATGGCAGGACATTGCCCCAGGAAAGGTCGGGTCATATAAGGCCGACCACCTCGAGGCTGGTCCGAAGGATTTTTCCATCGCGTGCTTCCACGGCAAACCCAAGATGGCCGATTTCAGCGAGGGGTGGGTGCATGCCCATTGGGTTCAAGCAGATCAATGGCTATCTGTGGCCTGAGTGCGACACCGATTGTGCTGCCGTCATCTTTGACCGGGTTGCCGACATGGAGCGGGCCATCCAACATTGTAATTATTTTCGTGTCGTCGTTCAGGCGGGGGGGAATACGGGCGTCTGGCCGAAGCGATTAGGGCAACGATTTGAGGCGGTTTATACCTTTGAACCAGAACCCGACAATTTCTATTGCCTCGTGAACAACTGCCCCGAGGAGAACATCATCACAATCCAGGCGGCACTCGGCAATGAGCATGGGAGGGTTGGTATGGGGTATCCAGAAGGTCGCCGCAACATGGGGGCCTGTAATGTGAAGGGAACCGGCCTGATTCCCACATTACGGATTGATGATTTCCGCTTCGCATATTGCGACCTGATTCAGATGGATATTGAAGGCTACGAGTCCCATGCCATCGCGGGAGCCCAGGACACGATCCATCGCTGTCGCCCGGTGCTGATGATTGAGGACAAGGGCCTCTCAGACCATTATGGTATTCCGAAGGGATGGACCAAGACATTTGCTGATGAGCACGGATACACGATTACCGAGACGATTGCGCGGGATGTCATTATGGTCCCGAGGTGATTGATGCCGAGTGAAACCGACATCCTCAATGCGGCTCTGAGCAAGATCGGCGCGCGGAGAATTACGGCGATGGACGATGACTCGACGGAGGCCAATCATTGTCAGGTGTTCTACCCCCTCCTGCGTCGGTCTCTCCTGCGCAGTCACCATTGGAATTTTGCTGAGACAAGGACCGAACTCGCCCAAGACGCCACGGCACCTGCCTTCGAGTTCGCCTTCAGCTATACGCTTCCGCCCGATCTGCTCAAGCTCAAAGAATACAACGGGGTGAACCTCGATACGTCAAACCTGAGCCTCTTCGAATCCGTTGACCCCTCACGCTACAAGGTTGAGGGACGCAAGCTCTACACGAACGATGGCACCGTCAAGATTGTCTATGTCAAGGATGAGACCGATCCGAATGTCTGGGATGCCCTGTTTGCTCAGACCCTCATTGCGTGGCTGGCGTCCGATCTGGCAATGGCGATCAGCAAGGATAGTCGCCTTTCGCAGCGGATGCTTGAAGAGGCGATCAATCTGCTCTTGCCAATGGCCGCAGCGGTCGATGGGCAAGAGGGCAGCGTGAACAAGTTTATCACCGATGAACTGATTTGGGGGAGATAGCATGACCGTCTCTGCGCATAGCGGAAGAAATAATTACGTCGGCAATGGATCGCAGCTTGCCTTTTCCTATACGTTCAAGATCTTCACCAAGAACGATATTGAGGTCTTGGTGGATGGCGTGACCAAGACTGTTGATACCGATTACACTGTTTCAGGCTTGGGCGTCGCTGGTGGGGGTACGGTTACATTCACGGTCGCGCCTGCAAATGGCAAGGCCGTCACGCTCCTTCGCAAGCAGACTCTTGAGCAACAGAGCGACTATCAGGCCAACGAGGATTTTCCGGCGGAGCGCATTGAGAAGGATCTGGATAAGCTCATCATGGATGTCCAGATGCTTCAGGAGCGACTGGCCCGTGCGGTCCTCTTTGCCAAGAAATCGACATTGGCGAATAAGACCTGTGACGATTTTGTGGCTAGTAAATTTCTTCAAGTGAAAGCCGATCTCTCCGGCTTACAGATGGCAACTGGCGTTTCGGTCGGAACACTCAGCCTTCCCGTCGGTATTTCGGACGGGGGTACAGGATCTACGACGCCATCTGGAGCCCGAGATGCCTTGTTATCAGATGAAGATGCCCGCACGAACACCGTCAAGGTCGTGGCGACGCAGAAATCCACCACGACTGTGACGCCAGCAGTCGGCATCGGTGTGGGCGAGAAATTCCAGGCCGAATCAGCCGACGAAGCCCCATCAGATTTTGGTCAGATAGAGTTTGTAGCATCCGATGTCGGTGCAGGGACAGAGGACACATATTTTCAAATTCTATTGCGTATTGCTGGTGCGGTCCTTGCCGTATCCTACCGATTTGTTGCCACCACAGCCTTTCGGGCCATTTTCTCCCATGCCAACAGTGCCGACCGCACCTATACGCTACCGAATAACAGCGGAACGATTGCATTAACCACCGACATCCCAGCCAGCGGATTTCCGACTGGCGGCATTATGCCATTCGGAGGCGTGTCCGCTCCTACTGGCTTTTTATTGTGTGATGCAAGTTTGTTTGACATGGATTCTCAGGGGAATCTTGCCGATGTCATCAAAGATTTCTATGGGAGGGATACGGGGTCAACCTTTACCGCCGATGCCGGAACGGATGTTATTACATCAACGGCGCATGGTCTGTCGGACACCAATAGAGTTGTCGTATCGACGACAGGAACTTTGCCGGGGGGACTCAGTGTTAATACAATATATTTTGTGAGGGATGTGACGACCAATACATTCAAATTGGCGCTCACATCTGGTGGGGCTGCCATTGACATTACCAGTGCGGGAACGGGGACGCATCGGTGGCATAACCAGGTGAAGGTGCCCGATGGCCGAGGACGAACCTTTGTGGGATTCGACAGTGGGCAAACTGAATTCGACGCCATGGGCAAAACTGGTGGAGCAAAGACACACACTTCAACAATTGCGGAGATGGCACCACACACACACGCGCACGGGTCCGATCCCGTCGCTGGTGGTGCGGCTGGGAGCGGGCTCATGGGTCTTGGCGCTAGTCTGACGACTCAAGCAACGGGTGGTGGGGCGGCCCACAATAACCTACAACCGTACATAGTCGGCAACCACATTATAAAGACATAAGACATATGCCCAAGGCACGACGGATACAAACAAACTTTTCCAAAGGTGAGTTGTCTCCGCTTATTGAGGGACGTCCAGATCTCGCTTCATATTTTGAAGGCTGCAAGACATTAGACAATTGGATTTTACTCCGTCAGGGTGGAGCAAAAAGACGCGCAGGAAGTCGATTCGTTGCTGAAGTCAAAGATTCATCAAAGGATACGATCTTAATGCCATTTGAATCAAGCGTGGACGATGCTTTTGTGCTCGAGGTTGGGCATAGATACATACGATTCTATAAAAACAAAGCAAGGATCGAGGCGGGTCCACCCGTCGAATTGTCAACCCTATACTTAGAGCAGGACTTGCGAAACATCCACTTTACGCAATCGGTTGATGTGCTGTTTCTCTTCCATCCTGACGTACAGCAACATCGTATCAGCCGTATTAACGATACCACATGGTCCATTGCCGCCATCAGTTATGCACCCCCGCCATCCTTTGAGGCGGACACGGACATCTCGGGTGGAACCGCAACGCTGACGCCTGGGGCGACGAGTGGGAACGGAGTCACCTTTACGGCTTCGAGTGCTGTATGGCTCGCCGCTGATGTGGGGCGACAAATTATCTTTGGGGCGTCTCGGGCCATCATCAAGACATTGCCTAGTGGAGGCTCTACGTCGGTGACGGCTGATATTATCGACAATTTCCCTAACACTAACCCTATCCCCGCTGGCCAATGGTTTCTGCGCAATTCTCCGCAGACGACGCTCGACCCCAATCTCAAAGATCCGGTCGGGGCACTGGTCACGCTTGTGGCCGGGGCCAATGCGTTTCGGACTGCTGATGTGGGGAAGTTCATCAAAATATATTCAGGCGTGGTTCGGGTAACGACGCGGAATTCGGCAACTAGCGTGAGTGGCATCATAGAAAGCAGCTTGACAGGTGCCACGTCTGCCGACCCTGCGGCAGCCCCAGCGGGTGCGTGGACACTAGAAGAAGCCTCGTGGAGCGTCGCCAGAGGATTCCCGCGCACGGCAGAGTTTTTTCAGGGTCGCTTAGGCCAAGCGAGCACGGACAGTCAAAAGACCACATTTTGGCTCTCGGCCTCGGATGACTTTGACAATTACGCCGTGGGTACACTGGCCGACAATGCCATTGAATACACGATTGCCTCTCGCCAGTTGAATCAGATCGAATGGATTGCGGACAACGATGATCTCTTTATCGGCACGTCCGGTTCTGAGCATCTCGCCCGCAGTCCACGCGACGAACCCTTGGGGGGCGACGTGGTGCCATTGGTCAAGCGGCTCACGTCCAATGGCTGTGCCGCCATTCAGCCCATCACGCATGACGGTCTGACAATCTTTGTTGACCGCAGCAGAAAAAAGATCGTAAGCCCCAAATTCAACTTTGACCAAGATCGGTTTGAATCCAATGAGCTGACTGACATTGCAGAGCACATTACCGGCACGGGCCTCAGACTTGGCCCGATGGCCTTTCAGCGGAGACCAGATCCCCGCATATGGTTGATCAGGGACGATGGCCAAATGGTTGCTCTGACCTTTTTCTTTGCCGAAAAGGTGATTGGATTCTCGCGGATTAAGACGGACGGAACCTTTGAATCCGTGGCCTCCATTCCTGGATCATCGTCGGATACCAGGGATCAGGTCTGGGCCATTGTCAAGCGCACGATCAATGGGCAAACGAAAAGATACGTCGAGGTCTTTGAGGATAATGCCACCGAGCTTTCTGGGCGACCGTGGAAGGAACTCCATACCGACTGCGCCAAGGTGTATAGCGGAGCATCCACTACGACGATTACTGGCCTGTCGCACCTTGAGGGCAAGACCGTTGATGTCGTGGCCGATGGGGGCTATCGGGGCACCAAGGTTGTTTCGGGGGGCCAAATCACCCTTGATGAAGCCGCAACCCAGGTGGAGGTGGGCCTGCATTACGAGTCAAAACTGGTCACGATGCGCCCCGCCATAGAGGGGTCGGTGATTGAGGGTATGCCCCGCTCCTGGGACAGTCTCTTTGTGCGAGTGAAGGATACCATCGGCGGCAAGATCAATGGCGAATTTCTCCAATACGTTCCCAGCGATCTCGATGCCCTTGGTCTCTTTGAAGGGGATCGCCAGGTCGTGGGCCAAGGCTGGGACATGGACGGGCGTGTGACCGTTGAGCAGACTGAGCCCTATCCCATGACCGCCTTGGCGATCTTCGGTACGCTCTCGGTGGCGGAACGTGATTGATCTCGTGCCTTTCAAAATAGAGCACCTGACACAGATGGGCGTCTCGGAACCGTGGCAGCTGATGATGTGGAAGGAAACGGGAGGGCCAGCCTTCACGGCGATGGAAGGCGACATCCCCATTGCCTGCGGGGGTATTGTCATCGTCTGGTCGGGTGTTGGGATTGCATGGACCGTCATCAGCGATGCGGCACGAAAACACGGTCTCTTGCTGACGAAAGCGGCCCGACGCATTCTCGATGATGTGGTGCGGTCCCATGCGTTGCGTCGCATTGATGCGATGGTCGTGGATGGCGACGAGAGAAACGCAAGATGGATTCAGGTACTCGGGTTTTCCCCGGAGAATGGCAGGGCGAACCGATATATGCCGAATGGAGATGACGCGATACGGTATGAGAGGCTTGCATGGAAATTGTAGCCATTGCGGGACTGGTTACAAGCTTGGTCGGTGTTGCTGGGAGTACCCTGAGCCAAGCGCAATCCGTGCGTGCTGCGTCACAAGCGGCAGAAACAGAGGCGGGTTTCCGGGAGGCAGAGGCGCGGAGCGCGGAACAGGTTGCTGCGGCAGAAGAGGCGCAGGATAGGCGAAGAACAGAACGAATCATTGCCAAACAAAGGGCAATTTCCGCCGCGTCTGGCATTGATATTTCGTCGGGCAGTCCACTCTTGCAGGAGCTAGATGCGGCACGCGAAGCGGAAATCAGTGCATTGACCATTCGCCAACGTGGGGCTGTGCAAGCTCAGGGCCTTCAGGGCGAAGCATCACTGGGGCGGTTTCGTGCGAGAGCAGGAAAACGAGCCCTCACGGGCATTGCCGTTGGAGGAGGAGCCAAAGCTGGAAGCATCCTGACTTCTTGGCTGGAACCAAGGGTGTAAGTATGCCGCGTATTCCGATCCTCACATCAGACATACAACCCAGAGTCTCGCAATTCCCCCGGCGAGTGCCCATTGGTATCGACATTGCCCCAGGGGAGGGATTTGCCGTCCAGGGCTTTGAGGAACTGACCCGCTTCGGCGGAAAGATGGTGCAGATTGCCGACGCATTTCAACGGAGCAAGGACGAATTGGAGTTGCTGAATCTGCGCGGCGAATATGACGGTCAGGTAAAAAACGCAGCCCTTGAAGTGCAGGCTGACCCCGAATATACCGCACAGCCGAAACGCTTTCTGGAGAAAGCCGAAACAATCCAAAAGGATATTTTGGCCAAGACCACCCGAACGCCTGTGCGGCAAGCCCTGGAGGGTTACTTTGGCAAGACGCTTCCGACGCAGATTGTCGAGGTCAAGGATGGTGCCCTCAAGCTCATGCGTCAATCCATTGTAGCGGACATGGACAGGAGCGAGGATGCTTTGAGTCGCAAGGCGGGCGAGGGTACGCCAGACGAGCGAAATGAAGCCATTAAGGAATATGCGGATATTGTGACTCGGAACGAGTCGCGGGGCGTGATTAACCCTATTGACGCGGAGAAGCGGCGCCAGTCTTTTCGAGAAAAATCACTTGAAAGGAATATGGACATTCTCCGGCGCACCGACCGCAAACAGTTGCGCGAATTGGACCGCAAGGGCGCATTTGATGATCTAGCAACCGAGAAACGGCTAAAGATTTTGGAAGCAGCACGACAAGATGAGGAAGCGGAGGAGCGTCGAGAGGAAAGGCATTTCAACAAAGCCAAGGAAGTGGTGGAGCAATACTATTCTTCGCTGGCCAACTTCGGGTCAATCGCTGAATCCGAGTTGCAAGATATGTTGGTCGGCAAGCACCCTTTCATTAGTCCAGACAAGGCCCGCCAGCTTCAGCAAGTGAATGAATCACCCCCAACGGGTCAAGGGAATATACAGGTCAGGACCATCATGCAGGAATACTACTCTGGAGCACGGACACAGGAGAGGATTGACCGCACACGGTCGGAGTTGCGCCGACTTGCGACGAGCCGACCGAGTACGGTCTTATCTAAGGCATTCAATGAACTCCAGGCCGATGAAATGGGTATGCGCGGCGTTCAGGCTGCTGAGATCAATGCGGGCATTCAATGGGCAGGGAACGCCTACGATACGATGGTCGGCCCGATCCTGCCAGGCAAGCTCGGCACCTTTCAGCGCAACCAAGCCCAAGCGGAGAAGGCAGAGATCAATAAGCGGATTCGGGAAGGGGAAAATCCCCAGAAGGTGCTTGACGAAATCCAGAAGCGCAAGGAAGCCGAGCGTGATTTGGTGCCAGAACGGAATCAAGGCGTGATGGAGTTGACCCGATAATGCCTCAGTTGCAGAAACCAGAATCTGACCGGCTTCAGAAGATCCGAGCGATCAGGCTTGAGGACATTGAGGATACCTACCGCAAGGGCTATATCACCGCCCAGGACCGCAATAATCTCGTGCGGGAGAAGGCTCGGGCCACCGTCGGGCAGGTGTTAGAGGATGAAGGATACTTTGGGGCCATCCTCAAACAAACGATCCAGCACCTCAATGATGGGTGGGAAAATCTGAAAGAGTCGTCGATACGGGAACCAACCGGGGATGTGCGTACAGAACTGTATTACGTCGGACTGGCGATGTGGGGCCAGATTCAAATGCTGACCTCGGCGTTCAACGCTTTCGGAGAAGTCACGGGCCAGGTAGCTGAGAACATGTCGCTGCGAGCCGGGGCATCTCCAGGGCTGGCCCGAGCCATTAACATTGCCGTCGATATTGGAACGGGTGTTCTCCCAGTTGGTGCGGCTGTTAAGAGCGGTGTTAAGGGAATCCAGGCTCTTGGCAAAACCCAACAAGCAAAGGCAGCCCTGAAAGCAGAGCAGTTAGCGGGCAAACAAGCCTTGTCGGCCATCCTTGAGGGCCTTGAAATTGATGGAGTGAAGGGCGCGCGGAAGGTCATGGGCGAGGCAGCGGAAGCGGCTGGGAAAGAAGCACCAGATCTCCGGGTAGTGAAAGAAGGCATTGAATCCGTCGCGTCCAAGGCATCAGCATCCATCAAAGATACCTTTCTTTCGGATCTTAGGAAATTTCGCCGCGAGATGGAGAAGATTACCGCTACGCAAGCGCATGAGGAAACGGCGAAACTGGCAGATCGCCTTGGGCTGAGCCTTGACGATCTTCGCAACGTCATTCCCGGTCAAGCCCTCGATGAGAAGCAAATGCTGGCCTATCTCAAAGCCCTGGAGCCGCAGGTGGATACCCTGATTGATCTGGCCCGCAAGACCGTGCAGGAAGGCACGGAAGAAGCGGCAAATGCCCTCGCTCAACACGCCTCAGAGTTCTTCACCCTGGCCCCAGTCTTTCGTTCCGCCGAAGTCACGGCTGGTCGAAGCGTGGAGATTTTGAAAGAAACGCCCCCCATGAAGAAGCTGACCGATATGCTCATGGGCTGGGATGCCGAATCCTTAGCCAAGGGCGACTTTCAGGGGGCCATGAAAACCTTTGCCGAGGACATTGTGTCCCTTGCCGATCAACCCGACAAGATTCAGGCAATGGCGGTCATCAATCAAGGGCTGTGGCATCGGTTCAAGGAAGGCGGCTGGCCCATGATGCGCGAGGCATACATGAACCTGCTCCTCGCTCGTCCATTGACGCAAGTGAAAAACTTTCTGGGCAATAGTGTTGCAGCCACGAATACCATCCTTGAGCACATGGCGGGATCGGCGTTCTCCATTGATAAGCAAGCGGGCCTCGTCGGCAAAGAGGGCGTCTATATGGCCAAGGGGATGATGATGGCCATTGGCGACGGCCTAAGTGCATTCGGCAAGGCGTTTAAGAACATCACGCCAGACGAGGCGAGCAAGTTTGATTTCGTCCCACACAAGATCCCTGGCGTATTAGGCCGAATTATCAACATACCTGGCGATACGATGCGGGGCATGGATAATTTCTTCAAGGAGATTCTTAAGCGCGGCAGCTATTACTCCGAAGCGTTGCGCGATGGGCTGCATAAGGGGTTGGCCGGCAAGGAACTGACCGATTTTGTAGCGCGTCGGGTCTCCAATCCCACCAAGACGATGCTGGATAACGGAGCCCAATTTGCCTTGGAAAACACCTTCCAAAATGAGTTGGGCAAGATGGGCCAGATTGCTCAAAAAGGATTGCAGGCTGGACCATTGGCTCTGTGGTTTCCCTTTATGAAAACGCCCATGAATCTTGCCAAGTATGCGTGGAACCGCACGCCCGGCCTTCAATTGCTCTCTACCTCTCTTTACAAGGACATCATGGCTGGAGGGGTCAAGGCGGATATGGCGATTGGCAGGCTCACCGTCTCTAATCTCATGGGCATGTTTCTCTTTGAGATGGCCAAGGACGGGATAATTACGGGCAGCGGCCCAGTTGATCCAGCATTGAGGCGGGCGTGGTTGGCGACACATCAACCCTACTCTATACGCACGAAAGATGGCTGGATGCCCATTACGAATACGGAACCCGGCACGACCATCTTGGGCATGGTGGGCGATTACGCCCAAGTGATGAATCAGTTGGACGATCCCACAGCCGAACAGGCCGCGATGGCCATTGCGTTTACGATTATGAATGATCTGGCTGATAAGACCTATTGGAGAACGGTCAGCGATCTTGTGGATGTGGCGAGCAGCGCAAAGTACGGCGAAGAACCGATGAAGAAAATCGAAAAAACGCTCATGGCTCCTGTCGTGACGGTTGCAACAGGTGGTCCGGCGGTTGGTGCCGTCACGAGGGCGATTGATCCCATTCGCCGTGAGAGCCGCAGCTTCATGGATGAAATCGTCAGTCGAGTTCCGGGATATTCCAAGACCCTTCCCCCGATGCGCGATGGCTATGGCGATCCCATCTTACCTCCACAGGCCATTGGGGGTGCGTGGCTGGGGATTGCGAGCCCACTAACATTCAAGTCTGAGACGGACGATCCGCTGAAGCAGATGGGCAGTAAGCTCCAAGCGAAGTTGCCCCGATTCCCGTGGACGATTGGCGGCAAGACCCACGATGAGTTTGATTTGCGCCAACCCATGCCCGAAGATCGTATTGCCGTGGAACTCACGCCGCAGCAACGCGACCGGGCTCAGCAAATCTATAAGAACATGATCCGTCATCCCGAGCATGGCATGGAGACAACCTTGCTCAACAATGCAACCTTCCAGAAACAGACCCGAGCGATGCAGCGTGAGATGTTTGAGAGTTTCTTGGCCGATGCGAAATCAACGGCGCTGGATGCCCTGTTAGTAGAAGATCCCCCACTATTCAAGAAGGTTTTGCAATCTGAGGCGATGAGTCTGAAGCCGCTGATGAATGAACAGGATCAGCGCACATTGGAGCGGCAGGTGGGCGAGGCAACCACGTTGATGGAGAGCCTTGCCCCTGAGCAGAGACGGAATCTCATGCGCTGGGGCATCTTGGAGTCACCAGCGGAGTGACTAATCAAAGATGCACGCAAGCACGACGAGAACCATGATGACTGCCAGGAGACCTTGGGCCATGAGCAATATGAGATCCATTCCACACCTCCCTTGGCAATCAAAATATCGTGGCGAAGGGGGGTTTCTGTCAAGTGCAACATTGCTAACTATGGATAAACACGCATGTATTGGTGCCGCACCTGCAAAACATGGGTGAGTCCCAGTTGCACCCTGGAGGCCGACGAGGCGGGCATGGCCTACGTCTGTCGGTGTTCACGATGTCAGGCGATGCTCAACGCGAGATTCGATTTAGAGAAAAGTCCAGATTTCGTCCTTGGGAGCTGAAACGACTCTGGGTGCTCTACGGCGTACCCGTGAAGTCGGTCATGGACATGACGCGATCACTCTTGGATAGCTTTGTTCAACCCGAACCTGGGGGCAATTATATCTACGATGACGAGGCGCATCTGTATGAGCGACCCACGGGGCCGTGACGGATGATCTATATCATCGAAATACGCATCCCTGATGAGTCAGAACATCGCATTGTGGAGGAATCGGCAGACGACTTTCTTTTCGCAGCCAAGCAATTAGCGCGCCGTTGGCCGGGGGTGCATCTTGACCCCAAATCGTGCCCTGACTGCTCGTGCAAGATGGACGTGCGCATATTTTGGAAGGTCTATTTGGCACGGTGCTTGAACTGTGGGACTCGGCAAATCGGGTGGGCGATATGGCAATGAGGGTTAACCCATGTTAACAGACCCAACCCCGATTAACCAACTGTCTATTGATGTCGCTGTGCTCAGAGAACAGGTATCTGCGATGAAGGACACCCTGGATCGCATCGACACGATACTGACGCAAAACGGTCTGGTGGAGAAAGTGATTACCAATCAGGCCAGGATTGAGTCGCTGGAGTCCATGAAGGCGTGGGCCTTCTGGGTCTTGGGGAGTCTCATCGTCGGGGTGATCTTAAGCCTCGTGGGGTTTCGATTGAAATGAGCGAGTGGGTGTTTTGGTTTGTGGCGGGTGAGTTGCTGATGTCTGGAGCGTACACGCTCTATGAAGAGGTCCGCAAAGAATACGAAGATACACCACTCCCACCAGGCGTTTACCGCCTGACGTGGGGATCATCCTAGATGAAGGGAGGTGATGTGCATGACTAAGACAGAAGCGTTCATGGCTGCCTTGCGTCGATTGCTGCGGTTGGTGGCTGCCGGAGTTATCGGCGTTCTCGCCGCAAACATGCCAGGCATTGAGGATCTGTTTAAGGTGATCGTCCCAGATGCACTCTATCTCTATGCTGGGCCGATCTTCGGGCTGATCCTCAACGTCGTGTTCAAGTTCCTCCGGGGCGTGTTCCCAGAGGCAGCTATGGCGAAAGTTTTGTAACAAAGAGACATCCTGTGGTGCCGGGGTTCGAGCCCCCGGTTGGACTTTTAGCCTATGGTGATGTGGACGCTTCAGCTTATTTGGTTAGGTTAAGATGGCTGAGACCAAGACCGCATTGCTCAATCTCATTGAGAGAGTCCAGGCCGACCAGGAGCGTATGCAGGAACTCCTTGAGGCGATGCTGAAAATTCAGTCCGACATGAACCGGCGGTTAGAGAAGTTGGAAGAGAGGGTCTGGAATTGTTTACCAGAATCCTGACCTACTAACAGAAGGTGTGGAATGGGTGATTTGACCAAGGATTTTTCCGTCTCAGAGTTCGCCTGCCCATGCGGGAAATGCGAGCCGCAAATCAGTGCGCAATTGGTAAACTCATTGCAACACATTCGGCAAGACATTCAGATGCCCATCCGAATCACGAGTGGCTTTCGATGCAAAGAGTATAACGACAAGATCGGCGGAGAGGAAAATTCATCTCACACACAAGGCGAGGGGGCGGACATCGCCATACCCAACAACCAGTTTCGCCATCTCTTCTTAAATCAGGCCCTTCAATGGTTTGGTCGGATCGGGATTTATACGAACCATGTGCATGTGGATGTGTCGAAAACTCTTCCTTCGCCTCGTTTATGGATTGGCGTGAGCAAATAGGTAGGATCTCTGGAGGAAATTGTAATGCTAAAAAGGATCACTCGTATTGTGCTCATCGGCACCGCCGCTGTTTGGCTGGTGTGGGATCTCATCGCGTTCAACTTTGGTGGCTTGCCCGCTTCCATCTCTGGCATGGTGCCAGAGTGGGGATGCACTTATCCGCAGATCATTTTCTTGGTGGGGGTGGTGTGTGGGCATCTCTTTTGGCCTCAAATACCACGGAAGCGATAAGTGGACATTTTCTCGGACATCTTAGCAAGCATAGATGCGATAAGCTTCTAGTAATAAAGACTCTGTGGGCTTGGCGGTACCGGACAAAAACACGGACAACTTGGGGGGATAAATGCTATTAGGAACGGGAGTTTTCACGGTCATCGAAACAGTCACGCTGGCTGGATGGCTCGCCCTGGTCTTGGCGGGACAACCGATCCTTGCCATCGTTGTCCTCTTGGTGGGGCTGACAGTTGAACACGTGATTTCATATAACGTGAGGAACGGGCGTGGGCTGCTTCGGTTCGGGGGTCTGCCCATACTCCCCATCCTGCTCATCGCCGCCATTGAGACAGGCACCTGGGCGGGGTGGGAAGCCTTGGGGTCGACGAGTGTTCTGGCGATAGCCGTCTTGATCGTCGGCCTAATCCTGGGCCACGGACTTGAGCTGAATGTCGTCAGACAGCGCGACGCCTTTGAGCGGTACGGACTGCGCCTCGTGCAGTCCATTGACATTACCGCCATCGAAACGGTGATCGGGCTCTTGTGGCGTATCCTGGTCCGCATGGGGCAGCCGATTATCGGGGCGGGGGTGCTAGCCGTGGGGCTGTTTGTGGAGCACACCGTCTCTGGGAAGAAGCGGATATGATCCCCCTTGCTGGGCTCTTGGCCGGCCTTGGGGCCGAAGTCGTTTCCTCAGTCATCAAGGAGGGTGCCCAATGGCTCAAGGAGCAACAGGTCAAAGGAGCGATCGAAGATTCCGTGAGGCTCAAGATTGCAAACGACATGATGGAGACAGCCAATGTGGCGTTACAAATCAAGTCTGCTCTGCTTAGGGATCCTGATGCTGTCGATCGTGGGGTGCTCGTCCCAGATCCGACAGTACCAGTACCGCCTGAACATTCCTAAAATTAGAGTGCACATTTTCGAGTGCCCCTCATTGGGGCCAGGCACCCGCTGTGCGTCAGTGCGCTTGGATGAATTACGCGATCTGATTATCGAACTCAAGACCGCGTGTATTGCACTAGGAGGCACACGAGAAGAGTGTCACATCCCCAAAGACTTACGCTAGTTGTCCTCGCCTGCCTCACCCTCGCCTGGTCCTGGCCCGCCCATTGGCAACCGAACGGCCCGGCACAACGCGCCATGGCTACGATCACCAAGGTCGACAATGGGGACATCTATCGAGGACTATATGTCGTCTACCGGGACGGGACGGCGGTGCATTGGGTGGAGGACGCGCAGGGGGGCTTTCGGCCTATTGTGGTTGATCAGGTCCCGGACGCTCCGTGTGATGATTTTTGGCGGGATATGGCGGTGATTTCAGCGGGACTCGAAAGCGTTAGGCCGAGAGAAGCGTGGGGCGAATCAGAGTGGGTGCTAGGGCCGAGCCAGCATTCGGCGTGTCAGCCGATCCAGGGGGAGCCGGCATAGCTGTTGTCAATATCCCCTGGACATGTTGACAATATGGCCGGTGCCATCGGGTCACAGTGGGAGGTAGGAGCGATGTCGTCGCTTGACCCGTGGCTCATCGGCACCCGGCCAGTGCCGTTTCTATAATTCCCCATCCTGATATTTCTGCAAACACGACAAAGGCGGTTCCCATCGCGTCGAATGTATGTATTCGCCTCATTAAATTCGTGTCCGTTTTTGCAATGAGTTTTTCTGGCATGCATAGCCGTAGCACCAACACCACGAAGAATGTTTTCTTTCCTAGTAACTGGTTCAAGATGGCTTGGATTGACGCAAAGAGGATTTCGACAAAGATGGTCTATGGTCAAACCAGAAGGGATAGGTCCAACCAAAGCCTCATATGCGTATCTATGTGCAAGAACAGATTTACCGTTAATCTCAAAATGACCATACGGACCAGTACTATGACCCGTCTTCTTTGCCCCAGTCCAGATCCAACACGAATCAGTTTTCTCTACCCTGGGCCAGAACCTCTCTTCCGGTGATCCGTATCGGCCCACTAACGATCCCCCCTTTCTACTTTTTTACTCTCAATATACGTCCTTTTTGAGGCGAGAAACGCCGCGGATGGCTTTCTGCCTGTCCCTGACCGTATCTTGGCAAACCTGACGTTCTTTTCGTCTCCAACCCACGAAGAATAAGGGCCTAATCGCTGTTTGGTGATCTCCTTCAGCCCTAGCGATTTGAGCCTATGTTTCACGCGATTTGACGTAGTGTCTATGCGGACACGGCCAGTTTCGTGGTCAATGGTGATGGCGGTCTCTTTGATTTCAGCCATTTATGCCTTCCCCCCAGGCTTGACCTTGGCATACCTTCACAACCTGCCCCTCAATACCGCCCGCTCGACTGCGGTCAGATCCCACGACGCCATTACCGCAAAGAGCATCCCCGATAGACGACGGAGCAGGATCGGGTCACTCGGCGGCTCTGGCGTCCACTCAGCCTCCCACAGGACGTGATAGTTAGACAGGTCCGACTTGGGGCGAAACTGCGGCGGGACGCATGGCACCTGCGCTTTAATCAAATCGCAATTTGGATTCGTGTTGTAAGACACATCATCCCATGGAAAGGTGGATGGGAGCAGTCGAACATAGCGCATCGTAGCTCTGCCACTTATCCAGCCACTATCCATCTGAAATGTCCCTGCGCCGCCTCTTTCTCGACGGAACCAAACATGGGTAGCATCTGCACGACAAATGGCGAGCTTCGGCTGATAGAGGTGATTGCATCCAGCTTGCTTCATTACGTCAGCCAGATCGAGCAGAATCTTGCCTTTTGCGAGTGCCCGATAGCCGACCATGAGGGCGTGATCCTCCTTGGTGAACCGAGCCCTCACGGATGATCTGTAGTGAAGGAAAGCCTCACGCGCCTTGGTTTTGTCCATAGTGATCGTTTGTATATTCATTTTCTCCTCCTTTATGCAGAAATAACAGCTCTCCTGTGCTTTTTACAATACATCTTCCCATCCGCTTCATATATACCCCTAAAGCTACATTGACGGCTCCTGTTGTTATACCAGGGTCGCCGAATTCTGGCTTGACATTGGGAGGCAAAACATCGGCAAGTATGACAATGCTTCACTCAATCCTCCTCGCCTCCAGCCCATCCTTGCCCAATACGATGGCGTAACGCCTAAGCATCCAGGTGCGCCGTTCCCCCTTGGGGCTTGGCTTGGTCCAGACATGGATCTCGGCCTTGCGTCCAGCCTTAATGTATGTCATAAACTCTGGCCCCCCATTGTACGCGATCAGTCGACGCTCAATCGCGGGGTCTGCCGTAGACTGCACAAGGATGTCGTCACTACCCATAATGCGATTGCCCAAGAAAAGCACATCCCCGAATCCAAATAAATCCTTGCGCCAATATCGCATTTTGGGCATCTTGCAACTACGGCACCGATGTTTGCCGATGGGAAGCCACTTCGCCTGTTCTACGTCCCCGACGAGGTAGCCCATCTTGCGACCCCAGACCATCGTGCGGGCTTTGGCCGTCACGCCAGCAGCCTCCCCACCTTGCAGGATTTCTTGTGCCCCGCTTTTTTGTTCCGATCACAGCATATCCATACTTCATCTTTACCATCGCAAACATACATTGTAGCCGTAGCATATGATGAGAGGACTTTCTGCAACGCCTTGATCTTTGCGTCTTTGGTCATTTCTTGCCTCGGGCGTGGATGGCGGCGGCAATTTTGATCCCAACAGACATAGGTTCCTCTCTACCAATAACCTCAACTGCATCTCCGTATGGATCTTCAGCCAAGATGGCACACGCCTCCCGCTCCTCCTCCACGGCGGCACGGATGGCTTTACAAACAAAACACGGCTCAATGGATGTCGTCCCTTTGTACGGGCAATGTGGATCATGCCCAAGAATATCTGGCGTCATCGCCCCCTCCACCCAATGAGTTGCCAAATAACTGGGATAGCACCATAGTAGAGGGCGACCGCCGCACCGATGCCTGCAAGAGTCAAAACAAGAACGCGACCTGCGAATCTCATTGCTTCTCCTGCACAGCTTTAACACCAGGATGGGCGAGGGCTTCCTTTAGTTGATCTAAATACCCTGTATCAAGGTCTGGCATTCGGCAGTAGCGTTCCACCACGAGCGAGGCTATCGCTGCCACCACCCGCAGGACGGCGATCTCGTTCGCATTTGTCTTTAGCTGATAGCCTAGTCGGAGCACATCATTATCGTCTTTAGCCCCATCATATCCCGCCCACCAGGCAACACGAAGTTCGGGGTCTGTGTGGGGATTGGCGTCACGAGACTTGCTGTGGAAGAAGGCTGTAACACCATCAACGGAGGCTTGGTCGATGCCCTGCAACCGCCGCACCTCGGCTATGAGGGCTTGCAACCACCGTGGAGCTTGATATTCAAAGTCCTGACATAAACGGCAACGACAACTGATGGGATGCGTTTCTCGTAACTGCGAGTCTCCCTCAATCCGCTCAAGGTCGGCGTCGTTCATGGCTGCTCCTCTTCAATGCCCCATTCATCGCCTTCGGCATAACAAGACCAGCAGATATCAGGCACAATACTGAATACCTCTACTTCTTCTCCGCACGCCTTGCAAATCATAAGTCCCATGGCTGCTCTACTGAGCAGTTCCTGGATTCTTCCGATCCCTCTGCTGCGCCCGCCAACCGACCCACCACGCCAGCACATGGGCGAGGAGATAGAACGTCATGGCCCCAACGATGCCGCCGACGGTGCCCTCGATGATGTGGCCGAGGATGGCAGGAAGTGGATCGGTCACTTAATGTCCCGTGGCTGATCTATGTCCACATTTGCAGCAGTATTTTCCAGCCGTGTCCTCTTTGCAGTAGCAATGGGCACAATCCGCGCTCGCGCTTGTCTGACCTTGCCACACAATGGTGAACAGGTATTTGGATGGACTCCACTTGAGAACTGGTGTAATCATGACTCACTCCATCTCATCTATAATGCACGGTGAATTCCAGGCATGCGAACGGGCCAGCCATTATTCATCCGCGCACGGACCAGCTAGCTAGGCTGGCAGATTACCTCGGCGAACGCGCCCGCCGCCGTGCGCGGATTCCTTAATCGTCGTTATCGTGTCGTGGTCGTTTCTGACCCTTCTGTTTTTGGGTCTGATTCTGCTGCTGGAATTGACCTTGACCTTGCGATTGCCGAGCCGATCCTCCATCACCACCGTAAGCGTTTACAGAATCATCCTGGAGTGCGAGTCCTGCTCCGATAGCTGCGCCAGCAGCCGCTCCGTTGAAGATTGCTTTGAGGAAGCTCGCAGACGCCCCGCCAAACTCACCGACCTTGGTGCATTTCCCTTGGTCTCCCTCCTTCGGGCATTGCATCACGATTCCGTAGTTGATGTCAGTACCTACGATCGTGTCAGCCTGGAGCTTGACAGCCTTCAAGCGAGATCCGTCAGGGAGATCGTTCCATCCAACCGTGTTGAACGTCGCGCACCCTGTCAGAAAGGCAATGGACAGCCACAGCATCAATCGCACGATCATTCGTCATCCTCCTTCGTATGTTATTTGCGTTTCTCAAAATCCACTGTTTCCGAATAATAGCCATTGGATTCTCCGTACCATCGAATTGTCACATGCCCCCTGTTCGTTGTGAGGTTATAGAATGTCCAAGTAAAGCTCTCCTGATACTCTTTTGTGATGCCAGAAGGATTCTCATTGCTGGTATCCTCCCTTGCGTCGAGAATTGGTGTGCCAATTAAATCCGCTACGTCTCCGCATACGTCCTCAACGAGGACGGATTCACATCAATCCCGTTCGTGGTGCATGTTGAATGCAGATCCATCGGTGCAGTAAAAGACAACCAATTCGGAACCAGCCCCAAGGCCTTGAATAGTGTCTAGTGTTTTTCCAATCAAATTACTAATATTGCCCATTAGTCATCCTCCTTCGTGAATTGTTTGCGAAATGTGACCCCAAGCCAGATCAGCCCGACAATGGAGCCAATGAGCCAAATGGCGATGAGGATGGGGGCGGTCATTTGAGCCTCCGAATATATCCTTTGCCGGGACTGGGATTATCAACAAGCCTTGCGGCTATGAGTGCTTGGCGATGATGGTTGATATGACATGCTCTACATAGCGGCTCTATGTTCCGTGAATCAAGGTTGAGTCTGTTTTCGTCCCGATGATGCAACAGATACGATGGATTGCCGCACCGATTACACTGACCGTTTCTGAGGTCTGCATATCGCTGTTTCGTTCTCCACATCTTTGCTGCTTCGCTAGGGTTAGATTTCACGGCCCACGCATTTCCTCTCATGTCGGGTCGTGGCTTCTTGGCAGCACAACTCCTTGAGCAGAACCTTCTTCCTCGTTTGACCCGAAAGGGCTTGGCAAAGAATGTCTTTCTGCATCGTTCACAGGTAACGGGTAGAAAGAGTGCTGGCCTACCCATAGCATCGCTGCCATTCCCACAGCTTCTTCGCTGCGAGAAACACGTCAAAGAGGCCAGGGTCATCCGGAACGGAGACAACCTCGAAGGCGGGATCATCTAGCGTCTTTGGGAGACGAACGATCCTGCCTTGAAACTCACCAGGGCTTCGATCTAACATCTCAGATCTGGCGATTCGATATGCCCAATTTTGCAAGTACGCCTCTGGCCAGACTTTCTTGCCCGTTTTGTAGTCCACGATTGTTGGTGCGCCCAGATCCTCACCCTCAAGGTCAAGCGTGCCCGCAAATTCGTACCGCTTGCTGTATACGGTTATCTCCGTTTGTATGGGTCGGAAGCCGCTTTTCTTTCTCCAATCCTCCCAAGCCATGTACGCCAGCTCCGCCTCATCCTTCACTTGTGGACGAGGCCCTACCACAAGACCCAATTCTCTCTTCGTGCCCCATTCAATGAGTGCATGGGCCTGTGATCCAATCTCCCTGGCCTTCTCCTTCTCTACTTCTCCAGCCTTCTTCGCCTTGGCAAGATCCTGAACGCTGGCGATGACGGCATCTGGCCCTTCTGGATGCTGGGGGTCTGTAAGAATGTCATGGAGGGCCGCCAGGAGATAGATCCGCTCCATCTTGGCCATCCACGGTCCAAGAGCTGGCTTGGAAATGACAGACAGGATAGTGGTGACAGATGGCAATCGCTGTCCATCTATCTCGTACCAGCGTTCATCCCGAGCCATCAGCCCTTCTCCTTCGCCTTCGCCTTATGAATCTCCCGCGCCTTCTCTACGGTTGGCACTTCATCCCAGGAGGAGTATCCGTGGGTACCGAGATATTCAATGGCCTTGCTCTCGCCGCCGCAGAGCTTGCTGAGAGCTTCCTTAAAATCCTTGCGCCAGCCGTCGCCCGTTGCTTTTGCATCCTGCCTCACCCGTGGGGCGACTGTTGGGGCGGTATTGTCAATTGGCATCTCTTCTGCCGGCGTGGGTTCATACCCCGCAAGCTTCGCCACGAAACCAAACTTGTTCCTATAGGCGCGGCTCGCCGCCCAGGTCTGGGCCGCTGACCGTGCCGCCTTCTCTTGCTCGGAGCCGACCTTGCCACGACAGGGAAAGGCATCGAAGCCGCAAGAGGATTCGCCACTAGATACCACCCTGCCGTCACGGTCCACGATGTTGACCCTGGCCTCGTAGCCGATCTTCTTGTCGGCTTCGAGCCACGGGCGCGTCCACTCCACGATGGGCGTCACACCGCACAGCTCACCCACTACCTGCCACCCTTCGACCTGGAGATATTTCTTGCCTTGGATAAGAGTCGCCATCTTCTTTTTTTCTACAATGTCCATCAGCTTCTCAGCCCAATAGGTGGCGATCTCAATGCGGAGGTCAGCTTGGCGTTTCATTTCTGGCAGATTGGTAATCTGTTCTGGAATGGCGAGGGCTTCCGTCATCACATACACCTCTCTAGCGTTTCATCTCCGTTTGGATAGCAGCGAGGGCATCTCTCACCAAAGAAATACCCGTGATCGAAACACCAACCGACGATATAGGCGTCAAGGACGGGCATCTTGTCCCTCGAATTCCACACCAGAGATAAGTCCGTCATCTGTAATAACTGCTGAAACAGTCCACCCAGCCCTGATTGCAGCAAGCCATTCTTCATAGGTGGCCGTTCGTCCGGCAAAAGCATTGGCATCGTTGTCGGTCAACCACCGCGCCAAAGACTCTGGACTTTCCATGACAGGAGAAATGGGCGTACCTTCTGTGCAGTCCTCATACATCTGATAGTGTGTGCGCTCATCATCAGACCATTGTGGCATTATTGGTAAATTGTAGTGCGGCGGTTGCCCACTCAACCAACCACCCTGCAATCCCTCCTTTACTTCTTCGGGGGTATAGGTGAACTTTTCGTATGTGGGGATATAATTCCCACTAGAATCTCTCGGGTGCCTCCAATCTCGCGGAACTCTCCTAACGGTTCTACCCACGCTGACTCTCCTTCTTTCCCTTGCCAATGCCATACTTCTCTTTCAGGGCAGCGTAATTTTTGATGATGTAGAGGTACTTTTCCCGTGATAGCCCAGTAGCTAGACGAGCATGAGGATTAAACATATTAAAAAGTCCAGACATCTGCACCCTGACATATTCAGCGAATTCCTGCTTTGTCACCTTCACGTCGTCCCTCCTCCCGAAACCGCTTCGCACAGCGGCGACACAGCCCATGCGACACGTCATGCCCAGGCTTCGCTCGTGGTCCTGCAATGCGAAACTCACGGCCATGCCACATCAGGTGCCAGGAACACATCGTCGTCAGCTTCTCTTCGGGCCTATCCCACCGCTTGACCATCTACGTTTCCTTTGCGATGTCAACATCCGGCCAGGGAAACGTAGTTCGCCTCGCCTCTTCGCAGGTATTGACACCTGGGGGAACGCGGAGTGCGTGAACAAAGCCCGTTGATGGACAAATCACCTTGAGGAGATAGATGGGCTCCGCGTCCACGTCCTTCTCAATGCGCCGGAGTTCCATGCCGTTATCAGAATGGAGCAGAGTATTGGGCAATACGGCCATGATGCGATGATACCCAAGGCCCTGGATGAGGACGCGCCGCCGTTCAGCGTTTTTTTCGGTGAGCAACCAGGCGTGATCCCAATGCTCGGAGTGGACCTTGCCCCATGCGTCAGGAATACGCACACCCCGCCAGAAATAATAGCATTCGCCGTTTGGATATTCGACGGCTGGGACTCCATCGCCATGGAGGTCTTGTCCTCGGAAACGAAATAGAGGTCTTTGCATGGCAAAGATCTCTCTCTCTTGAATCCAATAAATGAAGAGACCAGCTTCGAAAGCATCTACAATGGGCATCCATATGGCACGAAGTTTCGGATAGTCTTTGTGATCGCTTAAAGCATTACTGATGGCCGCATCCCAGGCCGCATCCCGGGCCGCACCCCAGGCCGCACCCCAGGCCGCACCCCGGGCCGCACCCCAGGCCGCACTATTGATGCTTTTGATAAACCGCACAGGACGGATAGGTAAATTAAGTGCCGTAAGGTGTGCGGCAAACGCCTGCTCTATGTTCCCAATATCTGGAAGATAGGGTCGCGTCTGATCCACAGACCGCAGCCTATCAATGATCGCCTGTGCTTCCGCGTTAATCAACGACACGATTCCACCCTTCTGGCTGGTATTCGCGTTGCGGTGCAAACTCGTAGAGCGGAAAATCGGTCAAAGGCACGGGGTCGTGATGGGTCCCTGGTATGTACGCAGCACCAGCATCTTTGTGGACCAGTCGTGGCTGTGCCGAAATCGGTTTGACATAGATGGTCCCGTCCTTTTCGTACAGCTCGCAGTCTTCGACTTCATGCACATGATTGGTGACCTCGCCCCGTGCAAGGATGGTGTGGTCCAGCCTCCGCGCACCCTTGGGCAACTCTTGGCACCCCGCAAGAAACACATCACCTTGTCGATAGACCTTTTTTGTTTTCATGCCCGTGATCTCCTTTCTTTAATTGCGTGACTGAAGTGACAGAAACCCAAACCACCTTAAGAGCTTAACGTGTGGCCAAAAATACCCCTGAAGGATCAACGCCTTCACGGGGATGGCGACTAGTCGCATGTTGCCTCCTCTCGATGGTCCTGTGTCTGCCGCAGCTCATACGCATCGGCATCTTCAATGAGCTTGAACAGGACATCCTCAACCATGATGGTGATTTCTCCAACCGACCGCGTATAGCCGTCAATCCGCTCACCCGTAAGCTGATCACGGATCTCCAAGTGGACGCGGCCATGATCGGTGAGGCGGAGGATGTATTCGCGCTTCATGTAACCCTCCCTTGTGCCCCCAAATATAGTGCATCTCCGCAACCCTTGTCAAGGGGAAAGGTTGCACATTCGCAATCTTTTTTGCGTAGATGTAACCTAGTGATTGTACGGGGGGCTAACGCTCTCTTCGGGTTTTTCGCCTGATTTGGTTGATGTAGCGGGAGAGCTTGGTGATGTGGGAGAACATGCCGACGAGCTGATCGGGGTTGCCGTGGCGGAGGATAAAGATTAGTTCGGACACAAGTGTTTCTTCGCGCTCCTCAAGGTTGCCGTGTTCCCCGATAAGGCGTCCCCACGAATCTTCTCCTGGCAGAGTGCCCCGAGAGGTGTCGAACCAATACAGCACGGGTACGCCGAGTTTTTCGCTAATCTTAGCGAGCGTGTCGATGGTGGGGCTTTGCGATCCCTTGATGATCCGCTGAATCGTGCTCGGCTCGACCCCCGCCTTCAGCGCGAGTTGGCGCATCCATCTCGGCCCGTATCGGCGCGATCCTAGCTCCGTTAGCTTGGTTACCAAGTCGGATCGCATAATGTGCATTTGCGCACAACGCCCCTATATAGTCAAGCGGAATCGGGCTGTTGCATGCACGCCAAAAAAACCATTTGACAACGGTGCAGACTCGCAATATATTGGGAGCATGGCAAAGCTGACGCCGCTTGCAAAGAACCTCCGCCGTCTCAGGGAATCCCGCGACTGGAGCCCGCTCGATGTGGCGAGGGAATCGGGTTTGGCGCACACGACCATCATCCGTATTGAGTCGGGCGAAATTCGCAGTCCACGCCTCCGAGTGCTGGAAAAATTAGGCATCACATTTGGCCTATCGGTGACGGAACTCATCACGGTCGCGTCACAATCACGGGAAACACATACTGCTTGATGGCTTCCCCCAGGGGGATGAGTAGGTAGAGGATGCCGCCCATCAGCAGCACAGCCGACAAACCAATGAGGCAACACAACAGCAGGAACCCCAGCGAGCGCAACGCCGCCTTCATGGCCCCTCCTTACCCCCAGGTAGCTCCTGGTGGGGACACCGTGCCCGGGCAGCACGTCGGGGGGGCTTTCCTTGCCCACACCCAACCCGGAGGGCGTCATGCATCCACTCAACGGCAAGAAAACCGAAGTCACCCATATTCGTCTTTCCTCGGATCTTCTGAACATGGCCCGTGGGTATCATTCCTGGCGTCGCCAAACCCATCCCCGTCTGACCCTCCAAGCCGCCCTCGGCGAATTGCTCTATCAGGGCGTCATGGGGTTTCAGGCAGTCATGGCTAGTATCGAGCGCCAAGGGGCGATCGAGCAAGACAAAGCGTGTAGCGAAAACGCGGACTTTGCAACAAAATTGCTCGGACCGCGAGGGGCTGTTGAAACTCAATATCTCTAAGGGGTTGCGCGTTGAGAGACTTGACGGGACCGACCGATCAGGGATACACTCAGCCTCCTTTGGAGGCCGACGTGCTGCCGCACGATCTCTTCAGCCAATACCTGACCCACATCCAACATCGCCGATCCCCGCTGACCCATGTAGCCTACACCTCCGACCTCAAGACGTTTCAGAAGTTCCTCGAGGCCGCTGGGCTCAAAGCCCGGAAGCGGGAGATCAGTCCTGCTCTCTTGGACCACTACCTCGCGTGGCTGAAGGGGTGCCAGTTTGCGGACGGGACGATCCAGCGACGGCTGCAGGGGCTCAAGTCATTCTTCCGGTGGGCGGTCAAGCGGCGGTATCTGCGGGACGATCCATTCATCCATTGGGAGCTGCCGCGGGCGAGACAACCCCTGCCGAGGCCGCTGACGCCCGAGGAGGACATGCGGCTGTTGGGGATCCTTGGTGCCCCTCACAAGACGAGCTACCGAAGGACGGTCATCGTGGCGATCCGCCTGGCACGGTTCGCCGGTTTGCGCCGGAGCGAGTGCAACGCCCTGGAGTGGCAGGACGTGGACCTGGTGAAGGGGATGCTGATCGTGCGCCACGGCAAGGGCGACAAGGACCGCGCCGTGCCGATCCCGGACGCTGGGCTCCGCCAGCCGCTCCTGGCATGGTGGGAGGCCGCCGGCAAGCCAGAGTCGGGCTGTGTCCTGACTGGCTTGCGACACCGACCACTACACGACAGGGCGTTAAGCCAGAGCATCAAGCACGTTTATCGCGCTGCACGGGTTGCGGACGCTACCTTTCACACACTCAGAACCACCTATGCGACCCGCCTCTTGGAACTCGGGGCCGACATCCGCACGATTCAGGTCTTACTCGGCCACGCCAGCCTCAACACGACGATGCGATACTTGGGAATCACGGACTTACGGAAGCGGGAGGCGGTGAATCTGCTGGACAGGGATGTGACCTGAACGGCTGTATCGTATCTCATGTACCAACCTCGGAAAGTCCACATAATCACAGCATAAAACCCACGCAAAAACAATCCCTCGGTCATAAAAAAGGCGGAGAACTATGATCCGCCACGGCTTTCGTCTCTCTAAAATGGTCAAGGCGCAACGAGAGAGAGGCGAGCTACGCGGTGGGGGCAAGTTGGCCTCACGGCGGCGGCTGGAGAAGGTGTGGCGGGAGGCAGATCGTGGCCACCGAAAACAAATATGACCTGACCATCACGCTAGCACTTACCAAGAAAGACGTGAGCCGCGCTGATGCCGTACACGCCGCCCAGGACATCCTCAACGCCCTCGGCGTGAGTGAGAATGGCATACATATGACCGTTGAGGGGCCGACGGTGTTACGCCAGTTACGGTCCAACACTCAGACGTATCTGGATGAGTGTGAGCGCACCGCCGCCGTCCATGCCCAGACCAAGGACCTCCTCGCCACAGCCCGCACGTTGGGCATCGCCCGTCAAACCGTCACCGCGAGGTTGGAACGATGGCAGCAGCTACAGCGAAAGAAGGCTCTGCAAGGCGCATAGAGACCGAAACGGCATTCAAATCGGAACTGTCGCTCTACCTGCAAGAACGGGTGAGGGCGCGCAAGGCCCTCTTGGCAACCCAGAACAAGCAATTACTTCAGACATGGGCAAAGATGAGTGGGTTGAGACACTGGCACACGTCCAGCGGGATTGTGGTTGGACAGCGGAGTCAGGGGTGTCCGTTGTGCCAATGAAAGGATAAGATGATGGCAAACGCACCGAAATATGCGCGCACAACACACTCACTAAATGTAATGATAAATCCAACAATTCATGCCGATCTTGCCGAATTAGCTAAAACACAGGGAAGAAGCATTGGTGAACTAATGCGAGAAGCCATTATAGCCATTTTAGATAAATACAAAAGCGGGAATAAGTTTGAAAAATTAGATGTAGCACAAATTGTTGGTCGTGAAATTGAAAGGCATGAGAATTATCTCAAGCAAGAGGTAAAGGTTGAACATGAACATTGGACAAGGTGTGGTCCCGATTGTGCGTGTGGGGGAAAATAGGATGCCCCGTATTCGACGGTGGTTCCACGTCTCCCATGACATCAATAGTGACCCCGAGGTGTGGGAGCTTACAGAACGATTTGGGGACAGGGCCTTTAGGGTTTGGGTGGAGATTTTGAGTATAGCTGACCGCTATGATGGGCTAGTACCAGGGGAGAACAAGTACCTTAGTAGTGCCCTAGCAGGCAAGTGCAAGACCAAAACTAAGACGGTAGAAGGCATCTTGAAGTATGCTGCTGACAAACAATGGTTGGTGTACGACCCATCTAGAAGAGTGCGTAATCATCTGAAATATAGGCCCACTCGGGGTGATAAACAAATCCCAGAAGGGAAATTAACAACATCCCCTCCTCTCCTACACACTCCTACACACTCCTCTAAGAGAGACAAAAAAGAACTATTGTCCGGCTCTGAAGATCCGAACCGGACGATAGCTATTTCGGTGCTCTCCTACCTGAACGAAAGAGCCGGGACAAAATACCGCATCAACGGAGGGAAAAGCCTGTCCCACGTCATCGCCCGCATCCATGATGGCTTTGGGCTCCCCGACCTCAAAGCCGTCATTGACTTGAAGCTCGGGCAATGGGCGAACGACGCCAAAATGTGCAAATACCTGCGCCCCGAAACCCTCTTCGGCTCCAAGTTTGAATCCTACCTCAACGAAACGATCATGGTGCGGGAGGAAGATCCGAACCCATGAAGTGGGATGACATTGCCCGCAAGGTGCTGGGGAAGGCGATGCTGGACAAGGGGGCCTTGTCCCTCATGCTGCGTCACGCAGAGCCGAAAGATTTTCCCCAGCGATACCGTGCCGTCGCTGTCGCTATGCGAAACTGCGCCCTTGAGGGCACGCCAATCGACGTGGCTGTATTGACCGACGCGTACCCTGAGCTGTCGGAGACGGTCATGGACCTCGCCATCGGGGAGTTCACGACGGCGGATCAGTCGTACTGGATTCAACGCCTGCTGGAGTGTGAACAAGAGGAGCGAGCGAAAGATGCGGTCGGTCGGATGCAGGATCTGTTGCTGAAGGATCAGCGGCCCTATGGCGCTAAGCGTACTGAGATGACAAGGACATTCACCGAGGCTGTCACAGTTAAGGATGCCTCGCGGCTTATTGCCATCAGCCAACCGATGGAGACGGATAATAGCTTCGGTCCCTTTGTAGGCTTTGCCCCGTGGGACGACATTGTGAACGGCTTGGGCGAGGGGCGTTTGCATGTCTTGGCCGGCCGGCCTGGACGCGGAAAAACGACGATGGCGGTGCAATGGTCCCGTATGGCGACCTGTGCCTCGGTGATTGTGCCTCTGGAGATGGGACATCGGGATACGGCAGTCCTGGCGGCACGACAAGGGACGTTGCGCGATGACTGCTATGTCTTAACCGATCCTGTCACTATCTGGGCGCAGTTGCGCTTTGACGTCGCCTGGGCGGTGCAAGCATCGGGCGCAAAACTTGTGGTCTTTGACCACTTGGGTTATCTCAAGCTACCAGCACCCAAGACACAGAATCGCGTCAGTGAAATAGGCGATATTCTCCGAGCCATTAAGCAGCTCATGCGGGAACTGAAGGCGTCGGCGGTGATCGTGTGCCAGCTCAATCGGGCCGTTGAGGGGCGCAAACTTGAGAAGCCGGAACTGTCTGACCTCCGCGAGTCTGGGGAAATCGAACAAGAGGCCGATACCGTGACCTTCTTGTGGGCGAAACGCGGCCAGGAGTATGAGCCCGAGGCGAAATACTGTCTGACGGTTTCGAAGAATCGACACGGCAGTACGGGGGGCAAAGAGATTATTTTCAACAGGCCAGAGCGCAGGTTTGAATAAAATACAACAGGGCCTAGCCGAGTGGGGCCAAGCCCTGAAGGTGGAGCTGGAGGTGCCGTTTTAGGATTTATCCTATGGCGTCGCCGCTTTTTTTATCGCCAATCGCCAGCCCTCGCGCACGAGCAAGCATTGGCGATCATCCATGACCTCGATAACGTATTGGTGGCATTTCGCGCTGATGGTTCCTCGGGATGATGCGATACCCGCTCGCCGAATCTCTGCATTAAACGCTCGACCGACAGCAATGTCCCACTGTTTGTAAGTGATAATTTCCTTCACTGTGGATTGGCCAATCATTTGCTTTCTCCTTTCGGCTCCGCCCACTTCGGGCTCTTACACTTCGGGCACAGATACACCTTGTCTCTCCGTGGCGTCCAGGCGTGGCCGCAACGGGTACAGGTGAGGGAGGGGAGGCTAACTTGTTTCATGGCCGACCACTTTTTGCAAGTGGATAGACCGACTTGCCGTTGTATGGCAGCATTGGAGACATGTCTTGCTTGCAGTTATCACAGACGCAAGGGTACAGATGTCCATGGCCTGTCAACATATAGGCGTCATCAAGATTGGTCGTAGAGTTACCGCACAGGCAGAGATAGTGCTTTTCCATTTTTCCCTCCTTTCACCCCCCAATATAACTACGGATAAGTAAGGATTCAAGTGTGTCAATTCTACATAGGCAAATTATTTTCTTGACACAAGCTATTGAATTTGTTACTGCTCAAAAAGGCTCTACACAAGGGGTTGGTTGCGATTCTGCAACAGCGCAAGAGAGCGTGGGGAAGCAGTTTTGATACACCCATCAGAAACATGTCAAGTAAAATATGGTCGGTCTCTTTCAAGGATAATCGCTACTTATCACTTGACCCAGACGCGCATCCCCAAATCACCCCTACACTCTAACCAGTCACGCATCAGCAAGAGCGTGAGGCTGAGCACAAAGCATACCGACGTGGATGGAGGTTCAGAACGATGCCGTTGACTAGTGAGGCGAAGAAAGAGTATCAGCGTGTGTATATGCGTAAGACACGCCATGCGATTGCCAAGGCACGTCAACAGGCATTGGCGGTGGGGAAAAGATTGAGTGGTGCGGCCCTGACCTCTGTTGCGGGCAGTAATGTGGCTCAGGAGATGCTGCGGGATGCGTTAGACCAGCACGGATTGAAGATTGGGCTTACGCTGAACACGGTGAAAGGGTTGCATGAAGCGGAAAGGCCGTATGGGAAAGAAGCCGTACCTGGGCCAGACAATGATGCGAGAGCTCGTGCCTGCGATTTGGCGATCCGGCTGCATGAACGTGCAGGCACCATCCCCGTAAAGCCACAAGAAGAAACACCTAATCGGTCAGGTCGTGTGGTGCTCGTGCAGATTGACGCTAATGGGACGGAAAGGCGCATTGAGATCGGGTAGAACCACAAGGGGTTGTGGTGGACCAGCATCTGTGGTGTCTCATAATCAGGCGG
>Ga0247727_10002309_pt1 | contig 43922 bp, 47 predicted proteins | sample WisWelCaveWW1625_FD_202498 | JGI IMG/M metagenome (GOLD analysis project Ga0247727, IMG submission 202498) | Biofilm microbial communities from Wishing Well Cave, Virginia, United States - WW16-25 | ecosystem: Environmental > Aquatic > Deep subsurface > Groundwater > Cave microbial mat | place...
ATCCAGAGGGTAGGTCTTCACTACATCGAGGTTTTCAAAGAGCCGATCACAAAAACAATCAGTTGGTTTATCCGCCGGCGCCAAAATGCTCAAAAAAATTTATTTCCTGCGGAAGTGGGGCTAGTATGAAAAATGCAGGTATGATTCTTTATCAACCGACTTCTTATATGACGATAATCTCGATATCTTTGACTTTTCTAAAATCTGCATCCATGGTTGCCAGCTTCAAGCCATAATGTTTTGCGATGCCATATTGATAGGCATCATCAAAATCAAGGCTCAGCAGATTGTTGGCCTGCACTACATCTTTTTATTTCTCAATCGGCAATGTTAGGAGTTTGGGATTTGGCATTGAATCGTCAATAAATTTCTGAGAAGTACTTTGCTTTCGAAAGCGCAAAAGGATGACGCCAAGAGAGTGCAAAGAGAAGTCGCTGATATGCAGTCTGCCAATATGATCATTCAGGAACTTCTTACGCTTTTTCCTTTTGGCTCGTTTGAGAAGTATTTCCAAGAAGATGTTGGTGTCAACCAGGAACATTATCTCCACTCCAGCGCCTTGTGTTGCAACTCGACAGATGTGTACTCTTTACTTAAATCCGCCAAATCGCCCTCCCAGTCAAACTTAAATTTTTTGGCCGTTGTTTTGGCTTTGGTGCTTCCATATTTGCTTATCAAAAAGTCCACATAATCCAAAACATTTTTCCTCAAGTCAATCGAAAGCTGCCGGATTTTGATCTGAAGTTCTTGCTCGTACATGATTTCAATCTCCATGATTTGGGCTTGTGTGATCACCGGAAACCTCGACTCTGCGGAATGTTGCGTAAGTGTTGTGCTTCCATCAAAGCGTGTTAAGTTTAAAAGATTGAACCGGCAAATGCAACAGGGAGCTTTTGATTAAATTTTTGCGCCAGGCGCTGTGCTCTTTGCGCTCTGCAAACAAAGCGCATTTTCATCGCTTTGCCTGTATATCTGGCCGAGGGATTTATTCAAGGACGAGAAATAAATCGGCCAGGAGGCGCCCTACTTCTATCAAGCCTGCAAACGATGTTTGTAGTAGTCCCTTCAGGGACGGCGTGCATGAATGCACGACTACAAACAATTATTGAACCCCCCAACTCTCAAAGCCCTATGCAAAAGCGTGAAGTATTTCAACTGCTCTTTTCTGCCGCCCTTCTTTTGATGTTCGCTGTTTCTTCCTCCGGACAAGCTCCTTCTGCCAAACCACAAGTCGCCGTGCTCGATCTGGACGCTCGTGACATCGACGCGAGCGAGGCCGCCACGCTCACCGATCAGTTTCGTGGCTATTTGGTGAATCTCGGAACCTTCGTCGTGCTGGAGCGCCGCAGGATGAAAGAAGTTTTGCAAGAGCAGGGATTCCAGCAAACTGGTTGCACGATTGAGGAATGCGCCGTCCGCGCTGGCCGGATGCTGAACGTGCAAAAAATTGTTGGCGGCGGCATCGGCAAAATCGGCAAGACCTACGCCATCAACATCTCGATGGTTGACGTGGAGTCCGGCAGGATTGAGAAATCGATCACTCGAAAATACGGCGGCGAGATCGAAGGCTTGCTCGAAATCTTGAGAGACATTGCGCACGAGATGGCGGGCAAGCGGCTGCTGACGCTGAAGATTTCCTCCTCGCCGAAAGGCGCGGAAGTCATCATCAACGACAAGATGATTGGCAAAACCCCGCTGGCGCGCAGCGCCACGCACGGCAGCAGTTTCAAAATTCTGCTCAAGCGCGACGGCTATCGAGATTGGGAAAAGACTTTGATCTTGACCGGCGATCAGGAGGTGAACGTGGAGCTGGCGCCGATAAACGACAAGCCGGAGAAAACCTCCTCGCGCAAATGGCTGTACATTGCCGGAGGCGCGGTTGCCGCCGGAGCTGCTGCGGCGATTTTGATTTCCTCCAGCACTGATGATGGGCCGCCTGCTTCATCAGAAACTTTGCCGGGGTTTAGGTGGCCGCCGGATGGGAGATAGCAAGTGGGCAAATGGTAAGTCTGCAAAGATGGAAGTGAGCGATAATCAGGAGGATTTCAAGCTAAGGGATTCACGACTTTCAAGAACGGAAAACTTTGAAAGTCATCGGTGTTGACAGTGTAGAGACCTTCAATTTCGTTATCCTTCAAGGTTGCGGCCAGAAAGATGTCAAAAGTTTTCTTTCGCGTCGTCACGGACTTTGCAAGCTCAAGAAAGGTTTGTAGCTGAGTCGGCTGGGCGTGAATGATTGGTACTCCTGCTTTGATATATTTTTCGACCACTACGATTGCTTCGGCTAAAGATAGTGGATTTTCAATCGTTTGTCGTGTGATGACGTTGATAAATTCAGCATACACCTGCGCTGGCACTCCGACGGTGTGATGACCTTGCTTATCACGTTCGGCAACCACCTTTTTGACGAATGCCGAAGTTTTTGCGTGGAAGGCCGAGCCAACGTTATGCGCATAGATAATAATGTTCGTATCGATGGCGAGCATCATTACCCTCTCTCGGCATAAATCTCATCGCGGTCTGCATGGACTTCTTGGCCGAGGTCGAACGTGATAAGCTCAAAGGGTTCTTCTTTTCCCGTCGAGAGCGGCAGGTTTTTTTGCGCAAGCTCGCGCTTGATCGAAGCGGAAAGCGCTTCGATCACTTGAAAACGTTCGATCAAGGGCAGGCGCTCGGCGACTTGGATAATCTGTGTAATTGACATGATTCGTTTGCCTTTAATCTCGGCTGATGAAAGATTGTGCTTGTTTGGTTTTTTAATTTGAAATTTTTCATTCACAAGATAAATAACGAAAAGGCTCTTGTCAATATGAATTATGGGTCGCCATTGAGCTAATTTTATGGATGGTGAGGCTTGGGAAAAGCTGTTATCGGGGCAAAGGATGAAAACCTGGAAGTTGAATTGATTCCCCTTGTCGGGAATGAAGGCGAAATCCTCCTCGCGCAAATGGCTGTACATTGCCGGAGGCGCGGTTGCCGCCGGCGCCGCTGCGGCGATTTTGATGTCATCCGGCGCTGATGATAGCCCGCCTGCTTCTTCGGAAACCTTGCCGGGATTCAGGTGGCCGCCGAGGTGAGGTCAAATAGCAACGAATACTTGTCTAATTGCGGCAAGCGCATAAATTAATTGCCATGATATCCTTATTGATTGGATCTGGTTTTTCTGAACCGGACAAGGTTCCACTCGTTTGGAACTTGAACAATTTTTTACTCAATCTCAAATATGAAGATATTTATCTCCATAGTAGTCACGCACTGCTTCTGAATGCTAAACCATCTGTCCGATATGAAGAGCATCATGAAAAATTTATTGTGGATTTTATTCAATTTTATAATAAAAACTACAATTTTGATTATGAAGATTTATTCGATTATGCCTATTCCTACATAAGCGAAAAAGAAAATAACGAAGAAATAGAAAGCTTTTTTAATGATTTTTTGAAGCACCACAATTTTGCCAATACATCTGTTGCTAATCCTTGCGAAGTATTTGTAAGAAGATTTATTGAAAACTACTCCCAGCTCATTTCAACGAAGCTTTCTGTTAAAAAATACTTTCGAGATGTCAGTTATGGAAACTATCCTCCATATGATAGCTTTTTCAATTTTTTGGACAAAATTTCAAACGAAGAAGATATCCACATTCACTCTTTAAACCACGATTTATTGTTTGATCATTTAGCTTCTAAACTGTGTTCGATATCTCAGAAGTTCACCGATGGCTATGAAGAAATGGGGTCTCCCTTTTACGGTGAAGTTTATGCGAATTTTCCTGACGGTGAAGTTTTTCCCGAATTCCCCGTTAAATACCATGCACGATTAAAAAGATTCACGAATACATTTAATCTTGTTCGGGTTCAATTCCCCGACGCTTGCGTCGTTTACAATAGACAATACACCACTTGATACCCCGACGCTTGCGTCGGGGAGCTTCATTAAACCGATAAGGTTCTACAAGCTTCATGGTAGTATAGATACTTATATATTTGTTTCACAAAGTATCGGATCAGAAAGAGTGAAAACTAAATACGGTATTGGAAAATATCTTGTCGAGCTATATGATTTCGAGACTAAAAAAGTCTATTATGAAAGTTCATCCTATAATATACTGCCAGATTTTTTGACAGGACGAAAGGCTAAAACAAAAAAGTACAAAGACGACTATTATACTATTTTGTTTAGTCACTTTAAAAACAACTTAGATAACTCAAGAGCTCTTATTGTGATTGGCTATGGTTTTAAAGATACAGTTATCAATGATGTCATAATCAAGAATTTTGATTTTAATCAAAAACCAGTAGTGATAATTGACACTAAAAAGCCCACCTTTTTTCATGATTTAAACGACAGCTCTAAATTTGTTTGTTCGTCAGTTGTAGATGTGAATTATGAAAAGGATATACTACCAATTTTGTACACTTAACAAACGAATCAAGGCGACACCTTTTCACTGCCTTGTAATTCTGTTCAGAATGCATTTGCAACCTGGATAGATCACCTAGATGGGAGATCTGGTTTATGAATAAGCCCACTGTTTTTTTTAGTTTTTTTATGATGGTTTGTGTAACCGTCTTCTCGTGTGCACATGGTTCAAAAATGAGGAAGCTTTATCCTGGGATGACAAAGCAAGAAGTTCTCAAAACTTTTGGAAAACCTGATGGTTATCAAAAGGCAGGTGAATATGAGGCATTCAAATATTCCAATAAACTCATGAGCGGCTGGAGTTGGGATAGAGCTGACTACTATGCTATCCTCAAAGAAGGCGTATTGGTTGAGTACGGTGCGGGAAACATCCGTGTCAAAGATAGCAACATAATTGTCTTGGTACCTCTTCGGTAATCAGAACAGCCAATGAGTCAGCCTAAGAGTGTATTGGATGAATCTTATCAAGCAGCAATGCAGGAATTGCTGTCTTTTATCGACAATTCTCTAATGAAATAGAAACCCAATGTCCAACACAGCACGAAATATCATTTCCGCGGTCATGATCAGTTTGACCAATAGCACGACCTATTATTTTTGCATGGCCGCTGTTGATGCTACGGGCTACGAAAGCTCCTTCTCCAACGAAGTAAGCGCCACGCCGACTGCCTTGGATGTTCCTCCAGCGCCGCCGCAAAACTTGCAGGCCACGGCCGGAGATCGGCAAGTGACTTTGACGTGGTCTGCGAATACCGAGCTTGACTTTTTGCGCTATCGGATTTACGGCGGCACTTCTCCAAATCCTACCGCGAAGATTGATTCGGTTCTTACTCTTCTGGGAACCACCAAAGTCATCACCGGCTTGAGCAATGGCACGACTTATTATTATCGCATCACCGCCGTTGATCTCGTGTTGAATGAGAGCGGCTTTTCCAACCAGGTGAATGCCACGCCTCTTGCGGCAAACCCGCCTCCGTCGCCGCCGCGAAACCTGCAAGCCACTGCCGGCACTGGCAGCGTTACCCTGAGCTGGGATGCCAACACCGAACCCGATTTCCTGCGCTACCGCATTTACGGCGGCGCCGCTGGCGCCTCCTTGATCGACTCCGTGGAAGGAGTTTTGAATACTAGCAAAATTATCACCACCCTTGCCGGCGGCGTTACCTATTATTTTTACCTCATTGCGGTGGACCAGGCGTTGCAAGAAAGCGCAGCATCGGACGTCGCATCGGCCACCCCATTTGCCGATGTGACCGCGCCGCAGATTGACACGCCATCTTACAACGAGCCGGTGACTCTCAACGCCAGCGTTCAGGTTTCCGCAACCGTTAGCGATCCGTCGGGCATCAATAACGTCACGTTGTATTACCACGTGGCTGGCGATGCGAGCTTCTCCAGCAGCCCAATGAGTTTGGCGCTCGACAACTTTTACACGCAAAACATTCCGGCGGTTTTTGCCACCAACCGCGGCCTTGAGTTCTACATTCAGGCTGATGACGCTTTTGGTAACGTCGTTTCCACCAAGCGCTATCCGGTTCGGGTGATTTGTCCCAACGGCATCGCCAATCCGCAGGCGCAACCGAGTGGAACCAACGCGAGCGACTATCGGATTTTTTCCATTCCTCTCGATCTCGATGACAAAACGCCGGCGGCGTTTTTGAATGCCAATCCGTCGTTGGGCGCTCCTGATAATAAAAAATATCGTTGGTATGCATTTGAACGCAGCAGCCGCACGCTGCGTGAGTATCCGGATTTCGGCAACGTTCGCATGACGCCGGACATGGGATTTCCGTTGTTGGTAAACATTGCAAATCTGAAGCTCAGCACCACCAGAGGCACGACAGTCAACACCACCGTGCCTTATGAAATTGTTTTGCCGCAGGGTTGGAGCTTGATCGGTAATCCGTTCCATTTCAACATTCCATTCGACAGCCTCAGCGTTTCAAGCGGATCTTTTGAGCTGTGGAGTTTTGCTGGAGATTGGCAGATCAACACGCGCGGCTTGGAGGCGTGGGCGGGCTATGCGGTTTTTCTCAGCCAAGCCGCTACTTTTTCGATTCGCCCCGGCGCAGCGGGTTTGAACAATGCGACTTCTTTTTATTCAACCGAAAACAATAACGCCGCCAATTGGATGATACAAATCATCGCCGAGAATGGCCGCAGCGCGAGCCGCTTCAATTTTGTCGGCCAGCACGAGCAGGCGAGTGACGAGGAAGATGTTCTCGACTTGCACCAACCGCTGCGGCTTGGCGATCAGGTTGAAGTAGTCTTCAACCGGAAGAATGAAGAAACGACGGAACAACTCAAGGCGGATATTCGCCAGCCATCACAGAGCGGTCACGTGTGGGAATTTACCTGCCTGCTCAATCCCGAGGATGAAATGTTGTCGCTGGCGTTTGATGGGGTTCAATCGATCCCAAATAGCTTTGAGGTGTTTCTCATCGATGAAGACACGAGAACGACTTACGATCTACGAAGCAATCACCGGCTGGAATTTGTCACAAGGCGTTTGGCGGAGAAGCATTTCAAGCTAATCGCCGGGCCGCAGAGTTTTGTAGAATCACAGTCGCCGGAGGCGGAGCTACATCCGAAGGGTTATGTGCTTTTGCAAAATTTTCCGAATCCCTTCAATCCGGCGACGCAGATTATTTATTCGCTGCCGCAGAATGCGAAAGTGGAATTGAGCATCTATAACATTCGTGGAGAAAAGGTTGCCACGTTGGTGAATGACGATCAAGAAGCCGGTTCGTATACCATAGTGTGGAATGCGGCGCAGGCGGGGTCGGGAATTTATTTTATCAGATTGGAGGTGGGAGGGTATAGAACGATGAAGAAATGTTTGCTGATGAAGTGAAAGTATTTGCTATTTTCAGAGGTTTTGCTAAAATGTAGTGGACGAATTGGAGAGCCTGGCCATGACTTTACAAGAAATTATCGCTGACATTCATGCTCTAAACGATGACTTGGAAGCGTACGAACGGAAGTACGGCATTCTCTCGGAGACGTTTTACGAGGCGTACACAAACGGTGAAGAGCCGGAGGACGAGTCGTGGGTGTTGGATTGGACCGACTGGGCGGGCGCCTACAAGATATTTCTTCGTCGTCAAGAGCAGTATCGCCATGCGATTCAAGAATTGCGAGAAGGCTCGCAGACGTTAACCCGGGTGATTGGGAGAACGGCGCGCCATGAATCCATTCCAATCGCTTCGTAACTACGAAGAGTTCGTTTATACCCTCAAGCAACAATTTCCATCCGTTCAACGATCGACGTTGGTGATTATCCCTCGAGGCAAGCGAATTGCCGTCTTGAACGGGGAGCTTGCTTTCGCTAATGGATATCGGATTTTAGTCACAGAAAGACTTTCTTATGACAATGGCCCAGTAGTTATTGAAAGTTACGGTTATGAGCTATGGCAAAACGATGAGAAGGTAGCATGGTATGATGCCCAGCCCCATTCTGATGATCCGACGCTTGCCGTCTCGTTTCCACATCATAAGCACATCCATCCCGACATAAAGCATCATCGCATCCCGGCATCCAGCATAAGTTTCACCCAACCTAACTTGGTTGCGCTGGTTCAGGAAGTCGAAAAGTTGATCGAAACAGAAAACGAGGGCACCATTTAAAAATCAGTGCGCCTCGTCCGATTTCCGTTCGTCGCGAGGCGGCTCCTCGCTCACGTAGGTTTGGCGCAGCTTCACCGGATCGGGCATCCGGCTGCGCATTTTCAGATTCAACATTTCCACAAAAATCGAAAACGCCATGGCAAAATAAATATAGCCCTTCGAGATGTGCTGGTCGAAGGCGTCGGCGATCAGCGTCACGCCGATGAGCAGAAGAAAGCTCAGCGCTAACATCTTCACCGTCGGGTGGCGATTCACGAAATCGCTGATGGCCCCGGCAAACATCATCATGAATATGACAGCGATGACCACCGCGGCGATCATGACGCCGATCTCGTTAGCCATGCCGACGGCGGTGATCACCGAATCCAGCGAGAACACCAGATCGAGCAAAATGATTTGCGTAATAACGCCGGCAAACGAAGCGGCAACCCGCGCCGAGGATTCGCCTTCTTTCGCCTCCAGCTTGTTGTGAATCTCATGTGTGCTTTTGGCAAGCAGGAACAAGCCGCCTACGAAAAGGATGATGTCACGTCCCGAGATTTCATTGCCAAAGACTGAAAACAGCGGCGCGGTGAGGCGCATGATCCAGACGATCGATGCGAGCAGCGCGATGCGTGAGAACATCGCGAGTGCCAGGCCGATGGTGCGCGCTTTTTGCTGTTGCGCAAGAGGCAACTTGCCGGCGAGTATCGCGATGAAAACGACGTTGTCGATGCCGAGAACGATTTCAAGCGCGGTCAGGGTGACCAGCGCCAGCCAGGTTTGAGGATCGAAGAACCACTCCATTTGATTGACTCCAATGTAAATGGCGTTCTATCAGCAAATAGTGTCTTGAGTTGAAACCATAAAAATCTTTTATCTCTGCTGAAAGCCGGATATGATTCATGACGAATTTTTCGGCATTGTCTATTTGATCGATGACAGTACCTGCCAATGCCTTCGTGTCCACAAAACTCGAAGTATCTTTGCCTTTGAATCTGACACAGCGAACTTCTGACTGAAGCACAAGCCTCTGGGGCTCTTTCCCGAAAAGCTGGATAGCAGCGCCCTTTAGAGCGTCGCCCTGTTTTAACTTAAGCCTTTCGATTAAATCTGCGACTGGCTCAGCAGGGTCGATATCCAATCGACGATGACCAAGCCTTCCCGCTTGAATTGCTGAACTGCATCCCGTCAGTGCTACGATAAATAACACAAAAAACCAACTCATGAACTGTTGAATTCGATTCATGGGAACGATCCTGATTATTTTTGGCCTGACTTGTTTCTTAGTAAACGGATTAAGCCGATTGAGCGGGTTAAGTTTTCTACCCGCTCAATCTGTTTACATAGATTTTTTGTTCTACTTCTCGACTCGTTTGATTTCCTCCGACGCACTGTCCGCCGCGACCGTCAAATTCGCATCAGCCTTTTGCTGCTGAATTACTTGCAGCGCCTCGATTGCCTCCGCCACGTGAAGACGGCCGAGCATCGCGATCGCCGATTGTTGCAGCGCATAGACCGGGCTCTGCGTCAGCTCGATCAATGTTTGATGCAACTCTTTGTCTTCCGGCGCACATGACTCCCACGCAGAAATCGCCGCGGCGCGAACTTCCTGATTGTAAGCATCTCCAGAATACTTCTTGATGGCTTGCGCCAGCGCCGGATTTTTTATTTCTCCGAATGCGCGCAAACAACCGATGATGATCTCGTCGTACCACGACTTGCGAGTGAGTTGCTGCTTGATGAATTCTATATCAGTTTGAGGATTCGTGCGCGCCAAGGCCGGAATCGCCGCAGCAACCACATCGTTTTGTTTGTCGTTCTTGATGATTTCTTTCAGCTTTTGTTCTGCGGAGGTTGTGCCAAATTTCGGCAGCGCCAATACTGCGGCTTTGCGAACACGGTAGTCTGTCGATTTCATCGCCTGTGCCAAAGCCTGCTCTGCTGCCGGTGTGCGAACAGCGCCGAGCTGGTAAGCCGCTTCGGCTTTGATTCCCCAAAACTCATTATCGGTGATGAGCGCGGACAATGTGCTCAATATCTGTTGGCGAGTTGGGAAGCGCCTCGCCAGTTCGCGAATCGCCCAAATCTTTCCGGGTACGCCATCGTTTTTGGTTTGATAAGTAAGCTCATCAATTGTTTTTGGAAAACTAACTTCCGCAACCAAATCACCTTGGCCGTCAAAACTCACCATCACAGGCTTTTCATCACACGCGAAGAGAAAGTTCTGGCTTTCTTCTTCGATCCAAATTTTTTCCTGCCATTTCTTGCCGGGCGTGGCAATCGTGATCTTGACCGGCAAAGTAAATATTCCTTGTCCTTCGACCAGCGGCTGCACTTGTTTGACCGAAAGATCGATAAGCTTGCGATCGGCCAAATAGCGATAGCTTACTTCGAGTTGCGGATGCCCGCCGCCGGTGACCCATTGCTCGAAAAACCAATCCAGATTTTCGCCGGTGGCTTCTTCGATGGCGATTTTCAAGTCGTTGCTTTCAACGTTGCCGAATTCATGCTTGTGCAAATAGTAACTCAATGCACGAAAGTAAGCTTCATCACCGAGTATCTGCCGGAGCATGTGCAACACCACCGCGCCTTTGAGATACGTATGCTGCTCGTTGTAGATCGTGTTGGCATCATCGAAGTAATGGTATTCCAGCGGACGAATGATATGCTGAGTTCGAACGTACTCGAAATAATGCTTCTTGGCGAGCTGCACGTCGAAGAGTAATTGATCTTTGCCGAGCGATTCTTCATCCCACAGCATCATCAGATAGCTGGCAAAACTCTCATTCAGCCAAATGTAACTCAGATTGCGGCAGGTGAGATTGTCGCCGAACCAGTGGTGCGCCAGCTCATGCGAGATCGTTGCCTCAGCGGTCCAATCGGTTGTGTAGTCGTCGATGGTAGGGCCGAAATCGAGCGGCGCGGATTCGTCGCGCAACACGCTGGCGCGGTGGCCGGTCACTCCCGTATGCTCCATCGCGCCGATAGCATAATCCGGCACGGCGATTTGATCGTACTTGTCCCACGGGTATTTGTAGTTGAAACGATTGGAGAAAAACTCCACCATGCGCGTCGTGTTGCGAAAGGCATAACCGCCTTCTTTGAGTTTGCCTCGCGGCACCCAATAGCTCAACGGAATGGTTCCAAAAGCGGAGGGGAGATCGCCTCTCTCGTAATCCCCAACATAAATCGAAATCAAATAATTCGGATGCGGCAGGGTTTGCAGCCAGTGAAAAGTTTTTTGTCCGTCGCTATGAGTTGTGTTCGCCACCAATTTCCCGTTCGAGATGACAACATACGGCGATGGAACGGTGACGATCATCTCGCTGGAAAATTTATCGTTGGTATCGTTATAGATTGGCAGCCAGTTAGCATGCAGTCCGTTCTCGCCGTATGTCGAGACGTAGAAAAGTTGCTGATTGTCCTGATTGCGGCGAAAGTACATGCCGCCCTTGGGAGAACAATCGTATTGAACGACGACGCTGAACGTATCGCGTGGCGATTTCTCTTGCTCGAGAGTTATTTCTAATTTTGTATCGCTTGAACTAAATGAGAATTTGCTTTTTACGTCTTTACTCGTTACGTCTTTTACGTTCAGATGAATGGCATCAAGCTCAAAGCGGTCGATTTGCCGCAGCGGCGTCAAGCGGATGGTTGATTTTCCGGAGACCGATTTCTTTTCAAAATCGAAGGAAAGCTCAGCTTTGTAATGGAGAATATCATAACTGCGCTCGCGGTTGGCTTGATAAGGGCCGGTGGGGAGTTTTTGGGCGAAGAGGGGAAAGGCTAAGATAATTGTGATGATGAAGCAGCGAGAAATCCAAGGCATTGCAAGATCCTTTCTCTGGTTGTTTCGAGACATCACGCTTCTGTGAACCCTTTCAATCCATTTTATGAGAGTTGTATCGACTGCTTCACGGCTGTTGTTAAAATCACGATTCACTGGGTAACACAGCCGCAATTGCTCCCATTCCGCGAACACCCTCTACTTCACCGGTGCCTGTGCCAATCTTGATAGCTACAGGGCCCTCTCGGAAACGGGGATAACGTCCGTGAACAAATTGTTGTGCGTCTCCAGAGCCACCGCCGAGAACAGCATCACTTACATGAACACGGTATTCGCCAGACACTAGAAGCTCAGCAAAATCTTTTGGCAGAATCCCATTGCCAGGTGGAGGTGCAAGTGTGTGCGCTCCCCATTGACCTTCAAAAATTGAGGCCATTACGAGGAAACGAGGATCAGACTCAACCCCAAATGCTGTGAACGATCGGGCAGTCGACTCAACATCCCATTCGACCCAATCTCCCATTAACAACCTTTCATCGTCATCTGTCCGGTGAGGTTCGGTGTGAGTTTCTAGCCAGGGCTTGCCTTTAGAATTTTCGATTTTACTATCTTTGATAAGCCTTGGACTAGCAAATCCATAAAGCTGGGGACTATTTGGTGCCCAGGGCTCAATGTAGTTCGGTCCGCCGTTTTTACGATTGAGCAATACCTGTTCAATTTTTGCTTCATGCTTTTGGTTGTCCACTAGTAGGCATGTGTAATGCCCGGCAGGGCCAAGCTTTGTGTAGTCAGGGTCATATCTGCCTGGGGCATGTGGTGGCTTTGCCACGATCTTACCCTCGACGATGGCGAAGCCATTAGGCCGTATGAAATTTGTCTGCAGTGTGTTCGATCCTATCAGGCACTTTCGATAATAATCAAGATATGGCGGTGCGTATTGTCTGGCCTCTTTCAGTTTCTTTTCTGCATTGTTTCGAACAGGCCGCCTCCATTCATCTGGTAATGGATACCCTTCTATCCCCTCACACTCATGTCTGTTGCCGTTGATGAAGCCGCGGATAGATGCGCCAAGGTTTATTGGAACTTCGGTGAAGCAGCCATACCGAGGTAACAGGGACTTGTTGATAAGATCGTGAAAGCAGAATACACGAAAATCATGCTGCTGGAGGTCGATCCTGCAGATTGAGCCGGTAACCGGAAACTTTCCTTTGACATCGATTACTTGAATGCCCGGTCCGATGCTATATTCCCGGATGATTGTTAGATTATCGACTGGCATTAAAGTACCTCCCTTTGAAATGAGGGCAAATCAAGCACTCTGACCTTCAAACAGCGAAATAGTTCTCAGACTTTCTAAAAGGGGTTGAAAACAGATTGACTAGATTGCATCTAAGAACCTTTCAGAACACATCGTTTTTACACGATCAAAAATAGCTGAGATAACTTCCGGTACCGCCAATATACCTTTTCTCCTCAAAAAGTCAATAGCAGGGAGGCGATGATTTGCGCGAGCATGATCTTGGCAACCATCGAAGCAGGATGCACCGTGGCGTACCAGATATTTGGCAATTTTTGGCAATGCGAACACTACGCATCCGTATGTATCGTTCGCGTCAAGGTGAAAACACAGACTCGTGCAGCGCCGGCCTGGAGGAGGACGCGCGTCACTTCTTCGAGCGTCGCGCCGGAGTCGTAGAGATCGTCCAACACCAGCACACGTTGGCCGCGCACGTCGCTCTGAATGGCAAAGGCGCCGGCGAGGTTCGCGCGCTTTTGCGCTCGCGTGGTCATCTCTTTCTGCGGTGCTGTCTTGCGAGCTTTGATCAACGCCGCACGCACCGGCAGTCCGAATTTTTTTCCCAACGCTTCTGCTACGGTAAGGACCGGATCTCGGTCTCGTGGAGTTGATGGCGGCACGGGAATGATTGCCTCTACGTTCATCAGCTCAGGGTGATCGCTGCACAACGCTGCAACTTGCTCCATGATTTGCGGCAGCACCGAGAAATCGTGCTGATACTTCATACGATACGCCAGCTCGCCGATGGGGCTGCGATTCCACTCGGCGCCGGAGAAGCCGCTGTGAAAACCTAATGCCCAGCCGGAGTGCCATGGACCGGACAGGGGACGGGGATGCGCTCGGCTCAGAAAGGCAGCAATTTTGTTTGTAGAGTCATCTGGCTGTTCTGTGGAGTGAATAATTTCTCTCGGAGGGTGCGGCGGTTGATCTGACACGCTTTCCCTTTCTCTTTTCCACGCTTCCACGACGCAGCGGATCTCCTCAAAAGAAATGCTTTCGGGAAGACGCGCCTTAATCGGCGCCAACCTCGAAACTTCGCCGACCTGCGTGATGGCGGCGTGCACTTTTGAAACAATCTCTTCCGGAATCACCGCTGACAAGGGGAGCGCTCCCTGACCAATCAGAATGGCCAAGTGTTCAAAGATCGTTTTTTGTGTCAAATTGCGCTGTGCGGCGATCTCTTCAGGGGAAAGTCCATGCTCAAAAAGTGTGGCAGTGAGAGCCATGGTCTCGCTGATTGGCTGGCCAACTTGCTTGCTTGTCTCAGCCCGCTGCTCCGCCGTCGTGGACAACTCAAGAGCAATGGCGGCGCGCTGCTTGACGGCGTCTTGGCCCTGAGGCGTCAAGCGCAGCACCGGCCGGTCGCCGCCAATCACTTTCAAATATTTTTGCTCGATCAGATATTCGATCATACGCCCGATCATTTTCAGCGAAAACATCTTGAGCCGGCCATAGTAAGGGCTTTGATCGTATCCGAACTTTTTCATTGCTTTCACCTTCGAGCCTTTGAGCATACGCGCCAGTTTCTCGCGCCCGGCCTCCCAGTCGAGTCGATGCACGGCGTCGAGGACGATCAAAGCTGTCTGTTCGGAAAGCGACAGTTTCCCAAATTCTCCGCGCGGTGATGATAATGTCGGCATGGCTTGTTTGGTCAGACAATTATCGCAACAACGTGGAGCGTCAATCGGTCCGCGATCGCCAAAATGATCCAGCACGATCCGGCGCCTGCAGTCATTCGATTCGGCGTAGTGAATCATCTTCGCGAGTTGTTGTTTGCGATGACTTCGGCGGACTTCGACGCCGGCAGAGATTTCTCGCAATGCTTTTTCGTTCCAGGCGTCGACGCGCAACAACGTGCGGTGCCCTTCGTCGCCAAGCCGCTGTATAATTCCAGCAAGCTCCAATTGCGAAAGCCCGACTTTCACTTTGACGTCGTGTAATTCGGTGCGCATCGAGAGATCGTTCCAGCTCATCCAAATTTCCGGTTGCTTGGTTTGCTGCATGGCTTTGTAAAGCGCTCGAACTTCATCCGGCGTTGGCGCGTCGTTTTCGATGAACCATTCCTGCAGGGCGCGATCACGCGGATCATAGAGTAGCACGGCGCGAGAGGCTTCGCCATCCCGACCGGCTCGACCTGCCTCCTGATAGTATGCCTCCAACGTGCCGGGCATGTTGAAGTGAATCACCAATCGCACGTCTGGACGATCTATGCCCATGCCGAAGGCGTTGGTGGCAACCACCACCGGCAAATCGCCCTTGAGAAACCCATCTTGAATCTCGGAACGCTTTTCCGCCGCGAGGCCGGCATGATAGTGCTCGGCCTCGGTCGCGCATACGCTGCGTACAAATTCGGCGACTTCCTCGGTGTCGCGACGTGTGCCGGTGTAGATAATGGCGCGCCCGTCTTCCAGATCATTCAACAGATTTTTCAAGGCCTGCAGCTTGGCGGAGGGGTTCGAGGTATAACTCACCTCAAAAGTCAGGTTGGCGCGATTGAAGCCGGTGATGATTCGCTGGGCGGCAGCCAGGTTTAACAGACGCACAATGTCATCTTGCACTTGTGGAGTGGCAGTGGCGGTGAGCGCGACAACCGGCGGCGCACCGACTTGCTGGTGGGCGGCAGCAAGGTGCAAATAATCGGGCCGAAAGTCATGGCCCCACTGTGACAGGCAATGCGCTTCATCCACGGCGAGTAATCCAATGCTGATTTGACGCAAGGCCTGCATAAACGTGACGCTGCACAGACGCTCCGGAGCGACATAAACGAGGCGGTAGGCATTTTGCGTCATTGTTTGCAAACGGCGAGCTTGCTCGTCGCTGGTGAGCGCACTGTTGATGAAGGTGGCGGGAATGTTGCGATGGCTGAGCGTATCGACCTGATCTTTCATCAGAGCGATGAGCGGCGAGATGACCAACGTGACCCCAGGGCGGTGCAGCGCGGCAAGTTGATAGATCAGCGATTTTCCGGCGCCGGTTGGCATGACGACCAACGTATGCCGTCCAGCAAGCAGACTTTGGATGGCTTCTTCTTGTCCCGGGCGAAACGCCGAGAAACCGAAGTGGTTGCGCAGGGTGGTGAGCATGATCCCTCCAAGAGAGGAGAACAGTGAAGACGGTGAGGAGACTGACAGTACTGCTAATTGCTCATCCTATCATGCCGAGCACTCTTGCTTTTCGCTTTGATAGCTTAATGGTGGCCAGAACCGGCAAGTCGAACGACATGGGTTTTACTTTTGCCTTATTGAATCACTGGTGAAAGTTGAGGATGGTCAAGCCAACAACCTCACGGGTCTCTTTATCGAGCCGGAGGTAGATCTCGTCTGTGATTTCTTTTGAAATGCACGGACGTGGCTCGCCAAAATGAATATTCAATCCATCAGTCGGCGGATAGTAAGAAAATTTCATTGCTTTCTCCATGTATCCACGTGGGTCAGTTGTGACGAAGATCATTACCTTCTCCCCATGCCATTAAAAACAGTTCGTAAACAGGCCGGCGGTGATTTCTTGATTGCTTAGAATATCAGTCTCGTCTCTGTGGTGGTAATGATAAACAAAATTTGCCTCACTGTCAAACTGAAAATATGAGTCACGAATATCGCAATCCTTTTTCTAAAGAATTACCATTCAGACCGCAGAATCCCAATTGACTCTGCGCAGAAATCTTTCTATCTTTGTTCAAGCAATGTGGTTTTCGTTCCGACCGGTTGGGGCGACTTTTTGTAAAGAACAAGTTCTTGTTTGTTACATCGCTCCACAAGGGAGCAGGACTACGATATGCTCACAAAATTTCCCAACGCGCTGTTTTGGTTTTTGTTGATTGCGCTGGGCATCACCGTTCTATACCCAATCATCGTTCTGGTGCGAGACAGCTTACTGGTCACTGGTCACTGGTCAGTGAGCACTTATTTACGTTTTTTCGATTTCTCAAACCCTGCCAATCTGCGCGCTTTGGCCGGAAGCGTCAACATTTCGTTGCTGAGTGTTTTGTTCTCCGCGCTCATCGGTATTCCATTGGCGATTTTTTTCGCACGCTTTGATTTCCCTGGCAGAAAAATTTTCGGCGCGCTGGCAACCATGCCATTATTATTGCCGCCTTTGGTTGGAACGCTGGCATTTTATTTTTTGATGGGCGAAAGCGGTATCCTTCCGAGGCTGCTGCAGGCGATCTTTGATCTTGACAATCCGATTTTTGTGGCCTCCGGTGTTCCGGCGATTTTGCTGGTGCACAGCTATACGATGTATCCGTTTTTTTATCTTTTTACTCGAAACGCATTGAGCAACACCGACAGAAGTCTGGAAGAAGCGGCGGCGAATCTCGGCGCGAGGCGATGGCGAATTTGGAAGCACGTTATTTTCCCGCAGCTCATGCCGGCCTTCAGCGGCGCGGCGTTGCTCGTGTTCATGAACTCGATGGCCAGCTTCACCGCGCCTTATCTCTTCGGCGGCGAGTGGCGATTTCTCACGCTCGAAATTTACAACGCCAAGCTCAATGGCGACGTGCCGATGGCAGTCACTCACGCTGTCGTTTTGACTGCCATTTCATTAATCTTCTTGGCGTTAGTTCGTTGGTCGGAGCGAAGGAGAACGACCGGCACAGGAAGCAAGGGGGTTGCCATGCCGCCGCGACTTATCCGGCGCGGCATCGGCAGAATTTTATTAGCGGCGCTCGGCGGTGTGCTGATCATCTTTCTGCTTCTGCCGCAGGCAGTAATCGTGATGATGGCGCTGGTGCGCAACAATTCGTGGACATATCAGATTTTGCCCGAGCAGTTTACTTTTGAAAATTTCACGGCGCTGCTGGCGCAACCGCGTGTCGCAGAGCCGTTGATCAACAGCATTCAGTTTTCGACGATCGCCACGATGATCGGCGTGGTGATCGGATTGATGGCTGCGTTTTATCTGCGTCCCAAGCGCAGCGCCTTGCCACGCCGCGGCGGAATTCTTGACGCACTCGTCATGTTGCCCTGGGCTATTCCCGGCACGGTGATGGCAATGGCTTTGATCGTTGCATTCGATGAGCCGCATTGGTTTACCGGCGGCGCGGTGCTGGTGGGTACTTCGGCGATGCTGCCGCTGGCGTATTTCGTGCGCAATTTGCCGATGCAATTTCGCGCCACCAGCGCCGCGTTTGCGCAAGTGGATCCGGCGCTCGAAGAGGCGGCGATGAACCTCGGCGCCGGATGGTGGTTGCGGCTTCGACGAGTGACGTTGCCGCTGATTCTGCCGGGCATCGCCACCGGCGCGATGATGGCGTTCGTCACCGCGCTGGGGGAATTTGTCGCGAGTATTTTGCTTTATACTTATTCAAACCGGCCGCTATCGATTGCGATTTTTTCGGAACTGCGGATTTTCAATCTCGGCACTGCCGCGGCCTACTCGGTCGTTTTGATTGTGATAATCGGTCTCGTGATCTGGCTCACGCAGAAATGGATTGGCGAGCGTGGGCACGGGGTGAGTGTTTAAGCAAAAAGCAAAACGAAAACTGCAAACAGAAAAAGGCGAGGAACATGAACCGAAATGCAATAGTCGAAAACCGAAGAACGGAATCTAAACGTCGGAATCTACAGAGAAAAATTTCTTTTTTCTGTTTTCTTTTTTCTGTTTGCAGTGTAACGCCATCATTTCCGCAGCCTGATAAACTTCATCAAGCTCTTCTCGACGCCGCCAATGGCTTCACACTGATGAGCGTCGCTGCGCATCCTGATGATGAAAACATCGAGACGGTGACATATTATCGAAAAAAATACGGCGCACGGGCTGTTGTCGTTGTAGCCAGTCGAGGCGAGGGAGGCCAAAATGAAATCGGCCCGGAGCTTTATGCCGATCTTGGAGTCATTCGCAGCGAGGAGATGCGCCGAGCCGAAGCCATCAGCGGCAGCGAGTACTACAATCTGAATTTCGTTGATTTCGGTTTTTCAAAACACAAAGAAGAGACTTATCAAAAATGGGGACAGGAAGAAATCCGCCGCCGTCTCGTGCGCATGATCCGCCTCTTGAAGCCGCATGTCATCATCACCAACCATGATTCGCAAAGCGGGCATAGCAATCATCAGGCAGTAGGAAGCGAATTACTGACGGCTTTTATCGCTGCCGCGGATCCAAAAATATTTCCCGAGCAGCTTACCGAAGGCCTGACCGTCTGGCAGCCGTTGCGCCTCTATTGGAGCAGGCGCGATTCTGCAGAAAGCGATGCTCGAATTCCAGTCGGCGAGTTTTCGTCGTGGCTTGGAAAAACCTATTCGCGCCATGCTGCCGAAGCTCTCAGCCAGCATCGCAGCCAGGGGATGCACTTTATTGCTGAACAAATCATCGATGGCCCGCGCTGGCTGTATTATCGTTTGATCGCCTCGGCGCCAGGGGTAGCGCCATTGCGCGAGCCGAGTGTCGCCAATCCTCTCTTCGTTGATGATCTGTTTGCCGGATTGGAAAATCCCTGGCGCGCTTTTTCTTTATCTAAAAAAGCGCAAACCGCAATTGACAAACTTTCCGAGCAAGCCGGTTCGCTCTCGCCGGATCGCCAAGCGGCTCTGGATTTCACCTGCGATCTGGTCGATGAATTGAACAAGAAAAAATCATCGTTGCCGGAGCATCTTTTAAGCCGAAGCCATGAACTGCTTGCCACGGCGTTGGGCATTGATTTTTCGATTTTATCGTTACAACATAAACTCGTCGCCGGAGAACGCGCCAATCTTGTATGGAACTGGAAGTGGGAGGGCTTTGGCAGACCGACGCCAACTTCCGGCCGTCCTGGCCTGTTAAAAGTATTTGGCACTGGCTATCGTATTTATGTTGGAGAAAATGTTGTTGCAAAAAATGATGAGGCGACGCCGCTTCCCGAGAGTGGCGACGTGATTAATTTTACCGCATTCCCTCGCCTGACGCAAGATCAGCCGCTCACTCGTCCATTGACAAAAGTAATTTATCAAGCAGCGCGTTTACCGGGGTCGGTGTGGGGCGAAAGTTTTTTCACTTATCGTGGCGCGAAATTTACTTTGCGCCGAATCGCTTTCTCATCGAAGGGCATTCCCGAAATTGCCGCGCCGCTGGAGATCGAAGAGCCGCGCATGCCGATCGTCGTAACCCCTCGCGATGTTGGCAAGACGCTGTCGGTTCCTGTGCAGCTTAAACACAATCTTGCGACGTTCCAGCCTGTGGAAATCATTCTCAAAAAAGAGAGTGAAATCATCGCGCAGCAAGATGTGATTGTCGAGAAGGATACGGTTGTAAGCATGGCGTTGCCCATCGGCGCCTCGCTTCCTGCTTTGTCTTGGAACGTCGTTGCACAAGTCAAAACGCCGCACATGCGCCAACCGATTTCCGTTTCATACAAAGCAGTTCCGATTAATATGAATATTCCCGCAGTGCGGGTTGGTTTGATCAAGAGTTATGATACGACATTGGAATGGGCGTTGCGCGTTGTCGATCTTCCCGTTGTTGAGATCAGCGACGCCGACCTCCTCGCCGGAAATTTTCATGACGCACAGACGATTATCGTCGATATGCGCGCGTATCTCGCACGGCCAGCGTTGCGAGAGAACAATGACAAGTTTCTTGACTGGATCAAAAACGGCGGCCATGCGGTGGTGATGTATCATAAGACTTTCGAATGGAATCCGGCTCGTGATGAACAGAAGTATTTTTCGTCTTACATGCTGCATCTCGGCTCCGAGCGCGTCACCGATGAGACGGCAAAAATAACTCTGCTCGATCCGCAAGCAGCGATTTGGCAGTCGCCGAATCAAATCACCGAAAGCGATTGGCAAGATTGGGCGCACGAGCGCGGTTTGTATTTCCCGCGTCGCTGGGATGAGAACTTCACGCCGCTCATTCGCGTTGCCGATCCGGGAGAAAACGAACTTGATGGCGGAATGCTGTTGAGCAATTACGGCAACGGTTCTTATCTTTACACTTCATTCGTCTGGTATCGCCAATTGCGTGCCGGGGTGCCGGGGGCGTTTCGGGTGTTTATGAACATGCTCCAACCAAAAGGTAGCAACAGATTTCACTGATTACACGGATTAAAGCGGCGCATCTTATCCGGTGTTCATCTCTTTGCATGTTGAACAAGCTTCACTCTTCTGAAGAAAACTATTCTCTCCAAAATCTTACTTGCTTCTCTCCAAAAGCCTTTTATATTTCCAAAAGCAGACAAATCTGTCAAACTTTGGAAATATCATGCTGCTTTCTGCACTCAAAGACAAAGCGCGGGAACAAGGCCTTCCCCTGCAAACAGTTGCCGTCGAAGCATTGCATATTATCCTGCTTGATGTTCTTTTCAGCCAAAGCGAAAGCCAGGTGATGGCTTTTCAGGGAGGCACTGCGACCCATCTGCTGCATGGCGGCTATCGTTACTCTGAAGACTTGGATTTTGCAGGCGAGGAATTGACAAGCAAGAATGCCGTGCTGCTCGTGCAAAAATCTCAACAAGCCGTTGAAAAAAACGTGATGCAAATTCTCGGCAGTGGATCGGCTTTGTGGAAGACTCCTGCGCCGAAGTCGAGCACACGAGTATACACCTCATGGTTTCATTTTCGTCCGGCAGGCGAGCCGTTGACGCTGCGTGTCAAGTTGGAATTTGCGCAGTTTCCAGTTTATAATCCCGAACCATTCGCTGTTCGTTCCGACTTAGATGTATTACAGCGCGCGCCGCTAATCAATAGTTTGCCGCCCGAAGAATTGTTGACCGAAAAGATTACCGCAGTTGCCGGACGGCGCTACATCAAGGGGCGCGATCTCTTCGACCTTTGGTATCTCACGGAAATTCTAAAAACGGATTTCGATGCAGAACTGACAGCCCGAAAATTTCACGATTACAATGTGCGAACCGACCTCACGACGCGGCTACACATGCTTCGTGAATTTTCTGCCGAAGCTCTAACGCAAGAGATGAATCGCTTCTTGCCTCAACGTTATCGTCGCATGCTTGAGAAGGATGGATTTCAAAAAATTCACCGGCAGGCGATTTCGGTTGTTAAAAAAGCATTTGCTGAACTAAAACAATGAACAAACTTTTCACCCAAGCGCAATGGCTTGATCATTTGCGCCGCGGCAAATCGATTTATCAGTTCGGCGAATTGCAACGGCTTACTAAACTTTCGGCAGTCGCCACACAGCGGGCAGTGCATCGCCTTGCCCGCGCCTGCTTGCTTGCCAAACTGGGGAAGGGATATTATGCTAATTTGTTGCAGCCGCCGCTCATCGAAGAAGTGAGCGCCGTGCTTTATCCGCCGTCTTACATTTCTCTGGAGTCGGCGCTTTTTCATCACGGCATCATCGAGCAGGCGCCGCAGATGCTGGCTTGCGTGGGCACGAACAAGACCAAGACGTTTCAAACTGCCTTCGGCGAAATTTATTACGCGCACGTGCAAGCCGGATTATTTTTTGGCTATGAATTGAACGGACGCTCGCTCATGGCGCTGCCGGAAAAAGCGGCGCTCGATTTTATTTATCTGCAATTGCAGAACGGACACAAACCAATGCTCGATGAATGGCATTGGGAGGAAATTTCAACGGAGAGACTGCTTGAATTTTCTGCAAGATTTCCGCGTACCGTGCAAAGACATGTTCGCGCAGCGTTTCCGGCGGCGCGCGAATGAGAATCCAAGCAAAAGATTCCTTGCACCTCTTCAGGCGATTTGCTATTTTGCGCTATCTTTGCTCGCTTCATGAGTTGCGCCTCGTTGTTCCAAATTTAAGATCGCTTCCCAAGGAGAAATCTGATGCTCAGGAGATGTCATCCATTTTTGTTGTTGTCGATTTTTTTGTGTTCATCAGCATTCGCCCAGTTCAAGTTCGAGCGCGTGAACGACGGTGAATTCATCCAGCGCCCGAAGCGATTCAGCCCTTATACAACTTCGCGGTTCAACCGCGTTGAAGGAATGTTTCTCAGCTTCGGCGTCACCTTCCGGCCCGAGAAAGCGCAGGGTCTGCGGCTGTTCGGCGATGTCGGCTACGGCTTTAAAAACGAAGAAGGCAAACGCGTGCGTTGGAACGCCGGTGTTCGCAAAGATTTTACTGCCGTCAATCGTTTGAGTCTTGGCGCGACGGCGTTCAATCAGGTTTACTCGCAAGATCAATGGTTCGTCAGCACTGTGGAAAATTCCGTCGCGGGAATTTTCCTGAAAGAAGACTTCATGGATTTTGTCGGCAGAAAGGGCGGGGTGATTTACGCCGACTATCGCTTTTTGCAGCAACACGTCGTGCGCGCCGAAATTGCCACTTATGAATATGAAATCTTGAAGAAGAACACCAACTGGAGCCTCTTTGGCGGCGATAAGCAATTTCCAACCAATGCGCGGCCGGCTGTGCCTTATGCAGAAGGCCGAGAAAATTCTTTCCGGCTGATGGCGGCGTTCGACTGGCGCGACAACCCGGTGTTTCCGATCATCGGCTGGTACGCCGAGGGCATCATCGAAAAAACTTCAGACGATTTTTCGACGACTGGTTTGTTTCTCACCATCAAAAAATATCAGCCGACGTGGGGCGAGCAAAAGCTGCAAGCGAAAGTCATGTTCGGCTCGCGCACCGGCAGTCATGCTTATCAACACTTGATGAGCCTCGGCGGCGTCGGCAGCTTGCGCGGCTTTCGCGAGAAAGAATTCGTCGGCAATCGTTTTCTCTTCGGCAGCATGAATTACACCTTCGGCCAGACCCTGCTTCGAAGAATTCCATTGCACTTCGTCCCGCTGTGGGATACTCTGGCGCTCGGCGTTTTTGCCGATGCCGGCTTGGCGTGGGTCGCCGATCCGTCTGATACAGACGCCGGGTTGTTCGACTTCGGCGGTATCAGATTGAACGATCTGCGCTCGGACGTCGGCTTCTCGCTCATCGTCTCGGAAGGATTGATGCGGGTTGATTTTGCCAAGCGCACCGATCGCAGCGACGACGCCTGGCGGGTTACCTTCCGGATTCTTGATAAATTTTAGTAAACGGATTCAGCGGATTTAGCGGATAAATTAATTTCTGCCCGAGAATGATCCACCCTCGGCTTAGCCGAGGTTTCGATAATCACCAATGCTTTGCGAAATCGAACGTGATTGATGCAACGGCAAAGCCGTTGCCGGAGCATTTTCTAAAAGTCGCATTTTCGACAGACACAGAATATTTTTTTCGACTTTGACTTGGTTTCGTCGCGGAGTACATTTCATGTTTTTCTTTCTTTTTTTGAGCTTTGCTTTTTTCCCTACGCTGGTTTTTTCGCAAGAGAATCTGCCATCGGACTCATCATTGGTGCGCGCGGATTCTCTCATGCCGAAGCGAACCAACATCGTCGCGGTCGTCGTGCAGGGGAATCGCCGCACGAAGGTTGAAATCATCCAACGCGAAATGTTCACGCAAGTGGGCGACTCTCTCGATACCGATCGTATCGAAGCTGATCGCAAACGCATCCAAAACCTCGGCCTGTTCACGCGCGTCGAAATCAAACCGCTTTATGTTGAAAAAGGCGTGCTTCTTCTTGTGAATGTCACTGAGAGTTGGTACTTCTTTCCGGTTCCGCTTATCTTTTATAGCGACAATGATGTTGAGAAGCTCTCGTACGGGCTCGCTGTCGTTCATTTGAATTTTCGCGGCAGAGCCGAACAAGTGCAATTTGCCGGATGGCTCGGCTATAACCCTGGCGTCCAAGTCAGTTATCATAATCCCTGGATGTTTGGCGAGTCTCAAATGTATATGAGCACCCGCTTTTATTACATCCAACAACGCAGCAAGAGTCTAAAGCTGGATAATCTTGAAGTAGATGAACAGCAAGTCGGTTTCTCATGGACGATTGGCAAGCGCCTTTCGAAACGCACATTCGTGAGCACGACATTGGGATATCGCCAGCTCAAGTTCGATCCGCCGGTGGAGGGAGAAACAAGGAACCCATCGGGACATGATCGCCTACCGGAGATCGGCGCGAGTTTTCTTTACGATGCGCGTGACCTTCGCGAATATCCGCGTCAAGGAAAATCCATTGGGTTATATTTCCGGCGCGTCGGGTTTGGCGATCCGAACATCCATTATTGGCGCTATGGCGCAGACCTGCGTTTCTATCAGCCGCTGATTGGCGGGTTATCATTTTGCACGCGCGCCTACACCGATTTTGCCGCCGGAGATTTGCCGATTTATGATCGTGTGTTTTTCGGCTTCGGTAATCGCATTCGCGGATTCTACAATCGAGAAATTGAAGGAGAGAATCTGCTTTTCGGCAGCGCCGAGCTGCGCGTGCCGCTGTTGCCGATTCATTATATGAATCTATTTCCCCGGCTTCTCGGCCAGTATGGGCGCAATTTGAAGTACGGCGTCAGCTTCGCCCTGTTCATCGATTCCGGGAAAACAAGGGGAAATGCTCGGATTGGTAATAGAAAAGTAAGTAGGATGGATTATCACACCGGCTATGGCGCCAGCCTCGATCTCCATCTTCCCTACATCGATGTCCTGCGTCTTGCCTTGGCATGGAATGAAGAAAACAGGAGAGAATCGATTGTCATCTTCGGAGTGTCTTTTTGAGCGAAGTTTATTTTTGACGATCGAAGAGAGAAGCAACGATTAAGCACCAGGTCGTTCCTCACTCTTCGCTTCTCGCTTTTCGACTTTAATATGCCCCGACGTGAATTCTTCTATGCGCCACCCGCGCAGATAGTCAATGATCAAATCGAACTCACCGGCGATGAGCATACGCATTGTGCAAAAGTGCTGCGCAAAGTTGTCGGTGATCAACTCACTGTTGTCGATGGCGAAGGGCATGCCTTTGATGGAGAGATTCATGCCGTTGAGAAACAGCGGACAGTAATAAGAATTCTGAATCGTCGCGAAGCGGTCGGTGAGCCAAAAGCTCGATTGACATTAGCCCAGGCTTTACCCAAAAGCAATCGTTTCGATTGGTTAGTTGAAAAGGGCACAGAGATCGGCATTAGCGAATTTATTCCTCTGCGCTGCGAGCGCAGTGAGACGACAGCCAACGCCAGCAAATGCAAACGTTGGCGACGTTTGGCGCTCGCGGCGATGAAGCAATCGTGCCGCTCTGTGCTCCCTATCATTGAGTCAGAGAAATCTTTTTTGGAAATTTGTTCCGCCGCGAGCAAGTTTGATTTTGCCTTGTTGGCGGAGGAGGGAAGCGTTTCAGTTTTGGATGAGTTGGAAAAATATCGAGGCAAGAATGCGTTAGGTTTAGTCATCGTCGGCCCGGAAGGCGGGTTTAGCGAAACCGAATTGCAAGCCGCGGCGAATAGCGGCATTCAATTTTTTTCGCTCGGACGGCGACGTTTGCGCGCCGAGACTGCCGGGCTGGTGGCGGCGACAGTCGTGTTGTCAACGCTGGACGAATTGTAGCAATATATAATTCTAATCGACCTGGAGAATGACGAGAGATGAGTGATTGCATTTTTTGCAAAATTATCGATGGCAAGGTTTCAGCAAATAAAGTTTTTGAGAATGAACAAGTGCTCGCTTTTCGCGATGTTAATCCGCAAGCGCCGGTGCATATACTGGTGATTCCGCGACGGCACATTGCCACGCTCAATGATCTTCAATCAAGCGATACGGGACTCATCGGCGAAATGATGTTGGCAGCAACGCAAATCGCTGCAACAGAAAATCTCGCAGCGAACGGCTACCGCGTCGTGATGAACTGCAATCACGATGGCGGTCAATCGGTGTATCACATTCATCTGCATCTTTTGGGCGGGCGGTATATGAAGTGGCCGCTGGGGTGAGGCTGAAACTCTTAATTTTTCAATAAAATTCCTTGATTTTCGGGCGATCTTTCGTTAAAATGATGTCCGTAAAAACCATCTGTCACGATTCGTGGTCGATGGAGAAATCTGGCAATGAAAGGAGGTTGTCCGCTGCATGCCGAGTGTTAAAGTGCGTGATAACGAAAGCTTTGAAAAAGCGCTTCGTCGGTTCACCAAGTCGTGCGAAAAAGCCGGCCTGATGTCGGAGATTCGCAAGCATCAACACTTTGAAAAGCCCAGCGAGCGCCGCAAGCGCAAGTTCAACGCCGCGCGCCGCAAGCAACGCCGCATGATGAAGTTGGAAAATCAGTAAGGTGATTCGATGAGTCTTCAGGACAAGCTCAACGATGACATGAAAGCCGCCATGAAAAAAGGCGACAAGCTGCGGCTGGAGACCATCCGCATGGTGCGCGCGCAAATGAAAGACGCGCAGATCGCCAAGATGGCCGCCCTGAGTCCGGAAGACGAGCTTGGCATATTGCAAAATGCCGCCAAGAAGCGTCGGGAAGCCATCGAGCTTTACAAAAAAGGCGGCCGCGATGATTTGCTCGAAAAGGAAATGGCCGAGTTGGTCATCTTGGGCGAGTATTTGCCCAAGGCTCTTACGCAAGAGGAAGTGCTGTCGATCATCGATGCGACGATTCAAGAGACCGGCGCGAAAACCGCGGCGGATTTCGGCAAGGTGATGGGCAAGGCCGCCCAACAAACCAAAGGCCGCGCCGATGGAAAAATCGTGCAGCAATTGGTGCGCGAGCGGCTCGGACAACCTGCGTCGTGAGTTATGTATGACAATCGATTCTGACGCTGCGCCATCTTTGTTAATCTATCAGCCTCCGGCCAGACGAATCTTGATCTTATGAAATGACAAAGTGAATGTGTCCCGCGTCTGCGGGATGGCATTCACTTTTTGTTTGAGGTGGAAGAGCTTTATGTTCGTTGAAGTAAACTTGTTGGACTTCAGCCTGATTGCTCTGCTCATCGTCTTTGTTGTGAAGGGGCGGAAAAACGGCCTGTTCTTGGAGTTGGTTCACATCGGCGGATTTTTTGTCGCGTTGGTATCTTCCCTACGGCTGCTGCCGTCAAGCTCGAAGTGGATTTATCAAATCATCGAGCTTGCCCCTCACATCAGCGTTATCACCGGCTTCGCGTTGACTTTTTCAATCATTCTGCTCTTGTATCAATTTATCGTTGCGTTCATTTTAAAGAATTCCAAAGTGCAAATTGAAGAATGGGTCAATCGGCTGGGCGGCACGCTGCTGGGTCTGCTCAAGGGCTTGAACGTGTGCAGCCTGTTGTGCCTGATGATTCTTCTCTTTCCGGTATCGAAAACCGTCGTCGAAGCGAAAGATGCAAGTTTTGCTTTTCGCTACGCCAAAAATATCATGCCGGCGGTTTACTCGGTTGTCAAGCGCGTCGTCCCCGGCTCGCCGCATTTTGAAACGGTTGTTGACGACACTTTTCTTGGATTCGATTTGAGCGAGCTGGACCCCTACTCCAAAAAATTCCTGCAAGAGTTTGGCTCCGAACGCGCCAAAGAGATTTCTGCTTCTACTTATCAATGAGCGCCTCCCTCGCCGACAATCTTCACAGCCTCCTCGAGTTTGACAAAATTCTCGAATATCTTTCCGGAGCAACGCTGTCGCCGATGGCGGCGGAAGTTTGCAGCGCTTTGCGCCCTTTGTCAACCGTCGAAGAAGTTCGTTCGCGCCACGAAGAAGCTTCTGCCATGCAAAGCCTGTTTGATGCCGGAGAAAACTTTCCGCTCGACGCATTGTCGGATGTTCGCCCGTCGCTGAAGCATCTTGGCATCGCCGGCAGATTCCTGGAGCCGAAGGAATTGGTTGAGCTGGCGACGCTTTCGACCACGGCGCGCCGGGTTCGCGGTTTCTTGCACAGCCAGCGGGAAAAATTTCCGTTGCTCTTCGATATCGCTGCCGGTTTGATGATCATGCAAGACCTCGAACAAGCGGTGGAAATGGCGATCTCGTTCACCGATTACACTGTCAAAGATTCTGCCAGCCCGGCGCTCCATCGCTTGCGAAAAGAAATCGGTCGCGCGCAAAACGAAGCGCGCGACGGCCTGCGCCGCATTTTGAAATCGCTCGCCGATCGCGATATGGTGCAAGAGCAGATCATCACCTTGCGTGAAGGCAGAATGGTATTGTTGCTCAAAGATGAATTTCGCCATCGCGTGCCGGGCCTTGTTCATGACGAGTCGGCCAGCGGTCGCACACTTTTCGTCGAGCCGCTGGAGTCGGTGGAGATGAACAATCGCATTCGGCAATTGCTGAGCGCCGAGCGCGAGGAAATCGAGCGCATTCTTCTGGCGTTGACCGAGCGCTTTCGCATGAGGCTTCCACAAATTGAGCAAAACCTGGCGATACTCGTGCGCTTCGACGTCATTCATGCCAAGACGCGTTTCGCGAGCCGCTTAAATTGTTCGTCGCCGCAGATTGTTGAGACCGGCGAGAAGAGCAAATTGAGTTTGATCGGCGCGCGGCACCCGCTGCTGCTTCTGCGCGGACTGACGGCAATTGGCGCAGAACGGCAAAATGTCGTTCCGCTTGATCTCGATCTTGGCGATGACTTCGTGACGCTCATTCTCACTGGCCCGAATGCCGGCGGCAAAACCGTTGCGATGAAAACCGTCGGCTTGTTGTCGATGATGGCCTTGTCCGGCCTACCCATCCCGGCTGCGCCGGACAGCACGGTTCCATTCTTCCGAAAAATTTTTGCCGACATCGGCGACCGCCAATCCATCGAAAACGATCTTTCGACGTTTACTTCTCACATGGCGCGCCTCGTGGAAATTCTCAACAATGTCGGAAGCGCTGATTTGGTCTTGCTCGATGAAATCGGCTCCGGCACTGATCCCGACGAAGGCGCAGCTCTGGCTGTGGCGATTTTGCGCGAGCTGACGCAACGTCGCTGTTTAACTTTGGCCACGACGCATCACGGGGCGCTGAAGAGTTTTGCCCACGAGCAGCCTGGCGTGCGCAACGGCTCAATGGCTTTCGACAGCGCGACCCTGCAACCGACGTATCATTATAACGCAAATATTCCCGGCGCGAGCTATGCGTTTGACATAGCAGCTCGTTTGGGCTTGGCCTCGTCGATCATTCAAAGTGCGCGCGAGATCGTTGGCAAAGACAAAATCAGCATTGAAAAACTTTCCGCTGAATTGGAACAGCGCCTTGCCGAGCAAAATCAGCTTGTTGAAAAATTGAAGCTCGAAGAAATTCGCCTTGCCGGGCTGAGCAAGCTTTACGAAGAGCGCGCGTTAAAATTAAAAGCCAACGAAACAAGCCTTCGACGCAAAGCCGTTGAAGAATCCGCGCAAATCTTGCAGCAAGCGAACGCAACCATCGAAGAGGCGATTCGCGAAATTCGCCAAAAAGACGCCAGCCGCGAGAGCATTCGTGATGCAAAAGAAAAATTGGAAACGGCGCGCCAACAAGTCAAAGAAGAATCGGCCCGTCTCTCCGCCACGCAAAAGACCGATGCCGGATTGCAGCCTCAAGAGATTTTTGTCGGCATGAACGTATGGTGGACGGCGCAAGCCGCGCGCGCCGTCGTCGCGCAAGCGCCCGATGCTAATAGCCGCGTGTTGTTGGAGATGGGGACCATCAAATCGCGCGTGCCGATTTCAGAAATCAAGAGACTCGGCGCGCAAGCTACGACGCAAGCGCCAACATTCTCACAAATAAGAGAGATTACTGAAACCCGAGAGGCAATCCTGCCGGAGATTGATTTGCGCGGCCAACGCGTCGATGAAGCAGTTTCGGCGGTGGACAAATTCATCGACGACGCCATTCTCGCCGGATGGACGGAGCTGCGCATCATTCACGGCAAAGGCACCGGCGCTTTGCGGCAAAGCATCAATACATTTTTGACCAAACATCCCCGCGTTTCCGCGGCACGCCAGGCTCCGCTCGGTCAGGGCGATGCCGGGGTGACTATTGTGACGTTGGAATAGAGACGCTCAACAATCATCTCTTACTCGTACTTTTTCTCATACTCCTACGCGCTTTTAAAATTCTCAAAATCGAGTAAGAGTACGAGAAGGAGTATGGGCAAGTATCCTGCGTTTGAGTTATCCGATGAACACTTCTCTGGTTGATTCCCGTTGGCGCACGATGATGAGAATCTTTATCGTTACCGGCTGGGTGAATGCTTGTGTAAATTTTCTTATCGCACTGGCGTTTTTCATTCTGACGCCGCCGTCTGGCGGACAACAAAGCTTGCTCAAAATGATCGGCGGATTCATGTTGCTGCTCTCGGTCATTCAGGCGTTCATCAACACCGGCCTCAACCGCCGCGCCGAATGGGCGAGGAGAGCCGCCTGGGGCATCGCCTTTCTTGAATTTTTTCAACCGCCGTTCGGAACTGTTCATGCAGTCATGGCCTTTGCCCTGTTACGCAGGCAAAGCGTGATGCGGCGGTTTGATAAAAGTTTTTGACTATCCGTTCAACCAGCTTAATTCGATTACAATATTTGTAAACGGATAAAGCAGATAAACAGATAAAGCTCAGGATTGAATTCTCATGAAGGAACTCCTCGATACCGCCATTGCCGCGGCGGAAATCGGCGGCGAAGTATTACTGGATTTTTTGCCGGAACTCAAAGCGCTGAAAGTCGAGGCCAAAGCCGAATTCGATTTTGTCACGCAAGTTGATCATGCCGCGGAAGAAGCTATTGTCACGCGGATACGCGACAGTTTTCCTGAACATCACATCATCGGCGAAGAACGCGGTCTCAGCGGCAGCGACGAGTCCACCCGCTGGATTATCGATCCGCTCGACGGCACGACGAATTACATCCATGGCGTGCCGAATTTTGCGGTATCGATCGCCGTCGAACGCGAAAAAGAAATCGTCGCCGGCGTTGTCTTCGATCCGATGAGCGGCGAGCTGTTTTCGGCGATGGCCGGCCTGGGCGCTTTTCTCAACGGCCAACGCCTGCAAGTGAGCGACAACTCCAGGCTGGAGCAATGTCTGTTGGCAACTGGTTTTCCGTTTCGGCGAAAAGAATTAGTCGATGACTATCTTGCCTCGTTCAAAAATTTTTTTGGAAAAGTGCGCGACGTGCGCCGCATGGGCGCGGCGTCCATCGACCTTGCTTATGTTGCGGCAGGGAGGTTTGATGGATTTTGGGAAATCGGTTTGAGTATGTGGGATTTTGCAGCAGGGTTTCTTCTTGTCAAGGAAGCAGGCGGCAAAGTCACCGGCTTTACTCTCGAAGACGATCTTTGGAAAAGCGGTAACATTCTCGCCAGCAACCAACTGATTCATTCACAGCTCAACGAACTGCTTGCCCCGATTTTTGACCTTCCTTCAAAATGAAGAGTCCAATTCTTTTTCAGCGCAGGATCTTTATCTTGGTAAGCGGCGCGTTATGCCTGTTTGCATTTGGCATTGCTGCGGAGCGAACCCGACCCTATTCCAATCTTGCCGAGATGTTGAGTAACCCCGAGAAATTCTATGACCAGAAGGTTGCGTTGATTGTCGAATGCCGTGTTGTTGCAATCATACCCGAAGGCTTCGTGCTCAAGCAAGGCAATGTAGTGATCATCGCGCAGACTTCTGAACGGCATGTTCAGCTTGACGAATACGTCGTTGTCGAGGGAATTTTTCGCGCCCCGGCAACACTTGAGGTCACGAGAATGCACGTCGCCAGCAAGCGCGGTTTAAAAATGGCGATCTCGATCGTTCCCGTCATCGTGGTTATTTTACTTGTCCTCAAAGATGTCGGGTATGATAGAAAGGGCGGTTGGTTTTATTTAAGGAAATTTTCCGATGCCTGATCTTGTGAGTCATTACGCTGTTGCGCATCTTGTCGCGCGGCGGAGGTGGCAGCCGGCAACTTCGATATTTCTTTTCGGAACAATTCTCCCTGATCTGTTGACTCGACCGCTTTACATCATCTGGCCGGAAACTTATTGGCTGGTGATGCCGCTTCATACGCCGGTGGGAATCGTCATCGTGAGTTGGATGATTGCGATTCTTTTTCGCGCAGAATTGCGCCGCCAGATTTTTTGGGTGTTGGTGCTCGGAGCATTTTTGCATTTCGCTCTCGACGCACTGCAACGTCATCTCATCGCCGGATACTTCTGGCTCTGGCCATTTTCCTGGTGGACGACAGAGCGCGGATTATTCTGGCCGGAGGAAAGTTTGATATTAGCGCCGGGGCTTGCATTGCTTGTCGTATTGATGGAAGGCCTTCGATATCTCAAGCACCATTAGCCGCCCTCGCACTATTCCAAGATTCGCAAAATCGTCTTGAATGATACCATTTTTTGAGAAAGCATCAAATCAAGAAGGGTTGAGTTGATAAGAACTAATGACGATTTGTGTGGGCATACGGTTTGCCTTAACGATTTATTTACGACAAGGACACAATTTCTTAACACTCGAGGTGGAGTAGCTAATCCTTTCCATAGGAAACCCGATGCTCAAAAAGACGCTGAAAATGGTGGCGCTTGCCACGATTGTTATTTTTGCGCTTATTCAGATCGTTCCTTACGGCCACAATCAGAAAAATCCATCGGTGCGCCTCGAGCCGAACTGGGATTCGCCGCAAACTCGCGAGCTGGCCAAGCGCGCGTGTTTTGATTGTCACAGCAACGAAACCGAATGGCCGTGGTATAGCTATATTGCACCGGCTTCATGGTTGGTGCAACGCGATGTCGAAGAAGGCCGCCATCACCTCAATTTTTCCGAATGGGATGTTCCCCAAGATGATGCAGAAGAAGCTGCTGAGATGGTTCGTAAAGGCGAAATGCCGCTGTGGTTTTATGTTCCTTTGCACCCGCAGGCAAGCCTGAATGCCGGTGAGAAGCAGGCGCTTATTCGCGGCTTGGAAGCGAGTATCGACACGGCGCCAGGCGAAAAGGAAAAACGATGAGCCCTCGGAAGAGTAAGGGCGGGAAAAGACTTTGCGCAGGACGGTGCAATGAATTTTTGTTTGCATTTTTGAATCAGATATAACAATTTCTTGATGCAGGATCAAATCATCACATTTCATTCAACTTAATCTTCAGGAAGGAAAGGGCACCATGAAAATCAAAACTCTCGTAGTTGTCTTCGCTTGTTGCGCGCTTCTTGTCAACCTGGGATGTTCCTCCAGCCGGAAAACAAAAGGCGCGGTGATCGGCGCCGGCACTGGCGCGGTGATCGGCGGCGTCATTGGCAAGCAGGCCGGCAACACGGCTTTGGGGGCAATTATTGGCGCGGCGGTTGGCGGCGCGGCTGGCGCCTATATCGGCAACTATATGGATAAACAAGCGGCCGAGATCCAGCGCGACATCGCCGGCGCCAAAGTGGAGCGCGTGGGCGAAGGCATCAAAATCACTTTTGACTCCGGGATTCTTTTTGATGTCAACAAGGCGAATCTCAGACCCGCTGCCATTGCTGATCTGAACGAGCTTGCCTCCATCCTAAACAAATATGAGGACACCAATATTTTGATCGAAGGCCATACCGATGCGACCGGTTCCGACGAGCACAATCTCGAGCTTTCCCGAGTGCGGGCGCAGTCGGTGGCCAACCAGTTGGCCGGGCTACAGGTCAACGCGGGACGTTTCACGATCATGGGATACGGCGAGCAGCAACCGGTTGCCTCGAATGACGACACTGTCGGTCGCCAGGCAAATCGCCGTGTCGATCTGGCGATCATGGCCAATGAGAAGCTGAAGAAGGCCGCCAAAGCCAACGCCGGTTGATTGAACCTGAATCTTGAAAGGACGAGGACTTGCAAGAGTCCTCGTCCTTCTTGCTTATTATTCTTGAAGGCAGACGATAGTAGATAAGGTGAGATCCATGATGAATGCTGATGAGAGGTCGTTTAAGAGAATCGCCATCATCGGGCTGGGATTGATCGGCGGCTCGCTGTGTCTCGCGCTGCGGCGCATTCTTCCAAACGTAATTCTTGTCGGCGTTGACAAACAACAAGTGATCGAGCGGGCGCGTGACAAGCTCAACCATGCTTTCACTCCCGATGAGCTTCAAAAATCGCTACGTGGTGTCGATCTGGTTTTTTTGGCAACGCCCATCAACACGATCATCGAGTATCTGCCGCGTGTCGCTGCCGGCATCGAGCAGAGCACGCTGGTCAGCGATGTTGGCAGCGCGAAAGCGCAGATTGTTGACGCGGCGCGGCGGGTGATGGCTGGGCGAGGCTATTTCATCGGCGGGCATCCTATGGCAGGAAAAGAACACGCTGGTTGGCAGCATGCGAATACGTCGTTGTTTGAAAATGCCGCTTATGTTCTGACGCCTGGCGATCCCGTGCCGGAAAAAATACGCAAAGACTTCATTGCCCTGTTGCGCGGCACAGGCGCGCGAGTCGTTGAGATGAGCGCCGAGACCCATGATCGTCTCGTTGCCGAAGTCAGCCATTTGCCGCAGCTTTTGGCCGTGGCATTGATGAATTACGTTGGCCGTGAAGACGCTGAAAGAGAGCTGCGCCTGCAGCTTGCCGCCGGCGGCTTCCGCGACATGACGCGCATCGCCGAAAGCCCATTCCATGTGTGGCGGGATATTTTGCTTACCAACAAAAATGCAATAAAAAAATCCTTGAGCGAATTTCGCGAACACCTTGCAATGCTCGAAGCGCTCATCTCTGACGAGGCGATGGATATAAACTTTCGCCAAGCGAATGAAACGAGACGGCAGCTTGAGAAGTAATGGGCGAAGTCGGACGTACACGAGAAAAATTACCGAATCCCTGAGCGTCCTTCCGTGAAAGTCCGACTTCACTTGCCGCCCACATAATTTGACCTTGAAATGCAACAATTCCTTTTATACTTTGGCGCGGTGAACTAAGCATAAACCCGAGATAAGATATTATTGGTTGTGATTAAAAGCGGAGGGTATGAGGATGAAGCAAAAACTATTTTACCTGCAAGCAGCAATTATCGGCTTTGCAATCATTACTGGATTTTCCAATTTTGCCCAGGCTGAAAACTGGCCGGGCTGGCGTGGCCCGCGCAATGACGGCACGAGCACGAAAACCGGCCTTGTCTCCACCTGGAGCAAGACGGAAAATATTAAATGGCGGCTTGAACTACCCGGCCCCGCTCCTTCGACGCCAATCATTTGGCACGATCGAATTTTTCTCACCTCTGCTGAAGAGTCGGCGCTGGCCCTTCTTTGCATCAACACCGGCGGAAAAATTTTGTGGAAAAAAATTATTGGCGAAGGCAGCTACACCATTCGCGAGGGGGAGAGCAATGCCGCATCTCCTTCGCCTTCGACCGACGGCACGTATGTATGGGTAAAATTGGGAACCGGCATTCTCGCGTGTTACGATTTCAGCGGCAAGGAAATCTGGAAATTTGATTTGCAGCAAAGATACAAACCGTTCAACATGTATCACGGTATGTCGTCGTCGCCGCTGCTGGACGGCGACCGGCTTTACTTGCAACTCCTTCACACCAACCAGCAGCTCGTGCTCGCGTTGGACAAAAGGAACGGAAGAGAAATTTGGAGGTATGAGCGCAAAACCGACGCGCGCGAAGAGAGCATGCATTCTTATGCCTCGCCGTTTATTTATCGTTCCGGCAATCAGGAATTTCTGCTCACGCACGGCGCGGATTATATCATCGCGCATGATCTCAAAGATGGCAAAGAGCTTTGGCGGTGCGGCGGCTTGAATAATCTGCAAGACTATAATCCATTTTTTCGGTTTGTTGCGTCGCCTGTGGCTAGCCCCGGATTGATCGTCGTTCCATCCGCTAAGAACGGTCCGGTGCTGGGAATAAATCCCGTTGGCACGAAAGGCGACATTACCAACACTTCGAAAAATTTTCATTGGAAGATGAGCGACAATACACCGGACGTGCCTTCGCCGTTGATTCATGGCGGTTTGCTTTATCTCTGCCGCGAAAACGGCACGCTGCTTTGCCTCGATGCCAAGACCGGCCAGCAATATTACCTGGAGCGGACGCACAACTACCGCCATCGCGGTTCGCCGGTTTATGCCGACGGAAAAATTTTTCTGATGTCCGCGGACGGCACGGTAACCGTTGTCAAAGCCGGAAAAAAATTTGAAGTCATTGCCAAGAACGTTGTCGATGAGCGCGTTGCCGCCTCACTGGCGATCTCAAACGGAACGATTTATTTGCGCACGTATAAAGCGCTTTATGCAATCGGCAAATAGCCATGCATCTCGACATCCGACCATGCTCCGCGTTACGCGGAGAAGTAAAAGTTCCGGGCGACAAATCGATTTCGCATCGCGCGCTGATCTTTGGCGCGATTGCGCAAGGCGTCACGCGCATCGACCACATTAATCCGGGCGGGGATGTCAGCAGCACGGTAACGTGCTTGATGAAGCTGGGCGTTGATATTCGCTTCGACGGCCGCTTCATGTTCGTGGGCGGCAAGGATTTTTTTGATCTCCAAGCGCCCACGGAAGTTCTCGATGCCAAAAACTCCGGCACGACGATGCGGCTCCTGGCCGGACTCTTAGCGGCGCAAGATTTTTCGAGCACCATCAGCGGCGATGACTCGCTTCGCCGCCGGCCGATGCGGCGCATTATCGAGCCGTTGCAGCAAATGGGCGCGCACATCGATTCCACCGATGGCTGCCCTCCGCTGCACATTCACGGCCGTGAGCTTAACGGCATTGAGTATGAGATGCCGATCTCCTCGGCGCAAGTGAAAAGCTGCTTGCTGCTCGCCGGTCTCGGCGCCTGGGGAACGACGACGATCATCGAGAAAGAGCAGAGTCGCGATCATACCGAGCGAATGCTGCGCGCCATGGGCGCGCCGATCTCGCGAGTGGGCAATAAGATTTCGATTCGTCCGGGCAAACTACATGACATTGACATCAAAGTGCCGGGCGATATTTCTGCGGCTGCATTTTTCATTGCCGCGGCCCTGCTCGTGCCGGATAGCGATATTTTTCTTCCGCACGCCGGCGTCAATCCAACGCGTACCGGCTTCATCGAGGTTGTCCGTGAGATGGGCGCGCATTTGAAAATCACTGGAGAGAAAGCTGTATGCGGCGAACCGGTGGCGAATATTCGGGCGCAAAGCTGTGAACTGCAAGCTACGGAGATTTCTGGAGTGCGTATTCCTTTGTTGATCGATGAGATTCCGATCATCGCAGTCTTGGCAACGCAAGCAAGAGGAACCACAATCATCCGTGATGCGGCGGAGCTAAGGGTAAAGGAAAGTGATCGAGTGAAATTGATCGCAAGCAATTTGCGGAACATGGGCGCGACCGTTGAAGAATTTCCCGATGGCCTTTCTATTACCGGGCCGACAAAATTGCGCGGCGCCGAGATCGACACTGCCGGCGATCATCGCTTAGCCATGGCCTTTACCATCGCCGGTCTCGTTGCAATCGGCACTACCAGAATACTTCAGCCCGGATCCGTGACGATTTCCGATCCCAACTTTTATGACGCATTGAGCACGCTCGGTGTCAATGGTGTCGTTTAAAAAACTCGCGGTGATCGGCGATCCGATTTCGCACAGCCTCTCGCCGGCGCTGCATAAGCTTTTGATCGAGTATTTTCACCTGCCTTTTTCCTACGAAGCGATTCAGGTGACGACGGACGAGCTTGCCGAGTTCGTGTCTGCCAAGAGAAATTCCGACTTTCGCGGTTTCAATGTCACCATCCCACATAAGCAAACAATCTTACCCATGCTGGACAAAGTTTCCGAAACGGCGCGCGCGACTGGCGCTGTGAACACGGTGATCTTCGATGGGAAAACTGCCGTCGGAGAAAACACCGATGTCTCCGGCTTTTTGTGGATGATGCGACTGGCTGGTGTGAATCTCGCACAACGCGAAGTCTTAGTCATTGGAGCGGGAGGCGCAGCGCGGGCGGTGATTTTTGCCTTGCAACAAGCAGGCGTTTCGCGTATTTTTGTTTGCAATCGCTCGCCGCAACGACTGGAAGAATGCACATCTTGGATGTCAACGATGATCACAACGAAACGGGAAGCATGGCCGTGGGAAAAGTTGGAAAAAAGTTTTGAAGAAAGACGGCCGGAGATCATCATCAACACGACGAGTGTAGGCATGCGCCCACGAGTTGATGAAAGCCCATTACGCGCCACGCTCTTATCACCGAAGATGATCGTAGTTGATCTCGTTTACAATCCGTTGCCGACGCGTTTGCTGCGCGAAGCGAGCCAGGCGGGAGCGCGTATCGTGCACGGCTTGAATATGCTAATCATGCAAGGCGTGGCAGCGATGGAGATGTGGAGTGGAAAGCGGCTCGACATCGAGATGAAGTTACCGGCGTTGCAGAAGATTTTGATGGATAAGATCGCATAGCAATCGAAGGAGAATGAAACATGGAAACAGTGCAGATTCAACTGCCGTCGAACGTTGCGCAGCAGATAAGGCAGGAAATTCATGATGATGAAGCATTGAGCCAAGTCGTGGTCGAAGCGATAGGTCTTTGGTTGGAAGAGCGACGGATCCAAAAATTGGACATTGAGAAAAACCTGGGGTCTCTACGGCAAGCTGGTTTGGTCATGACTTCAGAGAAGCAGCGCGCGTTGACCGAAGCTATGATGGCTGGAATCTCTTCTATAATAAGAATCTAAGCCGTGAAGAAGTTGAAGATTCGCTATCAAACCTTAAAGTTCCTCTGTCAGCGGAAATCGATGCAATGCGAGGAGAGCGCTGATGCTGTACTATTTTGACAGTAGCGCGGTTGTCAAACGTTACGCACCTGAAAAAGGCAGTGCGTGGGTGAAAAGCATTGCTGTGCCCACTTCGGGAAACACCCTTTACGTCGGCCAGATAGGAGTTGTGGAAATTGCTGCAGCCTTAAGCAAAAAGGTCCGCAACAACGAATTAACAGAGGAAGCCTATGAAGCTGCTTCGAGTTTATTTTTGTTAGATGTTCGAAATGAAGAGTATGTCATTGGTTTGCTTACTGATCACACTATCCAATCGGCAGTAGACTTGACCAAGCGCCATCCACTCCGAGCTTACGATGCGGTTCATTTGGCCATTGCTATTGGTCTCAACGTTGCACTACTTGCAGTGGAATCGCCACTACTAACTTTTGTTTCTTCGGACAAAACTCTGTGTGAGGCGGTAGGGAAGGAGGGACTTGCCACCGATAATCCGGAGTTGCACTGACAATTCTATCGCGAGACATTTCAAGCATCTAGTGGAAAAAACACAGAGGTGATTTATGACTGTTGATTTAGATCAAATAACTCAAGAAGCTTTATCTTTACCATCCGATGCGAGAGCAACTTTGGCGGAGCGACTCCTGCAAAGCCTCGACGATGCGAAGCTTTCTGAGATCGATAAGGCATGGATAGAGGAAGCCGAAAAGCGCTATCAAGAGTTAAAAGAAGGAAAAGTGGCGGGAATTCCGGCGCATGAGGTGTTCACGCAGATCCGAGAAGAATTGCGATGCAAATCGTGACATTTCACCCGGAAGCCGGGCGAGAAATGAGAAATGCCGCAAACTACTACGATGACAGTCGGAGAGGATTAGGATATAGATTCCTTGATGCCATCGAAAATGGCGTTCATCGAATTCAATCGAATCCTCTTCAGTGGAGAAAAATACGAGGAGAAGTGCGTCGTTGTCTAATCCCACATTTTCCCTACGGGGTACTTTACGTTGCGGATGAAAAGCAAATATTTGTTTTAGCAATAATGCATCTTCATCGAAGACCAGATTATTGGTTAAGCCGTTTGAACGACATTCCCCAATAAGAGCCATTTATTGATGTCTAATCTCCGCTATCTCACTGCTGGTGAATCTCACGGCGAAGCGCTGACTGCCATTCTCGAAGGCATGCCCAGCGGCCTCGCCATCAATGAGGCTTATATCGCGGCGCAACTGTATCGGCGACAGCAGGGCTATGGCCGCGGCGGGCGCATGCGCATCGAGAAGGATTTTGCAAAAATTAGCAGCGGCGTGCGCTTTGGCAAAACTCTCGGCAGCCCGATTTCCCTACGCATTGATAATCTCGATTGGAAAAACTGGCAGCAAAAAATGCGCGTTGATGGCGATGGAGAGGGCCAGCCGGTTGTTACGGTTCCGCGGCCTGGTCATGCGGATTTGCCTGGGGCAATAAAATATCAACATGATGATCTGCGCAACGTGCTTGAGCGCGCCAGCGCCCGCGAGACAACGACGCGCGTAGCTGTCGGCGCGATCGCTCGAAGATTTCTGGAGAGCTTCGATATTTTCATCGCCAGCCATGTGATACAGATTCATGATGCTGAAAGTAATTTCTCGCTGATTGAATATGCCTCCGGCGCCGACGCTTCTGCGCTGATTCCAATTCAGGAGATAAACAACCGCGCTGACGCCTCGCCGGTTCGTTGTCTCGACGAAGCTGCCGCGCAAAAAATGATCGCCCGAATCGACGAGGCGAAGGAGAAAAAAGATACGGTCGGCGGGATTTTTGAAGTAGCGGCGTTCAACGTTCCTACCGGCTTGGGAAGTCACGTGCAATGGGATCGCCGCCTCGATGCGCGGTTGTCTGTGGCGATGATGAGCATTCAGGCTATCAAGGGAGTCGAAGTCGGCCAGGGATTTCATGTGGCAGGAGTTTGGGGGTCGGCGGCGCATGATGAAATTTACTTTGACAAGCTCAGCAACAATTTTGACAACGCGCGCGGTTTTTTTCGGAAAACCAACCGCGCCGGTGGAATCGAAGGCGGCATCAGCAACGGCGAGCCGGTGGTTGTGCGCGTGGCGATGAAACCGCTTTCGACGCTCATGCGGCCATTGGCCTCGGTGGACATCAAAACCAAAGAGGCGGTCGAGGCGCATATCGAGCGCTCGGACGTCTGCGCGGTTCCGGCGGCGGGAGTGATCGGCGAGGCGATGATGGCGTTGGTTCTCGCCGACGCTTTCTTGGAAAAATTCGGCGGCGATTCAATGAAAGAAATTGAGGAGCGTGTTGAACGATGGCGACAGGGTTAGTTTCTAAGGAGTTAAATCTTTGCTGAAAAACCAAAAACTTTCACGCAAAGACGCAAAGCCGCCAAGGCTTCGCAAAGAAAAGCAAAAGGGCAAATCTTTATTGCTGTAAAATCCGATTTGCTGGTTCATCATTGTTGGCATGATTCGCCGCTTCAGATGCTTTAGTATCTTGAAAGTGAAGTCTGTGCAAAAAAAAGCACAAAAATCCCACGCAAAGACGCTGAGCCGCAAAGTTAGCGCAAAGAAAATCTTTGCGTGTTCTTCCCCGCTCCGCTTCCATAGTGTTCGTATGAAGCGGGGCGGAGTGCGCCTTTGCGACTCTGCGTGCGCTCTTTTCTTTTTGATTCCGGCTTGTACGGGTTAAGCATTATGATGCAAAATCGGGGCAACGTCTTTCTGATCGGCTTCATGGGCAGCGGCAAAACCACCATCGGGCGTTTGCTGGCGCAGGAGATGGGCTGGGATTTCATCGACCTCGACGAAATGATCGAGCGGCGCGAAGGGATGAGTATCGAAAACATCTTTGATACGCATGGCGAAGTGTATTTCCGCCGAGTCGAGATGAGCTTGCTGAAAGAGATCGTCTCGAAATCACGAACGGTCATCGCGCTTGGCGGCGGCACGCCGACGCAAGACGCGACGTGGCCGCTGTTGCGCCGGAACGGGGTCGTGGTGTATCTGCGTTGCCGAGTAGACGAGCTTTATCGCCGCCTCCAAGACGATAACAACCGGCCATTGTTGCGCCGAGTGCCGCCGGCCTGCCGCGCCACAGCGCTGGAACAGCGCTTGCAGAGAATCGAGGAGCTTCTCATTCTCCGCGAGCCGTTTTACCGCCGCGCTGACTTCGTGGTGGACAGCACCTCGCATCAGCGGCCAAAGGATTTGGCTGAAACGGTTTGTGCGATGGTCAGAGAGAAATTGTGATGCCTTATTGAGAATCTTGTAAAAAGAGTTTGAAAAATATGGATCTTATTCTTATACTCAAAAAGTTGGATTCTTAAAATTATGCCGGTCGTTCTTAGACACAAGGGTTATCGTTTTTTCTTTTGGGCGAATGAAGGAAATCCTCGCGAACCCTTGCATATTCACGTTCGAAAAGGTGGCGCTGTTGCCAAGTTTTGGCTGCTACAAGCAGAAGTGCGTGTTGCTGAATCCTATGACATGTCGCCGGCAGAACTACGTGAATTGTCGCAAGTTGTCAAAGACAATAGAGAACTAATCGAGAGGAAATGGAATGAATTCTTTCCCGAATAAAGCACTCGCGCGAAAGGTCACTTTTGATTTCGACGCCATGTGGATAGAGCTTGCCGATGGTCGAAAGCTGGGTGTGCCGCTGGCTTATTTTCCACGTCTGCTTAAAGCGACGCCCGAACAACGTGAGGCCTACGAAATTAGCGGTGGTGGAATAGGCCTTCATTGGGATGAAATAGATGAGGACATCAGCGTGGAGTACCTGTTGTTGGGTGTAGCTGATCGAACACGTCAGAAAAGTGAATATCAAATTTCTGAGGCTGCATAAGGGCGTTGCATATTCAGTTATGGCTGTACCCAGCACAGTCCGGAAAAGCAAGTGCTGCACTGCCCCGCACGATTGTCCCGCCAGGAAAGCAAAACATATTTTCGACGACGAACACAGAGTCGTCGATTTAAGACATAAATTCGTTGTGAAAGTTGCCCGTAGCTCTCGGCGGCGGCACGCCGACGCAAGACGCGACGTGGCCGTTGTTGCGCCGGAACGGAGTCGTGGTGTATCTGCGTTGCCGAGTTGACGAGCTTTATCGCCGCCTGCAAGACAATAACAACCGGCCGTTGCTGCGCCGCATGCCGCCGGAACAGCGCTTGCAAAGAATCGAGGAGCTTCTCGTTAGTTCGACAAGCTCACTAACCTTCTCCGTGAGCCGTTTTACCGCCGCGCTGATTTCGTGGTGGACAGCACCTCACATCAGCGGCCAAAGGATTTGGCGGAAAATGTTTGTGTGATGGTTAGAGAGAAATTGTGATCTACCTAAAAATGATCCAATAACTCATGGCTAATTTTAATTCAACCCAAATTAGCAGCTAAGCCCAAAGATTTTTTTCACAATGTAGAAAGCTTTTTGAGAAACCCCGCTCTGGTGTTATCTTTAGTCATCATTCGAATGATACTCACACGCTCAGAGAAAAGGGAT
>Ga0247727_10002310_pt1 | contig 43907 bp, 35 predicted proteins | sample WisWelCaveWW1625_FD_202498 | JGI IMG/M metagenome (GOLD analysis project Ga0247727, IMG submission 202498) | Biofilm microbial communities from Wishing Well Cave, Virginia, United States - WW16-25 | ecosystem: Environmental > Aquatic > Deep subsurface > Groundwater > Cave microbial mat | place...
GAGACGACCGTGGTGGATCCCGGGCGCGAGTACTTCTTCGACCTGGCGCGCTATAGCTTCAACGAGTCCTCCGCCCTGGCGCGCGTCGACCTCGGAGGCCGGCTCTGGGCCGAGGGCGAGGGGCGCTGGGCCTGGAACCGCTTCGACGAGCGGCAGCAGGCAGGGTTCTTCGACTACGACAACCGGGCGCTGCGGGCCGGCCTGGGCTACGATGTGGGCAGCGATCTGAGAGCCACGGTGAGCTATTCCTACGAGCGGCTGCCGCCTTCGCCCGATCGGGAGCTCGTCGAGTCGAGCGCGCACAGCCTGCTGGCCGCGCTGGGCGGAGAGATCGCGGCGCTCACGCAGGCCACGCTCACGCTCGGCCTGCGCCGCCAGCTGAACCCGCTCGCGACGGGCAAGAGCCGGTCCTTCAACGGAATCACGCTCGGCGGCTCGCTGCGCCGCGAGCTGGGCCACTCGACCGTCGCCGAGGTCCAGCTGAACCGTGCGACCGAGCCCTCGGCCTACGACAGCAACGCCTTTTACGTGAACAACTCGCTCCTCGTCTCGCTCACGGCGCCCGGGCCGTTCGAGAGCTGGATACGCGGCGGGCTCGGGTGGCTGCGCAACGACTACCCGAACGACGCGCCCCTTCTCTCCGAGCCACGGCGCGACCTGATCTTCGGCTGGAGCGTCGGAATCGGGCGCAACCTCGGCTGGCGCGCCTGGGTGCGGGGCGACTATCGCCAAGAGCGCCGCGACTCCAACGTGCCCGGCTACGACGTCACCACCGACGGCTTCGTCGTCCAGGTGGGCCTGGGGCTCTTCGGCCCAGGGCCCGCCCGTCCATGATCCTCACACTGCTCCTGACTACGCTGCTCCAGGCCGCGCCCGCGGGCCCTCGGGCCAAGCCCCCGCAACAGACTCCGCCCGCGGGTCCGACCGCCAAGCCACCCGACGCACCGGCCACCACCGACCCCAAGCCCACGCAACCGGCCGCGGACGGAGCCCCGGCCGCTGCCGTGGGCGACTACGAGGTCGGTCCCGGCGACGTGCTCGACATCAACGTGTACGGCAGCGACGAGCTGTCGCGCCTCCCGACCGTGCAGACGAACGGCTCGATCTCGTTTCCGCTGCTGGGCGAGGTGCAGGTGGCCGGGCTCACCATCGCCGAGGTCAAGCGCAAGCTCACCAACCTGCTCGAGAAGGACTACCTCATCAAACCGCAGGTCGAGGTGAAGGTACGCGACTACCAGAGCCAGTACGTCTCGGTGGTGGGCGAGGTGAACACCCCCGGCCGCAAGCCGATCCGCGGGCGCATGAAGCTGCTCGACGCGCTCATCGAGTCGGGCGGCTTCAAGACGAGCTCGTCCGGCGAGGTCCTGATCACGCGCACCGACGGCAGCTTCGACGACGGCAAGAAGTCGATCAACGTGCGCATCTCGGCCTCCGCCACGCTCCAGGACCAGATCAACGTCCAGCTGCCGCTCAAGAACGGCGACATCATCACCGCGCTGCCGAAGTCCTACGTGACCGTGGACGGCGAGGTGAACCGGCCCGGCCGCTACGCGATCGAGGCGGACCTGACGGTGACCGGCGCGATCTCGCTCGCCGGCGGCTTCACGCGCTTCGGCAGCAGCGACGTGAAGCTGCGCCGCAGCGACCCCCAGAGCGGCAAGGTCTCGATCATCAAGGTCGACATCAAAGCCGTGCGCAACGGCAAGAAGCCGGACGTGCCGCTGCTGCCGAACGACGTCGTCTCGGTCTCGCGCCGGGTGTTCTGATGGCGAGCCTCCCGCTGCCCTCGGCGGACCCCCCGCTCGTCGGCGATCGCGACATCGACCTCCGCTACTACATCGGTCTCGTCCTGCGCCACCGCACGTTTCTCGCGGCCTGCGCGAGCGTGGGGCTGCTGGTCGGGCTCGTGGTGGCGCTCGTGCAGACCCCCGAGTACAAGGCCGGCGTGATGCTCCAGATCGATCCGCCGCCGCCGACGTTCGCGTCGGTTTCCGACGCGCTGCTGGTGGGTGCCGGGGGTTACTGGCAGAACGCCGACTTCTACAACACGCAGTTCAAGGTGTTGCGCTCGAAGGGCCTCGGCGAGAAGGTGGTGGCGCGGCTCAAGCTCACGGACCGCGAGCCGTTCAAGTCCTCGATCGACTCGGCGTCGCTCTTCATGAGCCACGTGGGCGTCGAGCCGATCCCCGAGAGCCGGCTGGTGCTGGTCACGGTCACCCACCGCGACGCGCGCGAGGCCGCGCTCTGGGCCAACACACTCGGCGAAGTCTACATCGAGCAGTCGCTCGCCACCCGCCTCGAGTCGGCTCGGCGCGCGATGCAATGGCTCCAGGAGCGGCTCGCCGCGACGCAGCAGGGCATGCGCGACGCCCAGGACCGGCTGTTCCAGAGCTACAAGACCCAGGACCTGTTCGTTCCCGAGGGCAGCGTGACGGCCGTGAGCGCCTCGATCGCCAGGCTCCAGGACGACTACGTGCTGGCGCAGGCCCGCCGCATCGCGATCGAGGCGGCGCTCAAGCAGGCGAGCGAGATGCGCGCGCGCCACGAGGATCTCGATGCGCTGCCGCAGGTCGCCGCCGACCCCGTGGTGACCGGGTTCAACTCGCAGGTCGCGAGCCTCTCGGTCGAGCTCGGCAGGCTCGGCGAGAAGTACCGCGAGGGCCACCCCGAGGTGCAGAAGGTCAAGGCACAGCTCGAGCAGCTCAGGAAGGCGAAGCAAGCGCGCGCCGCGCAGATCCTCGACGCGCTCGAAGCGGAGTACGCGCAGCTCAAGAAGCGCGAGGCGGAGCTGCGCGGCGCGATCGACAGCGAGAAGACGCAGGCCGCGAGCCAGAGCCGCAAGACGACCGAGCTCGAGGCGCTCCGGAAGGAAGCCGACTCGCAGAAGAGCCTTTACGAGGTGCTGCTGCAGAAGCTCAACGAGACCGACATCGCGGCCTCGATCCGCAGCAACAACGTCACGGTGGTCGACCGCGCGAGCGCGCCGCAATACCCGGTGCGACCGCAGAAGCGGCGCAGCGCGCTCGCCGGCCTGCTGCTGGGGCTCGTCGCCGGGCTCGGGCTGGTGCTGGTGCGCGACCAGCTCGCCAACACGATCCGCGACCCGGAGGAGATCGAGCGCTACCTGCACCTCGACCTCCTGGCCGCGGTGCCGCGTTACGAGCAGGAGCAGGACTCGCTCGCCACCGAGGCCTACCAGAACCTGCGCACGGCGCTGATCTTCGCGCGCCGCGACGAGCGCGGGCAGGTGGTGCTGATCACGGGGACCGCGCCCCAGGAAGGCAAGACGACCACGATCGTCAACCTGGCGCGACTGCTCGCGGGCTCTGGCGAGAAGACCGTCGTGGTCGACTGCGATCTCCGGCGTGCGCAGCTCCACCAGCGGCTCGGCCTGTCGCGCGAGCCGGGCTTCACCGACGCGTTCGTGCGCAAAGAGCCGATCGTCTCGCTGCTGCGCCCGACCTCGACCGCCAACCTGTTCGCGCTCACGGCGGGACCGCTGCCGCCCAACCCGCCGGCGCTGCTCGCCCGCAAGCAGCTCGCGGGGCTGCTCGCCGAGCTGCAGGCGGACTTCGACTGGGTGCTGGTCGACTCGCCGCCGCTCGCCTCCGTCACCGACGCGCTGCTGCTCGCGCGCCATGCGGACCACACCGTGCTCGTGGTGCAGCACGACAAGGTCGACAAGAAGCTGGTGAAGCGCAGCGTGACCGCGCTCAGGAAGGTCACCCCCAACCTGCTCGGCGCAGTGCTCAACGTAGTCGACGTGCGCGGGCGCAGCTACCAGTACTACTACTACCCGCACCGCGACAGCCACACCGACCGCGGGCACAAACCGCCCCCGCCGCGCGGGGGTGTCGAGGAGGCCGCGACCCCGGCCAGGGCCGAGACGGGATGAGGCGGATTCGCGCCCGCGTCTCGTGCCTCGCCTCGCTCGCGGCCATGCTCGTCGGCACGGCCGCAGCCGCCCAACCCCAGCCGGGCGGCCCCGCGCCCACACCCGCACCGCGGCCGCGTGGGGCGGGGATCGGGATCGGATCGCTCGCCTGGCTCGACCGCGAGATCGAGCGCGCCGAGCTGCCGGCGAAGACGTCGTGGCAGCGCCTGCGCGAGGGCGACACGCTCCGCACCGGCGACAGCTTCCGGACCGGGCCTCTCGCCACCGCGCGCTTCGAGTTTCCGTGGATGGCGGTGACGCTCGGGGCCTCGACTCTGTTCACGATTCCGTCGAGCAGCGTGCTCTCGACGGTGCTCGAGCAGGGGCGCGCCGAGTTCGCCGGGCCCGGCCGCGAGATCGTGAAGATCAAGGTCGGCGACGGCGAGGTGCGTGGGGGCGGCCGGCTCGTGCTGCGGCGCTCGGTGGGCCGCACGAGCGCTGCCGCGCTCGAGGGGAGCTTCCGCGTACGCGCCGCGGGCCGCACGGTCGAGCTCAAGGGCGGCGAGGGAACGCTGATCGTGGACGGCCGCCCGCCCGAGCCGCCCAGGCCGCTGCCCCCGGCGCCACTCGGCCTCGACCCCGGCAAGGATCCGCTCTACGTGCGGGCGGGTGAACCCGCGGAGCTGCGATGGACCGCAGGGCCGACTCCCTTCCACGTGGAGCTTCTCTCTCTCGACCGCGATCAGGTCCTGCTCGCCCGTGACGTGAGCGCGCCGCCTCTGCGTCTCGAGCTGCCCTGGCTCGGGACCTACCGTTGGCGCGTCGTCGCCCGCGACGCGCGCGGCGTCGAGAGCCGGCCTTCTTCAGAAGGCCTCATCTGTTCTGTAGATCGATAGGCAACGGGCTGCGCACGGAACGGGACTCACTCCCGTGTAGTGCGCGGGGGGTCTGGGGGGTGCGACGCAGCACCCCCCAGAAGAAGTCAGTTGCCGACTGCGGGGTTCACGGTCGTTGGGCTGCCCGGAGGCAACGGCGGGATGATCGGCGGCGGTGGAATCTCGCCTCCCCCGCCTCCGCCGCCACCACCACCCTCGCCACCGCCGCCCCCGCCACCCCCGCCTTCACCCCCCCCGCCCCCGCCGCCCGGGCCGCTGGCCGCGGAGGTGAGATCGGCGATGAGCCCGCCGGGGCGCAGGATGTCGCCGCACAGCTCCCGCTCGCGCTGCGAGCGGCGGCGCTCGAGGAAGCGGCGCGCTTCTTCGGCTTTCTCGCGCGTGATCGGTCCCGGCACGCCGAGCTCCAGGCCCAGCCGCTCGACGGTCGCTAGGTAGTCCGGGGGCGCGTCCTTCTTCTGCTCGAGCCGCACGCGCTCCACCACCGTGTCCGGACCGAGGCTCGCCGAGAAGTAGTGCTGGCCTTTCGGGAACACGCCGGAGAGCACGTCGCGCCACCGCGCGATGGGATCGATGTTGGGGCAGATCAGGCTCGTCCGGCAACCGTCCCCGAGCCAGCGTTGCCCGCCGTTGCCCGTCCCGAAAACCGAGAACGTGTAGAGCCCGGTCTCGGGGATGTCGACCAGCAGCACCACGCGCGAGCCCTTCGGCCCTCCGCGGAAGCCGCCCCCGCCCGGGTCCGCGCGCGAGCCGTCCTCGAGCTGCAAGTCGCTGCCGCGGTACTCGAGCGGCGGCGCGTCCGGCGGAAGCTCCGACTCGAGGTCGAGGGCCTGCAGCACGGTGAGCGCCACGTCCTCGGTCGATGCGATCGCCGTCGCCTTCCAGCCGCCCCGCGGCTCGATCGGGTGCAGGCACGGCGGCTGAAGCTCGACGAACTCGAGAGCGCTGCCCTCGGGCAGCAGCACCGTGGCTTCGTAGGCGCCTGGGTCGAGGTGCAGCGATCCGGCATCGACCCAGCCCATGTTCGCGACCGCGGGCACCCTGAACGCGCGCAGGACCTCCTCGGACCCGGCCTCGGTGAACTCGGCCTCGGCGGCTCCGGGTGCCTCGAGATGCAGGCGCAGCCGATAGTCGCCGGCGCGCGCCACGCCGAAGGCGTACACCGCCTCGCCGATGCCGCCCGCCGGCCGGATCCGAAGCGCTCCCTCCGCCTCGAACCTTTCGACCTTCTGCGACCTGACGTACTGCGGCGCCGGCCAGGCCCGGCTCTGGCGTCCCGACAGTGTGGCGAAGGCCTGGGCAGCCGTGTCGTTGGTGCCCGGGGCGTCCCGCAGCAAGTCCAGGCCTCGCAGCATCATGCGTGCCCACTCCGGGTGGGTCACGGCGGCGGATGGCCGCACGTCACCGTAAAGCGGTAGCAAAGCGACCACCGCAATCCCGGCCAGCAGCACGAGCGCTCGAGACGCGCGCAACCAGCACCCCCCGGAGTTTGACAACCCCGCAAAGCCAAACCTACGCTCCTGCGATGCTTCCGTCAAAGGCGCGGGCCTTCGTCCGCGATCTCGCGGCAAGGGGCTCGCTCCCGGCATTACCGCAGGATCTCTCCGCGGATCGGGTGCTCGAGGCCTCGCGCGAGCAGGGCCTGGCGTCGTTCCTGCTCGCGGCCGTCGAGGCCGAGCGGCCCGCGTGGGCCGCTCCGATCGAGGCGGCGCTCACCGCGGAGCGACGGGCACTCCTGGTGCGCACGCTCGGGCAGGTCGGACTCGCCGCGCGCAGCCTCGAGCTCTTGGACGCGCGCGGGATCCGCGCGCTGCCGCTCAAGGGCTGCGTGCTCGCCGAGACGGTGTACGGCGTCGAGGCGGACCGGCCCATGTCCGACGTGGACATGCTCGCGCTCGAGCGCTTCGCCGACGGCGTTGTCGCCTTGCGCGAGGCCGGCTTCACCGAGGTCGCGCGCGGCGACCACGCGTGGGCCTTTCGCGACCCGGCCGGACACGGGATCGTGGAGCTGCACCGCAGCGTCGTCTCGGCGCCGGGCCTGTTTCCGCTCGACCGCGAGGGGCTGTGGGAAAGGCGCCGCGCCGGGCGCGGCCAGCTCCGGGCGCTGCCCTCGCCCGAGGACCTGCTGCTCCAGCTCGCCCTCCACGCCGCGTTCCAGCACGGCCTGGTGCTGTCGCTCGTGCAGTGGCTCGATTTCCGACTGGTCCTCGAGCGCGAGACCCTCGACGTGCCACGGCTGCTCAGGCTCGCGACCGCCGCCCGCGCCCGTGCGCCGCTCGCCGCGGCGCTCGTGGTGGCCGAGGCCGTCGTGGGAGCGAAAGCACAGCCCCCGCTCCTCGAGGGCCTGCCGCGCGGGATGGCGCGGCGCCTCGAGTTGCTGCTCGCCACGCCCCTCGCTTTCGTTGCGCCCGCGGAGCCCGACCTGGCGCGGGTCCGCCTCGAGCTCCTCGCCGGCCGGCGCCTCGAGCTCGTGTGGCGCACGCTCGTGCTGCCCGAGACCCCGGAGGGCGACGAGCGCCTCGTGTCGCGCGTGGCCTTTGCGTTCGCTCGCGGCTTTCGGCTCGCGCGGGGTCACGCGCCAGCGCCAGCCGCGGCGCCCGTCGTCCACGATCTCGGAGAGCCGACGGCGCCCGCCGCCGAGGGGGTCGAGGTGCCGTTCGGCGAGGAGCTGCTGCGCGACTGCCTCGCGTCGTTCCCGCACGTGCGCCTGACCGTGACCGGCCGCTGCATGGAGCCCGCGATCGTGCACGGCGAGAAGGTGCATCTGGAGAGCGCTTCGCGCCGAAGGCCGCGGCTCGGGGACGTGGTGCTCGCGCGCCAGAAAGAAGGCCTGCGTCTTCACCGGCTCGTGTTCGGTCCCCCGCTGGCGCCGCCCGGCAGCCGCTGGCGCACCAAGGCGGACCGCGGCCTGCTGCTCGACCCGCCGATCGACGCGCGCGACGTGCTCGCGTCGATCGTGAGCGTCGAGGGCCGGCCGGCCGCGCGGCCCCGGCGCGCGCTCATGGCGCTCGTCTCGCTCGCCCGCGGCCTCGCGGCGCGTGCGCGCGGCGGCGTGCGGCGGGGTGCGGAGGCGCTCACGTGAGCCGCGCCGCGCGGGACCGGCTCGGCGAGGCGTGGTCGCGCTCGCCGCGCATGGTCGGCCGTCGGATCGGGGACGAGTACGTGCTGGTGCCGCTCGCCGGCCGCGGCGCCGACCTCGACTCGATCCTGAACTTGAACCGGGTCGCCGCGTTCGTGTGGGAGCAGCTCGACGGGGCGTGCACCGGCACCCAGCTGGTCGAAGCGGTGCTGAAGCGCTTCGACGTCGAGCGCGAGCGGGCGGAGCAGGACTACCTGGAGCTGATTGGCACGCTCGTCGAGCTCGATGCCGTGCAGCCCCCGTCGAAGCGGGGCTAGCGGGTGGCCGGTCCCGAACGTCCGTCGCTCGCCCGGCTGCAAGGCACGCTCGCCTACCAGCAGCTGCTGCTCGGCGACGGCCGTCGCAACCGCGCGTTCCAGCGCGCGCTCGCCGCGCGGGTTCGACCGGGAGCGGCCGTGCTGGACCTCGGCTCGGGGAGCGGCGTCTGGGCGGTGGCGGCCGCGCGCCTCGGCGCGCGGCGCGTGGTCGCGGTCGAGCGCGAGGCCGTGCTGGTGCCGGTGATCGAAGCGCTGGCGCGCGAGTCGGGGGTCGCGGAGCGCGTGGAGGTGGTGCGCGGCGACGCGCGCCGCGTGCGCCTGAAGCGCGAGTTCGACGTGGTGGTCGGCGAGCTCGTCGGCAACGAGGCGTTCGAGGAGGGACTGGTCCCGGTCTTCGAGCGCGCCCGCGAGCGCTTCCTGCGCCGGGGCGGCGTGCTCGTGCCCGAGTGGGTGGCGCTCGTCGCGGCTCCGGTGCGGGCGCCGCTGCGGCTCGGCCTCACGCCACCGTTCTTGCCCGCGTCGAGCGCCGCCTCGCTCAGCGCCCACGTTCCGCGCAACCTCCACGCCGCCGAGCTTCGCGCGCTCGCGCCCGGCCGCGAGCTGCTACGCCTCGATTTGCGGACGGCGCGCGCCCGCGACCGGCTACCCGTGGCACGCGCGCGGTTTCGCGTCGCCGACGGGCGCGCGGTGGGCGGGATCGCGGTCTGGGTGCGGATCGGGCTCGCGCCGCGAGTGGAGCTCGAGACGCGCGCGGGCACCCACTGGCTGCCGACGCTGCTGCCGGTCGAGCCCCTGCCCAAAGGCAAGGGCGTGCTCGACGTCGACATCGACTGGAACGCTGACCGCCGACGCTGGGCCGTGCGATTCGAAGGCGCGCGGGGCCAGGGCCACTCGGCCGACTACTCACCGCTCTTCGCCTGGGGTGTGGTGCGGGCCGCGCTCGGCCGTCGTTGACAGGCCTTCCGCGCGAGGACTAGGCTCGTGCTCGCCATGACTCCCACGGCGAGTCGCGCACCGGCCGCGGCGCCGCGCGAAGAGCGCCAGGTGCTCTCGGACTACCTTGCCCGCCAGGGGCTGAAGCGCAGCGCGCAGCGCGAGGCGATCCTCGAGGCCTTCCTGAAAGCGGGCCAGCACGTCTCGGTCGAAGACCTGCTGCGCATCGTGAAGCGCCGCGACCCACAGGTGGGACGCACCACGATCTACCGCACGCTCAAGCTGTTCCAGGAAGCGGGGCTCGCGAGCGAGCTGCTGCTCGGGGGCGAGGCGCGCTTCGAGCCGCTCTGGAACCGCGAGCATCACGACCATTTCGTCTGCGTCTACTGCCACGAGATCATCGAGTTCCAGAGCCCCGAGATCGAACGCTTGCAGGAAGAGATCGCCGCGGGCCTCGGCTTCGTGATCGAGGGGCACCGCCACAACATCTTCGGCCGCTGCCGCAAGTGCTCGCAGAAGGCCAAGCAGCCCGCCCGCACTCGCTAGGCCGCGCCGCATGAAGCTCGAGCGCCTCGAGGTCCGGCGCCTCACGCTGCCGCTGCGGTCGCCCTTCGAGACCTCCTTCGGGCGCACCACGGTCAAGCAGTTCCTGCTCGTCTCAGCCTCGGCGGACGGCGTCACGGGGCACGCCGAGTGCGTGGCCGACGTCGATCCCTTTTACTTGCCCGAGACGAACGCGACGGTGCTGCACGTGCTGCGCGACTTCCTGGCGCCGCTCGCCTTCGCGCTCGAGATCGGCCACCCGAGCGAGCTGCTGCCGGCGTTCGCGCGTGTGCGCGGGCACGAGATGGCGAAAGCCGCGCTCGAGATGGCGGTGTGGGAGCTGTGGGCGCGCCGCGCGCAGCAGCCGCTGTGGCGCGTCCTCGGGGGCCGCGGCGGCCTGATCCAGTCGGGCGTCTCGGTGGGCCTGCAGCGCGACGAGGGGGCGCTGATCGAGGCCGTCACGCGCGAGGTCGCGGCGGGCTACCGACGCGTGAAGATCAAGATCAAGCCGGGCCGCGACCTGGCCCTCGTCGAGGCTCTGCGAAAGCCCTTCCCCGATCTGCCGCTGATGGTCGACGCCAACAGCGCCTACTCGCTCGAAGATGCCGACCGCCTGGCCGCGCTCGACCACTTCTCGCTGACGATGATCGAGCAGCCGCTCGGCTGGGACGACATCGTCGACCACGCCACGTTGCAGAAGCGCCTCTCGACACCCGTGTGCCTCGACGAGTCGATCCACGGCGCGGACGACGCGCGCCGCGCGCTCGAGCTCGGCGCCTGCCGCATCGTCAACGTCAAGCTCGGCCGGGTCGGGGGCTTCGCCGGCGCGCTCGCGGTCCACGACGCTTGCCGCGCCCGCGGCGCTCCTGTCTGGTGCGGCGGCATGCTCGAGTCCGGGATCGGGCGGCTCGCGAACGTGCACCTGCAGACGCTCGCCGGCTTCACGCTGCCGGGCGACACCTCCGCGAGCGCCCGCTACTTCGAAGAGGACCTGGTCGATCCGCCCGTCGTCGTCTCGCCGCAGGGTGAGATCGCGGTGCCCGATGGCGCGGGCATCGGCCACACGATCGTGTGGCCGCGCGTCGAGCGCGCCACCGACTTCCACGAGAGCTGGCGGCGTCCGTGAGCGGCGAGCCCTACCGCCGCCGCGCGCGCTCGCGCTCCCGGCCGAGGAGCGCGAGCACCGCGCCCACCAGGTAGAGGCTGCCGGCCACCACGACCTCGGTGCGCGGGCCGCGCGCGCGCGCGAGGCGGCGGGCGAGGCCCAGCGCGCGACCGACGCCCGGCTCCCGGTGGGCACCGGCCGCGAGCCGCCCCGCGCGGCGCGCCAGCTCGTCGGGTGACGCGGCACGCGAGATACGCGGCCTCGTCAGCACCACGTCGGTGGCCAGCGGGAAGAGCGGCCGGGCGAGACCGCGCACGTCCTTGTCGGCCATCGCGCCGAAGACGAGCACGAACGGCGGGCCGCTCCGGACGAAGGCCGCGAGGGCGCGCGCGCCCGCGGGGTTGTGGGCGCCGTCGAGGAGGATCGCGGGCCGTCCCGGAATGCGCTGGAGACGCCCCGGCCAGCGGGTCTTGGCCACCGCCACAGCCACGCGCTCGAGCGCGATCTCGAGCCCCGCGCGCTTCGCTTCTTCGAGCAGCCGGATCGCGACGAGCAGGTTGTCACGCTGGTGCGCGCCGGGGAGCGGCTCGAGACCGACGTAGCGGGCCCGGGACGTCCTGATCGTGAGCCGCACGGACCCGCGACTGCCAGGCCCCGCTGCAACGACCCGTGTCCCGCGCACCGCCTCGACCAGCCCCGCGCCAAGCGCCCGCGCGCGAGCCGCGACGGCGCGGCGGGCCTTGCCCTTCAGCGGGCCGATCACGGTCGCGCGCCCGGCACGCAGCACCCCGGCCTTCTCGCTCGCGATCGCAGCGAGCGTGCGGCCGAGGTAGACCTCGTGGTCGAGCTCGACGCTCACGATCGCGGACACGAGCGGCTCGGCCACGTTGGTGGCATCGAGCCGGCCACCCAGGCCCACCTCGAGAACCGCCACGTCCACGCGCTTCTTCCGGAAGTGGGAGAAGGCGGCGGCCGTCAGCACCTCGAAGAAGGTCGGGTGCGACGAGAGCACGCCGCGGCGCACGAGGCGTGAGGCAGCGTCGCGCACGTCGCGCACGGCGCCTGCGAAGTCGGAGTCCGTGATCGCGCGGCCGTCCACGGCGATCCGCTCGTTGACCCGCACGAGGTGCGGCGACGTGTAGCACCCGCTGCAGAGGCCCGACGCCCGCAGCACCGCGTCGCAGTAGGCCGCGACCGAGCCCTTGCCGTTCGTGCCCGCGATCAGCAGCGTCGGATACGCCTGCTCGGGATGGCCCATCTCCGCGACGAGCGCCCGCATCGTCTCGAGCCCGAACTTCATTCCGAACCGCACGCGCCGCGCGAGATAAAGACCGGCGACGCGATGGGCCGGCAGGCGAGTCATGCGCCGCGAGATTACACCGGGGGTCACAGAGGGGCGGGATACGCCGGGGGGCGAGGGGGGGCGGGATGCCCCCCCTCTGCTCTCCAGCCGTTCCGTTTGCTGTTCCGTTGGCCCGTTTCGTTGGTTGTTGCGTTGGGCTGCTTACGTGACTGCTGTGTGGCTGGAGAAACGGCGACGCCCGGACAACGGACAACGGACAACGAACAACGGGGCCAACGGCACGGCTCAAGAATCCCTCGGAGACCCCCATTGCGGGCCGGGGGGTCTCCTCGGGATGACAAAGTGGAAGAAAGTGTGGAATACTTGTAGGCCGCTGTGTTCAAAGGGACTTACCGCCACAGGATTGACGCGAAGGGTCGACTGCCGGTCCCCGCCGTCTTCCGCCGTGCGCTCGGCGACGAGGCCCGTGTCGTGGTGACGCAGCTCGACGCGTGCCTGGCCGTCTACTCGCCGTCGGAGTGGGGCAAGCTCGAGGCGCAGCTCGCGGCGCTGCCGGCGTTCAGCAAGCCCGTGAAGGCGCTCACGCGCCTGCTCGCGAGCCGCGCGGCGGACTGCGAGATCGACGTGCAGGGCCGCATCCTGCTGCCGCCCGCGCTCCGCACGGCCGCGGGCTTGGCCCGTGACGCCGTGGTGGTCGGCGTGCTCAATCGTTTCGAGGTGTGGTCGCCCGAGAGCTGGGACGGCTTCGTCCGCGAGTCGGAACGCCTGCTCGACGACGTCTCGCTCGACATCCAGTGGCCCCTCCCCCCGACACCCCCCACCGGTGCTCCCGCCGCGCCCGCCGGAGTCCGTCCCCGAGCCCGCGATCCACAGGCAAACTCCAACGATTAGTGCGGTTTCGCCTTGACAGCCCTGTAGCCCACGTCTAGACTCCCTGTGGATTTTTATGGAGTGGAGTGGTCTCTCTGCTGCCCGGAGTGGGCGGTACGGGGTCGACTCCGTGCGAGGCGAGCGCCTTCATGCTGCGGGGCAACCATCCGGCGCGGATCGACGACAAGGGACGGCTGAAGGTCCCCAACGGCTTCCGCACCGCGATCGAGACGCAGTGGGGTCAGGAGCTGTTCGTCACGAGCGTGACGGGCGAGTTCGTGCGCCTCTACCCGATGGCGGTGTGGCTGGAGATCGAGCGCCGCCTCGCGGCCGTGCCCTCGACGCACCCCTCGAAGCTGCGCTTTCTCGACCGCGTGAATTTCTTCGGCCAGGCGGCTGCGCTCGACCGCCAGGGCCGGATCGTGATCCCGCAGCTGCTGCGCGAGAGCGCCGCGATGGCGGGTGAGGTGAGCGTCCTCGGGCTGCAGAACCACCTCGGGGTGTGGAACCAGAAGCGCCTGCAGGAGCGGCTGTTCAGGAAGGAGCCCTTCACCGACGAGGACGGGAGGCTGCTCGCGGAGTATGGGATCTGATGCGAGCCACGTTCCGGTCCTGCTCGCGGAGACGCTGGAGTTGCTCGCGGTGAGACCCGGCGGGCTGTGGGTCGACGGCACGGTGGGCCTCGGTGGTCACGCCGAGGCCGTGCTGCGCGCGACGGCGCCCGACGGGCGTCTCGTGGGCTTCGACCGTGACCCCGAAGCGCTCGAGCGCGCGCAAGCCAGGCTTGCGCCGTTCGGCGAGCGCGTGCGGCTCGAGCACGCCGACTACCGCGAGATCCCGGAGCGCCTCGGCGAAGCGCCCGCGGACGGGATCCTGCTCGATCTCGGCGTGTCGTCGCTCCAGCTGGACGACGCCGAGCGCGGTTTCAGCTTCCAGCGCGAAGGCCCGCTCGACATGCGCATGGACCGCGGCGCGCGTGGGACCGCCGCCGAGCTCGTGAACCGGATGCGCGAGAAAGACCTCGCCGACGTCCTCCACGAGCTCGGGGAGGAGCCCTTCTCGCGCCGCATCGCGCGCGCGATCGTGCGGGCGCGCGAGAGCGAGCCGATCCGCACCACCACCCGGCTCGCCGAAATCGTGCGCCGCGCCGCGCCGCGCAGCCGCCGCCCCGGCTTCCATTCGGCCACACGCACCTTCCAGGCGCTGCGGATCCGCACCAACCGCGAGCTCGACGGCCTCGAGCCGGCCTTCGAGCGGATCGCCTCGCGGCTGCGGGCGGGGGGACGCCTCGTCGTGATCGCCTTCCACTCGCTCGAGGACCGCGCCGCCAAGCAGGCCTTCCGCTCGCTCGCGGCGCGCGGCTTCGGCGTCCTGACCCGCAAGCCGCTGCGTCCTTCCGAGGCCGAGACGCGGGTGAACCCGCGCGCCCGCAGCGCGCGGCTGCGTGCGGTCGAGCGCGAGGAGGCCGCGGCATGAGGGACGAGGGCGTCGTGCGGCTCGGCAAGCCGATCGACAACTCGCGCGTCGTGCGTCAGGTCGACCCCCGCTCACGCCGCGAGATCCTGCTGCTGATCCTGCTCGTGAGCGTGCTGGCCGCGGGGCTCGGCCTGTATGCCTGGCCCGCGCTCGAGAGCCGGCGCGCCGGGCAGGCGGGAGCGCTGCTCGACCGCGAGAAGCAGCGTCTCGTCGAAGAGAACCGCAAGCTGCGCCTCGAGAAGGCCGTGCTCGAGAACCTGCGCCGCGTCGAACAGCTCGCGGCGAAGGAGCTCGGGCTCCAGGCCCCCGCGCCCGAGCGCTCGGTGGTGGTCGAGGTGGAGAAGGCGAAGACCCCGGCCGCCACGGTCGCGCGCCGCGAGGCCCGCGGCGGCGCCGCGGCGGAGGCACGGCCCTGAGCGAGGAACATCCGCCGCTGGTGCCGCCCGCGATCGCCGCGGAAAGGCCCTCGCCGCGCGAGCGCCGCACGCGGCTGCGGCTGATGCTGCTCGCGCTCTCGATCTCGCTGTGGGCGCTCGTGATCGGCATCCGGCTGGTGCAGCTGCAGGTGCTCGGCCGCGCGTTCTTCGAGCAGCAGGGCACGCGCCAGAGCGAGCGCACGCTCACCATCGATCCGCGCCGCGGCCCGATCCTGGATCGCGCCTCTCGCCCGCTGGCGGTCTCGGTGGACGCCGAGAGCCTGTACGCGGTGCCGCAGGACGTGGCCGACGCCCCGGGCACGGCCGCGGCCCTCGCGCGCGCCCTCTCTCTCGACGCCGCGGGCCGGCGCGAGGTGCTCGGACGGCTGCAGCAGAAGAGCAAGGCGTTCGTCTGGATCCAGCGCAAGCTCGACCCCGGCACGGCGCGCCGCGTGCGCGAGCTGCAGCTTCTGGGCATCGGCTTCCTGACCGAGCACCGGCGCTACTACCCGCAGCGCGAGCTCGCCGCGCACGTGCTCGGCTACGTGGGCCTCGACAACGACGGTATGTCCGGCATCGAGCACGGCCTCGAGAAGGACATCCGCGGCCGCGCGGCGAAGGTCGTGGTCCACACCGACGCGCGCCGCCGCCCGGTGGCGCAGACCGAGCGCCCGTCGACCGACGGTGCCGCCGTCACGCTCACGCTCGACGAGCGGATCCAGCACATCGCGGAGCGCGAGCTCGACCGCTCGATGGCCGAGACCCACGCGCAGGCCGGCACCGTCGTGGTGGTCGAGCCGTTCTCGGGCGAGCTGCTCGCGATGGCGGGCCGTCCCGCCTTCAACCCGAACCGCTACAACGCCTACCCGAGCTCGCGCTGGCGGAACCGCGCCGTCTCCGACGTCTTCGAGCCCGGCTCGATCTTCAAGATCGTGACCGCCGCCGCGGGGATCCAGGAGAACGTCGTGGCGCCCGCCGAGCTCGTCGACTGCGGCAACGGCCGGATCGAGATCGCCGGCACCGTGATCAACGACCATGCGGTGTTCCAGCAGCTGAGCTTCAGCCAGGTGGTGGCGCGCTCGAGCGACGTCGGCATGATCCGCGTGGCGCAGCGGCTGGGGCGCGAGAACTTCGCGCGCTACGTGCGCGATTTCGGCTTCGGCAGCGCGACCGGCGTCGACCTGCCGGGCGAGTCGGCGGGGCTGTTCCGGCCGACCGCGCGCTGGAGCGCACTGTCGCTGCCGTCGCTCTCGTTCGGCCAGGAGATCGGCGTCACCGCGCTCCAGGTCACGATGGCGACCGCGGCCGTCGCCAACGGCGGTTATCTGATGAAGCCGTTCGTCGTGAGGCGGGTCGAGGACAGCCAGGGGCGCGTGATCCGCGAGACCAGGCCGGTGGTGGTGCGCCGGGTGCTCGAGCCCGACACGGTGGACACTCTCACCACGATCCTGCAGCAGGTCGTGAGCGAAGGCACCGGCCAGCGCGCCGCGGTGCCCGGCTACGTCGTGGCGGGCAAGACCGGCACCGCGCAGAAGATCGACGCCACCGGCCGCTACTCGATGCACGACCACGTGGCGTCTTTCGTGGGCTGGGCACCCGCCGCGCGCCCCGCGCTGGTCGTGCTCGCCTCGCTCGACACGCCGCGCGGCGAGCACAACGAGGGCGGCGACGTGGCCGCCCCGCTCTTCGCGCGCGTGGCCGATGGTGCTTTGCGCGTGCTGGCGGTCCCACCCGACGACAGCGCGCGGGTGCTGCGCGCCGTGGCCGTCACCACCGAGAGCGTGACGCCGGCCGCCTACCGGCCGCAGTCGCCCGTGCGTCCCCAGCTGGCACCGCCCTTCGACGAGCCGGGCCTGATGCCGGATCTGCGCGGCCGGCCCGCGCGCGAGGCGGCGATCGCCGCCGCGCGCCGCGGCCTCGTCGTGGAGCTGCGCGGCTCGGGCCACGTCGTCGCGCAGGACCCGGCGCCGGGTGCCGAGATCGAGCCCGGGCTCACGTGTCTGCTCACGCTCGGCCGGGAGCCGCACTCGTGAAGCTCGCCGAGCTCATGAAGCGGCTGCCCGGGGCCGAGCTGATCGGCGACCCGGGCCTCGAGATCGCGGCGGTCACACACGACTCGCGGCGCTCGGGCGCGGGCACGCTGTTCGTCGGGATCCGCGGTCTCGTGACCGACGGCAACGACTTCATCGACGCGGCACGCAAGAAGGGTGCCGTAGCGGTCTGCTCCGAAGAGGTGCCGCGAGGCGAAGGGACGTGGGTCCGGGTCGGCGACGCCCGCAAGGCGCTCGCGCTGCTCTCTGCCGCCGTTCTCGGCGACCCGGCCCGCTCGCTCGACCTCGTGGGCGTCACCGGCACCAACGGCAAGACGACCACGACCTACTTGATCGACTCGGCGCTGCGGGCCGCGGGCGAGACGGTGGGGCTCGTCGGCACCGTCGAGTACCGCGTCGGCAACCGCATCGCCGAGGCGGTACGCACGACGCCCGAGGCGTCCGAGTTGCAGGCGCTGTTCCGCGAGATGGTGGACGCGTCCTGCCGCCGCGCGGTGCTCGAGGTGTCCTCGCACTCGCTCGCGCTCCAGCGCGTGCACGGCCTCGAGTTCAGGGTCGCGGTCTTCACCAACCTGACGCGCGACCACCTGGACTTCCACGGCGACATGGACGCCTATTTCGCCGCGAAGCGGAAGTTGTTCGACTCGTTGCTGCGCCCGGACGGCCACGCGATCGTGAACCTCGACGACGACCGCGCCGAAGAGCTCGCACGCGTGAGCCGCGGGACGCTGTGGAGCTACTCGCTCGACAACCCCAAGGCGGATCTCTACGCGGAAGAGCTGCGCCTCGGCCTCGACCGCACACGCTTTCGGGCGCGCACGCCTAAAGGCGTCCTCGAGATCGAGAGCTCGCTCGTCGGCCGCTTCAACGTCCAGAACGTGCTCGCGGCGCTCGGGGCCGGGCTCGCTCTGGGCCTGGCGCCGGATGCCGTCCAGCGCGGCATCGCGACGTTGCCCGGGGTGCCGGGCCGGATGGAGAAGGTCGCTCTCGGCCAGGACTTCACGGTACTCGTCGACTACGCGCACACCGACGACGCGCTTCGGAACCTGCTCGAGACCGTGCGCGGCCTCGGCCCGCGCCGCGTGATCACGCTCTTCGGCTGCGGCGGCGATCGCGACCGCAGCAAGCGGCCCTTGATGGGCGCCGTGGCCTCGCGGCTCTCCGATATCGTGATCCTCACCTCCGACAACCCGAGGAGCGAGCCGCCCGAGGCGATCCTCGAGGAGATCCGGCGCGGCATCCCGGCCTCCCGGGCGGAGGACACGCTCGTGATCCCCGACCGGCGCGACGCGATCGTGCGCGCGCTCGAGATGGGCCGCGAGGGCGTCGTGGTGGTGATCGCCGGCAAGGGCCACGAGACCTACCAGGTGCTTCGCGACCGCAGCGTGCCGTTCGACGACCGCCAGGTGGCGCGCGACGCGCTCGCCCGCCTCGCCGGGGCGGGGGGGAAGAGGTGAGCGCGCTCATGACCGGGGCGGGGCTCGATCTGAAGACCGTGCTCGGCGCCACCCACGGCCAGCTCGCGTCGTCCTCCGCGGCAGCCCGGCTCGTGCTGTCGTCGGTCTCGATCGACTCGCGCACGCTCGGGCCGGGCGCTCTCTTCGTCGCGATCCGCGGGCCGCACTTCGACGGCCACGACTTCCTCGCCGAGGCGCGCGCGCGCGGCGCCGTCGCGGGGCTCGTCGAGCGCGACCTCGAGGCGCCTTCAGGCCTCAGCCTCGTGCGCGTCGCCTCGACCGCGCAGGCGCTCACGGATCTCGCGCGCCACGTGCGCCGGTCCCAGAAGCTCCCCGTGATCGCCGTCACCGGGTCGGTCGGCAAGACGACGACCAAGGACATGACGGCCGAGCTTCTCGGGACCCGCGGGCCGGTGCTCAAGACCGAGGGCAACCTGAACAACCAGTACGGCCTCCCGCTGACGCTGCTGCGCCTCACGCGCGAGCACACCGCGGCGGTGCTCGAGCTCGGGATGTCGGCCGCCGGCGAGATACGCGCTCTCTCCGCGCTCGCCGAGCCCGACGTCGCCACGATCACGCGCGTCGCACCGGTGCACCTCGAGTTCTTCGCCTCGCTCGACGCGGTCGCGGACGCCAAGGCCGAGATCCTGGAGGGCCTGCGCCCGGGCGGGACCGCGGTCCTGAACGGCGACGACCCCCAGCTGCGGCGCATCGGCGAGCGCTTTCCCGGCCGGGTCGTGTGGTTCGGACGCGACCGTCGCTTCGACGTGTCGGCCGAGCATTGGCGCGGCACGGCGTTCGGGATGCGCTTCGACCTGCGCGTCGCGGGCCAGGCGCTGGACATCGCGCTGCCGCTCGCCGGACCGCACTTCGCGGTGAACTTCCTGGCGGCGGCCGCCGCCGCGCATGTGCTCGGCATCGCTCCCGAGGCGATGGCCGAGGCCGCGACGCGGATGCGGCCCGCGCGCCACCGCGGCGAGCTGCGGCGCCTGGGCGAGGGCGTGATCGTGCTCGACGACTGCTACAACTCCTCGCCCGTGGCGCTCGAGGCCGCGGTGGTGGCGCTCGGCCTGATGCCGGGGCGGCGCCGCATCGCCGTGGTCGGAGACATGCTCGAGCTCGGCGAGGCGGGGCCACAGCTTCACCAGGAGGCCGGCCGCGCGCTCGCCGGCCGGGCGGACGTGGTGGTGGGGATCGGGCCGCTCGCACGGGAGATCGTCAAGGGCGCGCGCGAGGCCGGGCTCCCGCGCGCCGCGCTCGCCCATTTCGCCGACGCGGCCACCGCGGCCGACGCCGTCGCGAGCCTGGTGACGCCCGGCGACGCCGTGCTCGTGAAGGCCTCGCGAGGCATGCGCCTCGAGCAGGTCGTGGACGCGCTCGCCGTACGCTTCGGGGAGGCCGGGAGCTGATGCTCTACCACCTCTTCCACGTGCTGCGCGGCGAGCTCTCGGTGCTGAACGTGACCCGCTACATCACGTTCCGCACGGCGGTCGCGAGCCTCACCGCGCTCTTCCTGGTGCTGGCGCTCGGCCCGTGGATGATCGAGAGGCTGCGCCGGCTGCAGATCGGCCAGCACATCCGCGAGGAGGGGCCGCAGGCGCACAAGGCCAAGGCCGGAACGCCCACGATGGGCGGCGTCCTGATCCTGGTCGGCGTGCTCGTGCCAACGCTGCTCTGGGCCGATCTCACCAACCTCAACATCTGGATCCTGATCCTGTCGACGATCGCCTACGGCGCCGTCGGCTTCGCCGACGACTACATCAAGGTGGTCAAGCAGCGGAGCCTGGGGCTGACTGCGCGCCGCAAGCTGTTCTGGCAGTTCGCGATCGGGCTCGCGGTCGGCATCGCGATCTACGCACTCGCGCAGGCCGAGCCGAAGGAGTACTCGACGCGCGTCCAGTTCCCCTTCTTCAAGCAGCTCGTGCCCGACCTCGGCGTCTTCTACGTGCTGTTCGCGGTGTGGCTGCTCACGCTCTCGAGCAACGCCGTCAACTTGACCGACGGCCTCGACGGGCTCGCGATCGGCACCACGCTGATCGCGGCGGCCGCCTTCGCCGGGCTCGCCTACGTGACGAGCCACTTCCGCTTCTCCGAGTACCTGGACCTGCTGCACCGGCCCGGGGCCGGCGAGGTGACCGTCTTCTGCGGCGCGATGGTGGGCGCGTCGATCGGCTTCCTGTGGTGGAACTGCTACCCCGCGCAGGTGTTCATGGGCGACGTGGGCAGCCTCGCGCTCGGAGGCGCCCTCGGCACCGTGTCGATCCTGATCAAGCAGGAGCTGCTGCTGTTCCTGGTGGGCGGCCTCTTCATGATCGAGGCCTTCTCGGTGATGCTTCAGGTGGCGTCCTTCCGCCTGACCGGCAAGCGGGTCTTCCGCATGTCGCCACTGCATCACCACTTCGAGCTCGTGGGCTGGAAGGAGCCGCAGATCATCATCCGCTTCTGGATCGTGGCCTTCGTCTTCGCGACCTTCACGCTCATGACGCTGAAACTGCGGTGAGACCATGAGCGCGGGAGAAAGCGTCGTCGTGGTCGGACTCGCGCGGTCCGGGATCGCGGCCGCGGCGTTCCTCGCCAAGCGCGGCGCCGCGGTGACAGCCATCGACCGGAAGAGCGAGCACGAGCTGCCCGCCGAGGCACTGAAGCTGCGTGAGGCCGGGGTCCGGCTCGAGCTCGGCGCCCACAAGGGCGAGACATTCACGAGCGCTTCGCTGATCGTGGTGTCGCCGGGGGTCCCCTGGGAGCTCCCCGAGCTCGAAGCGGCGCGACGCGCAGGTGTGCCCGTGATCGCCGAGATCGAGCTGGGCTTCCGCCACCTCGAGGGCAGGGTCGCCGCGATCACGGGGACCAAGGGGAAATCGACGACCACCGCCGCGCTCGGGGCCATGCTGCGCGAGGCCGGCATGGACGCGCGCGTGGGCGGCAACATTGGCGCACCGCTCGTCGGGCTCGTCGAGGGCTCGACCTCGGCGACCGTGTTCGCGGTCGAGGTGTCGAGCTTCCAGCTCGAGGGCATCGTGCGCTTCCGGCCTGACGTGGCGGTTTGGCTGAACCTGTCGCCCGACCACCTCGACCGCCATCCCACGCTCGACGCCTACGTCGCGGCGAAGGCGCGCGTCTTCGCCAACCAGCAGCCGGAGGACTGGGCGGTCGTGAACGCCGACGATCCGGTGGTGCTGGCGGAGGCGCGCCGCGCGCGCTCGCAACAGCTGCGCTTCCGCGTCACGGGCGAGCCGCTCGGCTCGGGCGACGGCGCGTTCTTCGAAGGCGGCCTGGCGCGGCTGCGCCGGGCGGGGCGCGAGGAGACGCTCTTCGCACGCAGCGACGTGGTGTTGCCGGGCGCGCATCTCGCCGGTGACCTGCTGGTCGCAGCGGCCGCGGCCCGGCTGCTGGGCGCGACCGCGGAAGCGATCGCGCGAGCGGTGCGCGGCTTTCGCGGGGTCGAGCACGTCCTCGAGCACGTGGCGACCGTCGACGGGGTGGCCTACTACAACGACTCGAAGGCCACCAACGTCGAAGCCGCGCGCCGCAGCCTCGAGGCCTTCACGGAGCCGGTCGTCGCGATCCTCGGAGGCCGCTACAAGGGAGGCGACTTTGGAGAGCTCGCGCCCGCGCTGCGCGAGCACGGGCGCAAGCTGATCGCGATCGGCGAGGCGAGCGAGCGGATCGAGGCCGCGCTCGCGGAGGTCGTGAGCGTCGAGCGCTGCGTGTCGCTCGGCGAGGCCGTTTCACGCGCCCACGCCGCCGCGCATCCGGGCGACGTGGTGCTGCTTGCCCCGGCTTGCTCGTCGTTCGACATGTTCCAGGACTACGCGGATCGCGGCCGCGCCTTCAAGGCCGAGGTGCGAAGGCTCGCGGAGCGAGCCGCGGCGCAGGAGAGACCGCGTGGCTAGGAAGCTCAACACCGACCTCCTGCTGCTGGGCGTGACGCTCGCGCTCGTCGGCTTCGGGTTGGTCATGGTGTGGAGCGCGTCCTCGGCGCTCGCGCAGGAGCGCCACGGCAGCCCCTACTACTTCCTGCTGAAGCAGGTGGCGTGGGGATCGATCGGGCTCGTCGGCCTCGTGCTCGCGCTGCGGCTCGACTACAAGGCCCTGCGGCGGCCGGCAGTCGTGTACCCGATGCTGATCGTCTCGACGCTGCTGCTGATCGTCGTGCTGTTCCTCCCGTCCGTGAACGGCACGCACCGCTGGATCCGCCTCGGCGCGCTCAGCTTCCAGCCCGCCGAGCTCGCCAAGCTGTCGATGGTGCTGTTCCTCGCGTACCACATCGAGCGGCGTGCCGACCGCATCACCGAGTGGGTCACGCTGTTCCCGGCGCTGCTGCTCGTATCGTGGTTCGGCGTCCTGATCCTGATCCAGCAGGACCTCGGCACCGCGTTCTGCCTGGTGCTCACCTCGGGCGTGATGCTGTTCGCCGCGGGTGTCAGGCTCAAGCAGCTCGCGGCGCTCGCGGTGCCCTCGCTCGTCGTCCTCTGCGTCGCCGTGTGGACCGTGTCGTGGCGCATCGAGCGCATCATCAGCTTCTTCAACCCGTGGGCGGATCCGCAGGGCGCGGGCTACCACGTGATCCAGAGCCTGATCGCCGTAGGCACGGGCGGCGTGACCGGCGTCGGTCTGATGGAGGGCCGCCAGAAGCTCTTCTACCTCCCCTACCCCTACAGCGATTTCGTGTTCGCGGTGATCGGCGAGGAGCTCGGGCTGCTCGGCGCGCTCGCGGTGGTGATCGCGTTCGTGGTGCTGCTGTGGCGCGGCCTGCGCGCGTCGTGGGGCGCACCCGACGAGTTCGGGCGCTTCCTCGCGGCCGGTCTCACGCTCGGGATCGTGTTCCAGGCGCTCATCAACATCTCGGTCGTTCTCGGCCTGCTGCCGCCCAAGGGCATTCCGCTGCCGTTCATCAGCGCGGGCGGCTCGTCGCTCGTGTTCGCGCTCTTCGGCGTCGGCCTGGTGGCCAACGTCTCACAGCATGGGAACTGACGCGATGCACACGGTCCTGATCGCGGCGGGCGGCACCGGCGGGCATCTCTTCCCGGGGATCGCCGTGGCGGACGAGCTCGTCCGCCGTGACGCGACGACGCGTGTCGTCTTCGCGGGGACGCCGCGCGGCCTCGAGTCGCGGCTCGTTCCCCGCGCGGGCTACGCGCTCGAGCTGCTCCCGATCCTGCCGCTCAACGGCGTCGGCCTCACGCGGATGCTGAAAGGGCTCGTCGTGCTGCCGTGGGGACTGCTGAAGTCGGCCCTGCTGGTGCTGCGGCTGCGACCCGCCGCGGTGCTCGGTATCGGCGGCTACGCGGGCGGCCCGGTGACGCTGCTCGCGGCGCTTCTCGGCGTGCGCGCCGTGATCCTGGAGCCGAACGCCCGGCCCGGCTTCACCAACCGTGTCCTGAAGCCATTCGTGCACGCGGCGGCCTGCGCCTACGACGAGACGCGCACGTCGTTCGGAGCGAAGGGCGTCTTGACCGGGAACCCGGTCCGCGGCGGCTTTGCCGCGCTCGCGCCCAAGCCGCACCGCGAGCCGCTGACGCTGCTCGCTTTTGGCGGCAGCCAGGGCTCCCGGGTGCTCAACCAGGCTCTCGTCGCCGCGCTAGCGCTGCTGCCCGGTCCCGAGCGGTTGCGCATCGTCCACCAGACGGGCCCCGCCATGCGCGACGAGGTCGATGCGGCCTACCGCGCGAAAGGGCGCGCCGGCGAGGTGGTGGCGTTCCTCGACGACATGGAACGGCGCTTCGGCGAAGCCGACCTCGTGCTCGCGCGCAGCGGCGCCACCACGTGCGCGGAGCTCGCCGTCGCCGGCCGGGCGGCGATCCTGGTGCCTCTCGCGAACGCAGCCGACGACCACCAGACGACGAACGCCCGCGCGCTCGAGGCGGAGGGCGCCGCGCGGGTACTGACCGAGAAGCAGCTGACGGGCGAGTCGCTCGCCCAAGCCGTGAGCGTTCTCGTCGCGGCGCCGCAGGCGCTCAGGGCGATGGGCGAGGCCGCGCGCCGCGTGGGGCGGCCGGATGCCGCCGCGCGCGTGGCGGACCTGCTGCTCGGCCCGGGAGGCGAGCGTGCTTAGGCGCTTTCAGCACGTCCACTTCGTGGGCATCGGGGGCGCCGGCATGAGCGGCATCGCCGAGGTGCTGCTGAACCTCGGCTACACGGTGTCGGGCTCGGACCTCAAGCTCTCGCCGGTGACCGGGCACCTCCAGGCGCTCGGCGCCCGGGTCTTCGAGGGCCACGCGGCGGACCACGTCGAAGGCGCGCACGTCGTCGTGACCTCGACCGCGGTGCGGCCCTCCAACCCGGAGCTGACCGAGGCGCGCCGGCGCGGCGTGCCGGTGATCCCGCGCGCGGAGATGCTGGCCGAGCTGATGCGGCTCAAGTACGGGGTGGCGATCGCGGGCAGCCACGGCAAGACCACGACCACTTCGATGGTGGCGCTCGTCCTCGATCGCGGTGGCCTGGATCCCACGGTCGTCGTGGGTGGGCGGCTCGGCGTGCTGGGCTCGGGCGCCCGGCTCGGCAAGGGCGAGTTCCTGGTGGCCGAGGCCGACGAGTCGGACCGCTCGTTCCTCAAGCTGTCGCCGACGCTGGCCGTCGTGACCAACATCGACCGCGAGCACCTCGACGCCTACCGCGACCTTGCCGACGTGCAGGAGGCTTTCCTCGGCTTCGTCAACAAGGTGCCGTTCTACGGCTGCGCGGTGGTGTGCCTGGACGACACGCCGGTGAAGGACATCCTGCCGCGCGTCGAGCGCCGGGTGGTGACCTACGGCCTCTCGCACCCGGCGAGCGTCTCCGCGCGCGACCTCGAGCTGCTTCCGACGGGCTCGCACTACACCGCGACGCTCGGCGGCCGGCCGCTCGGGGCGGTGACGGTCTCGGTCCCCGGAGCCCACAACGTCACCAACTCGCTCGCCGCGGTGGCGGTGGGCCTCGACCTCGAGCTGCCGTTCGAGGCGATCCAGGCCGGCCTCGCGTCGTTCACCGGTGTCGACCGCCGCTTTCAGGTGCGCGGCGAGGCGGGAGGCGTGCTGGTGATCGACGACTACGGCCACCACCCGACCGAGATTCGCGCCACGCTCGAGACGCTGCGCCGCCGCGCCGGCGTGCGGCGCACGCTGGTGCTGTTCCAGCCGCACCGCTTCACCCGCACCCAGGCGCTGTGGGATGACTTCTGCCGGGCCTTCGACGAGGCCGACGTGCTGCGGCTCGTCGACGTCTATCCCGCTTCCGAGGACCCGATCCCGGGTGTGAGCTCGGAGGCTCTGGCGCGCGCGATCGCCGAGCACGGCCACCGCGACGTGGCCTGGGCAGGCGAGCTGCGCGCGGCCAGCGAACGGCTCGCCCAGGACGTGCGCGAGGGCGACGTGGTGCTCACGCTCGGCGCCGGCAGCGTGTGGAACGCGGGCGAAGACCTGCTGCGGAGGCTCCGCGCATGACGCGCCGCGGGTTGCCGGTCGGGCCGCCGCCCGAGGAGCTCTTGGACCTTCCTCTCGACCCGACGGCCGACGAGTCGCCGTTCCTGCGCCCGAGGCGGCGCACGCGATTGCGCCCGCGCCGGCGCGGCTTCGCGGCGCGCGCGCTGCTGATGCTGCAGGTCGCCGCGGTGGGCCTCGTCGCGGTGGTGGGGGCATGGACGGCGTGGCAGCGCGTCTTCGCAAGCGACAGCCTGCGCGTCGGACGGCTCGAGGTGCGCGGCAGCCACTTCCTCTCCGAGGGCGAAGTGCGCGAGCTCGTCGGGCCCGCCGTCGGCGAGAGCATCCTGGCGCTCGACATCGAGGCGCTCAAGGCGCGCCTGCGCGCCTCGCCCTGGGTCGCCGACGCGACGGTCACTCGCGCGCTGCCCGACACCGTGCGCGTGGAGATCCACGAGCGCGTGCCGCTCGCGCTCGCCGAGCTCGACCGCCTGTATCTGATGGACCAGGACGGCGGCCTGATCGACATCTACGGCCCCCGCACGGGTGCCTTCGATCTCCCGATCGTCCGTGGGCTCTTGGGCGTCGAGCAGGAGTCGCGCCGCAACCGCGCCCGCCGCGCGGGGGCGCTGCTCGCCGACCTGGCCGAGCTCGCGAGCGAGATCTCCGAGGTGTACGTCGAGCCCTCGGGCGACCTGCGCGTCGTCCTGCGCGGGCCGGGCGAAGTGCTGCTGTTCGGCGAGCTTCCCTATAGGACGCGGCTCGTGACGTTCCTGAGCCTGCGCCTTGAGCTCGCCCTGAAAGCGCCGGGCGCCGAGCACTTCGACCTGCGCTTCCGCGGCCGCATCTTCGCCAAGCAGCCGAAGCCCGTCACGATTCCTTTCGAGCCGGGTGCCAAACCCTCCCACCCGGCGGCGGAGCACAAGAAGCCCGGACCGCCACGCGCGTCCGGGCCCAGATCCGAAGACTCCCGTGTCGCGGCGGTGAAGGCTGCGGTGAGGCACCCGGCATTCCGGCCCAGAGCCGGAATGCAACGGGCTCGCCGCGGAGCCGAATTCACTTCGGCGGAGCGGCGGGGGGGTCTGGGGGGTGCGACGCAGCACCCCCCAGAAGAAAGATAGAGGGACATCCTGGCCAAGAAGAAGGATCGCTACATCGTCGGTCTCGACGTGGGCACGCACAAGATCTGCGCCATCGTCGCGGAGCTCACGGATGAAGGCCGCCTCGACGTGATCGGCATCGGGCAGACCGAGTCCAAGGGCCTGCGCAAGGGTGTCGTGATCAACCTCGAAGCCACCGTGGACGCGATCAAGCGCGTGCTGGAGGAGGCGGAGCTGATGGCCGGCGTCGAGATCGACGCGGTCTACGTCGGGATCGCCGGCACCCACATCAAGGGCTTCAACTCGCGCGGCGTGATCGCGGTCTCGAGCAAGAACCGCTCGATCGACCGCGAAGACGTGCGGCGCGTGATCGACGCCGCCAAGGCGGTCTCGATCCCGATCGACCGCGAGATCCTGCACGTGCTGCCGCAGGAATTCGTGGTGGACGACCAGGACGGCATCGGCGACCCCACCGGCATGACGGGCACCCGGCTCGAGGTGAACGTCCACGTGATCACCTGCTCGACCACCGCCGCGCAGAACACCGTCACCTGCGTGAACCGTGCCGGGCTCGAGGTGGTGGACACGGTGCTGACGCAGATCGCGGCGTCCGAGGCGTGCCTGACGCCCGACGAGAAGGAGCTGGGCGTCGCGATCGTGGACATCGGGGGCGGCACCACCGACCTCGCGATCTTCGAGAAAGGCTCGCTCTGGCACACCGCGGTGCTGCAGGTAGGCGGCGAGCACTTCACGAACGACGTCGCGGTCGCGCTTCGGACCCCGGTGAACGAGGCGGAGAAGATCAAGAAGAAGCACGGCTGCGCGCTCACCTCGATGATCCCGGAGGAGGACTCGATCGAGGTCCCGAGCGTCGGCGGCAGGAAGCCCCGCATCATGGCGCGCCAGGTGCTGGGTGACGTCTTGCAGGCCCGCGCGGAGGAGATCTGCCAGCTCGCGCTCACCGAGATCCGCCGCGCCGGCTTCGAGAGGAGCCTGAATAGCGGCGTCGTCCTCACCGGCGGCGGCGCCATTCTGGAGGGACTGCCCGAGATCGCGGAGCAGATTTTCGACATGCCGGTGAGGCGCGGGACCCCCGCAGGCATCGGCGGGCTCGTCGACGTGGTGGCGAGCCCGGTCTACGCGACGGCGGTCGGGCTCGTTCAGTGCGGCTATCGGAACCGGGCCGGTCGTTCGCTCGGTGGGCGCCGTCAGGCGGCGACGGGGACCTTCGGCCGGGTCACCGGGCGTCTCATGGGCTGGCTGTCCGATTTCTTCTGAGGGAGGGGACATGGAAACGAAGCGCGAAGGCGCTGCCCTGCCGCCGTTGCCAGTGGCCGACCCGCGTGTCGTGCGGGCGCGGCGCGGTCCCTTTCCGCTCGGCGACGGGGGCGACCTGCCCTGCGAGATGTGCGGGGCCGCCGTTGTCGCCTACCATTGCAAGCGCATCTGCCTCCACTGCGGGTTCATGACCGGTTGTTCCGAGGGGATTTCTTGAGCATGACCAAAGAGACCGACCGTCCTTCACGCATCCAGTTTGCCGAGGAGGAGGTCCACGGCGCCCGCATCAAGGTGGTGGGCGTGGGTGGGGGTGGTGGCAACGCGGTGAGCCGGATGATCGCGTCGGGACTGCAGGGAGTCGAGTTCATCGCGGTCAACACGGATCTGCAGGCGCTGCGGGCGAACCGCGCCCCGGTCAAGATCCAGGTGGGCGGCAAGCTCACCAAGGGCCTCGGTGCCGGAGCCAACCCCGACATCGGCCGCCAGGCCGCGATCGAGGACACCGAGAAGATCTGCGACGCGCTCGAAGGCTCCGACATGATCTTCATCACCGCGGGGCTTGGCGGCGGCACCGGAACGGGAGCGGCGCCGGTGGTGGCCTCGATCGCCAGCCAGCTCGGCGGCGAGACCGGCGCTGTGCTCACGGTGGCGGTCGTGACGCTGCCGTTCGCGCTCGAGGGCAAGCGCCGCATGGCGCAGGCGCTCGATGGGCTCGGCCAGCTCCGCGAGTGCGTCGATTCGGTGATCGCGATCCCGAACGACCGACTGCTGACCTCGGTGGCGCGCAACACGCCCGTCAGCGAGGCTTTTCGCGTGGCGGACGACGTCCTGCGCCAGGCGGTGCAGGGCATCTCCGACATCATCACCGTCCCCGGCCAGATCAACCTCGACTTCGCCGACGTGCGCGCGGTGATGAAGGGGATGGGCCAGGCGGTGATGGGCACGGGCGTCGGCCAGGGCGAGAACCGCGCGTCCGAGGCGGCTCAGCGCGCGATCTCGAACCCGCTGCTCGAGGACTCCTCGATCGAGGGCGCCAAGGGCGTGATCGTCAACATCACAGGCGGCGCCGACCTGTCGCTCTCCGAGGCTTCGGAGGCGACGGCGCTCATCACCAAGGTGGCCGACCCCGACGCCAACGTGATCTACGGCATCGTCACCGACGAGTCGATGGGCAACGCCGTCAAGGTGACGGTGATCGCGACCGGCTTCAGCCGCGGCCCGCGCAAGGCGGCCACGACGCCGGTGGACCTCGCAAACTACATGACGACGCCGCAGTCGCAGGCAGCTCAGGCAGCGGCAGCTGCTGCCGGCGGGGACTTCTACCGCAAGACGCCGAACGCCAAGGCGGCGGGCGGTGGCAGCCGCTTCGATCTCGACGTGCCCGCGTTCCTGCGCCGCAAGGGCAGCGACGGGGGCAGTGAGTAGCGAGTGAAGCCCTTCGAGCGCGACGCCCGCTGCTCTAGCTGCGGCCGCGAGTACAAGGTGACGGGGGTCGCGCTCCATCCGGGGGCGGAGACCGAGGGCCCGACGCGATTCCCCTGCGCCTGCGGCGGCTCCATCGCGGCCTTCGTCCCCGGCAGTGTCAACACCGAGAGGCTGGTGGTGACGCCGAAGGGTGGCGAGAAGCAGGGCTGAACGCCCGCCTAACGGGTAGCTTGTAGGACATCGCCTCGTGAGAAATCTAAAGTGCCAGTTTAGGTTTCTCAAAATGCGTTACGTCGCCGTGCCCGCCGTTTCCCGGCGCTGATCCTTACCGGGCCAAGGCGGTCCGGCAAGAACGATGGTTCCGGGCGATCATGACCCGGTACCTTCCTCGAAGAGCTTGATGTAGCCGTCGTAGCGGAAGCGGCGGTGCCGGGCCTGGCCGGTGATCTCGGCCAGGATCTTCAGGTCCACCAGGCGTCGGACGATCTGGTTCGCGCCCGGAAACGTCGTGCCGAGCAGCTCGCGCACGGCGGTCACGCTCAGGATGGGCTGCTCGTAGAGGTGGTCGAGCACCCGATGGCCGTTGCCGGCGGCGCGGCCCATGCTCGTGGTGATCGCCCGGTCTCTATCTCTCGCACTACTTCAAACGCCACCGCGCTGAGTACTACGACCGGCTTCAAGCTGTTCGCGACCGCGGGGACTTCGAAGCCTGGCTCGCATTCTTCCTGCGCGGCGTCGCGGAAGTGAGCGTGGAGGCTGGGAACACCGCAGGGCGGAGCCTGGAGCTGCGCGAAGCGCGATAGCCGGTCGGCTGCGCGAGGTAGCGTCCCGCCCTCGCCGATGTCTCTCGCCGAGATGCGGCTGCGTTCACCATGGCGGAGCGTCGCAGCCATGATAAACGCTATGTTTAGCGTGAGCCAGCGGAGCCTCCATGCGAAACGTTGGCGGTTCCGGTCGCCCGCAGCTTCACGCCACGCCTTGCGCAGCGCGTGCATGGCCCCGCGGTGTATCCCGGCTAATCCATACCAATTCGTCTAGAATAGGGGTTGCCCCCCATGTCCCGACGCCTGCAGGAACGCCACAGTCGTCTGCGCGAGGCGGAGGTGTTCCTCGAGGACGTGCCGCGGCACGGGTCGTTCCGGGTCGCGCTCGTCTGGCCGAACCTGTACTTCGTCGGAATGTCGAACCTCGGGTTCCAGGCCGTGTACCGGCTGCTGAACCGCACGCCCGACGTCGTCTGCGAGCGCGCGTTCCTGCCGGACGACGAGGACAAGGCCGAGCTCGAGCGAACGGGCAGCCCGCTGGTGAGCTTCGAGACCGGCACGCCGCTCCGCGATTTCGACGCGATCGCGTTCTCGATCTCCTTCGAGAACGACTACCTGCACGTGCTGCAGGTGCTGCGGCTCGCCGGGATCCCGCTGCGCGCGAAGGACCGCGGCCCGCGCGACCCGCTCGTGATCATGGGCGGGGCGGCGATGTTCCTGAACCCGGAGCCGCTCGCGCCTTTCGCCGATCTCGTCGCCGTGGGCGAGGGCGAGCCGCTGGTGCCGCGGATGATGGAGGCGCTCCTGGGCGGAGCCGACCCGCGCAAGGGCCTGGAGTCGCTGCAGCCAAAAGACGGCTTCTACGTCCCGAAGCACTACGACGTCCGTTACCACGACGACGGCAGCGTCGCCGCGTACGACGGCCCGGGACGCATCACGCGCCAGCGTGGCTGGCCGGGTGCCATGGGCTTCCCGCAGTCGGTGATCCTCACCCCGCACACCGAGATGTCGATGAAATACATGGTGGAGATCTCGCGCGGCTGCCCGTGCATGTGCCGCTTCTGCTGGGCGGGATACAACTACCTGCCGGTGCGTGGCTTCACCCGGGCGGAGCTCGTCGCGCGGGCGCGCGAGGTGCGGGGGGTCACGGGCAAGATCGGCCTCGTATCGACGGCGGTCTGCGACCATCCCGAGATCGACGGGATCGTGGACGACCTCGCGGGCATGGACTACGAGGTCTCGGTCGCTTCGCTGCGGCTCGACGACCTCACGCCGCAGTTCGTGTTCAAGCTCGCGGACACCGGCGTCCAGGGGCTGACGCTCGCCCCCGAGTGCGGCTCCGACCGCATGCGCAAGATCCTCAACAAGCAGTTCACGAACGCCGAGATCCTCGACAAGGCCACCTGGATCTTCGAGAACGGGATCGAGAATCTCAAGCTCTACTACATGGTCGGGCTCCCTTTCGAGCAGCACGAGGACGTCGAGGCGATCGTGACGCTCACCGACCAGATCCGCGAGCGGATGCTCCAGGTCGCTCGCGGCCGCGGCCGCATCGGTCGCATCCACCCGTCGATCAATCCCTTCATCCCGAAACCGGGGACGCCCTTCCAGTGGCTGCCGATGGAGGACCCGAAGGAGACCGACCGCAAGCTGCAGTACCTGCGCAAGGCGTTCTCTCGCATGCCGAACGTCGACGCGATCTGCAAGAGCGCCCGCACGGGTGCCGTCCAGTCGGTGCTCGCCGTCGCGGACCGGCGCGTGGCGGATGCGCTCGAGATGGCGGTCACGCAGGGGCTGGACTTCAAGCGGGCAATGCGCGAGACGCAGCTCGACCCTGCCTTCTACCTGTTCCGCCGCCGCCCGAAGCACGAAATGCTGCCTTGGGACCTCATCGACAACGGCGTGAGCAAGGACTACTTCTGGCGCGAGCTCATGAAGAGCGAGCAGGAGCTGCTCTCGCTCCACTGTCCGGAGATTCAGGGCTGCATCCGCTGCGGCGTCTGCATCGAGACGCCGAACCCGTCCTACGCGCTGCCCGAGAAATGGATGGGCCTCGAGACGCTGCCGCTCTACGAAAAGCTGGGCGCGCGCACAACGTAACGGTTCCGCCGGCCTCTACTCCAGCCGATTGCGCCAGCGTCGCTCGTACACGAGCCATTCGCTCTCGTCCGTCGTCCACTCGGCATAGAGCGCCACGCCTTCGAAGGTGCCGCCAGCTCCGAGGCCGCGCAGGCCCGCCACGACCCCCACGAGCGCGTTCTCCGGCGTCTCGACGCCGCGGCGGTGCATGAAACCGTAAGGCTCGTACGTGGGAATCCCCATCAGCACGCGCGCGTCGGAGCCCGCAGCGTCGAGCGCCCCTGCCACCGAACGCGCGGCCCAGCTCACGTAGCGCCGGTAGAGCGACGGCGTCGGGAGCGCGGTGTCGTACGCCATGATCACGATCTGGTCGACGACGGCCGCCACGCGGGCGTAGTAGTCGGGGCTCCAGGCGAAGTTGGGGGCGCGCGGCAGGCCGACCGGGGCGGGCCGGATCGCGGCCACCGAGAGCACGTGGTCGTCGCCGACCGCCGTGCGCAGCGCCCGCAGCAGGGCCAGGAACTCCACGTTGTCGTCGTCCACGGGCTCGACGTTCAAATGCACGCCGTCGAAGCCCTCGTCGACGAGCCCCCGCGCCTCGGCCACGATCCGCTGCCGCTGCTTGAGATCCGCGAGCTCGATCGTGCCCGGGCGCTGCCGCTTGTAGCCCTTGCGCAGGCCTCCGATCCACGGCAGGAGCTTCAGCTCCGGCGCCACGCGGCGCGCGGTGGCGAGGAAGGCGCGCAGCTGCTCGCGGTCGTGCGGCGGCAACCGGCCGGAAGCGTCGAACGGGATCACGTGCGGGTAGGCGTAGCCGATACCGCGCTGGCGCAGCTTGGTGAAGAGCGACTCCATCTCGGCTTCGGCGTGGGACCGCTCGAGCCAGCGGTGCTCCAGCCACACGGCATTACGGTCGTGGTTGAAGGGGTGGGCGGCGGTGTCACCGACCGGCGCGTAGGCGAAGTAAGCTGCCGCGGCGATCCCGCCCAGCAGCGCCAGTGCAACGAGCCGGGTGACGAGCGCCGCGCGCCTCATGCCAAGCCTCGCAGCAACAGCACGAGCGCCGCCGCGTGCCGCCGCTCGTGCGTCAGGCTGACGAGCGCGTGCGAGGCACCGAGGGCAAAGAGCCGCTCCCGCGCGCGTCCGGACAGCCGCAGCCGCGGCGGGCCGTAGTCGCCGCGCTCGACCTCGATCTCGCGCTCGGCTGCGCCGTCGCCGAGCAGCTGGACCGCGGCACGCTTCGCGGCGAGCCGCGCGGCGAGCCGGCGCGCGGGGTCGACGCGGGCGCGAGCGAAGGCGAGCTCACCCTCGCTGAAGACGGAGCCGCCGCCCGCCGCGAGCAGAGCCTCGGTCTCCTCGAGCGCGACGATCGTAAAGGCGCTCGCGACGACGCCCTCTTCCGCTTCCGGCTCACTCACGTAGCCCGTGCCACCATGCGGTTTAGTGTAGTCCGGGCACCGCTGCTAGCATGACCTCCATGGCGGACAGCATGGCGGCCATGCCGGCGCTCGCCGCCATCCCGGGGCTCGTGCACGGCTTCGGACAGCGCGCGCCCGGTGCTTCCCCCGAGACGCGCGCGGAGACCATTGCACGCGTGGCGGCGGGGCTCGACGGAGACGGGCGGCTGCTGCTCATGCAGCAGGTGCACGGCGCGACGGTCGCGCTCGCGCCATGGGAAGACGCGCCCGAGGCGGACGCTGCCGTCGCGACGGAGCGCGGGATGCTGCTCGGCATCCAGACCGCCGATTGCCTCCCGGTACTGCTCGTGGATCCGGAGCGCGAGTCCGTCGCCGCGGCGCACGCGGGCTGGCGCGGGACGGCGTCAGGCGTGAGCGCGCGGGCGGTTCAGGCGCTCACTGCGAGCGGCTCGCGCCCGCAAGACCTCGTCGCGGTGCTCGGCCCCTGCATCGGCCCTTGCTGCTACGAGGTGGGAGACGAGCTACGCGCGGCCTTCGGCCCGAAGGGCGCCGCCTTCTTCCGTCTGGGACCGAACGGAAAGCCTCACCTCGACATGCGCGCCGCCAACGAGCGTCAGCTTCAGGGCGCGGGCCTTCCGACCGAGGCGATTCACCACCTGCCCGACTGCACCCACTGCCGCCCCGACCTCTACCACTCGTACAGGCGCGACGGGACAGGCAGCGGAAGGATGATCAGCTTCGTAGGCTACAGGTATTGAGGTCTCGGTAACCCTGGGGGGTGGGGATCTACAGGTTCGAGGCGCGTTCGTCGACCGCGCGGTTCGCGAGCGCGTCGGCCTCGCGGTTCTTCTCGCGAGGCACGTGCGCGATGCGCGCGCTCGCGAAGCGGGCGAGCAGGCCTTGTGCCTCGCGGTGGAGCGGCTGGAGCCCGGCGTTCTTGACCCGGTAGCGGCCCTCGAGCTGCCTCACGAGCAGCTCCGAGTCCGAGAACACCTCCACCGCGGCCGCGCCGCGCCCGAGCGCGAAGCGCAGGCCATGGAGCAGCGCCTGGTACTCGGCCACGTTGTTCGTGGCGGTTCCGAGATACCCGAAGAGCGAGGCCACCTCGTTGCCGTCCGGGTCCGTTACGTGAATCCCGAAGCCGGACTGACCCGGGTTGCCCCGGCTCGCGCCGTCCACGTGGAGGCGCAGCGCCAAGGGCGCGCTCACGGCTCGGCGACGACCGTGGGCGGCGGCGCTACGAAGTAAACGATGCGGCTGCACGACTCGCATTGGAAGAGCTGCTCGTTCTTCCGGACTTCCACCCAGATCTGAACCCGCATCCTGACGTGACAGGCCTGGCACATGCCGTCGCGCGCCTCGGCGACCCCGCTGCCGCGCTGCTTGGCGACGCGCGCGTACAGCTCGCGCGCGGCCTCGGGGACCGAAGCGGCCACGGCGTCCCGCTCGGCCCGCAGGCGTGTGGCCTCGCTTTCGAGCCGCGCCATTCCCAGGTCGAGGTCCGTTTTCCCCTTCTTCGCGTCCGCCTCGACGGCCTTGAAATCGGCCTCCTCGCGCTTGACCTCGGCGGCCAGCCCCTCGGCCTTCTCCATCTCCTCCAGGATCACGTCCTCGCGGGCCTTGATGTCGCGCTCCACCCCCTCGATTTCGTGGAGCACCGCCGTGTACTCCTTGTTGGTCTTGACCTCCATCAGCTGGCCCTTGTACTTCGAGCGCTTCGTCTCGAGGTCCTGAACGGCCGTTTCGTTCTGCTTGCGGGCCTTCTGCGAGGCCTCGAGCGCCGCTTTCGCCCCGTCGAGACGCGACCGCTCGCGCGCCAGCCGCTCCTCGATTTCGCGACGCAGGCGCGGGATATCCCCCAGCTCGGCCTCCACTCGCTTCAGTTCGGTTTCGGCCTGGTGGAGGCGGACGAGCTTTTCGAGGTCGGGGTTCATCGAGACGGGCAGGGCGGCGAGGGCACGGGTGGACCCGCATTCTACACCGAGAACGCGCGGCGTCCGGGGCCGCTTGGTGGGCCTGGAAGGACTCGAACCTTCGACTAGCCGGTTATGAGCCGGCCGTTCTAACCAGCTGAACTACAGGCCCGCCAGAGAGCGTAGCAGAAGCGCGCCCGCTTCGGCCGACGACGCTGAAGCGCCTGCTTACCGTCTCGCCGCGCTCGTCGACGAGCACGAGGGTGTGATCTCCCGGCCGCGGCGCGAGCGCCAGCTGATGCATGTCGACGGTCTCGCCCTGGTACTCGTCGTCGAGGTGCCAGAAAACACGCGCCCTGGGGTCCCGGTGCGCCGCTTCGAATACGACTCGCCCGAGCGAGCCGTCGATCTCGACCGGGACGTAGACCGCTGCCCCCTCGCGCGGGTAAACGAACGAAAGCGAGCCGCTGCCAAGGGCGCCGAGTGCTGTGCGGCAGTCGGGCCGATAGGGCGGCGGCGGGCGATAGTCCGCGTGGAAGCGGCGGAAGTGAGTCTCGAGCGCCGGCGGCAGGACGAACCAGCGGAGGGTTCGGATCGACGCGAGCGGCTCGCAGTCGGCGTGGACCTGCCACGCGAGTGCGTCGTCCGCGTGGACCAATCGGCAGAACGAGCACGGCGGGGAGTCGAGCCCAGCATGGGGCACGAGCTCGGCGCGCCGCGTCTCGCACTGGGGCCCCGCCCGCATGCCGCTGCGCGCGCACACGTCCACGTCCTCGAGAACGGCGCGCGGAGCTGCGAACCAGCCGGCCCCCGGCAGCGTGCCCACGAGGTCGAAGAGAATCGGGGCGGCCGCGGAGTGACCCGTGAGGCCCGGCCGCCCCTCGCCGGAGGCGTTGCCGACCCAGACGCCCACCGCGTGCTCCGGCGTGACGCCCACCGCCCACGCGTCGCGGAAGCCGTAGCTCGTGCCGGTCTTCCACGCGACCTTCCGCGCCGATCCGAACGCGCGCCACGCCAGCTCGTCACCCGGCCGCTCGACCTCGAGCATCGCCTGCAGCGTCAGGTAGCTCGCGGCGGGAGAAAGGGGCGAGGCACCGCCTTTGCTCTCGCGCGAGCTCGACGCGCGCACGGCGGAGCCGAAGCGCTCCACCCGGTAGCGGGGTGCTTCGAACGCGCGTCGTGCCTCCCCGTCGTTCGCGGCGAGCGCAGAGCGCGCGAGGCCGGCGTAGACGCCGGTCACGTCCCAGAGCGTGCCTTCCGCCCCCCCGAGGATCAGCGCGAGTCCGTAGTACGCGCCGGGATGGTCCAGTGTCGTCAGGCCGAGACGCCGGAGGACTGCCGCGAAGCGCTCCACCCCGTGCGCGCGCAGCAAGCGCACCGCGGGCACGTTCAGCGAGCGGGCGAGCGCCTGCGACGCGGGCACCGCGCCTGCGTAGGCACGGTCGAAGTTCTCCGGGTGAAAAGCGCCGATGTGGGTCGGCACGTCGGCCACGAGCTGTGCGGGGAGCACCTCGCCGGCCTCGAGCATCGACGCATAGAGCAGCGGCTTCAGCACGCTGCCGGTGCTCCGGCGCGCGGGGACGACGTCCACGTGATCGCCTTGGTCGTCCCGCCCCGGCGGCCACTGGTTCCCGACGTAGGCCGTGACCTCGCCCGTCACGACGTCGACGACGAGCACGGCCGCGTTGTGCACTCCGTTCTCCTCGAGTGCGCGCTGGTGCCGGGCGACGATCTCCATCGCGCGTGCCTGCACGGCCTTGCGCAGCGTGGTGCGCACCCATGGGCTCGGGTCCTCGGCTCGGAAGCGCCGCGCGACACGCTCGGCCCGCACGCGCGCCACGAGGTGCGGGGCCAACATCGGCAGCGGCTCGGGTGCTAGAGGCAGCGGCTCGAGCTTCGCGAGATCCGCTGTCAGCGCGTCGATCGTGCCGCTCTCGCGCAGCCTGTCGAGGAGCCGGTTCCGCTTCGCCAGAAGAAGGTCGCGGTTGCGGCCGGGGTGAACGAGCGCGGGCGCGTTCGGCAGGACGGCGAGTGTCGCGGTCTCGGCCCACGAGAGCTGCCGGGCCTCGCGGCCGAAGTAGCGCCAGGCCGCCGCATCGAGCCCCACGCTGTTGCCGCCGAAGGGCGCGTAGGCGGCGTAGAGGCCGAGCACCTGCCGCTTCGAGAGCGAGAGCGAGAGACGCAGCGCGAGCACCGCCTCGATCGCCTTCTCGCCGAGCGTACGCGGCCGTCCCTTGCGGGCGAGCCGCACGACCTGCATCGTGAGCGTGCTGCCGCCGCTCACGATGCGCCGTCCGCGCAGGTTCGAGACTGCCGCGCGGCCGAGGGCGAGCGGGTCGACCCCGGGGTGCCAGTAGAAGCGGCGATCCTCGAAGCAGGTGATCGCGTCCGCGAACTTCTCGGGCACGGCATCGGCGACACCGAAGCGCCACTGGCCGTCCGCTGCGATCGAGGCGCCGATGAGCTCGCCGTCGCGGTCGAGCACGACCGTCGACAGCGGATCGTCGAACGGCACCACGGGAACGAAGAGCCAGAACGCGAGAAACGAGCCCGCCGCGATCCCGGCCGTGCGCAGGCCGAGGCGTCGCCCTTGACGACCCTCGTCACGCCGTTTCGCGATCCACCCGTCCAGGGACATGGGCTCGTCCTGCGTCCGCCCTATCGCCCGGGGTCCACGACTTCGACCCACTGGCCCTTCGCCCGGGCGCTGATCGTCGTGTCGTACATCGCCTCGACCGTGACCATCGGCAAGTAGAAGCGCCCCAGGTAGCTGGCGTTCGCCGCGAGCTCGACCGTCTTGGTGTCGCCCGCCTTGAGGTCGAAGTAGGTGTAGACGCGGTCGTCGCGCACGTCCTGGTAGTCGAACGCCGAGGCCGCCCGCGCCCGGCTCGGGTCGAGGCGATCATTGCGGATCTCGTAGCCCGAGGCGACCACGTGCGAGAGCGCGATCTCCTGGTAGTCCCCGCGCACGCCCGTGTTCGTGACCTTCACCACCACCTTGAAGTCGGTGCCCTGCTCGAGGCGTGAGGGGTCGAGCGGCTTGTCGTCGGGGGTCAGGTATTGGACGTCGAGCGCGAGGCCGCTCGACGCCGCGGTCTCGCGCCCGACCGGCGGCAGCCCCGAGAGGATGAGCCGCGGGTAGAGCGTGGCGCTGCCCGTGTTGCGCACGGCGAGCGTCGGTGCGGTGGCCTTTCGGAGCTCGAGCCGCCGCTCCACGACGGGCGACGCCGAGGTCACCGCCGTCGCGCCGCTGCCGTTCCACTCGAACGAGAAGGCGGTCTTGACCTCACCCTTCGAGTCGCTGACGGCCTTCGAGAGCGCGAGGAGCGCGTAGGCCGTCTCGTGGGTGCCCAGCCACTCCTTCTTCGAGAGCGACTCGGACAGGCTCTTGGCGAGCGGGCCCACGTGCTCGGCGAGGCCGAACAGCACCACGGCCTCGAGCACCATCGCCCGGTCGCGCAGGTCCGAGCCGTAGGTGTAGCCGAGCTCGCGATAGGGCTCGATCGAGGGCGGCCCGCCCGTCGCGAGCGCGCGCGCCGCCTCCGGCTGGCCCGCGAGCTGATACGCCGCCGCCAGCCGCCACTTCGCGGCCACCGGCAGGCTCGCCCGCTCACGGAGCTGGTTCATCGCGGGAAGCTCCGCGGCCCCCGCGAGCGCCAGCGTGAACAATCGATAGGCCTGGGTCAGCTCGGCTTGCCCCCGATAGCCGGACACATCCGCGGAGGCTTGGCCCTCGCCCGGCGCCCACGCGCGCGCTCGCCGGCGCTGGAAGGCGGTCCACTGCTCGAGGAGCCCGGCGGGCGGCAGGTAGCCGGCCTTGTGCGCCTCGACCGCGAAATGGCCCGCGTAGTTCGTGGCCCAGTCGGCCGCGTCGTCGCCGCCGGGCCAGTAGCCGAAGCCGCCGTTCGTGGCCTGGAAGCGGCGCAATCGCTCGAGCGCGGCCTTCACGTTCGCCTCGCTGCGCGCCTGCTTCTCGGGCGAGAGCTCGAGCAGCTTGCCGAGGAAGAGCTGCGGGAAGGCCGCGGACACGGTCTGCTCGATGCAGCCGTGCGGGTAGGCGATCAGGAACTCGAGCCGCCGGCCCAGGTCGAGCGGCGGGACGCGCGACACCTCGAGCGTCGCCAGGTTCGTCCCGGCGAGGCCCGGCAGCGCGAACGCGGGCGTCCACGTCTCGCCGGGCTTGATCGTCCCGCCCACGACGTCCGTCGCGCGCGCGGTCGAGCTGCGCACGTCGATCTCGATCTTCTGCGTGGCCTTCTCCGTTCCCGACGTCGCCGTGACGCTGGCGCTCGCGACGCCGAGCCCGGGCTTCGTCCGCAGGCGGAAGTCGATGACCTCGTCGCCCACGGCCTCGAAGGCGAGCGTCTTCGTCGCCTCGGCCACGACCTCGAGCGGACCCTGTGTGGTGACCGTGAGCGCCACGTCCTTCACCTTCGGCTCGAGCGCGAACACCGAGACCGGCAGCGCCACGCTCTCCTCGGGCCCGAGCACGCGCGGCAGCGTCGCGAGCAGCATCAGCGGCCGGCGCACGAAAGCCGACTTCTCCGCGGCGCCGAAGGCCCCCTCGCGCCCGGCCACCACCATCACGCGCACGGCGCCCACGTACTGCGGGATCTCGATCCGGTGCGCGCCCGTGGCCCTCGCGGCGAGCCGGAACGGCCCGAGGAAGCGGACCATGGGCGGGAAGCGGTTGGCGCGCCGGCCTTTGGCCGAAACGCCCGCCTCGTCGCCTCCGATCGCGAGCATCCGCTCCATCGCCGCGCCGTAGGCGCCCACCACGTCGTCGTAGAGATCGAAGCTGCGCACCGCGAGCGCCTCTCGCGCGTAGAAGTGGTTCCACGGGTTCGGCGTCTCGAAGCGCGTGAGCCCGAGCAAGCCCTCGTCGACGACCGCGACCGTGTAGGTCATCGGCCGGCCCGTCGCCTCGCGCACGCTGATCGAGGACGTCGTCTCGGGCGGGAGCACCTCCGGGACCTCCAGCACCGGTTGCAGGCGGGTCTCTTGGCTCACGACCTTGATCGGGGCGACACCGTAGAGCCGGATCGGCAGGTCGTTCGCCGTCTGCGCGTGGGGCTGGAGCAGCGTGACGTGAGCGTAAACGTTCGGCGCCATCTCGGGCGAGGCGGTGAACGTGTAGCGCGTCTCCTGCCCCTTCGCCTCGATCCATTCGGTGCGCAGCACGCGCGAGCCGGACTCGAGGCTCACGAGGCCGCGGCCCTTCTGCGGCGTGGGGATTGCCAGCGTCACCGTCTCCCCGGGCGCGTACTCCGGCTTGTCCGCTGCGAAGGCGAGGACGCTCGCGCCGCCGCCCGCCTCCTTCTGCCCGCGACCGGCCCAGCCGGGCCAGTCGATGTAGAGCGTCCGGCCCGACCGGTGGCCGCCCGTCTTGTCCTCGGCGATCACGAGGTAGCGGCCCCAGTCCGGGTACTTGATCTCGAGCTCCCACGCGCCCGCGCCGTTTCGCATTTTCACGACGCCCGACTGCAGCGGCGTGTGGACGTTCGCGTCGGCCCAGGCCGCCAGGTTCTCCTCGCCCCGCTCCCACCACCAGCGCCAGTCGACCTTGTAGAGCTTGAGCTCCACGTCGCCGTCGCCGCCGGGACCGCCGCCCTGATCGAGGAGCGCGATGTCGATCCGGTGCTTCGTGTCGGTGAGCAGCATCCCGCGCGTCTTGTCGCCTTTCGGCGCGCGGATCCCCACGTAGCGCTCGTAGGGTGAGTACGGGATGCTGAAGCGATCGATGCTGAAAGCCCCGCCCGGCTCGAAGACGCGCGTCGTGAGGTCGGCGCGCAGCTTGCCGGGCGCGAGCGCCTCGCCCGCGACCGCCGCGTCGACCCGCACCTTGCCGGTCTCGTCGAGGCTCCCCTCGAAGATCTTCTGCCGCTCGGTCTCGTACTTGCGGGTCGGGTCGTCGAAAGCGTACTCCTCGAAGCGCTTGAAGCTCGTGCGGGCTGGGGAGAGCGCGAGCTCGACGTCGGCCTTGAGGCTCCTGGCCGGGGCGCCGTGGAGCCAGGCCGAGCTGAGGACGCCCGAGAGCCGCCCGCCGGCTCGGAGCTCGGCGGCTCCGAAGTCCATCGCGATCTTGAGCCGGTTCGGCATCACCGTCTCGACCTTCAGCGTCTTCTCGAAGGTCGCGCCGCCCACGCTCACGCGCGCGTTGTAGTTGCCGGTGGGCGCGTCCGGTGCCGTCGCCACGTCGAACGCGTAGAAGCCATCGACCGACTGCGTGCGGGTCACGCTCTTGACGAGCTGGCCGCGGGGGTCGCGCAGATCGAAGCGGACCGGGTGGTCCGCCGTGAGGCGCTTCGTGGCGTCGTGCAGCACGAACGTCAGGTGCATCGTGTCGCCGGGACGCCAGATGCCACGCTCGCCGTAGAGAAAGCCCTTGAGGCCCTTCGGCGCGCGTGTCCCGGCCACGTCGAAGTGCGCGACCGGCAGCGCCGAGCCGCCGTCCATCCGCAAGTAGCCGGTCTGTCCTCCGTGCCGCACGCTGGCGAGGAACGCGGGGCGGCTCACGGCGAGCCGCGCCAGGCCGTCGCGGTCGGTCCGGGCGCTGGCGAGCGTCTGCTGCTGGTAGTCGAGGAGCGTCACCTCGGCGCCCGCGACGGGGTCGGTGGTGCGGAGGTCGTTCACGACCACGAGCACGCGGTCGTCCTCGCCGACCTTGGCCATGAGCCCGAGGTCGGAGACGAGCACGTTGCGCGCGGCGCCGATGTTGTGGTCGTAGAAGCGCTGGTAATAGGCCGGATGGCAGGGATTGTCGCGGTTCTGGTAGCGGTCGTCCCAGTCGCCCGCCTCGTTCAGGGCCCAGTTGTCCCAGTAGCTCTGCTCCTGTTCGTCGTCCTCGCTGCGGGACTCGCGCTCGGCCTCGGCAGGCGCCGTCTGGCCCTCGCACGGCCACGCGACGTGCGGCCTTCGGAAGGACAGCGTCAGCCGGTACATCCCACCCGGGCTTTTCGCGAGAAGCGGCTGAACGTCGAGCCCGAGCTTGAGCCAGCGGTTCTCCTTGTCGGGCGTGAGGTCGAGGGGAAGTGTCTTCTTCCACACGACGCGCCCCACGCGCTGCAGCTCCTGCTCGCCCTCGAGGTTGTTCACCTGCAGGAACTGCGGCATGTTCGAGGCCGCGATCTGGAGCGCCTCGACCGTCACCGCACGCAGATTCACCGCCTCGATCGGGACGGTGAAGCCCGCCGAGGTGGGCACGATCACGCCCTTGCCCGCGAAGCGCACCGCCGGCTTCCGCTGCTCGAACTGCACGACGAGCTCGCGGGCCTCCTTCATCCGGTAGCCGAGCACGTTCCGGACGCCCGCCTCCACCCGCACGGTCTGCTCGCCACGCCAGCCGCGAGTGCCGTAGAGCTCGACCCGGCTCCCGTCGACCACGAAGCGCAAGTCGTCCCGGTCGGCGATCCGCACGAGGCCCTTCAGGTTCTGCCCCGGCCTGAGCGGATCGGTGAAGCGCAGCTCGACGTGGGGTTCCGGAGCCACGACGGCGCGTGCCTGGTCGACGGTGAACGTGGCGAGACCGGGCACGGCGATCTCGCGCGCGTCCTTCCGGTCGACGCCGATCGGGCTGCCGTCCCAGCTCAGGCGGAGGGTCGAGGCCTCCTCCTCGCGCTCGATCCCGGCGACCGTGAAGGCGTGGATGCGGCGACCCGGGTCGTGCGCCCACGAAAGCGCAAGCTCGCGCCCGCCGTGCGAGGCTCTGAGCACCTTCTCGATCCCCGGCGCGTCCTCCACGTCGGCCGTAATCAGCCGGCCGATGAGCGTCTGGCGCTTGACGTCGGTGGCGTCGGCCGCCTGCAACCCCTCGACAGACACGTCGAACGACTGGCGCATGGTCCCGAACACGAAGTCGAAGCGGGGCAGCGGCGCTTTCCCCTTCGGGAAAAGCGCGGTGAGATCGAGGCTCGCGGCGTAGGTCTGGCCGTCCGGAAGCCGCTCGGCGGGCCGGAACTCGATCCGGTCGGGCGCGGCCCACACGGTCGTGCCCTTGAGGCGCGGCTCGAAGCGGAAGGGCGAGGCCTCGAGCGGGGCTCCCACCTGCTCCGGTGTGGCGAGCGCCTCGTGGAAAGCCACGCGCACCTGGCTCTCGCGCGAGATCGTGCCGCTCGTGAAGGCCGCGATCGTCGTCTTCTCGACGTCGGAGAGCTCGCCCCGCTCGCGCGGCTTCTTCGCGCGCGAGCACGTCGCGAGGGCCCCAGCTACCGCGACCG
>Ga0247727_10002311_pt1 | contig 43906 bp, 41 predicted proteins | sample WisWelCaveWW1625_FD_202498 | JGI IMG/M metagenome (GOLD analysis project Ga0247727, IMG submission 202498) | Biofilm microbial communities from Wishing Well Cave, Virginia, United States - WW16-25 | ecosystem: Environmental > Aquatic > Deep subsurface > Groundwater > Cave microbial mat | place...
GATAAACTGAAGCGCGAGAAAACTAACCCCAAAGGGGCTAAGTGTAAAACGCTGAGCACGTTCAAAGGTTCGTGAAATGAGAGCGCCTCGACGGCGGGGTCGATCCAATCCAGTCACTTCCACCGATGCCGCACCGCGGAAGCTTGTCGCCGAGAACTGCCGCTCGCCTCATTTCCGCGGCTGGGGTACGATAGCACTGCCATCCAGGATCGTTGCGGAGGGTGACGATGGCAGACCACACAAGCTCAAAGGCTCAGGCGCGCGCCAGCCTTCTGCTTTCGGCGCTGACGCTGGCACTCGCCGCCTGCGGTGGCGCACCAACAATGGCAACCCAGACGCCGCCAACGCCGCCTGCGGCGCCCCAAGCCAGCGCGCCGACAACGGGCACATCGACAGGTACCTGGGTCCACACGCAATGGTGGGAAAGCGGGCTAACGACAGTCGTTGTTCTCGACGCCGGAGGAACCGCGGTCTGCAACGGCGCCATAGTCGGCCAACGCTACGCGGTCAGTCTCGCCTCGTGTAATGGCGCAGCCTTGGTTCACTTTCGCTACGACCATTCGGGCGTTCCTGTCCCCGCGCGGCGCACAGAGAGCGGCGCAATCGCCATCTACGAATTGGACCGTAACCAGGACCAAGTGTGGCCTCATAGGCTGCCAACGACGTCTCCGCCCGCCGGCGAAGAGCTGCGCGCCATTGCGTTCCCGTACCCGGTCGTGAGCGAGGTCGACGTGTCAGCGCAAGCTTGCCATGTGCAATCTCCGTCGAACGGCGCTTTGCGCACGGATTGCGTCAGCCCCGGCGCGCTTCCCGGCGCGCCGATCTTCAACTGGAATGGAGACCTTGTGGGATTGATGAGCGGAGACGGTGGCGTCATCGGCGCCGCGGAGATCAGATCCAACCTCGCCGCGCACGGCGTGCAGGTGGATTAGCGAGAGCGTCAGCGCTATGCGACCATGCTGACGACCGGCAGGTCGCGGGCGGTCCGCCTCTGGCGATGGCAAAGCGGCCGGCGCGCTCCAATGCTGCCGGTCGCGCCCAGCACGAGAAAAGGCTCGATCTCGCCGTGTGTGGACGGCTCTCCTTTGGCAAGGGTTTTCTTCGAAAAAAGCCAGCATCTGAGATCGTGTCAGCCGCCGGCGCATCACCACCGCGCCCTCCGCATCGACCCCATGCACCTGAAACACCGATTTCGCGATGTCCAACCCGATTGTGACTGCTTGATCCATGGCTCTCCTCCGGCTCAAACCGGAAGCTTACGCCGCCGGTCGGGGTGGAGAGCCGTCCACCGCATCGAAAGACGACACACTGCGCCGTGGCGCATGGCGCTCTTTTTCCTGGACGCCAGAGTCAACGCCGCTACACTGTCTCAGACCGAGGGGGCGCTCGGCATGAATACGATTGTCCTTCTGACTTTCCGGGCTGCTGGCCTTCTGTTGGTAGCCATGGCGCTGTGCATGATCGGCGCTGTTGCGCGCGCCCAAGCTCCGGAGTGCGCCTCCCCGTTCGCGCGGTTCGAGCTTACGCAAGTCGAGACGGTCGCCTGCGAGCGGCAAGCGCAAAGGTGCGCGTCACCCGGTTCCGAAGCAGAGGCACGCGTTTGCAGCGAGCCGAGCTTGGCCACGTTGGACTTCCAGCGTGAGGTCGTCGCTGCTCATGTCGCCGCGACGCGTTCTGATGAGCGCGCCAACAGTCTTGATTGGCCCGCCACGAGGGACCGGTGCCAACAGGACCAATTCTGCATAAGAGACCGCTACGAGCGGTCCATTCGCACCTTGCAGCAAGAACTTAGAGCGCCTGAAGCCGCCAGAATTGCGGAAACAAACAGGCTGCAACTCAACCTCCTGGCGCTGATTGTCGGCCCTCTCGCGATTGGATTGCTTACGCTCTTCGTGCTGGCGAAGTTGGGACTCGCGAAGTCATTTCGGCACTGGCTCAGCTTCTCATCCTGGCGAAGCCTGCGCGCCCTTACGTTTCTCATGCTGCTTGCTGTCACAGCCTCCGGAGCCTGGTATCTCCATGCGCGTTACACTGCGTACATAACTCTGCTCAACACCCCGACCGGGGACCTCGCCGACGACTTAGCCACACAATACGAGGCCCAATCCAACGGCAGTGATGTTCATGAGCCGCTCGCCGAAGACATCTTCGTTCAAGCCATCGCGGAGGGCGCGCGTGCGCGATCGCTCGAGGAATTCTGGCCGGGTTATTGGCTGGATGTCGCAATTGTGTGCGTCGGTCTTCTGATCATCGGCGCCGTAGCGTTGTGGGTCATCGTCAAGGCAGGTCAGAAGCAGCGAGATGCGCGCGCCAACTTCACAATGAGCGAACTAGAGAGTGGGCGAAAACCTAAGCAGCCGATGATCTTGTACCTACGGTCGTTCCGCCTGGACGAGATTTTCGGCGATCAGAGACTTGATGCACTTGCCCCTCTACCAGCGCCCCGGCGCGCTGGCCGCGCCCGTGGCGCCGTTATCGTCTACCTCATTCTCGCTATCACAAGCTGGATGGTGATCGACTTTCTGCAGCGACGCAAGCAGCTGGAGTACTTCCTGAGAGGAGTGATCGCGAGACTACCAAGTAAGACGATCACTTGCTCGCTAGGGGAGTCACAAGGCGTGGTTGGCTTCGGCCGAGTGTCAACGTCGGACGAAGTCTGGCAACATCAAGTGAGCCTCCTGCTCAATGAATCGGCGTTGATCATCCTGATGTTTGGAAACACATTGGGCACTTCCTGGGAGCTTGCCCGCATCCTAGATGGGCCGCTGCTTCACAAGGCTGTGTTCCTGATCCCGCCCACGACCGCGCTGAGAGCTCAACAAGAAGCGCACGCGGTTGAGATAGAGAAGGATTACACCGTCTTCAGGGACCAGATGCGGGCCGGGGGGTATTCCGTCCCAGACTACAAGCCGGGCCTTGCATTCATCTTGGACCAACAATCAAAGGCCATCTCATCTGTGGACCTGGGTTTCTTGAGCAGGCAGCGGACGCAATTCGAGCCGTGGCTGCGGGACGTGTACTCGAGCGCCTTCTCATCCCCGCAGCGTGAACTGAACTGAACACGAAGGCGAGCGTCCGTTTCGGGCCAGCTTGGCCCGGATCGCCAAATTGTTACGATCGGCGGGGCCGCTCTAAAGCGGCCACCCGCCGGGCCCCCTCGGGACCGGGTCAAATTCGCCGGAACCGGCCATAACCATAATTAAGTGTACGCCCGCGCTTTGGTGTACATCGACCTATCGAGGCGGCTGCTGTATTGCTGTGGCGCCGCACAAACTGAGGTCGGGCTTGCCGGACGTTTTTCTCTCCTACAATCGCGACGACCAGGCGGCCGCGCGACGCTTCGCCGAGGCGTTTCAGGCGCAGGGCTTGGACGTCTGGTGGGACGCGACGCTGCGCTCCGGGGAGGCCTACGACGAGGTGACGGAGAAGGCCCTGCGGGACGCAAAGGCTGTCGTGGTTCTCTGGTCGACGAAGTCCGTCGTTTCGCGTTGGGTGCGCGCCGAAGCCACGCTCGCGCACCGCAACAAGACGCTGCTTCCGGTGATGATCGAGGCCTGCGAACGCCCGATCATGTTCGAGCTGACGCAGACGGCGGAACTGGCGCATTGGCAGGGCGATGCGCGCGATGATGCGTGGGTTTCCTTCGTTGCCGATTTGCGCAAGTTCGTCGAAATCCGCGCCGAGGGGCCCGTCGTCAACGCGCCCGCAGCAGCCTCGCCCAGGGATTCCCGCCCCGCCATCCTTGTGCTGCCGTTTTCCAATATGAGCGGCGATCCGGAGCAGGAATATTTCTCCGACGGCATCAGCGAGGACATCATCACCGATCTCAGCAAGGTGTCGGCGCTGTCGGTCATCTCGCGCAACACGGCGTTCAGCTACAAGGGCAAACATGTCGATCTGGCGCAGGTCGCGCGGCAATTGAAAGTCTCCCACGTTCTGGAAGGCAGCGTGCGCAAATCCGGCAACCGGGTGCGCATCACCGCCCAGCTGATCGACGGCAAGAACGACGATCACGTCTGGGCCGAACGCTACGACCGCGACTTGAGCGACATCTTCGCGCTCCAGGACGAAATCTCCGAAGCGATCGTTGGGGCCCTAAAGCTCAGGCTTCTGCCCGACGAGAAGAAAGCAATTGAGGCGCGCGGCACGACCAATCCCGAGGCCTACAAGCTCTTCTTGATGGCGCGGCAATACCTGTTCACCGGCAGCGAGCGGCATCGTCCACTGATCATCCGCCTGTGCCAGCGCGCACTCGATATTGACCCCAGCTACGCGCCTGCCTGGGCGCTGTTGGCGATCGGCCAATCGAATATCCGCCTCTTGAGCGGCGGAACCGGCGACAATGGCTGGGACGCGGCAAATCGCGCGCTCGCGCTCGATCCCAATCTCGCCGATGCCCACGCCGCGAAAGGCCGCATTCTCGCGGATCAGGGGCATTATGATGAAGCGGTTGGCGAGCATGAGATCGCCGTGCGGCTCGATCCCCAATCTTACGAAGTCAATTGCGCGGCGGCACGCTGCTACACGGCCATGCGACGATACGACGAGGCAATCCTGCATTACGAGACGGCGACCGCGCTCAACGACAGCGATTTCTGGGCCTGCGGCATGGCGATCCAGTGCTATGAAGCCAACGGCGACCTCGAGGGCATGAAGCGCATCGCCCGCCACACGCTCGAGCGCGTCGAACGGATGGTCGCCGCCGAGCCCGACCACACACTCGCAATGGGATGGGGCGTCACCGCTTTCGTTGCGTTGGGCGAAAAGGAACGCGCGAAGGTGTGGACCGAGAGCGCGCTCCTGCTTGCGCCGCCCGATGATCTCAATCTGCGCTACAACCTCGCCTGCAATATGGCCACTCTTGGCGACGCCGATCGTGCGCTCGATCTCCTAGAGCCCGTCATCGCGAAAAGCCAAATCGAGAACTTCCCCTGGATCAAGATCGATACGTCGCTCGACAATATTCGCGAGCATCCGCGCTTCAAGGCGATGATCGCCGCCGCCGAAGCGCGTTTGGCGCAAGCCAAGGATGACTTTCCCGCCTCACCGAACCCAGCGTAAGCTGCGGCGGCAGCGCCGCTGTGCAACGCAAACTGAGCGTTCGTTTGTTGTGCCGATATCGTGGGCTGCAGCTGATGGAAGCGTCTCGCGAGTGTCTCAATTGGGCCAATGATCCCAATTCGTAAGGTTTTGTCACAGCGGCCTGAGTGAGGCCCAATCCGGCCAACCGTGCCGCTGCTAGCGGTGAGTGCGTTCGCACATTGGGCCGCCCTATGATGCGCCGCAGCAGAACTGTCGCTTTCTGGCTGATTCCCGTCAGGCGCAAGAATGCCTTTCAGGGATTGGCGGATAAGCTGAGAGTGCGCGTTCCGCCAGCCATCACGATTGTGGTGAGCATTGTTGAGAGACGCAAAGATGGCTGTGAAATCGAAGAAACAACCATCGCACGCGTTCCCGCAGATTCACGAGACGACAATCAGTTACAGCGACGACGAAGCGTGGGCGCCAAATGCCAAGAGCATGACGGCGTTGCGCAAGGCGCTCGCACTGCTGGTGGACAAGGATCACATCGGCCGTGCGTGCGAGGCTGCCACAAATGCCGCGCATCGATTTACCGTAACAACGCGCATGTTGCAGACTGGAGAAAGCCGCAAATCTGTAAAGGCATATCTTGCGACCCTGCGTGATCAGCTCGCAACGTTCCTTGAGTCTAGCAAATTCTTGCGTACGACATTTAATTTTGGATTGTCCGCCCCGGACCGCGCATACGCCATGCTTAGCAGAATGGACGAAGGATTTTTCCCGGCGTTTCCCATCTCCGAGGTGGTCTTAGGCATTGGGGGCAATACTGCCGAACTAGAAGCGCTTCGCTCCCGCGAACTGGCAATGGAGAAACTTGAGACTTGGGCTTATAACAAGCTGTGTACCGTCAATGCCGCCCTGGAAAAGTTTAAACGCCCTGGCCAGCGAGACCATGATGCGAACCATGCGTTCGCACTCTCGACAGATAGGGAATGGGCCTGGCTAAAGAAAGAACATGGTGCACGAGGCGACAAGGCGGCGTTCTTTGAAGCGGTGCGTGAATTGTTGGTTGCGAACGACCACAACCCAACCGAGCTAGAAGCCCTCTTGAATATGGTGAAGCGCCATAAGCGCGCCAAGAAATAGGACGCCAATCGCCTCGGATTTTCCGCGATTGGCGGGAGGGAACTCGCGCTCTCAACGTGATCCAAGCTTGCTCAATTGGAGGCGGCCACGCCGCCACAGGAACGAGACCAATGGAGCCGGACGAGCTCGATAAGTGGAAGGCCGAGCTGATTGCGGCCATCGAAACCGCCATCGAGGCCGCCGTCGCCCGAGCGCTCGGGCAGCGCCGGAGGCAACACCACGCCCAGCTTACGGATCCGCTAACTTGGCCCGATGAAAAACTCCTGACCCGCGCAGAGGCGTCCTTCTACGCGGACGCGACCGGCCACCCGCTGAGCAAGTGGTTGCTCGACAAGCTCGCGGTCAGCGGCGGCGGACCCCCGATCGAGTATTTCGGCACCAAGCCGCTTTACCGGGTTGGCGACCTAAGAGCCTGGCTGGCAAGCCGCACGCGGCGCGCTCGCTCGACCGCCGAATTGCGACGTTTGCTCGAAACGAATCCGCGTGGATCCTCGGCTACCAACCTCGGCGAGCCGCAGGCAAAGTCGCCTCCCCGCCGCGGTGGAGCGCGCGCCCTATGAGCGCAGCGGACGATCTCGCGGTCGTTGGGGTAGACGCCGCGATGATCTGCGAGTTCCTTGCCGCGATTATCCCGTACAATGACGGCGAAGGCCGAATGTCGGCGCGGGGCTTCCGTGAAAACGACGTGCAGAGTCACAAGCCGGCGTTTCTCAAATCCTTCGCCATCGACGATTTTACAAAACTAGCCGCCGGCGTTGAGGGTTATGCGCGTAAGGCAGCCCACGACCCGGTCCCCACCATGCTTGCGATGCCGCTCTGTTCGTTCCGGCATGAATGGATGGCCGACGAAGAGCACCTCCATGAAGCCTTCGCGCTCACCGCCGAAATTGACGGAGACGGCCCTTCGGCGGTGGAGAAGTTCACCGCCATCTTAGGTTCGAGGCCCACCGTCGTCGTTGAATCCGGCGGGCTGTACATCGACCCCAAAACCGGCGTGCTTAAACCGAAGATGCATGTTCACTACCGCCTGAGCGAGCCGGCCGGGGATCCCGTCGCACACGCGAAGCTGAAAAATGCCCGCGCGTTGGCGTGCGCGTCGGTGCAGGGCGGCGACCGATCAAATGTTCCGATGGTGCACCCCATCCGCGTCCCCGGCTCGTTTCACCGCAAGGATAAGCCGCGCCTGTGTCGCAGCGTGGAATCGAACGCCGGGGCCGAAATTCACCTCGACGAAGCGCTAGAGGCGCTGCGCGAAGCCTGCATTCATCTACCGCCACGCCCGGCTCCAACCGGACGCACGGTAGACGGCACGCTGGGGTTCAACATGCCGACTCTTGAACTGTGGGCGCAGATCGCAAAAGGCGAAGCGCTTCATGACTCGACCGTGAGCATCGCTTATCGCCTGATTGTTGGTGGTACACCGCCCAACATTGTATTGGAAATGTTGCGCGGCTTCATGCTCGGCATCGACGCGGGGAAACGCGACGGGCGCTGGGAAGCGCGTTTCGAAGATTTGGCGCGGTGCGTCGAAACAGCGGTGACTAAATTGCAAACGCGCGCGCGTACACGCGCTGAGGCGGAGGCGTCAGAACCGAACACCGAGGCCGCAGCCGCCGGCACGGCAGACCATGATGACCTAGGCAGCCATGTTCCAGCATGGTCTCGTGGGTACGAGATGCGCCCTGATGGCCTGTACCTGATCAAGGACGCCCCCAACTCAGCGCCGGTGTGGATCAGCGCGCCGTTTCGCGTAATCGCAACCGCTGCCGATGTGCGCGGTGGCGATCATTCCACGATCATCGCGTTCATCGATCAGCACGCTCGTCCAGTCGAGATGGTTGTTGGCCGCGGCGAATGCATGAGCGATGCGCCTACAGTGAAGGCGCGTTTGGCGGCGGCGGGGCTCAGGTTCGCTCGCAAAGCGGGCAGCGATCTGCTACTCGACGCGTTGTGCCTAGCACAGTCGTCATGCCGCGAAACGGTTTTACGAAAGCCTGGATGGACCGTCGATCAGAATGCCTTTGTACTCCCGGATGGAAGTGTACTGACAGCGAGTAATTCCAAACGGTGTGCGCGCTTCCGGTTCGCCGACGACCATATTGGGCCGGGCGGACGCGGCAAGCGAGCGGGAACGATCGAAGGCGCAAAGGAATTGGCGGCGCTCTGCGGCCGCAACCACCGCGCCGTGTTTTCCCTGTCAGCAGCCTTTGCCGCGTCGCTTGCGACGGAATGGAGCGGCGCGGAATCGCGCATCTATCATTTCAAAGGGCCTAGCTCGCGCGGCAAATCCACACTTCTCGTTATCGCGGCGAGCGTCTGGGGCGATCCGTGGCCATTGCCAAATTGGGACGCCACCGCGAACGGGCTTGAAGCGAAGGCGGCAGGCGCAAACGACGGTCTGCTGATCCTCGATGAAGCGCACCTCGCTGCGCCCGAGATACTTGGAGAAGTTGTCTACAAGTACTGCAATGAACATGGGCGGTCGCGTATGGCGCAAAACGCCAAGACGGCGCGGTCCGATCTCACTTGGCGCGGGCTCGCGCTTTCATCTGGCGAAACCAGCATCGCCAGCCGCATCAGGCTCGCCAAGGGCGCCAGCGTGAGCGCCGGCCAGATCTGTCGCGCGTTCGACCTTCCCGGCGTCAGCGCCAGCGACCCACGCGGAGCGTTCGACGATCTGCACCGGTTCGAGCCGAGCGCTTCCAAAATTGACGACGACATCAAAGGCGCGGCGAGCCGTTTCTCCGACGAATTGCAGGCGCGCGCTCGTGAGCATTATGGGCACCTCGGGCCCGCTTTCATTCAGGCGTTTCTTGAGCGGCGAGAGGCGGCGCGCAAGAAGATGGCTGATATCCGCCTCGAGTTCGTGGCGCTGGTGCCAGATTGCGCTGATGGCCAGGTGCAACGCGGGGCGAAGGCGTTCGCGCGCATCGCTGCCGCCGGTGAAATCGCCCGCGGATTGCTGGCCCTGGACTGGGCCGAGGGCGAAGCGTTCCAGGCCGCGCAACAATTGTTCGAGGCATGGCGCGCGAACACCGGCGGCGACCGCCCGCGCGAAGAAGGTGAAGCCCTACGCCGCGTCTTGGATTATCTCGACCAACATGCGGCCACGTTCGAGAACCCCGCGTTCGACCAACGGGACAATGAGGGGAAAGTAATTCGTCCGCACACGCCGCTGAACGCGTCAGGTTGGGTCCAATGCCACGAACACGGCGAGCTGTTGTTCGTGTTCAATAGCCCAACATTTGCCGGCAAACTTTTTCCCGACATGGGCGCTACGACCGCGGCGAAGGTGCTCACAAAAATGGGCGCACTCCTGCGCAACAAGGAAGGCCGCGCTCAATTCGAATATAAGCACAGGGGCACGAAAATACGCGGCTATGCCATACGGCGCGAGATGTTGCTGGAGGCAGTCAAAAAGAGTGAGACCGGCGAAGACCCAACCGTGGCCGGCGACGACGACACCCCCCCTCAGTCGCGAGGGACGGCGCGGGAAAAGCGCCCATGAAAGCGCAAATCAGGCCGTCCGCTCTTGCACTGACTGCCTCCACGCAGCCGGATACACCACGGCGCAAGCGACCGCCCCCGATCAAAGGAACGAGCAAGCGCGGGGATTTGGTCCTCTCTGTACAGGTCACCGCCGACAACATGGAGGCGTTGCCTGAGGCGTTGGGGGGCGTCAGCGAGATACTCGCTGACTATCTTCTTCATCAGATGTTGAGCCTGACCCTTCGTCGCAGCGAACTCAAAGACGGCGAGCTCGACTTGACGCGCCTCAACGCCATGCTGGAGATCGCGGCGGCTGTCGAGCCGCAAGATGCGGTCGAGGCCGCGCTCGCTACGCAGATGGCGGCTCTGCACCACTTGGCTATGAATTGTGCGCGACTCGCGACCGCCAGCGAAACGCTCGAGCAGCACACGGCGCACATAAACAGCGTGGCCAAGCTTTTGCGCGCTTTCACGCTGCATCTCGAGGCGCTGGACCGACGCAGAGGCAAGGGGCCGGTGCAGCGGTTCGTGGTCGAAAACATCCATGTGAACGGCCAGGCCGTTGTGGCCGGCGTGATCACCAAGGGGGCGGGAGCGGCAAACGAAACCGGGGAACGAGCCCATGGACGCAGCCACGAAAGCGCGCCTGCTGACGGCGCTGAAGAATGCCGACGCAGCCCCGCGCTGTCTGGCCCGTAATCGCTCAGGGGGACCGTGTCAGCGGCCCGCTAGCGCCGGCCGGGGAAGGTGCCATATGCATGGCGCGGGACACGGGAGTGGCGCTCAGCCCGGCAATACAAACGCCGTTCGTAGCGGACAACACACCGCAAAGGCGCTGGCGGCGCGCCGCGAGGTGCGCGCGCTCTTGCGTCAAGTGCGTGAGACGCTGAAGAGGATCTAAATCCGGGTGGCCACCTACTAGTGGCCGAATGGGGCCAGCTGGTGGCCACATGGTTTTTAAGATCAGCCAAAGAAACAAAGCTGTAGGCACCGGTGGCCACGGTGGCCACCTATTTCTGGATTGCCCTTGGCACGAGCCCGAGCGGAGCTCGACGTGGTGCGCGTACATGCGCGCTACGATCATTAGGTGGCCACCGTGGCCACCACATATGAAAAGCGTTCTAGAACAATAGTATAATCACTGTCCTCTCTGGCCACCGAACGGCCACCTAGTGGCCACCTAGTGGCCACCCACCGGCCCCCGCCATCTGGATATCGTCTCCCGCCAAAGATTAGGTGCTGAGTTCCCGCGTCCACGCCTCCTCTATAGCCCATGAGCGCGCTCCCGAACGCCCGGAGCCACGACGCCGAAAGCGCTCCCAGTTGTACCCCCATTGTACCCCAGCCCGCACCCGAGGTCGCACTGGCCATTAGGAAATCACAATAACACGTTAGCAATCAATGGTGAGCCCGGCGGGATTCGAACCCACGACCCTCTGATTAAAAGTCAGATGCTCTACCAACTGAGCTACGGGCTCCCACGGCCCCGTTTACGGGCCTGGGTCCGTAAGTGCAAGAACGGGCCGCTACGGAGCCCCGGCGCAAGCCAGCGCAGCGGCCATTGCGGCGGACCAAGCTCGGCGTAGCTTGCCTCGCATTGCTGGGTTCATGGCGGGCGACCAATGCGCGCTTGGCGCCGCCACCACCCCCTCGAGCGAAGCGATGATCCCGGCGCCCAAGGCGGCAAGTTTGGCGGCCCCAAGCGCGGTGACTTCCTGGAACGCAGGCCGCGCGATCTCGACATCGCAAATGTCGGCCAGGAATTGCATCGCCCAGGCATTGGCGGTCATGCCGCCGTCGATCAGCAAGGACTTGGTCTCGGCGCCGTCGGCGGCCAGGGCGCCCAGCAGATCGGCGGTCTGGTAAGCTACCGCTTCAAGGCCGGCGCGCACCAAATGGGCGGCGGTGGAATCGCGGGTGAGTCCGACGATGGTCCCGCGCGCCTCCGCGCTCCATTGCGGCGCGCCCAGTCCCGCGAACGCGGGCACCATATAGACCCCGCCATTGTCGGCCAAGGACGCGGCGATCGCTTCCGACTGCGCCGAGGATGCAAGCAGTTTCAAGCCATCGCGCAGCCATTGCATGGTCGCGCCCGCCGAAAAGATCGAGCCTTCGAGCGCATAGGCGCGTGCGGCCTTGGTCTCATAACCAAGCGTCGCGAGCAGGCGATGGGCCGAACGCGGCGGCGCGGCTCCCATATTCATCACCAGAAAACATCCCGTGCCGAACGTCGCTTTCGCCATCCCCGGCTTGAGACAGCCATGACCCACAAGCGCGGCCTGCTGATCTCCCGCCATTCCGGTGATGGGAATGGAACCTCCAAATAGCGCCGGCTCGGTCTCGCCGAAATTGGAATCGCATGCCTTGGCCTTAGCCAGCAGCGCGCGCGGCGCGTTGAACAGCGCGCACATCTCCTCGCTCCACTCACGCGTGTTGATGTCGAACAGCAGCGTGCGCGCGGCATTGGTGAGGTCGGTCACGTGCGTGCGCCCGCCGGTTAGCCGCCACACCAGGAATGATTCGACCGTGCCGAAGGCCAGTTCGCCGGCTTGCGCGCGGGCGCGCAGCTCCGGGGCCTGATCCAAAATCCAGGCGATCTTGCTGGCGGAGAAATATGGGTCGAGCAGCAGGCCGGTGATTTCCTGCACGCGCGGTTCATAACCCGCCGCGCGCAAATCCGCGCACGCCTGCGAGGTGCGCCGGTCCTGCCAGACGATGGCGCGGCAAACCGGCGCGCCGGTCTTGCGGTCCCAGAGAATCGTGGTTTCGCGTTGATTGGTGATGCCGATGGCGGCGATGGCGCGGGCGCCGCCCACTTTTTCGATCACCTCGCGGCAGACAAGCAGCGTCGCCGCCCATATCTCTTCGGGATCATGTTCGACCCAGCCGGGCTGGGGAAAGTGCTGGGTCAGCTCGACTTGGGCTGTCGCCTTGGCCCGGAAATCCAAGTCGAAGGCGATGGCGCGGGTGGAGGTGGTGCCCTGGTCGATGGCGAGGATGTGGCGGCTCATGAGCGCATGAAAAGGGCGGGGAGGCGCCGAGGTCAATCCAGACCTTGCGGGCCAAAGACCGGCGGGGGGCGATCTCGGCCCCAAGCGCCTCCCCTGTGCGGGACCAAGTCAGGACTGGCTGGCCTCCGCAGTCTCAAGCGCGTCGCGGAATGCCGCCGACGCGGTTCGAACGCGCGCCATAGCGGCGTCCAATTGCTCGGCGCTGACCATGCGCCCGGCCGCCGCCATGGCTTCGACATCGGCGCGGATGGCGGCGAGCTTGACCGCGAGATCGTCGAGATTAGTCGCCACCGACCCACCCGCCGCCAGCGCCTTGGCCGCCACATCCAGGAAGCCGGCCGCGCGCGCGCGCTGTTCGGCGGGCACCAGCGGCAGGAAGGCCGACAGCGCGGCGAGCAGCATTTGCACTTGCAGCATCAGATTGAGCATGGCTTGATCTCCTTCAGCCGCGGCGCGCGCGGATCAGTTCTTCCAGTTCAGTGATGGGTGTTTGCGCGGCGGTGATGGCATCACCGAGCCGGCGCGCGGCGATGGTGAGCCCGATCGCGGCGCGTTCAAGCGTCGGCTGGCTCTCGCCGGTCGCCGCCTCGAAATCGGCGCGCGCCGACGCGTAAGCCGCCACCGCGATCTCAAGTGTTTCCACCGCCGGCGTCGCGACGCGCTCGGCTTGGCCCAAGGCGCGCTTGAACGCCATGGGGACTACGTCATCGCGAACAATGTCGGTCGCTTCCTCTATGATGGCCGCGTAGGAATGCAGCAGCGCGTAGGCGCGCTGGTCGAGCGTGCGCGCGGCGCTGACCGGATTGACCAACTCGGTCTGTCCGGCGCGGACCGAAGCGCAAGCGGGCGTGGCGGCAAGCGCAAGTGCAAGCGCGATTGTGCGAAGGGCATGTCGCATGTTCTTCTCCTGGTTAGACGATGGGGCCGCGTGCGCGCGAGCGGCCGATGGCGATTCCGATCAGGCCGAGCATGACGACAAGATCGATCAAGGCGCCCGCCAATTCCTGCGCGGCGCCTTCAGGCAAAATCAGTCCAAGCCGGCCCGCCGCCGCGGCAATGGCGATAGCGGCGGCGCTCTTCAGTGTCAGCGATTGCAAAGCCGGGCGTTCGGTTAGCGTTGTGCTCATGGGGCTCCTCGTTCGAGGCGAGAAGCATACAGGCGGCGCCTTGGCGGTCGGATTGAGTGACTTGGGGCGCGGCAATTCATGTTCCGCAACCACTTTATTATACGCGACAAACGCCCGCCCGTGGCCGCGAGCGTTAGGGGATTAGCGCCTGCACAATCCCCCTAAAGCGGCGTCGTATTCGCGCTTCAGGCGCGCGATCAGCGCGGCGGCGGGGACGATTTCGTGCACCGCGCCCACGCCTTGGCCCGCGCCCCAAATCTCCTTCCACGCCTTCGCCTTTGACGAACCGCCGGCGAAATTCATCGCGCTTGCATCGCTCTCGGGCAGGTTTTTCGGATCGAGGCCGGCGGCCTCGATCGAACCCTTGAGATAATTGCCGAGCACGCCAGTGAACAGATTGGTGTAGACGATGTCGCCGGCGGCGCTGGCGACGATCATCTGCTTGTAGGCTTCGGGCGCATTGGCTTCGGCGGTGGCGATAAACGCCGAGCCCGCATAGGCAAGATCGGCGCCCATGGCCCGCGCCGCCAAGATGCCCTTGCCGCTGGCGATGGCGCCGGAGAGCAGCAGCGGCCCGTCGAAAAATTCACGGATCTCGTGCACCAGTGCGAATGGCGACAGCCCGCCGGCGTGCCCGCCAGCGCCGGCGCACACCGCGATCAGCCCGTCGGCGCCTTTCTCCAGCGCTTTCTTGGCATGGCCGACGCTGATGATGTCGTGCAGCACGATGCCGCCATAGGAATGGACGGCTTCGTTCACTTCCGAGCGCGCGCCGAGCGAAGTGATGACGATCGGAACCTTGTGTTTGACGCAGAGCGCGACATCGGCCTGCAAGCGTTCGTTGGTCTTGTGCACGATCTGATTGACCGCGAACGGCGCTGCCGGCGCCTCGGGATGTGCGTCATCATGGGCGGCCAATTCATCAACGATGCGAACAAGCCAGTCTTCCAGCAATGGCTGGGGACGCGCGTTCAACGCCGGGAAGGCGCCGACGATGCCGGAGGTGCATTGCGCGATCACCAGATCGGGGTTGGAGACGATAAATTGCGGCGCGCCCACTAAGGGCAAGCGCAACTTGTCGAACAAAGGCGGCAAGGCCATGATCGCCTCCTGGATTTACCGACGCCTAGCCTGTAGTTTCTGTAACGCGCAACACCTATCCCCGGGACGCCGCGAGAGCGGCGGGCCCGGGGCCTATAATCACGAACGGCTGTGTTTATGGGCCCCGGACTGCGCGTGCCCGCGCATCCGGGGATGGGTGGAGTTTTTTCGTATGAGGTTTGGCGTGAACCAAGAAGGCGTGACCCTAGGCGAGGCCGCCGACGAAGCCGCTTGGCGCGCGCTGGTCGAGCGCGGGCTGAAGGGCGCGCCCTGGGAGCGTCTGGTCGGCAAGACCGCCGATGGGATCGCCATCCCCGCGCTTTACCGAGAACCCGACATTCACACTGCCGCCGACATTTCCGGCTTTCCCGGCGCAGCGCCCTTCGTGCGCGGAGCGCGTCAGGGCGCGTGGCTCATTCGCCAGCGCTTCGACCACCCCGATCCCGAGCACGCGAACCGTGACATCCTCGCCGATTTGCAAGCCGGTGTTGGCGGCGTCGAACTGGCTATCGATCCCACCGGCGCTGCCGGCGTGGCCATTGGCGATGCGGACGCGCTCGATCTGGCGCTCGCCGATGTGATCCTTGAAGCGGCGCCGGTGTCGCTTGACGCCGGCGTGCACGCGCTTTGGGCGGCGGACTTGCTGACGGCCAAGCTCAAGGGCGTGGCCGCCCCTGGCACGGCGTTCAACCTAGACCCTATCGGCGCGCTGATGCGCATCGGCGCCATCGCGCGCGCCGATTTAGGCGATGCCGCCGCCTTCGCCGCGCGCACGCGCCGCGAGCTGCCGGCGGCGACCAGCTTGCGCGTCGATGCGCGCGCCGTGCACGAAGCCGGTGGAACCGAAACGCAGGAAATCGCGGCGGCGCTGGCGTCGGGGATATTTTATCTGCGTGCGCTCAACGAGGCGGGCCTTGGCATTGACGACGCGGCCGCTTCGTTTGGCTTCGCGCTCTCGATTGGACCGGACGTGCTGATCGAAACCGCGAAACTGCGCGCGCTGCGGCTGTGCTGGGCGCGGGTGACGGAAGCCTCCGGCGCCGCGCCAGAAACTCGCGCAGCGCATATTCACGCCTTCACCTCCCGCCGCATGATGACCCGCGTTGATGCGCACACCAACATCCTGCGCGTCACCACCTCGGCCTTCGCCGCCGCCATCGGCGGCGCGGATGTCATTACAACACTGCCGTTCACCGATGCACTCGGCTTGCCCACGCCGTTCGCACGCCGGCTCGCCCGCAACACCCAGCATGTGCTATTGGACGAGTGCCGCCTCGGCCACGTCGCCGATCCCGCCGGCGGCGCCTGGTTCGTGGAAAAGCTCACGCGCGAACTAGCCGAACTGGCCTGGGCCAAGATGCAAGCCATCGAGGCAAGCGGCGGCATTGTCGAAGCGCTCACATCAGGCACATTGCAAAAAGAAATCGCCACGAGCCGCACAAAGCGCCAAGCCGCCTTCGCCCGGCGCAAGGAAACCATCACCGGCGTCACCGACTTTCCGTTGTTGGAGCAGAAGGCGCCCGAAACGCAGCTCCCGGACCGCCGGCTTCCAGCCGGCAACACCGGTAGCCGGCACGATGCCGGCGGTCCGGGCGCCGAGTCGCTCCACCCAATCCGCTGGGCCGCGCCGTTCGAAGCGTTGCGCGAGCGCGCGGCCTCGTACCGCCGGCTTCCAGCCAGCCAAGAAAACAGCCGGCTAGAAGCCGGCGGTACGAAGATCTTCTTCGCCACTCTCGGCGCCCTCGCCGCCTTCGGCCCAGGCGCGCAATTCGCGCGCAACCTGTTCGCGGTCGGCGGCATCGACAGCGTCGGCGAGGAAGAAGCCTATGCCTCGCGCCAAGCGATGGTCGATGCGTTCGAAAAATGCGGCACGCGCGTCGCGGTGATCTGCGGCGCCGACGCCGCCTACGCCGAGCAAGCCGAGAACGCCGCACAAAGGCTAAAAGCCGCGCGCTGCGACTGGCTGATCCTCGCCGGAAAACCCGGCGAACACGAAGCAGCGCTACGGGCGGCGGGCGTGGATCAGTTCGTGTTCACGGGGCAGGATGTGTTGAAGGAAATTGAAACCCTGCACGCGGCGTTGGGGGTTGCCCCATGACCGCGCGCTTCTCTGGAACCCTCTCCCTCCTTTGGGAGGGAGAGGGCAGGGTGAGGGTGGAACGCGAGTGCTTGACGCCCTTACGCGAAGCTCCTGTCGCCTCAACGGCAAGCGCCAGCGTTGCCCCCTCACCCTGCCCTCTCCCCCAAATGGGGGAGAGGGTTCCCGCCAGAGTGAACACATGACCCTCCCCGATTTTTTCAAACTCCCGCTCGACGCACATTTCGCCAAATCGCCCGCGCCCTCCGGCGAACCCTGGCTCTCCCCCGAAGGCATCGCCATCAAGCGCGCTTACACGAGCGCCGATCGCGCTGGGCTGGACTTCATCGACGGCTACCCCGGCCTCCCCCCGTACGGACGCGGGCCCTATCCCACCATGTATGTGCAGCAGCCCTGGACCATCCGCCAGTACGCTGGCTTCTCCACGGCGGAAGATTCCAACGCGTTCTATCGACGCAATCTCGCCGGCGGGCAGAAGGGGTTGTCCATCGCCTTCGATCTCGCCACCCACCGCGGCTATGATTCCGATCATCCGCGCGTAGTCGGCGATGTCGGCATGGCCGGGGTGGCGATCGATTCCATCCTCGATATGCGCACTTTGTTCAACGGCATTCCGCTCGACCAAATGAGCGTTTCGATGACCATGAACGGGGCGGTGTTGCCGATCCTGGCGCTCTATATCGTCGCTGGCGAAGAGCAGAACGTGCCGCACGCGAAACTCTCCGGCACCATCCAAAACGACATCTTAAAAGAATTCATGGTGCGCAACACCTTCATCTATCCGCCGAAACCCTCGATGCGCATCGTCTCGGATATATTCAGCTACACGGCGCGCGAGATGCCGAAGTTCAACTCGATCTCGATTTCCGGCTATCACATGCAGGAGGCCGGCGCGACCGCCGATCTCGAACTCGGCTACACTTTGGCCGACGGCGTCGAATATGTGCGCGCCGGCATCGCGGCGGGACTTGATATCGACGCGTTCGCGCCGCGGCTTTCGTTCTTCTGGGCTATCGGAATGAACCCGTTCATGGAAATCGCTAAGTTGCGCGCCGGGCGCTTGCTGTGGACCAAATTGCTGCGGCAATTTGCGCCCAAGGACGAGAAATCGCTGGCGCTGCGCACGCATTGTCAAACCAGCGGCTGGAGCCTTACCGCGCAGGACGTGTACAACAACGCGGTGCGCACCTGTGTCGAAGCGCTGGCGGGCGCCTATGGCGGCACCCAGTCGTTGCACACCAATTCGCTCGACGAGGCGCTGGCGCTGCCCACGGATTTTTCCGCTCGCATAGCCCGCAATACGCAAATCCTGTTGCAGAATGAAGCTGGCGTCACCCGGCCCGCCGATCCGTGGGGCGGCTCGTATTATGTCGAGCGCCTCACCGCCGATCTGGCCGCCCAAGCCTGGGCGCATATCGAAGAGGTGGAAGCGCTCGGCGGCATGGCGGAAGCGATCAGCCAGGGCCTGCCGAAAGCACGCATCGAGGAAGCCGCCGCCCGCACCCAAGCGCGCATCGACACCGGCCAGCAAACCATTGTCGGCGTGAACAAATACAAGCTGGACGAAAAAGAGGACGTGCCGGTGCTGAAGGTCGATAATGCAAAAGTACGAGCGATGCAGCTGGAGAAACTGGCGCGGTTGAAGGCCGATCGGAGGCAACAGGAAGTGGATTCCGCGTTGCAAGCGCTGACGAATGCCGCAGCGTCTTGGACCGCCGGCGTCTCGCCGGCGAGGATTCCGGCGGTCCAAGAGGGACGCGCCAATCTCCTCGAGCTCGCGGTCAACGCCGCGCGCGCAAAGGCGACCGTGGGAGAAATGTCATCCGCGTTGGAAGCCGCCTTCCAGCGCCACCAGCCGCCGATCCGCCTGGTCACCGGCGTGTTCGCGCGCGAAGCGGGCGATGATGCAGCCATGGCGCGCGCGCGCGAAAGCGTCGCCGCATTCACCGAGGCCGAGGGCAAAGCCCCGCGTATCCTGGTCGCCAAAATGGGCCAGGATGGCCATGATCGCGGTCAAAAAGTGATCGCCAGCGCGTTCTCCGATTTGGGCTTCGAAGTAGAGATCGGTCCTTTGTTTGCAACGCCGGAGGAAGTCGCCGCGCAAGCGATCGATAAAGGCGTGCACATCGTCGGGGTATCCTCGCTCGCGGCGGGGCACTTGACGCTAACCCCCGCCCTGCGCGCCGCGCTGAAAGAGCGCGGCCGCGACGACATCATGATCGTCATCGGCGGCGTCGTGCCCCCGGAAGACGTGCCGACGCTGAAAGAAATGGGCGCGGCGGCGGTGTATCCGCCGGGCGGCGCCATCGCGGACATCGCCCGCGATCTGCTCGACGCGCTGAACGCGAGGTTGGGGTATAAGCAGCGGGAGCGGAATTAGGGCTTGCCGTCGTACCATTGTATGGTACATTCGCGCGTGCCCATTGCGAGCTTCGCCGAGCAGGACACCGCGGATATCTTCGCCGGCCAACGCGTGCGTGGGATCGCGGAGGCGGTGGCGAAGCGTGCGCGGCGGAGACTACAGCAGATCGACGCGGCAACGCGGCTGCGTGACCTGGCCGCGCCTGGCGCCGATTTGAAGAAGCTGCGGGGCGTCAAGCCCGAGACTTGGCAGGTGCGTGTAAACGATCAGTATCGTGTGCGATTTCAAATCGTCCGCGACAACCCGCTTGAGGTCGCCGAAGTCTGGTTTGGTGATCCGCATTAATGGAGAGAGTCATGCCCCTCGCGCGCAGTTCAGTGCAATTCAAGAAGCCGCTCCCCCATCCCGGCGAGACGCTCGCCGAGGATTACCTTGAGCCGCTCGGCCTGAGCGCTGGCGCATTGGCCAAGCAGATGGGGCTCAAGGGGCGCCAGCGCATCGAGCGCTTGGTGCGCGGCCAGCAAGCGATCACGGCCGACACTGCGTTGCGTCTGGCGCGCGTGTTCACCAACACCACGCCGGAATTCTGGATGAACCTGCAGGCGTCGCATGATCTTTCCGCGGCGGAGATTGAGGCGCGTGGGGAGCTGAAGACTATCGGCGCGTTGACATAGCGCGTGGGAGCGCGTCGCCTCCGGCGGCGCATGCGCGGCCGGAGGCCGCGCGCTCCAACCTCCACCCCGCGGCGCCGGCGCGGCGCTGGCGGTCCATATTGGCGCCGACTCGTGTAAACCCTCCCCGTGACCGCCCCCCTCGCCCCCGCCCGCGCCATTCTGCAGCGTGTGTTCGGCCACGCGGAGTTCCGCGGGCTGCAGGCGGACGTGATCGCGGAGATTCTCGACGGCCGCGATGTGATGGCGGTGCTGCCGACGGGGGGCGGGAAATCCTATTGCTATCAGATTCCGGCGATGTTGCGTTCGGGCGTGGGGCTGGTGGTGTCGCCTCTGATTGCGTTGATGGCGGATCAAGTAGCGGCATTGCGCGCGGCGGGGGTGAAGGCGGCGCGGCTGGATTCCACGATTTCCCCCGACGAGCGCCGCGCGTCGCTCGAAGCGGCGCGCGCCGGCGATCTCGATCTATTGTACCTCTCGCCCGAAGGCTTGTTCGCGCCAAATTTTGTTGACGCGCTACGCGATTGCCCGCTGGCGTTGATCGCCATCGACGAGGCCCATTGCGTCAGCCAATGGGGGCATGATTTTCGCCCGGATTATCGCGCGCTCGGCACGCTGGCGGAGATTTTTCCAAGCACACCGCGCATCGCCGTCACCGCCACCGCCGATCTCAAGACCCAGGCCGACATACGCACGCAATTGCGGCTCGAACACGCGCGCGCGTTCATCGACTCGTTCGACCGCCCCAATCTCGCGCTCGCCGCCGAACGCAAGAGCACCCGCCCCGGCGAGCGCGTGCTCGACCTGGTGCGGGCGCGGCCGGGCGTTTCCGGCATAGTGTATTCCTCCACCCGCGACGGCGTGGAAACCATCGCCGACAACCTGCGCGCCGAAAAGATCGACGCGCTCGCTTATCACGCCGGCCTCGACGCCCAGTTCCGCGCCGAGCGGCAGCGGCGCTTCCAGGCGCAAGACGATGTGGTGATGGCCGCGACCATCGCGTTCGGGATGGGCGTCGATAAGCCGGACGTGCGCTTTGTCATCCACGCCGATCCGCCAAAGAGTATCGAGGCTTATTGGCAAGAGGTCGGCCGCGCCGGGCGCGACGGGGAAACCGCCGAAGGCATCGCGCTTTATGGCGCCGGCGATCTGCGCCGCGCCTTGATGTGGGCCAACACATCGAACGCGAGCGAGCAGGTCAAAGCCGTGCAGGCCAAGAAGGCGCGGCAGCTGTTCAATTTTCTCGACGGTCTCTCTTGTCGGCGCGCTGGCGTGCGGCGTTATTTCGGCGAGGAGAATGTACACGATTGCGGCGTCTGCGATGTGTGCCTTGAGCCGCCGGTTTCCATCGACGCCACCGAATTCGCCGGCAAAGCGCTTGCCGCGGTGATGCGCATGGACCAGCGCTTCGGCCGCGGCCGGGTGGTGGATCATCTGCTCGGCAAGGCCCCGCGCGACGGCCTCGACGAGCAATACGCGGCCAAGAGCACTTATGGCATTGGCGCCGAGCAAAGCGAAGCACTGTGGCGGCGGGTGATTGAGCATTTGTTGTTTGAAGGCGTGCTGTCGGAGGGCGACGACGAACGCCCCGTGCTCAGCGTCGCCGATGAAGACGCCGCGCGCGCGATTTTCCGCAAGGAGCGCGAAATTCGCGTGCGCGAAGAAGCCAAGGCCACGCGACGTTCAAAGGAAGAGCGCCGCGCCGCCCGCGACGCAAGGCGCGGCGCGCAGGCGGGCTTCACCGGGGCGGACGCGAAACTGTTCGAAGCCCTGCGCGCATGGCGGCGCGAAACCGCCGCCGCCGCTGGCCTGCCGCCATATGTGATTTTCCACGATGCGACACTGACCGCCATCGTCACGGCCAAGCCCGCCGATCTCGCGGCCCTCGCCGCCATCCCCGGCATCGGCGAAGCCAAGCTCAAACGCCACGGCGCGGCGCTGCTGGCGGCGCTGCGCGAGGCGGTGACTTAGCGGTGATTTTAGGTTTTGGCGCGGCCGCGCCCGGCTTTTTCCACAAAGTCGCGCAGCATTTGCGAGGGGCGGAAAGTCACCACCCGGCGCGGGGTAATCGGCACTTCCTCGCCGGTTTTCGGATTGCGGCCGATGCGTTCGCGCTTGGCGCGTACATTGAAATTGCCAAAGCGCGAGAGCTTGACGGCGGCCCCCTCAACCAGCGCCTCCTGCATGATTTCCAGCATACGCGTGAGCAGCCGATTGGCGTCGGCGCGTTGTAGATTTCCCCGCCGCGCCAGCGCTTCGACTAGGTCCGCGCGCGTAATGGTCTTGATCGCCACCGGAGCCCCCTCCGCAGGCGCTTCGATCGCGCCTCGGAAAAGCTAAGCGTCTCCGGCGCTTAGGTCAAATCTTGCAAGTTGTTCATAGTCGCACCAAAGCCGCCCCCCAGGTGAGCCCGCCGCCCAACGCCTCCATCAACACGAGATCGCCGCGCTTGATGCGCCCGTCGGCGACAGCGACTTCGAGCGCCAGCGGCACCGACGCCGCTGACGTATTGCCGTGCATGGCGACGGTCGTTACAATTTTTTCGGGCGCGATGGCCAATTTGCGCGCCACCCCATCGAGGATGCGTTGATTGGCCTGGTGGGGCACAAACCAATCTATCGCATCGATTGGCACATTGGCGCGCGCGCACGCCTCCAGCATGGCGCCGGAAATGTGTTCGACCGCGTGCCGGAACACGGCGTTGCCGACCATGCGCACTTTGCCGATCGTTTGCGTCTGCGATGGCCCGCCATCGACATAGAGCAGATCGTGCAAGCGCCCATCGGTGCGGATGTAGGTCGAGACAATGCCGCGCCCGCCAGCCAGCGCTTCGTCCTGGGCTTCAAGCACCACCGCGCCGGCGCCGTCGCCGAACAGCACGCAAGTGCCCCGGTCGGTCCAATCGACGATGCGCGAGAAGGTCTCCGCGCCGATCACCAATGCACACTTGGCCTGACCGCGCGCCAGGAAATTATCCGCCGTGGTCAGCGCGAAAATGAAGCCCGAGCACACCGCCTGAAGATCGAACGCCGCGCCCTTGTTCACCCCGATCGCGGCCTGCACGCGGGCCGCCGTCGCCGGAAAAGTAAGATCGGGCGTAGTGGTTGCGACGATGACCAGGTCGATATCCGCGGCCTCGCGGCCGGAATTCTTCAGCGCCTCAACCGAGGCGGCGATGGCGAGGTCCGAGGTCTTTTCGTCGGGGGCGGCGATGCGGCGTTCGCGGATGCCGGTGCGCTCGACAATCCATTCGTCGCTGGTATCGACCTGGCGTCCTAGTTCGGCATTGGTGAGCACATTTCGCGGCAGATAGGCGCCGACGCCAAGAAGCACGGAGCGGAGCGCCATCAGCCGGCCGCGCCTTGCGTGCTGGCGCTGGCGGAAGCTTGCGACAGCCGTTCGAGGTTGCGCGCGATCTCTTCGCGGTAATGGCTGCGCGCCATCTTCGCGGCCACTTCAAGCGCGGCGGCAAAGCCCGGCCCGTTGGCGCTGCCGTGGCTCTTCACCACCAGGCCGTTGAGCCCCAAGAACAACGCGCCGTTGAAGCTGCCGGGATCCATGCGTTTGCGCAGCTTGGCCAGCGCTGGATAGGCGATCAGCGCGCCAAGCTTGGCCAGCGGAGAGCTAGTGAGCGCTTCGCGCAGCAATTGGCCCATCAGGCGGGCGGTGCCCTCGCCGGTTTTGATGGCGATGTTGCCGGTGAAGCCGTCGGTAACCACCACGTCCACGGTGCCCTTGGAGATGTCGTCGCCCTCGACGAATCCCTTGAAATCGATGTCCACACCGGCGTCGCGGACAAGCCGGGCGGCGGCCCGGATTTCCTCGTGTCCCTTCAGGTCCTCGGCGCCGACATTGAGCAGCGCCACGCTGGGGCGGGCCTTACCGGAGACGGCGCGTTGGAACGCTTCACCCATAATGGCGAACTCGACCAATTGCTGGCCATCGGCGGTGACGTTGGCGCCCAGGTCCAACATGGCGACATAACCCCCGTTGGCCGCCGGCCAGCGCGCGGCGAGCGCGGGACGATGGACGCCTTCCATGGTCCGCAAGCGGAACATGGCGATGGCCATGTAAGCGCCGGTATTGCCGGCCGAGACCACCGCATGGGCCTGGCCGGTCTCGACCGCCGCCACCGCATTCCAAAGGCTGGATCCCTTGCCTTGGCGCAGCGCCTGGCTTGGCTTCACATCCATGGCGATGGATCTTTCAGCCGGCACAATTTCTGAAACCGACTTGGCGCTTGGGTAGCGCTCCAACAGCGCGCCCAGGCGGACTGCGTCGCCATGGATAAGAAATCGCAGGTCCGAGCGGCCACGCGCGGCGATTTCAATGCCTTCAACGACAATCTCGGGCGCGGAATCGCCGCCCATCCCGTCTATGGATAGAACCAGGCCGTCAGCCATTCCGCGCCTGTCCTGCTACCCTGGCCGATCGCCGGGCGCGGACCATAGTCCGCGCCCGGCTTATTGCCAAACCCACGGTTTCAATCGGCGGGCGCCGGCCAGGTGTCGAGCAGGGCCGGGAGCGGCGCGAGCGCCTGGCGGCGCGCCGCGCCGGCGGCGGCGGACGCCAGATTTGCCGCGAACGGATGGGATGGTGTTCCCATAATATTACGCGCCAGCGCCGCCTCCAGGCCGGGCCCGTTGCCTGCCGCCAGGGCGCGGGCGTAGGCGTCGAGCCTGCCGTAGAACGAGCCCGCGAGCCGCGCCATCCGCTTGGGCACGGCCAGGTCGCCAAATCCGGCTTCACGCAAGCCTGCGTCCAAGTGGCGAAATAGCCGGTCGGTGAAGGCCTGCGCCAATGGGCCCGCATCCGCTTCACCGCGCAGTCGAAAAAGCGCCAGCCCCGCATGGAGGGCCAATAGCTCGAATCGCCCTTCGAGAGTGTCGGGAACCCGGCCTTCGCCATAAAATCGTGGGCAGCGGCTTGCCGCAATGACCACGGCAAGCAATCGCTCGGCGTCTTTCACGGCGGGTGAACTCGCAAACGGCCAGATCGGCATGTACTCCCCTCTTGCCCGCCCGCACGGTCCGCCTTACCGGTGAAGCCAGTTTCTGGGCATATTTCTGGGCCCGCGAGGTGAAAAATGAATCGCGGTTTCTTGCGACTTTCAGCGGCTGCAATCGTGGCGCTGGCGGCCAATAGCGCCTGCTCGCCGGTGCAGACCTATAATGGCTTCCGCTCCGACCGCAACAATGTGGAAATTCCCGATCCCCAGGTTGGCGTGGATACGCGCTCCACCATCCAGCAGCGTTTTGGCTCGCCTTCAACCACGGCGATCTTTGACCAAACCGCGTGGTATTATGTGAGCTCGGTGCAAGAGCGGGTGGCGTTCTATACCCCGCGCATCACCGACCGCAACGTCATGGTGGTGCGCTTTGACGGCGACACCGTGGCGGCAGTCGAGAAATTCGGCGTCGAGCGGGGACGCATCGTCTCCTATAGCGACGAAGTGACGCCGACGCGCGGTCGGGAACTTTCCGTGATTGAACAATTGCTCGGCAATATCGGACAAACCCCTCCGATCCGAAACGAGGAAGAAGAAGGCGGCCGACGGCGGCCCTAGGCTTGAGCCAAGCGCGGCGAATATCGCGTTGACCCCCTCTCAGTCTCCCCCTTGCAGGGGGAGAAGCAGGTCAGCGCCAAACTATTCCTCCCCCTGAAAGGGGGAGGCTAGGAGGGGGTTCAGCGCTGACACTTCCCTAATTGATCGCTGATCGCTCAGCCGTTCCAGTGCGCCAGAACCGCCAGCAGCAGCAGCGCGACGATGTTGGTGATCTTGATCATCGGGTTCACCGCGGGTCCGGCCGTGTCCTTGTAGGGATCGCCGACGGTGTCGCCGGTGACAGCGGCCTTGTGCGCGTCAGAGCCCTTGCCGCCGTGATGGCCTTCCTCGATCAGCTTTTTGGCATTATCCCAGGCGCCGCCGCCCGAGGTCATGGAAATGGCCACGAACAGTCCGGTCACGATCACGCCCACGAGCAAAGCGCCCAGCGACGCCAGCGCTTGGGCCTCGCCGGCGAGCGCCCACACCGCAAAAAACAGTGCGATCGGCGCCAGTACCGGCAACATCGACGGCACGATCATTTCCTTGATCGCGGCTTTGGTCAGGATATCGACGGCTCTGCCGTAATCGGGCTTTGCCGTGCGTTCCATGATGCCGGGGATTTCGCGGAACTGGCGGCGCACTTCCTCGACCACCGCTTGCGCCGCGCGTCCCACCGCCGTCATCGACCAGCCGCCAAACAAATATGGCAACAGCCCGCCGATGAAGAGGCCGACAATCACATAGGGGTTGGAGAGCGCAAAGTCGGGAACCACGCCGTCAAAGAACGGAAACTCGTTCGGGTGCGCCGCGTAATATTTCAAATCCTCGAAATACGCCGCGAACAACACCAATGCGCCGAGGCCCGCCGAACCGATGGCATAGCCCTTGGTGACCGCCTTGGTGGTGTTACCAACCGCGTCGAGCGCGTCGGTGGTGACGCGGACTTCCTTGGGCAGATCCGCCATCTCGGCGATGCCGCCGGCATTGTCGGTGACCGGGCCGAACGCATCGAGCGCGACGATGATGCCGGCCACCGACAGCATCGTCGTCACCGCGATGGCGATGCCGAACAGGCCGGCGAGCGAATTACAGGCGATGATGCCGGCGACGATGGTCAGAGCCGGCAGCGCGGTCGATTCCATCGACACGGCCAGGCCCTGGATCACGTTGGTGCCGTGGCCGCTGACCGATGCTTGCGCCACACTCTTGACCGGGCGAAAGCCGGCGCCGGTGTAATATTCGGTGATCCAAACGATGGCGCCGGTGACCAGCAAGCCCACCATGCCGCAGAGCACGAGGTCGCCGCCGGTGACGCCCGCCAACGCCGAATTTGGCCCCAGGCTCTGGGCGATCGGACCGAAACTGCCATGGTTGAGGCCCCAGATCACATAGGTGACAAAGGCGGCGGACAAAACCCCAGCCACGACCAGGCCTTTGTACAAAGCGCCCATGATGTTGTTGGACGGTCCAAGGCGCACGAATTGAACGCCGACGATCGAGGCGACGATGGCCACCCCGCCAATCGCCAGCGGCAGCAGCATGATGCTCGATACCTCCGCGGCCTCGCGGAACAGGATCGAGGCCAGCACCATGGTGGCGACCGTGGTCACCGCGTAAGTCTCGAACAAATCCGCCGCCATTCCCGCACAGTCGCCGACATTGTCGCCGACGTTGTCGGCGATGGTGGCGGGGTTGCGCGGATCGTCTTCCGGAATGCCAGCCTCGATCTTGCCGACCATGTCGCCACCGACGTCGGCGCCCTTGGTGAAGATGCCCCCGCCCAAGCGCGCGAAGATCGAAATCAGCGAGGCGCCGAAGCCCAGCCCAATCAAGCTATCGACCACGACGCGGTCGGTGGTTTCATAGCCCATCCATTGGGTGAGGATGAGATAATAGAAGGCGACTCCAAACAAAGCTCCGCCAGCCACGAGCATGCCGGTCACCGAGCCAGCCTTGAAGGCCATGCGCAAACCGCCGGCCAGGCTGGTGCGCGAGGCTTCCGCGGTGCGCACATTGGCTTGCACCGACACGTTCATGCCGATGAAACCGGCCGCGCCGGAAAGCACCGCCCCAATCAAGAAGCCGACCGGCACTTGCCATATTGGCCAGAACGCCGCGCCCAGCACGATCATCACGCCAACACCCACCATGGCGATGGTGGAATATTGGCGGTTCAAATAGGCGCGCGCGCCTTCTTGGATCGCAGCGGCGATTTCCTTCATGCGATCGGCGCCGGCGCTGGCGGCGGTGATCGTTTGGGTCTCGATATAGCCGTAGATGGCGGCGACCACGCCGCTCGCGACGACCAACCAAAGGATCAAATCGTTGTTCATTGTGTTGTCCTGGGCGCGCTAGCGCCGGGGTTGGGAAAAGAACGGGGCGGTTCGCCGCCGACGGCCCGCCGGCGCCCCAGAGTCCGGCGCGTTACTGCCAAAAGCCGTCGCCGGGCGCAATGGACCCGTTGGCGAAGTTCCGCTTGCGCGGTGGGACGCTCCGGCTCAGATCCCCGAGCCCCGGCTCGAATAGGAGTTAATGACGCTCACCCCAGCCACGGCGTTCTGGCCAAGCACCTCGGCCGCAGTCGCCCGGTAGACTTCGATGGCGCGCGCCTCGTTCAGGGCGTTGATGTCCTCGGGGTCGCCCAAATTGGCGGTGTGGCTCACTCGCACGAGGGCGTCGCGCAGGAAATGGGCGCGCTCGCGCGTGCGCCAAAGATCGACGCCGTTGGCGATTTCAATCCGGATCGACACGAACAAATAGTTCACCAGCTGACCGTCGCGCACCACCGGCACGGCAAGATAGGGAGCGTCCATCGAGCGGGCGCTGACCGCGGCCTCGCGCTCTTCGGTCTTTGCCTTGGCCGCCGGCGCCGAGGCGTTGGCGAGCCCCGCCAGCAGCGTGGACGCAATCAGGGCCATGGCGACAGCGCGTTTCATGGGGCCGGAGCATCCGGCGCAAAGGTTAGCGAGTCCTTACCGGCCTAGTTTATGAGCATGGCCGATCGGATCGCCGACAACCGCCAGCGATCCATCCCCCGCAACCAGTCGAACGCCAGCGCCCGCTTCCACCACCCCGACACGGGTCACCTGGACCCCGGCGGCCGCCCCGCCCGCCTCGATCTCGGCACGCCGCTCCCGGCCCGCCGTCAACAGAATCTCGTAATCGTCGCCCCAATGAAACAGCCTGCCATAGCTCGAAGCCGCGCTCCTCCAGGCGTGCGCGGCATTGGAAAGGGGAACAGCCTCGGCCTCAATGAATAAAGCAACGCCGGAAGCGGCGGCCAGTTTCGCGGCGTCTCCTGCGAGCCCATCGGAAATGTCCATCGCCGCACCCGCGCAGCGGGCCACGGTTTGCGCCAATTCCACGCGCGGCGCCGGCAGACGATAGCGCGCGATAGCGGCGGCATGGTGCATAATCTCTCCTTCGGGCCAATCGCCGTGCAGCGCTTGGTAGCCCAGCCAAGCATCGCCGATCGTGCCGGTAACCCAAATGTCCTCACCGGGCTTCGCATCGGCGCGCGAGGGAACGCGCTCGCCAAGCGGCTTGCCGAAGGCGGTGACCGACACCGTCAGCGGGCCGGGCGTCGAAGTAGTGTCGCCGCCCAGCAGAGCGACATCGTAGCGGCGCAAATCCTCGCCGAGGCCGCGCGCGAACTCGGCGATTTCCGCGGCGGGCCGCGCATCCGGCCAGATTAGCGTCAGCAACGCGCCAGTTGGCCGCGCGCCCTTCGCCGCCAGATCGGACAAATTCACCCGCAATGCCTTCTTGGCGATTGCGTCGATGGGGTCTTCGGTCAGGAAGTGCACGCCTTCGACGATAGCGTCGGTGGTGACGACGAGCGCACCCCTGGCTTCCAGTACCGCCACATCGTCCAGCAAACCGCGCGCGCTAGCGTGGGTCGCCAGCGGTGCGAACAAGCTGCGGATGACATCGAATTCGTCAGCGGGCATGTTTATGGACCGCCGGCGCCCTCGCCGGCCGGCGCCGAACATGCCGGCGAGGGCGCCGGCGGTCCATGTTTTTCACGCCGCGCCCCTCAAATCCTTGGCGCACGCATCCAGAGTTGCGTTGACAAAGCCAGGCTCGGGGCCATCGAAGAACGCTTTGGCGATCTCGACATATTCATCGATCACCACGGCGGTGGGAATATCCAAGCGCTGCTCCAGTTCGGCCACGCCAGCGCGCAATATCGCGCGCGCCACCGCGTCCAACCGCTGCAATCGCCAGTTCTTGCCAAGATGGCGCGCAATGGCGCCGTCGAGCGCAGCTTGCCGATCCACGGCGTTTTCGATCAGCGTTTTGAACAAACCCGCGTCGCCCTCGGCGCCGCCATAAGCCGCCTCGGTTTCGCGCGGCAGCTTGCCGGCGGCGAATTCGGCGATGACATCGGCGGTGGAAGCCCCGCTCAGTTCCATTTGGTAGAGCGCCTGCACGGCGCCCAGCCGCGCCGCGCGGCGCGCTTCGATGTCGCCGGGCTTCATCTTGTGGCGGCCGCGAAAGCTCGCTTCAGCGCGATCATCGCCAGCGCCGCGCGCGCGGCCTCGCCGCCCTTATCGCCGCGCGCGGGATCGGCGCGTTCTTCCGCCTGCGCCAACGTGTTCACGGTGAGGATGCCGTAGCCGATCGCCAAACCATCGCGCACTGACAAATCCATCAGCCCGCGCGCGCTTTCGCCGCAGACATAATCGTAATGCCTGGTCTCCCCGCGCACGACGCAGCCAAGCGCGATGAAGCCGTCATATGCCCCGCTGCGCGCCGCGTGAGCGATGGCGGCTGGAATTTCGAACGCGCCGGGGACGAAAACTGTTTCCATCGCTGCTGCGGCTTCCGCGGCAGCCGCCGCCGCACCGCGCTGCAAGTGCTCAGCGATGGCGCGATAATATGGCGCGACCACCACCAGCAGTCGCGCGCCCGGAAGTTTGACGATCTGAGATTGCTCCACGTTTTTCATAGCGCGCACTCACCCCCTCCCCCACCCGATCGCGAAGCGATCGGGATTCGCGGCATGCCTGGCCGCAAAGCGGCCCGGAGGGGGAGGGGCCAGGGGGTCGGGTGAGACGCGGCGTTGCGCACCCCGCTCACGGCGTGAACCCGCGCCAGCCGTCAATGGTGAGGCCGTACCCTTCCAGGCCGACGAGCCTTTGCGGCGCATTGGCCAGAACGATCATACGCCCCACGCCGAGTTCGCGCAGGATCTGCGAGCCGATGCCGATGACACGCTGGGCGTCGCCGCTATCCAGCTCAACCTTGCCGCTTAGCCGCCGCGTCAGCGCGTTTGGTTCTAGATCGCGCAACAGCACCAGCACGCCCGCGCCTTCGCGTTCGATTTCATCCAGCGATTGATCGATCAAGCCCGCGCGCGCGCCCATGCCGCCGATCACGTCGGCGGCGAATTCCACGCGGTGCACGCGCACCAAAGTCGGCTTGTCGGCGCGAATTTCACCCTTGACCAAAGCGGCATGTTCGACGCCGTCAAGGCGGTTGAGAAACACAATCAGGCGAAAGTCTTTCCCCGCCCGTGTCGCGAATGGCGCTTCGCAAAGCCGCTCGATTGTGCGGTCATTTAATCGGCGGAAAGCGATCAGCTCTTCGATGGCGCCGATCTTCAGATTGTGGAATTGCGCGAACGCGACCAGCTCCGGCAGCCGCGCCATGGCGCCATCGTCGTTCATGATTTCGCAAATCACCGCCGAGGGATTGAGTCCGGCTTGGCGGGCGATGTCGATGCTGGCTTCGGTATGTCCGGCGCGCACCAACACGCCGCCGTCGCGGCCCCTCAACGGAAACACATGGCCCGGCGAGACGATGTCGCCCTCGCCCTTGCCCGCATCGATGGCCACGGCGACGGTGTGGGCGCGATCATGCGCCGAGATACCGGTGGACACGCCTTCGCGCGCTTCGATCGATACGGTGAACGCGGTGCGCATGCGGGTTTGATTGCGCGGCGCCATCGGTTCGAGCCCCAGCACACGCGTGCGTTCCGCGGTGAGCGCCAGGCAGATAAGCCCGCGCCCATGCTTGGCCATGAAATTCACCGCCGCCGGCGTGGCAAATTGCGCCGGTATGACCAGGTCGCCCTCGTTTTCGCGGTTTTCCGCATCGACCAGGATGAACATGCGTCCCTCGCGCGCTTCCTCGATAATTTCGGGGATGGGCGATATGGCGCGCTTCAATTCCTCCACCGGGGACAGGCCTGCCGCCATCAAACATTGCTCCGCGCTTCAACCAGCCGCGCCGCATAGCGCGCCATCATATCGGCTTCGAGGTTCACCTTATCGCCTGGTTTGAGCCGAGACAAAGTGGTCGCCGCCCAAGTGTGCGGAATGATCAGCACGCCAAAGCCTTGGTCATCTACTTCGTTCACCGTCAGCGACACGCCCGCCAGCGCAATCGAGCCCTTTGACGCGATCAGGTGGGCGATGGGGTGCGGCGGCCTAATGCGCAAGCGCCAACTCCTGCCGTCTCGCGCCGCCAAGAGCACCTCGCCCAAGCCATCGACATGGCCCTGCACAATATGGCCGCCCAATTCGTCGCCGACGCGAAGCGAACGCTCTAGATTCACCTGATCGCCCACCTGCAGCGCGCCTAAAGTCGTCAACACCAAGCTTTCGGCCGCGACCTCCACCACGTGGCGCATGCCGCCGGGCCGGGCCGCTATCGCCACCAGTGTGAGACAGCACCCGTCATGGGCGATGCTGGCGCCGATCTCGACGCTGCCTGCATCGTAAGCGCTCGTGATCGTCAGCCGCGTCAGCCCAGCCAGGCGCGCGACCGCCTCCACCTCCCCCAAAGCCGTGACAATTCCGGTAAACATGAGGCTCAAGCCCGCTCGTAGCTTTCCCACAGATCGGGGCCGAGTTCACGCAATGCAACCCGCCGCCAGCGCGGGGCGTGGCTCAGCGCGGCCAGCGCGAGGCCGCCGATTGCACACCTGCCCTCCGCGCCAAGCAGGATCGGCGCACGCAACCATTCGAGTCGGTCCACGACGTGGGCCGCTATTAGCGACGCCGCCAATTGACCGCCGCCCTCGGCTAGAATGGCCCCCATGCCCCGCTCGGCGAGCCGCTCCAATACCACGCCGATATCGAGCCCCGCGGACCCGCGCGGAACCTGTTCGATGCGGGCGCCGGCGGCTTCCAGAATTGCCTGGCGCGCCGGGCTGGCGCGCTCGGCGCCAAAAACGATCAGCGGCGATTGGTCCAAGCTCTCAAACAAACGCCCCTCGGGCGGCAATTCCAGCCGCGTGGTCACGACAACGCGCGCGGGCTGGCGCGCGGGCGCCGGATCGGTGCGCGCCAGCAGGGAAGGAGCGTCGGCGCGCGCCGTGCTCGCGCCAATCATCACCGCATCGACTTGCGCTCGCATGCGATGCACCTCGGCGCGCGCGGCCTCGCCCGTGATCCAACGGCTTTCGCCCGATGAGGTAGCGATCCGCCCATCGAGGCTGGTGGCGAGTTTCAGTGTGACATGCCGGCGGATCATGCGCCCATTCTAGTCCGTCCCGGCGCCGCCGCGCTTCTTCTTTCGCGCTTCCTCGATGAATTTCGCGAAATCGGAGGTTTCCTGGAAGTCCTGATAGACCGAGGCGTAGCGCACATAGGCCACCGGATCGAGCTGGGCCAGCGCCTCCATCACCATGCCGCCGATGGTCTCGGACGTGATTTCGGTTTCGCCCTGGCTTTCCAGCTTGCGGACGATGCCGGAAATCATCTGCTCGATCTGATCCTGCTCGATCGGACGCTTGCGCAATGCAATGGCGAGCGAACGGGCCAGCTTGTCGCGATCGAACGGGACCCGCCGGCCGGAACGCTTGAGCACCACGAGGTCGCGCAGCTGTACGCGTTCAAAGGTGGTGAAGCGCGAACCGCACTTGTCGCACTGGCGCCGGCGACGGATGGCAGCGCCGTCCTCGGTCGGGCGGCTATCCTTCACCTGGGTGTCTTCGTTGGAACAAAACGGGCAACGCATGTGGACTTCCTCGCGGGCACTGTCGCGTGCGAATCGAGTCGATCCAAGCGCAATGCGCCGCGGCGATGCGCCTCTCCTCCCCCTTGCGGGGAGGAGGTAGGAGGAGGGGGTGCAGCGCTAACGCTTGCAAGTGTGGCGTTACACCCCCCTCCCACCCTCCCCCGCAAGGGGGGAGGCGGCGCCTGCGCAGGCCCCCACCGAGCACGATTGCAATGAAGGCGAACCACCAGGCGAGTTTGTCGGCCATTTCCATGTCGTATCTTCGCTCAAGAATAAATCGGAAACCGCGCCGTCAGCGCTTCAACTTTGGCCGCCACCGCGGCTTCCGTTGCAGAATTGCCGCCATTTGAGCTCGCAAGCCCATCGAGCGTTTGGCAAATCAGATCGGCCACTTGGCGAAACTCGGCGGGGCCGAAGCCGCGCGTGGTGCAGGCGGGAGAACCGAGCCGCACGCCGGAGGTGATCATCGGCTTTTCGGTGTCGAACGGAACGCCGTTTTTGTTGCAGGTGATCAGCGCGCGTTCGAGGCTTTGCTCGCCGGCCTTGCCGGTGACGCGCTTGGGGCGCAGATCGACCAGCATCAAGTGAGAATCGGTGCCGCCGGAAACCACCGCCAGCCCGTTCTCGATCAATCGCTCGGCCAGGGCGCGCGCGTTCTCAAGTGTGCGCTTTGCATAGAGCTTGAATTCCGGCGTCATCGCTTCCTTGAACGAGACGGCTTTGGCCGCGATCACATGCATCAATGGCCCGCCCTGCAGACCCGGGAACACCGCCGAATTGATGCGCTTGCCGATCTCCTCGTCGTTGGAGAGGATCATACCGCCGCGCGGACCGCGCAAAGTCTTGTGTGTCGTCGTCGTCACCACATGCGCATGCGGCAGTGGAGATGGATAGACCCCCCCCGCGATCAGCCCGGCGTAATGGGCCATGTCCACCATCAGGATGGCGCCGATTTCATCGGCGATTTGGCGGAAGCGCGCGAAATCGATCTGGCGCGAATAGCCCGAGGCGCCGGCGAGGATGAGCTTGGGGCGCTCGCGCCGCGCAATCTCAGCGACGGAATCGTAATCGATCAGATGATCGTCCTCGCGCACGCCGTAGGCGACCGGGTTGAACCATTTGCCGGAAATGTTGACCGGCGAGCCGTGCGTGAGGTGGCCTCCGCAGGCCAGATCCATGCCGAGGAATTTATCCCCTGGCTGCAGCAGCGCGAAGAACACCGCCTGATTGGCGCCTGCGCCCGAGTGCGGTTGCACGTTGGCGAACGTGCACTCGAACAAGCGCTTGGCGCGGTCAATGGCCAGCCGCTCGACTTCATCGACATGCTCGCAGCCGCCGTAATAGCGCCGGCCTGGATAGCCTTCGGCGTATTTGTTGGTCAGCACCGAGCCCTGCGCTTCGAGCACAGCGCGCGAGACGATGTTCTCCGAGGCGATCAGTTCGATCTGCCGTCGCTGGCGCGCCAATTCAGCGCGGATCGCCGCCTCCACGTCGGGATCGGCATGATTCAGCGCCGCTTCAAAAAAACGATCGCGCTCGGCGGCGGCGCGTCCAGCCGTTTGGGTCATTCATGTGCTCCAGAATCGCGTGCAACATAGGGGAGCGGGTTGCGAGAGGCAAAGCCACTGGCGCCAGCTCCCCCTCCCACCGGCTGCTCCGCAGCCGGCAGCCCTGCATGCCAAGATCGCTTTGCGATCTTGGAGCGGGGGAGCAGTCACGCGAAGCGTGACTGAGGGGGTGAGGCCCGCTTGCGTTTTGGGTTGAGCCTCCCGAGGCATATCCTTCAACTTCGACGCACGCACCCCCTCCGCCGCTTCGCACCTGCTTCCCCTATCGAGGGGGAGGCAGGTGCTAAACCAGCTTGCCACGCCGCTCCGGCGGCGGCGCCTGGTCTCCCTCCAGCGCCCGCCTGAGCTTCCGCAACGCCAGCGTCCGCACGTCAACCAACGCCGCGTTGGCCGGCGCCTGGATCACGACTTCGACGCCGCTGGCGACATGGATCGCGGCCACTCTCTGAGCGCCGCCCACGCGCGCGATTTCGAAGATGACCTCGCCGTCCGCTTCGCTGTCCCCGCTCACGCGGCGCGGCCAATCACATGCTTGGCCCACACCGCACGCAGCGCGGTCACCAGATCAGCCATCAGAGCATCATCATGAAATGGCGAAGGGGTAAGGCGCAAGCGCTCGGTTCCACGCGGCACGGTGGGATAATTGATCGGCTGCACATAAATGCCGTGTTCATAGAGCAGCGCATCGGAAAGCACCTTGCACAGAGCCGCGTCGCCTACTTGCACCGGCACGATGTGGGTGGTTGATTCCAACATCACAGGCAAACCCGCATCTCGCAGCATCGCCTTCAAGCGCTCGGCGCGTTCGGCCAAGCGTGAACGCATGTGCGGGCAAGCCTTCACTAGGCGCACGCTCTCGAGCGCGGCCGCCGCGATCGAGGGCGCCAGTGAGGTGGTGAAGATGAAACCCGACGCCGTCGAGCGGATGGCGTCGATCGCCGCCGCCGGTCCAGTGACGTAGCCGCCCATCGTGCCGAAGGCCTTAGCCAGCGTGCCCTCGATGAAATCGATGCGGTGCATGACGCCGTCTCGCTCGGCCACGCCGCCGCCGGTCTCGCCGTAGAGCCCGACGCCGTGCACTTCGTCGAGATAGGTCATGGCCCCGTAAGCGTCAGCGATATCACAAATGGCTTCGATCGGCGCGGTGTCGCCATCCATCGAATAGACGCTCTCGAAGGCGATCAATTTCGGCGCCTCGGCGGGCGCTTCGTTGATCAGCGCTTCCAGGTGCTGCAAATCGTTGTGACGGAAAATGCGGCGCTCGCACTTGGCGCGCTTGATGCCCTCGATCATCGAGGCGTGATTTTGCGCGTCGGAGAAAATCCAAAGCTCCGGGAAAAGCTTCGCCAGAGTCGAAAGCGTCGCGTCGTTCGAGACATAGCCCGAAGTGAACAGCAGCGCGCCTTCCTTGCCGTGCAGCGAAGCCAGTTCGCGTTCGAGATCGACGTGGTAGCTGGTCGTGCCCGAGATGTTGCGGGTGCCCCCGGCGCCGGCGCCGACGCGGTCAAGCGCGGCATGGGCCGCGTCGATCACTTCTGGGCTTTGGCCCTGGCCCAGATAATCATTCGAGCACCAGACCACGATGTCGCGCGTTCCGCCCTCGGGCAGACGCAGCCGCGCCCACGGGAAGCGGCCGCGCTCACGCAGGATATCCGCGAACACCCGGTAGCGCCCCTCGGCGCGGATGGCGGCGACGGCGTCCTGGAACGTTTGCTTGATTTTCGGATTCATAGTCCCGAGCCCCCAGCTGGTTCCGCAGATAGTTCAGAATTGTTCGCATCTGGTTTTAAAGAAGCGTTTGCAGCTATATTTTCCCGCACCGACATTGAATATTTGCCGGTTCCTGTCGAGAGCATTCGCCTTTCTAGATCGGCGCCAGCTCGAGGATGCGAGGGCGTTCTTCCCGTCGCGCGGCGTTACGCGTTGGATTTATTGTTAATTCGCGACATAACCACAGATCATGGCTAAGCCGATATTCGCCTGCAGCGTGGGTAAGGTAGCAGCGCGCGCGCAGGAGGGCTATGCTTTTGGAACTGAGAGAGTTGTCGGGCGCTGGGGGGGCGATAGTGAAACGGGTGCAGGGATTGATGCGCTCCGCAAGGACGCCGCTGCGCGTACTGGACGCGTCTGCTAACCGAGAAAACGCCGACCAATCCGGTGGCGCGGCGGACCATCCCATGCGCCGCCGGCGAACCCTATACATGGCTGTCGCAGCGCTCGTATTGCTGGGCGTCGCCGCCTGGCAATTCATGCAACCGCCCTCGGTCGCAACGGCGCTAGCCACGCGCGGCGCGGCGGTTGATGTTGTGTACGCGACCGGCGTCGTCGAACACCTGCGGCAAGCGCGCCTGGCGCCGGTGGTGTCCGCGCCGATCCGGCATGTTTATGTCAGCGAAGGCCAACATGTGGACGCCAACGCACCGCTCGCGCAATTGGAGGACGGTCCCGCGCGCGGCCTCGCCGAACAGCTCGCCGCGCAGGCGACCATGGCGCGTCTCACCGCAGAGCGCGTGCAAGCGCTCTACGACGAGGGTTTTTCCTCGCGATCGGCTTTGGATGAAGCGCGCGGCCAACGAGACGCCGCCGAAGCCGCGGCAAACGCGGCCCGCTCTCAGTTGATGTATTATGCGATCACCGCGCCGTTCGCCGGCGTAGTGATGCGTCGTGACGCCGAACCCGGCGACCTCGCCAACTCAAGCCAGGTCTTGTTCGTTGTCGCCGATGAGAGTTCTTTGCGCATCACCACCGATCTCGACGAACGTGACATCGCCCGGGTCGCCGTGGGGCAAAGCGCGCTCATACGCGCCGACGCGTTTCCCGATCGCGATTTCGAAGCGACCGTGACCGAGATCACGCCACAAGGCGATGCGGCAACCCGAGTGTTTCGTGTGCGGCTTGGCCTGCCCCCGAATACGCAATTGCGAGCGGGCATGACGGTTGAGACCAACATCGTGACGGGCGAGCGTCAAAACGCCGTGCTTGCCCCGGCGGCGGCGGTTAAGGAGAGTGCCGTTTGGGTTGTGAGCGAGGGCCGCGCGCTGCGGCGGACAATCGTACGCGGGGCGACCGGCGGCAATCTCGTGGAGATACGGCAAGGTCTCGACGCCGGCGAAGAAGTCATCCTTGAGCCGCCAGCGTCGCTGCGTGAAGGGGCTCGTATTCGCCAGCGCCCGAATCCATGAGTGGCGGAGTCGCGCTGTTGATACGTCTTGGCCTTGCCCACCTCACGGCCCGGCCACGCCAAACCCTGATCGCCGTGGCGGGCGTGGCGGTCGGCGTGGGATTTTTCCTCGCTGTGTCGGCAATGATGATGGGGTCGCAGAACGATCTCGTACGCACCTTGGTGGATTCGGCGCCGCATATCGTTGTGCGCGATGAAGCAAGCGGGGCGACGGCGCAGCCAGCCGAACGACGGTTCTCCGGGGCGGCGGTTGAAGTGCGTGGCGTCGGCGCACGTGACGAAGTACGGGGGCTTCGAGATTGGTCAGCGATGCTCGCCGACGCGCGTGCGCTGCCAGGCGTAACCGCAGCCCCAGCCCTGGTCGGTGCGGTCACGGCGCGGTTCGCCGGGCGCACCGAGGCCCTGGCTCTCACCGGCATCGACCCGCGCGTCGAAGATCGCATCGTCAACCACAACGAGAAGCTGACCGGCGGCGTGATCGCCGATCTGGAAGGCGCGCCCGATGGCATCATCGTCTCCGTTCAGGTGGCCGAGCGTCTGGGCGCGCGGCTTGGCGATACTTTAGCGATCAGCTCCTCGGCGGGCGTGGCGCAGCGCGCGCGAATCTTGGCGCTGGTGACTAACACCAATGCGCGCGCCGGCGCCGAGCGCGCCGCCTATGCGCATCTGCGTACAACCCAAATGTTGTTCGCGCGCCCCAATATCGTCAACCAGTTGCGGGTCAAGCTGGCCGACCCGAACGCCGCCCCAGACGTGGCCGCCGCGCTGGAGACGCGTTGGGGCTATCAGTGGGAATCCTGGCAGGAGCGATCGCGCGACTTGATGGCCTCGCTGGCGATCCACAACATCGTCACTTATGCGGTCACCTCCGCGCTGTTGTTGGTGGCGAGCTTCGGCGTTTACAATCTGATCTCCACCAATGTCACCGAGAAGCGCCGCGACATCGCCATCCTGCGCGCGACCGGGTTCTCCGAAAGCGACATGGCCGGCATGTTCTTGGTCGAGGGAGTGAGCTTGGGCGTGCTCGGCTCGCTGCTGGGCTTTGCGCTCGGGTACGGATTGATGCAGGCGCTCGCGGCGGCGCCGGTCAGCATTCAAGGCGAGGACCATCGCATCCCCCTCGACCGGGTCTTGCTCGAATACGCGATCGCCGGCGGGGCGTCGGTGCTGGCGGCGACCCTCGCCGCCTATCTGCCGGCCCGGCGCGCGGCCCGCCTCGATCCGGTTCAAATCCTGCGTGGCGCCTCATGAACGCGCGCATTGAAACGCGCGGCGTGGGGCGCACGCTTGAGGAAGCCGCCAAGCCGGTGGCGCTGGTGCGCGATGTATCGTTCGCTGCTGCTCCTGGAGAATTTGTGGCGATCCTCGGGCCGTCCGGCTGCGGCAAGTCCTCATTGTTGTATTTGCTCGGCCTGCTCGACCGGCCGAGCGCGGGCGAGATCTGGATCGACGGCCAGCCCACCAGCCGCCTCAGCCGCAAACAGCAAACCGCCATGCGGCTGAAGCAGATCGGCTTCGTATTTCAGTTTCATTTTCTGCTGCCGGAGTTCAGCGCGCTCGAAAACGTGGCTTTGCCGATGCGCCGGCTCGGCCGTCTCAACGGCGTAGCGATCGAGGCGCGCGCGGCGCTGCTCCTCGCTTCGCTTGGTCTTGGTGAACACACGACGAAGCGCCCGGACAAGCTCTCAGGCGGAGAAAGGCAACGCGTGGCGATTGCACGCGCCCTCGCCAACGATCCCGCGCTGCTCCTGTGCGATGAGCCTACCGGCAATCTAGACACCGCCAACAGCGAGATGGTCGTCGCCGCCTTGAAGCGCCTCGTGCGCGAGGAAGGACGGACAATCATCTGCGTCACCCATGACGAACGCGTCGCCGCAGGCGCCGACCGCCGAATCCGCATGCGCGACGCCCGCATCATCGGCGACGAGCGCAACCCCGGGCGCATGGTGTGATTGGGTTTTCGCCCGGATCGCGGAACCGCTCCAAGCTAGAATTTCCTATACCCGTTTATCTTCGCTTCTCAATTCAGCGCCCCTCAATCATGGAACCCTTATAGGATATTTCCCGCGTGCGAGGTAACTGAGGCCCCCGCGCGTATGATAATTCACAGACGCCTGTCGTGTTCGGGGTTTTTGCAAATGAGTCGCATGATGTATGCAGGACGCTTTCCCGCTTCCCGGCCGCGCCGCCTCCGGCAGGCCAATTGGATCCGCCGGCTTGTGCGCGAACAGCGGCTTTCGCCGGACGATCTGATCTGGGCCATGGTCGTGCATGACGGCGCGGAAGCCGAAATCCCGGTCGCGGCAATGCCGGGCGTGGCGCGGCTTTCGGTCACGGCGGCGGCGGCGGCGGCCAAGCGCGCGGTAAAGCTCGGCATCCCCGCCATCGCCGTGTTTCCCCATATCGACCCCGCCAAGAAGGATGCCGCCGGCAGCGAAGCGCTGAACCCGGATGGCCTGGTCTGCCGCGCGGTCGCGGCCATGAAGGATGCCGCGCCGGAAGTCGGGATCATGGTCGATGTCGCGCTCGATCCGTTCACCGATCATGGCCATGACGGCCTCCTCAAGGACGGGCGCATCCTCAACGACGAGACGGTAAAGGTGCTCGCCGAGCAGGCCTTGATCCAGGTCAAGGCCGGCGCCGACATCGTTGCGCCCTCCGACATGATGGATGGGCGCGTCGGCGCCATCCGCACCGTGCTGGACAAGCACGGCTATCAGGACGCGCTGATCATGTCTTACGCGGCGAAGTACGCTTCGGGCTTTTATGGACCTTATCGCGAAGCCATCGGCTCGGGAAAGCTCGGCACCGGTTCGGTGAAAAATCCAGGCGACAAGCGCACCTACCAGATGGACTTCGCCAACAGCGATGAAGCCATGCGCGAAGTGGCGATGGACGTAGCCGAGGGCGCCGACATGGTGATGGTCAAACCCGGCCTGCCCTATCTCGACATCGTCGCGCGGGTGAAGCGCGAGTTCGGCCTGCCCACCTACGCATTTCAGGTCTCTGGCGAATACGCGATGATCAAGGCCGCTGGCGCCAATGGCTGGATCGACGAAGAGCGCGTGATGATGGAATCGCTGATGGCGTTCAAGCGCGCCGGCGCCGACGGCGTCATCACCTATTTCGCCCCGAGCGCGGCGTCGCTGCTGGGATGAACTGGACGGTCGATGACGAGGAGCGCGCACGCCGAGATCGGGTGCGCATCAAACAACTGACAGCGGTCTCGCTCCCTACATTGCCCCCAAAGGTGAAGCATGAGCGGCTACGAAGCAGCCATGACAATGCTGATTACGTTCGGCGGAATACTCGCGGTGGCCGCGCTGTTTATCGTGCGCCGCCTTGATCGCCTCGAACGGAAGATTGCGGAAAGCAAAGCCGCGGGGCACGCCGCCGAATAGCGGCGCTTAGGCGGCCGCGGTGCGTTTTGCAGTCTCGGACTGCTTGCGGTTCAAGCGCTTGTCGACAATGGCCACCAGGCCGCGCACCAGCTGCTCGCGCTCCGCGATGTGCTGGGCCGTCAGGTAACCGAGCTTTTGCATGGCCTCGATGTGGGTGGTGACCACTTCCGGATCGACAATTCCAGCGCCTCCAATCGCGGTGATGTAACGGGCCAGCGAGCGTGCCGCATCGCCCAGGGATTGGTCGCGGACTTCGTCGGCCAATTCCTCTGTCTCGCGCACCGCGCCGTAGATTTCGCGCAGCTTGCGCCGATCGCCTGGCGCGAGCCCGGCCGAGAGTTCGCTGATCCTAGTGACGCATACGCGCACCAATTCGCGGTTGCCCTCCGCCTCCCACAATGGCTCTTCCGCTTGCTCGAGCGGATCGGTAAAACGCCGCGGCGCGCCGCCATATTCCTCCAGCATGCGCCGGCGCCGGCAGGGCCCGACATAATCGACGCTCTCCACGAAGCGGCGCGGGCGCAGCAGCACCGCTTCGACGCGGGTCAAAAGCGCCGCGCCATTAAACGGGCGCATCAGCATTTCATCGACGCCAGCCTCGCGCGCGGCGTCGAGGAATTTCGTGGTCGGGGTGTCGGTCATGACGATGATCGGCAACGCGCGGTTCACTTTGCCGTAGCCGTCGCGAATGATGCGGGTGTATTCGAGCCCCGACAGCGCCGGAACCCGCGATGAGGTAATCACGATCCTGGGTTGAAATTCGATGGTCAGCTTGAGCAATTCGGCGCCCGAGCTGGCGAATTGCACCTTCTCAAATCCCGCCCCCGCCAACACCTCGGACACTAGCCGGCGGGTGTATTGGTTGTCGTCGCAGAGCAGGAATTGGATCAATTTCGTCTTCGGCGACATTGTCAAAATCCGTGCACGCACAGGCCGCGCGAGGTTTCTGGTTTCGCACAAGGGGATTGAAAAAGGCTTTACCGTACTGCTTGAGCGGCACGCCCTAGCGGCGTTTGGCGTCCAGCCGGGCAATCAGGCTCGACGTATCCCAGCGCCGCCCGCCCATGCCCTGCAATTCGGCATAATAGCCATCGATGAGTTTGGTCAGATCGAGCTTGGCCCCGTTGCGCTCGGCTTCGCCCAGCACCAGTCCCAAATCCTTGCGCATCCAATCGACGGCGAAGCCGAAATCGAACTTGCCCTCGGCCATGGTTTTCCAGCGGTTCTCCATCTGCCAGCTTTGCGCCGCGCCCTTGGAAATCGCCGCAACCACTTTTTCAACATCGAGATCGGCGCGCTTGGCGAAGTGCAAGGCCTCCGCGAGCCCCTGCAGCACGCCGGCAATGCAGATTTGGTTTACCATCTTGGCCAGCTGGCCAGCGCCGGCGGGCCCGATCAAGTTAATATTGGCGGCGTAAGCGCGCATAACCGGCTCGGCTTCCGCGAAAGTGCTGGCCGCCCCGCCCGCCATCACGGTGAGCCGCCCCGCCTCCGCCCCCGCTTGCCCGCCCGAGACCGGCGCGTCGAGAAACCCTAAACCAACCGCCTCCGCCTTCTGTGCCAGTTCCCGCGCCAACACCGCCGACGCGGTGGTGTGATCGACGAAAATCGCGCCTTTGCGCATCGCCAGCAGCGCCGCGTCGAACACCTCGCGCAGGTCGCGGTCCGCGCCGACGCAGGCAAACACGATGTCGCAGCCGGCCACCGCGCTCGCCACCGTGGAATAGGTGCGCCCGCGGTGCTTTTGGGCCCAATCGCGGGCCTTCTCTTCGCTGCGATTATAGACGGCGACGTCATGGCCGGCCTTGGCCAGATGCCCCGCCATCGGCGCGCCCATCACCCCAAGCCCAATGAACGCAGTCTTCGCCATTTACTCGCTCCTTGGATTACGCAACCCGATCTTAACCCGATTTGGGCATTGATGCGCGCCTCTCCCGCATGCAGCCCGGACGGACATGGCTTCCGCAACCAATCAACGCCCGATCATCATAAAGAAGATTAGGAAAGTCGTTGGCGGCGGCCATCATGGCGGCGCCTGGAAAGTGGCCTATGCCGACTTCGTGACCGCGATGATGGCGTTCTTTTTTCTGATGTGGCTCATAAACACCACAAGTCCCGAGCAGCGCCGCGGCATCGCCGAATTTTTCGCCCCAGCGAGCGTCAGCCGTGCGTCCTCTGGCTCTGGGGGTCTGCTTGCGGGGACCAGCTTCGAA
>Ga0247727_10002312_pt1 | contig 43895 bp, 38 predicted proteins | sample WisWelCaveWW1625_FD_202498 | JGI IMG/M metagenome (GOLD analysis project Ga0247727, IMG submission 202498) | Biofilm microbial communities from Wishing Well Cave, Virginia, United States - WW16-25 | ecosystem: Environmental > Aquatic > Deep subsurface > Groundwater > Cave microbial mat | place...
TACGAGCGGTTCTTCAGCGACAAGCGCGACGAGAGCAAGGCGCTCCTGGAGAGGTCGCGGAAGCTCGAGCCGGACAAGGCGGGCCCGAAGTGGCTGCTGAAGGCGCTCGCGGGCGAGGCCGACTAGGACAATGCCCCTGAGAATCGCTCAGGGGCATTTCGTTTCCGGATCACGCGCGACTCGGTAGACTTCGTGGCGATGAATGAGCCCTCCTCGGAGCCGCCGGTCACACGGACCCCGGCGACCGCCCCGTCGTCGCGCCGCGGCCTGAACCACGTCGTCACGATCGATGGCGTCGTGGCGTATGGCGGCATGGGGCAGATCCTCCGCGCTTCGAACTTGAATCCCTTCGCGCTCCTTGCCGAGCTCGTCATCAACGGCGAGCTCGCGCCCCACTGGGTGGGCGTCACCGATTTGCCGGTCGAGGAGCCCAAGGAGGGTGCGCTGCCCCAGCCGATCATGAGCATCAACGCCATCCGGCGCATCTACGCCGGCGCCGACCAGCTGCGGATGGAGCACGACGCGCTCGCGGCGCGCGATCCCGCCAAGGCGCGCCAGCAGATCGACGACCTCCATACGGCGATCCACCCGGGCCTGCTCAAGAAGCCGCACATCGCCATCAAGGTCCTCCGGCCGGTGATGCCCGAGGAAAGCGACGACGACAACCGCACGAAGCTCATGCGCGACTACGGCCGCCGCTTCATCCAGGAAAACCACATGCTCCGCCGGCTCGACCACCCGGGCATCGTGGGGCGCTACGGCCTCGTCTACGATCCGGTCCGCGGCTGGTGCCTGCTGCTGGAGTACATCGAGGGCGAGAACCTCCAGGAGGTGCTCGCCAAGCAGCCGCTCCAGCGGCTCCCGCTCGCCGACGCGGCGCGCCTCTCGCTCCAGGTCGCCGAGGCGCTCCACCACATCCACTCCCGCCACATCATCCATCGCGACATCAAGCCGTCGAACATCATGGTGAATCGCGAGGGCAGCGCCATCATCACCGACTTCGGCATCGGCCGCTGGGAGGAGTCCGGCGTCACGATTGCCGGTTCGGTCGTCGGCACTCCCGACTACATGGCGCCCGAGCAGGTCAGCGGCCAGGCCCTGCACGCCACCGACGTCTACCAGCTCGGCACCCTCATGTTCCGCATGGTCACCGGCCGGCTTCCCTACGAGGAGGTCGAGCCGCAGCATCTGCTCGCCCAGATCTCCCGCGCGGACGCCGACCATCCGACCTACGTCTACCAGTTCCGCCCGGAGATCTCGTCCGAGTTCGAGGCGATCATCGAGAAGGCCCGCGACAAGAACCCGGCGGAGCGGTGGACCTCCGCCGAGCTCGTGGCCGAACTCCGCGAGCTCAAGGTCGTCGAGCGCGATCCGCGGTTGATCACGGCCTTCACGCTGCGGCGCCGGATGAAGGCGCTCAAGTGGGAGCAGAAGCGGATCGAAACGACGATCCACTACCTCGATCTCGAGGAGCGGCTCGCCGCGGCGGAGCAGGCCATCGACAAGCGCGATGCCGATGCGCTGGCGAAGATCGAGGCGCTGGAGCGCGAAATCGCCGAGCTCTCCGCGCGGTACGACCCGCTCCGGTCGCGGATCACGACGCGCCGGCGGGAGCTGGCGCTGGTTCTCGCGAAGGACCAGGTGAGCCTGCTTCTCGGCGATGCGGAACGCGCGTCGTCGGAAGGCGACCACGTCGCGTGCGGCGCCCTGCTGCGCCAGATCGCGATCGAGCTCCCCCGGATCCCCGCGGACCGGTTCTCCGAGCTGCACCGCAGGAGCGAGGCGCTTCAGGAGCGGCTCAAGCCGCTCGAGTCGTTCCTCGAGGTCTTCGACACGCTCCAGAAGTCGTTCGTCGAGCGCGTCGCCCAGGGCGTGCGCGAGCTCCGCTCGATACCCGATGACCAGAGCATTCCCGCGGAACGCATCGAAAAGCTGCTGCGCGACATTGTTGCCGGGGCGGGCATGCTCAAGACGATCAACCCCTCGAATATCGGGCCCGCGTTCGGACGCTCCGTTCACGCGCTGGCCCAGGACCTGGCCGCGTTGAAGGAGCTGGCGGAGCGCGTGGCGCCGGACGAACTCGCCGCCCTCTCGACGCTCGGCGCCCTCGTCGTGCAGTGCGCGGCCGCGATCGAGGCAAAGAGGCCGTGACGTCCCGTCGATCTACACGCCTCCCGGCCGGCCGTGTTCAGTGAACCATGATCACACTGATGCTCGCCTGCCTCCTCTTCCAGGACGAGACCTTCAAGGAAGCGTGGTCGGCCGATCTCGGCGACGAAGTGGTGGCGGCGCCACAGAGCGACGGCACGACCGTCTACGCCCTCTCAAGCGCGGGCCTCGTGCGGGCGATGAAGATCGAGGACGGCTCGAAAGTCTGGGAGTTCACCGCGAAGTCATCGCGGCTTCCGCTGGTGCTCATCAAGAGCCTGGTCATCGTGGTCCAGGACGACGGCGTCGTCGTCGCGCTTGATGCCGCGACGGGCGCAACGAAGTTCGAGGTCGCGGGCGTCGCGGGTGCCGTCCCGACGAAGGGGAAGGACCGTCTTTATCTCGCCGGCAGGTACGCGCGACAGGGGACGACGAATTCCGTCAGCATGCACAAGACCGTGACCTGCGTTGACGTCGAGAAGGGCAAGGCGGCGTGGTCGGTCGATCTCAAGATGGCCGTGGGCCCGGTGACGGAATCAGGCGACCGGATCTACGCGGGCGGGATCACGTGTCTCGAGGCGAAGACCGGCAAGCTGGTGTGGACGAGCGACGTGCAGCTGAGCACCGCAGTCGTCGCGCCGGCGGTCACGAAGGACCGCGTGCTGGCGCAGGACATGGGGCGGGGCACGATCGTCTGCGTCGACGCGAAGACGGGGAAGAAGGTCTGGACTCACGACGTGAAGGACGCCATCCAGCCGGGGCTGATCCCGCTCACCGTCGTCGATGGCAGGGTCTACACGGCGTCGCTTCCGGAGCTCGCGTGTCTTGACCTCGCGAAGGGGACGGCGGTCTGGACGGCGAAGCTCGACGGCTACTCGAGCTTCTCAGCGTCAGGTCCGGCCGTGGCGGCGGGCTTCGTGTTCGTCGTCTACGAGGGGAGGCTCGGCTGGCTCGACATCGCGACGGGGAAGCTGACGGGGTCGAAGGAACTGGGGAAGGCGGGAAACCAGCCGCAGCCGGTGGCGGTGGAGGGCGGCGTCATCGTGGCGGCGGAGACGAAGGTGATGCTGCTGTTGAAGAAGTAGGCTCACGGAGTCGATGCGCGGCTCTCATGCTCCAGCAGCCATCGCTTCCTCGCCAGCCCTCCGCCATATCCCGTGAGCTCGCCGTTCGACGCGATCACGCGATGGCAGGGAACGACGATCGCGAGGTAGTTCATCCCGTTCGCGCTGCCGACGGCGCGGACAGCGCGACGTGAGCCGACGGCCGCCGCCTCCTCCGCGTAGGTCCGCGTCTCGCCGCGCGGAATCGTTCGCAGGTAGTCCCACGCGCGCCGCTGGAATGGCGTGCCCGACTGCTCGACGAGCGCGACGTCGAACGACCGGCGCCGGCCGGCGAAGTACTCGTCGAGTTCGTGGCGAAGCTGATCGAGGTGAGCGTTCGTGCCGGGAAGCACGGCGGCGCGCAAGCGGCGGCGCAGGCGGAGCACCGCGTTCTCGACGCCGCGGCGATCGACGAAGTCGAGCAGGCAGAGGCCGTCGTCGCCTGCGATCGCGAGCATCGGGCCCAGGGGCGTCTCGATCCACGTCGCCGCGAGCGGCCGTGCGGAGGCTTCGGACGGCGGCGCACCGAAGACCCGCGCAAACGCCGCGCGAAAGCCGCTGCCGGAACCGTAGCCGCTCTCGACCTGCGCCTGGATCACGCGCCCTCCTCTCCGGATGCCCGCCATCGCCGCGCCCATGCGGCGGGCGCGCTGGTACTGCTGGAAGGTCATGCCGCACCACCGGCGGAACGCGCGCCGCGCCGTGGAGGCGTCGATGCCGAGGCCGGCGAGATCGCGTTCGTGCAGCCGCGTCGCTGGATCGCGCTCGATCGTGTCCATGAGCCGCGTGACCACCGGGGGCGCGCGATGTCCGAGCGGCCGACACCGCCTGCACGCGCGGTACCCGGCATGGAGCGCCTCCTGCGCCGTCCCGAAGAATTCGACATGCTCCGGCCGCGGCGTCCGCGCGCGGCAGACGGGCCGGCAGAAGATGCCGGTCGTCTTCACGGCGACGACGAAGACGCCGTCGAACGACGCGTCCTTGCGGGCGAAGGCGCGTCGCAGGACGGGCGTCGGCGGGAGGGTCTTCACGCCGCGAATGATAGGGCGCGGCGACGGAGACCGGCGCCGCTTTTCAGGCGTCGAATTCAAGTCGCCTACCCGTCGATGAACCGGTCCAGCGTCACCGGGACTTCCACCGACTTGCCGTCACGGACGACGCCAACGATGACCCTCGTGTTGATCGTCTGCCGGCCCAGCACGACGGCAACGTCGTCGGGGCCCGTCACCGGCTCGCCGCCGATGGTGACAATGCGATCGCCATGGCGGAGCGCCGCGCGGCTCGCCGGAGAGCCGGCGATGATCTCGAAGATCACGGCGCCCGGAAGTTCCTCTTTGCGGCGCGCGATGAGAATCCCGAGCACCGGAAACGGCTTGGCCATCTCGGAATCGCCGATCTCGCCGTCCGCCGCCATCATCCACGCGAGCCAGTCGCGTTCGATTTCGTCCAGCGGCTTCCGCACCGTCTGCTCCAGCGCGGTGATGGCCGACCGGTCGCGGGCGCAGGTCTCGCGGTACGCGCGGTAGAACGCCATCAGCGATCCGCGGGAATGCAGCCACGCGAGAAGCTCGCGCCCCTGGCGGCGGATCGTGTCGTCGGCGAAGAGCGCTTCGTCCCACTCGTCGCGCAGGAAGCGGCGGAGCGGGAGGATCTTGCCGGCCTCGATCGTGCGCTGCACCTGCGGACGGTAGTAGGAGCCGACGTTGAGGCCGCAGAAGTCGCCCCGCGGCGTTCGGAACGAGTTGTAGAGCATCGAGACGAACGCGACCTCGAACCACCGGTTGGGGGCGCTGCCCACGCCGTTCCAGTCGTCGGCGATCCACGACCGGACCACGATGTCGCCGAGCCAGCCGAGTCCCCACTGCATGCTGCAGAGGACGCTTCGCGTCGGGCGATGGTAGAAGCCCATCGCGTGGCCGGCCGGCTTCTCTTCGCGGCAGATTGCCTTTACGTACGTGGCGAGCCGCTCGCGCGTGTCGAAGATGAAGACTCGGACGGGCGCCGCAGGAGGGTCGAAGCCGGGGCCGAGACGCGCCACGAGCGTCTCGAGGTACCGCTCGATGCGTTGAAGCGTCGCGTCGTCGACCGCGGCGGCGACGGCGAGATGCGCCGTCCCGAACCAGTGGACCCGCACCGGGCAGCCCTCGAGCAGGGGCTTCATTTCATCGAGGACGGCGTCGCGTCGCGGTCCGCTCGTGCACGCCGTCATCGAGGCGAAAACCAGGAGCGTCATTCGTCGCATTCGCGGGGATTATACGGCTGTACAGTATTCAGGATGCTTCTCCTGCTGGCCCTGCTCGTCCAGGATGCCAAGGCCGACTTCGCGGCGGCCGATGCGCGCTTCAGCCGCCACACGTGGGAGGCGCGGCTCGACCTCGGCGACTGGTGCAAGTCGCACAGCCTGCCGGAGGAGGCGGCGGCGCACTTCCGATTCGTGCGGGATCGCATCGCGGGGACCCATCCCTACAAGACGCGCGCCGACAAGGCGCTCTCGGGGACCTGGAAGGACAAGGCCTCCACCGCCGACGAGAAGACGCGCGCCGAGCACGACAAGAAATGCGCCGACTACATCCGGAAGGCCGCCGATCTCTGCTTCGAGTGCTACCGCATCGCCAAGAAAGGGAAGCTCAACGACTTCATCGCGCCGATGCTCGCCAAAACGCTCGAGTGCGACATCGACCATCCCGAGGCGCGCAAGGAGCGCGGCGAGGTGAAGGACGAGACCTTCGGCTGGGTGCCGGAGAAGACGCCGTGGAAGGTGACGGCGTCGTCGAAGCACTTCGCGATCATGACGGACGGCGACAATGCCGATGCCATCCTCCAGCGGCTGGAGAAGGTCCACGATACGTTCTACGAGCTGTTCGGCGAGCGCTTCGCGCCGCTGGCGAAGCCGATGGCGGTCATCAACCTGAGGGACGCAAAGGCGTTCGACGACATCCGAAAATCGGTGCCGGGCGCGGCGGCGGGGGCCAACGCCGCGTTCTACAGCCATCTCACTCACATCGCCTACAGCTCCGGCAGCGGCGCGCTCTCGCACGAGGTCGTGCATGGACTCGCCGATCTCGGCGGCGGCGCGATGAAGTCGATGCTCTTCATGTCGGGGCGGCGGGCCGATGCGCCGCGCGACTACTGGGTGATCGAAGGGCTCGCCTGCTACGTGGACGCGCTCGCGTCGGGGTCGAAGGCGCCGGCACTCTCCGCGGAGGTGAAGCTCGACGAGTTCACGAAGATGACGTTCACCGAATTCGAGCGCGATCCGATCCGGAACTACGCGATCGCGCACGCCCACTTCGGCGCGCAGGCCGAGGGAGACAAGAAGAAGGAGTTCCTCGACTTCGTCCGCGGCTTTTACGCGGGGAAGATCAAGCGGTAGTCCGTGCCGCCCTCTCTCCCTCTTTCCCTCTCTCCCTCTTTCACTCCTTCCTGGGCGCCCGCGTTTCTGCTTCGAACTTCTCGGCGCTTCCCGACAGCTCCACCGTCCCGCCGCCCCAATCCCAAGACCCCGTGACCTTCGCCGACGAGAGCGAGAAGGTCACCTTCTCCTTCTCGATCTTCGCCGTCACCTCCGCGACGATCTTGCGCATGCCCGCCCCCTCCTTGCGCGTGATCGTGAACTTGCCGGTGAGCTTCCCATCCTTCACTTCGAACGAGGCGGCGGAGATCTCGTCGGACGACTTCGGGTCTTTCGTTTCGTCCTTCTTCTTCGCCGGCTCCGGCTCCGCGAAGGCGCCAGCGAGCCGCTTCGCAAGCTCGTCCGCGAGCTTGCCTTCCTTCGAGAGCGCCGCAAACTCGTCGGCGGTCAGCGCCGCCCAGCCGCGGTACTCGAACGGATAGTCGCCCGAGTACTCCGACTTCAAGGCGCCCTTCACCGTGCTTTCGACGATGACTTTCGTCTCGCCGCGCTCGACCTTGGTCTCCTGGATGAGAAGTGCCAGCAGCAGAAGCATGTGCGTCTCCTATTCAATGGCGATCCGGTCGACCTCGAACGACGCCGTGAGCTTATACTCGGCGAAGCCGATGCCGGTGATCCGCGGGGGCTCGACGGCCGCGCCGTGCTTGTGGCCCCAGATGAACTGGGTCAGCTCAGCGACGGCGACGCGGACTTCGCGCCATTCGGTGGTGACGTTGACGGCGCAGCCCCACATCTCGAGATCGTCATGGCCCGGTCCGAGATTGACCTTGATCATGACCTGGCATGGCGTTGCGGCGCGGAGCCAGACGCTGATGTGGGTTGCGCCGACGGGCCAGCCATCGACCGGCCACGTGAGGTCGGACCAGCCTTCGCCGCCCGTTGACTTGATGTCGATGTGCGCCGCGCGGCGGCCGCCCACGCTGCCGTCGACCAGCGTGACGGTCGTGCGTACCGCCCCGGAGCCGGCGTCCTTCCATCGGGCCTGGCCCGATTCGAAGTCGTCGACCATGACGCGCGGCGCGGGCAGTTTGGCGGCGCAGCCCGCGAGCAGCAGGAAGAGCGGGAGTCTCAATACCATCTGAGCGGCCCTGCCTCTCCGGTCCGCTTCGGCGCCTCTTCGCGCCACGCCCGGACCCAGTCGTCGTACTGCGCCGCCTTCGCGCCGCCGAGGAGTTGTCGCATCCGCTCGTCGACACGAGCGCGCGCCTCGGCTGAGAACTTCAACTTCTCGTCGTAGGTCAGCGCCCGCTCGGTGCCGTCGTCGTTCTTCACCGTCCCGGGCCACCAGACTGCCTGGATCGCCTTGAGGTGCTCCTCGACCACGGGCGTGACGAGTTCGACCTGGCCCGGGTTGAGCGCGAGCGCCTTCTCGAGGAGGTCGACGCCGGACTTCTTCACCCGCTCCTGCCACTTCGCGTCCTCCTCGCGCTTGAGCTCCTCGAGGACTTGGACGACGGCCTGACGGAGCTCGACCGGATCGCGGGCAGACGGCGGTGGAGCCGCTGTGGGTGTTGCTCGCTGCGTCGTGGGAGGGGGCGGCACAGCCGGGTCGGCGGGAACGGGGACCTCGATGCGTTCGATGCGCGGCGCAAGGCGGCTCTCCAGGGCGCGCAGCCGGATCGACGTCGCGACCCATCCTGCCAGGGCCGCGAGCAGGGCGATGATCGAGAGCACGTAGTTCATCGAAGACTCCTTCGGGCGTGTTTGATCCACGAGAGTTCGGCCTTCAGCAGCGCGACATGGCGGCTGAAGATGAGCTGAGCGGCAAGGGAGGGGCGCTCCATGGCGCCCTCGGCTCGTTTCGTGTCGGCGAGACGCTGCCTGGCGTCGCGCTCGCGCGTGACGAGCAGCGATCGCACCGCGCGCGCGCCGAGGCGGTAGAAGCTCATGAGCGCGATGTCGGCGTCCGCCGATGGCGCCGCGACGGCCGCGAGGGCCGCGCGGACGGCCTGTCGAAGGGCCGCCCGTCCCGGGCGGGTGAGCGAGAAGATCCGTCGCGCCGGGCCGGCGAGCCCCGGGGCGCGGCGGGCGGACGCCCATCCGCGCCGGCGGAGGCGCTCGAGGAGGTAGTAGAGGCTCGAGGTGCCGAGCGGCGTCCAGCGGCGGAGTCGGCGCTGCTCGGCGACGCGGTCGAGGTCGTAGCCCGACCTCGGCCCCTCGGCGAGGAGCGTGAGCAGGAGCAGCTCGTTGGTGGTCGGCATGCTAGTCCAGTACTGGAATAGTAGCCGGCGGCCGCCGGAAGCGCAAGAGTCGTGGTAGCATTCGAAGCGCCATGACCGCCCTCGGCCCGGGAGTCGCAGTCGGAAAGTTCGAACTCGTCCGCCCGCTCGGCCGGGGGGGCTTCGGCGAGGTCTGGGAGGCGCTCGACGGCGGGATGGAGCGCCGCGTGGCGCTCAAGTTCCTCACGCGCACCCCCGACGCCGAGGAGCTTGCCCGGTTCCGGCGGGAGGCGAAGTCCGTCGCGGGCCTCGAGCATCCCAACATCGCGCGGGTCTTCGAGACCGGCGAGTGGCAGGGAGTCCCCTACATCGCGCTCGAGTACGTCGACGGCGAACCGCTCTCGAAGACGGCGCTCACGCTCCGTGCCGCCGCGGCGGCGATCCGCGACGCGGCCGTGGGGCTCGCGTTCGCGCATGCGCACGGCATCCTGCACCGCGACGTGAAGCCGGCGAATCTCATGATCGACAAGGGCGGCCGCATGCGCGTGATGGACTTCGGCCTCGCGCGCGTCACAAAGGCCGGCTCGACGATCACGACCTCCGGCCTGATGGTCGGAACGCCGAGCTACATGAGCCCCGAGCAGGCGCGCGGCGAAGTTCACGCCCTCGACGGCCGCGCCGACGTGTGGGGTCTCGGCGCCACGCTCTACGAGCTCGTCGAGGGCCGGCCGCCGTTCGACGGGAAGGACGCGATCGAGATCGCGATGAAGATCCTGACCGAGGAGCCGCCGCTGCCGCTGAAGGCGCCGGTGGAGCTCGGCGCCGTCATCATGAAGTGCCTCGAGAAGTAGCCGGCGAAGAGGTACGCATCAGCGACGGAGCTCGCGGAGGACCTGGACCGATACCTGCGGGGACGCGGCGTCATCGCGCGCAAACGCGGGGCGCTGCGACGGATGGGCGAGTGGTTGAAGCGCCGGGGGGCGCCGGTGCTCGTGGCAGCGGTCGCCGCCGCGACGATCGCGATCGCGGCGGTGTCGTACGGGTTCGTCCACGGCCGGGCGACGGACGCGCGGGCGACGATGCTCGCTGAGATGAGAGCGACGTCGGACTCGTGCCTCGAGGCGGCGCTGGAGCTGCGCCGCGTCGGCTCTCCGTCGGGGATGGACCGGCTGGCCGCGCAAGTCGAGTCGGCCTGCCGGCGCGTGGAGCAGCAGCTGCCGGCGCTGGCCGAGCCGAACTACCGGATTGCGCGGATCCTGCGCCTCCAGTCCCGCGAGAAGGACGCGCTGCGCGAGATCGAGCTCGCCCTGGCGAAAGAGCCGTCGCACGGGCCGGCGCTGTACGAACGAGTGCTGCTCCTCGCGGCGCTGATGGGCGCCCAGCGCCACGAAGTCTACCGACGGCGGCTGATGGAGGCCGGCGAGTGGCTCGCGAGGGAGGGCGGCGGCGTCGTGCGCGCGCTGACGGACGACACCCAGCCGATCGTGTACGGGCGCGGAGATGCCGAGGCGCTGAAGGCGCTTCAAGCGACCCTGGCGAGGCTCGAGGCGGCCGCGCCACCGGTGCGTCCGGCCGAGATGGACCTCGCCCGCGCCACGGTCCTGGTGCTCTCAGGCGACCGGGACAGAGCACTGGAACTCCTGCGACGGGCCGCGGCGGATCCCATGCCGCCGGAAGATGTGTTCGAGGCGCTCGCCGTCGTCGAGCACTCGATGCGGCGGTGGGAGGAGGCGATCCGTTGGTACGACGAAGCTGTGAAGCACGACAGCGGCAACGGCTGGCTGCTCGTCTGCCGCGGCTCGTCACGGCTCGGATTGGGACAGCAGATGGCGGACCGCGGCGACGACCCGATCGCCGTCCTGTCGGCGGCCCGCGACGACGTCAGCCGCGCGATGGACTTGGGCGAGCAGACGTCCGCAAGGATGGTCCGGGGCCAGGCGAGCATCCGCATCTCGACGTGGAAGGGGGAACGCGGGCTGGACGATGCCGCGGAACTCCGCGCCGCCATTGACGACTTCGAGGCGGCGGTCAAGGGGCCTGAGGCCACCGACCTCGACTGGCTCAACCTCGCGGCGACGCTCGCGCGGATCGCGGATCGCTCGCAGCGCCGCGGAGAAAACGCCGACGCCCTCTACGCGCGGTGCATGGAGGCGTACGATACCGCCCTCCGCCTGGGCCCGGAGCGGGCGAGCATTCACGTGTCGCGGGCGCTTGCCAGGATGACGCGCGCCGTTCTGGGACTGGACCAGGGCATCCGCCCCGAGGCCGAGCTCCTGGCGGCGATGGGAGATTTCGGGGTGGCGCTGAAGCTCAATCCGATCGACGTCGATACGTGGCTTGCCCGCGGCCTGGCGCGGATCCACCTTGCGGCCGAAGCGGCCAACCGCTCGGAAGCGGCGGACGCGCTCTTCCGCGAGGCCGTGGCCGACATGGGCCAGGCCGTCAGGATCGCGCCGACGGCGGACCGGACCTGGCTCAACCGGGGCTTCGCCTACCTGCGATGGGCGACGTCGGGGTACGAGCGCGGCGAGAATCGCGACGAGGAGCACAAGCTGGCGCTGGCCGATTTCGACAAGGCGCGGTCGCTGAACGCGCGGCGGCCCGACGTGTGGCAGTTCAGCGCACAGACGAAATCGAACCGCGCGGCCTACATCGCGCTGCGGGGCGGCGACTCCGAGGAGGAGTTCCGCCTGGCGATTGCGGACGCCGACGAGGCGGTGCGGCTGGCGACTGCCGCGTACCAGCCATGGCGCGTGCGGGCGGACATCAAGTCGAACCTCGCGGTCGTGCGCTCATGGCGCGGCAAGCCGTCGCCCGACGTGCTGCTCTCGGCCCTGTCGGATCTCGATGAGGCCGTGAAGCGCCACCCCGGCGCGATCGAGGCGTGGATTACGCGGGGCGGGCTGCGCCTCCAACTGGCGGTGCAGGCCGAGGGGGAGGGGAAGGACCCGTTGCCGGTGATCAAGCAGGCGCTGGCGGACTACGACGAGGCGCTGCGGCTGAATCCCGCGTCTTGGGAAGCCCGGCTGCGTCGTGCCGACACGCTGGCCAACGAGGCGTACGTCCTGATCCGGCGCTCCGATCGCCGCGCGGAGGCGGTGCTTCGGCAGGCCATCGAAACGTACGACGAGGCCTTGAAGCGGAACCCACGGCGGCTGGATGGACGGATCGCGAGCGGACGGGCGCGGATGCAGCTGGGCGTTGTGCTGATGGGCCGCGGCATCGACCCGCTGCCGATGTACGAAGCGGCGAACGCGGACTACGATCGCGCCCTCGCCGTGCAGCCGGACAACCCTGAAGCGAGGAGCGGCAGGGGGATGACACGCCACAATCGCGGGCTGTGGTACGCCGCAAAGGGCGGCGGCGACGCGAAGGCGGAGTTCCGCGCGGCGATCGCGGACTACGCCGTGGCGGCCCGCGACCCGCGCCTCAAAGCGGAGGCCGAGGAGCACGCGGCGGCGTGCCGGGCGGCGCTCGGGGAATAGACGAAAGAAGGAAGGCGGAAGAGGGAAGTCAGAAGGAACGTCACGAAAGCGCGCAGGTCAGGCCGGCTTCGCGGGCCTTCCACGGGAAGAGACGAAGGACGAAGCAAGACCCCGCCTTGACTTCCCTCGTGGTGGCCGGTAAAAAGGGACAAGATTGGTCCTCTTTTAACCATGTTCAAGCTCACGCGACTCGCCGACTACGGGATCATGCTCATGGGCCGCTTCGCGCGGGCCACGGCGCTGACCCGCTCCGCCCGCGACCTGGCGGCCGAGTCGCACCTGCCGCTCCCGACCGTCAGCAAGATCCTCAAGGCCCTGGCGAAGACCGGCCTCCTCGACGCCCATCGCGGCGTCAAGGGCGGATTCAGCCTGGGTCGGCGGCCGGATGGCATCACCATCGCCGAGATCATCGAGGCGATCGAAGGCCCGATCACCTTCACGCAATGCTGCGAAGGCACCGGCCACTGCAACGTCGAGTCCCACTGCGGCCTCGGCGTCAACTGGCGCAAGATCAACAGCGCGGTCAGCCGGGCGCTCCGCGGCGTCACCCTCGCCGACATGGTTCTGCCCGCCCGCAGCGGCGAGTTCAGGATCACCGTATGACCGACAACAAGACGATCAACGACCTGGCCTCGAAGGAGTACCAGTACGGGTTCGTCACGGCCATCGAAAGCGAGACGATCCCGAAGGGGCTGAACGAGGACATTGTCCGCCTGATCTCCTCGAAGAAGCAGGAGCCCGCGTGGCTTCTCGAATGGCGGTTGAAGGCGTTCCGCCACTGGCTCACGATGAAGGAGCCGGACTGGCAGAACGTGAAGTTCCCGAAGATCGACTACCAGGCGATCTACTACTACTCGGCGCCGAAAAAGAAGGACCAGCTCAAATCGCTCGACGAGCTCGATCCCGAGATCCGCAAGACCTACGAAAAGCTCGGGATCCCGCTCCAGGAGCAGAAGATGTTCGCGGGCGTCGCCGTCGACGCCGTCTTCGACAGCGTCTCCGTCGCGACGACCTTCAAGGAAAAGCTCGGGACGATGGGCATCATCTTTTGTTCGTTCTCCGAGGCGGTCCACCATCATCCCGATCTCGTCAGGAAGTGGCTCGGCACCGTCGTGCCGAGCGGCGACAACTTCTATGCCGCGCTCAACAGCGCCGTCTTCAGCGACGGCTCGTTCTGCTACGTGCCCAAGGGCGTGAAGTGCCCGATGGAGCTCTCCACGTACTTCCGCATCAACGCGAAGGACACGGGCCAGTTCGAGCGCACGCTGATCATCGCGGAGGAGGGGGCGAGCGTCAGCTACCTCGAGGGCTGCACGGCGCCGATCCGCGACACGAACCAGCTCCACGCGGCCGTCGTCGAGCTCATCGCTCTCGACAACGCGCAGATCAAGTACTCGACGGTGCAGAACTGGTACCCCGGCGACAAGAACGGCGTCGGCGGCATCTTCAACTTCGTCACCAAGCGCGGCCGCTGCAAGGGCGTGAACTCGAAGATCTCCTGGACGCAGGTCGAGACCGGCTCCGCGATCACGTGGAAGTACCCGAGCTGCATCCTGCAGGGCGAGAACTCGATCGGCGAGTTCTACTCCGTCGCGGTGGCGAACAACCACCAGCAGGCCGACACCGGCACGAAGATGATCCACATCGGGAAGAACACGAAGAGCACGATCATCTCGAAGGGGATCAGCGCCGGCCACGGCCAGAACACCTACCGCGGGCAGGTGAAGATCCTGCACGGCGCGCAGGGCGCGCGGAACTACTCGCAGTGCGACTCGCTCCTGATCGGCGATCTCTGCGGCGCGCACACCTTCCCGTATCTCGAGGTGAACAATCCGTCGGCGCAGGTCGAGCACGAGGCGTCGACGTCGAAGATCGGCGAAGACCAGCTCTTCTACTGCCGCCAGCGCGGCCTGTCGACCGAAGACGCGGTCAACATGATCGTCAACGGCTTCTGCAAGCGCGTCTTCAGGGAGCTGCCGATGGAGTTCGCGGTGGAAGCGCAGAAGCTGCTGAGCGTGAGCCTCGAGGGCAGCGTCGGCTAGGAACGACGGAAGACGGAACATGCTGGAAATCAAAGGACTGACGGCGAACGCGGGCGACAAGCCGATCCTGAAGGGGATCGACCTGACGCTCAACGCGGGCGAAGTGCACGCGGTGATGGGGCCGAACGGCTCGGGGAAGAGCACGCTGGCTCACGTCCTCGCGGGGCGCGACGGCTACACCGTCACGGGCGGCACGGCGACGTACAACGGCAGGGACCTGCTCGCGATGTCGCCGGAGGACCGCGCGCGCGAAGGCGTCTTCCTCGCCTTCCAGTACCCGATCGAGATCCCGGGCGTCGCGAACTCGTATTTCCTGAAGGCGGCGTTCAACGCGATCCGCAAGCACCGCGGCGAGCCGGAGCTCGACGCCATCGACTTCCTCGCTCTCATCAAGGAGAAGGCGAAGCTCGTCGAGATGCACGAGGCGCTCATCAACCGCCCGGTGAACGAGGGCTTCTCGGGCGGCGAAAAGAAGCGCAACGAGATCCTCCAGATGGCTGTCCTCGCGCCGTCGCTCTGCCTGCTCGACGAGACCGACTCGGGGCTCGACATCGATGCGCTCCGCGTGGTCGCCGGCGCGGTCAACGCGCTGCGCAGCAAGAGCCGCGGCATGCTCGTGGTCACCCATTACCAGCGGCTGCTCGACTTCGTCGTGCCCGACAAGGTCCATGTGCTCTTCCAGGGGCGCATCGTGAAGTCGGGCGGGAAGGACCTCGCGCAGGAGCTCGAGAAGAAGGGCTACGGCTGGGTCGAGAAGGAGCTCGTGGGGTCGAAATGAACTCGACCATCGACGCGAGGGCGGCCTTCGCCGCGGAGTTCGAGAAGCTGCGCGGGAAGGGTCCCGCGTGGCTGCACACGCGCCGCGCGGCGGCGTTCGACTCGTTCGCGGGCTTCCCGACCCCCGATCATGAAGACTGGCGGTTCACCGACCTGGCCCCGATCGCGGAGCGGTCCTGGAGGCCGGCGGGCTACGCCATGGTGTCGAAGGCGTTCGTCGATGGACCGATGAAGTCGTGCCAGATCGCGTTCATCAACGGCCGGTTCTCCCCCGAGCACTCGGCGATGCCGAAGGGCGTGACCGTGGAAACGGGGCTCCTTGAAGCGCCGCCCGCGAAGGACCTCGCGGCCTTCGCCGCGCTCAATGCCGCGTTCGCCGTCGACCAGGCGCTGATCCGCATCGAGAGGGCCCTGACGACGCCGATTCACCTGCTCTTCATCGCGACGGGGCCGGGCACGGCCAATTTTCCGCGGACGACGATCGTGGCGGAGCCCGGCGCGTCGGCCGCGATCGTGGAGAGCTACGTGGGCGGCGGCGGCACGCTCACCGATGCGCTGACGGAGATCGTCGTCGGCACGAACGCGTCGATCGACTACCACAAGCTCCAGCGCGAGCACACGGAGTCGTACCACGTCCACGCGCTCACCGTGCGGCAGGCGGCCAGCTCGCGCTTCTCGTCGCACTCGATCGCGCTGGGCGCGGCGATTTCACGGAGCGAGATTCTCGCGGTGCTCGACGGTGAGGGCGCGGAGTGCGTCCTGAACGGGCTCTACGAGGTGACCGGGCGCCAGCACGCCGACAACCACACGTCGATCGTCCACGCCAAGCCGCACACGACCAGCCGCGAGCTCTACAAGGGGATTCTCGACGGCCACTCGCGCGCCGTTTTCGACGGGCGGATCGCCGTGAAGCCCGACGCGCAGAAGACGAGCGCGATGCAGACGAACAAGAACCTGCTGCTCTCCGCGGACGCGCTGGTCAACACGAAGCCGCAGCTCGAGATCTTCGCCAACGACGTGAAGTGCAAGCACGGCGCGACGATCGGCCAGCTCGACCGCGACATGCTCTTCTACATCCGCTCGCGCGGCCTGGGTCTCGAGGAGGCGCGCCGGCTCCTCGTCCATGCGTTCGCGAGCGAGATCATGGACAACATCAAGGTCGAGGCGATCCGCGCGCAGATGACCGGCTGCCTGCTGACGATGATCCAATGAAGACGGCGACGACCGACACGATCTACGACGTACGGAAGCTCCGCGAGGAGTTCCCGATCCTCTCCAGGACCGTTCACAAGAAGCCGCTCGTCTACCTCGACAACGCGGCCACCACCCAGAAGCCCCGGTCGGTGATCGACGCCGTCTCGCGCTACTACGAACAGGAGAACGCGAACATCCACCGCGGCGTCCACTGGCTCAGCGAGCAGGGGACGCGGGCGTACGAGGAGGCACGCGGGAAGGTCCAGCGGTTCCTGAACGCCCGCGAGTCGCGCGAGATCGTCTTCACGCGCGGTGCGACCGAGGCGATCAATCTCGTCGCGCAGTCGCTCGGACGCGCGAAGGTCGGCGCCGGCGACGAAGTCCTCATCACCTGGATGGAGCACCACTCGAACATCGTTCCGTGGCAGATGCTCTGCGGCGAGAAGGGCGCGACGCTCAAGGTCGCGCCGATCGACGACCGGGGCGAACTGGTCGTCGGGGAATTCGAGAAGCTCCTGTCGCCGCGCACGAAGATCGCCGCGTTCGCGCACGCGTCGAACGCCCTCGGCACCATCAACCCCGTGAAAGCGCTCGTCGCGATGTGCCGGGCGAGGGGCGTCACCACGCTCGTCGACGGCGCGCAGGCGGTGCAGCACCGGGCCGTCGACGTCCAGGAGCTCGACAGCGACTTCTACGTCTTCAGCGGCCACAAGGTCTACGGTCCGACCGGCATCGGCGCTCTCTACGGCAAGGCGCCGCTGCTCGACGCGATGGCGCCGTGGCAGGGCGGCGGCGACATGATCCTCTCGGTGACGTTCGAGAAGACGATTTACAACACCGTGCCTCACAAGTTCGAGGCCGGCACGCCGCACATCTCGGGCGCGCTCGGGCTCGGGGCGGCGATCGACTTCGTCACGCGCGTCGGGATCGGGGCCATCGGGCGGCATGAACAGGAACTGCTCGACCACGGAGTGAAGGTGATCGGCGGCGTGGCGGGCGTGAAGCTGATCGGCACGGCGCGCGAGAAGGCGGCCGTCATCTCGTTCACCCTCGACGGCGTCCATCCGCACGACGTCGGAACGATCCTCGACCGCGAAGGGATCGCGATCCGGACCGGCCACCACTGCGCGCAGCCGGTGATGGAGCGGTTCGGCATCCCGGCGACGGTCCGCGTCTCCCTCGGCTGCTACAACACGAAGGACGAGATCGACGCCGTGGCGGCGGCGCTGGAGAAAGTCAGGAAGGTCTTTGCGTGAGCGAACTCGACGAGCTCTACCAGGAGGTCATTCTCGACCATTACAAGAAGCCGCGGAATTTCGGCGAACTGGCGGGGGCGAACCGCCGTGCCGACGGGAACAACCCTCTCTGCGGCGACCTGTTGAAGCTGGAATTGATCATGGACGGCGATGTGATCAAGGAGATCAAGTTTCGGGGTGCCGGGTGCGCGATCTCGACCGCGTCGGCGTCGCTGATGACGGCGGGCGTGAAGGGCAGGACGCGCGCGGAGGCGACGGCGATGTTCGAGTCCTTCCACTCGATGGTCACGGGGGGTGCGAAGCCCGCGGACCTGGGGAAGCTCGAGGCCTTCGCGGGCGTCGCGGAGTTCCCGGTCAGGGTGAAGTGCGCCAGCTTGTGCTGGCACGTGTTGAAGGCGGCGTTGGAGAACAGGACCGACCCGGTCACGACGGAGTGAAGACCGCGGGACCGTAGACCGTAGGAACGTAGACCGTAGGACCGTAAGACCGTAAGACCGTAGGACTGTAGGAACGCAAGAGAATCGGAGGTTGCCATGCAGAGTCCAAACTACCCGTCCGAGCCCATCGTCCCGCTCCGCGAGGAGCTCCACGTGGTCGGCTTCGAGAGCCTGAACACGCCGGAGGAGGTGGAGAAGGCGGTCAAGGGCACGAAGGGGATCACGATGTGCGTGATCAACTCGGTGTGCGGCTGCGCGGCGGGCGCGGCGCGGCCGGGGATCGCCCTGGCGCTCCAGAACGGGAAGATCCCGGACCGGCTCGTCACGGTGTTCGCGGGCATGGAGAAGGACGCCGTCGATCTCGTGCGCGGGCTGCACGCGAAGAAGGCGCCGCCGTCGTCGCCGTCCATCATCTTCTTCAAGGACGGCGAGTGCATCGCCGTGATGGAGCGCGGCCACATCGAGGGCCGGCCGCCCCAGGAGATCGCGGAGGATCTCGTCGCGGTGTTCGACAAGCTCTGCACGAAGGCGGGTCCGTCGATTCCGCCGGAGAAATTCGCGACGCTGAGCCACGCGAAGATCTGCGGCTCCACCATCCCGAGATACAAGGGATAGGCCGTGATCCCGCGTGAGCCGCTGGTCCTGAAACGGGAGGTCGAGGCGATCCTCATCCCGGCGGGGGACAAGTACGTCCTCCCCGCGGGGAGCATCGTCGTCGTCACGCAGAGTCTCGGTGGCACCTTCACGGTGCAGACCGAGCTCGGCGTGCTCGCGCGCATCCCGGGGAAGGACCACGACGCGCTCGGGCTGGAGAAGCCGGCGGAGCTGACGGCCGTCGCGGCGGGCGCGGCGCTCGACCAGGCGGCGACGGAGAAGGCGGTGTGGGAGCAGCTGCGGACCTGCTTCGATCCCGAGATCCCGGTGAACATCGTCGAGCTCGGGCTCGTCTACGAGAACCGCGTCACGACGGTCGACGGCGGCTACGACGTGAAAGTCATCATGTCGCTGACGGCGCCTGGGTGCGGGATGGGCGACATCCTGAAGGCGGAGGCCGCGGAGAAGATCAAGGGTCTGCCCGGCATCAAGAGCTGCGCCGTGGACGTGGTGATGGAGCCGGTCTGGAATCCGTCGATGATGACGGAGGCTGCGCGGCTTCAGCTGGGCTTCATGTAAACCGCCCGCCCGCGGTCCTACGGTCCACGGTCCTACGGTCCACGGTCCACGGTCCACGGTCCACGGTCCTACGGTCCGCCGCCGCCCTTCACGCCCTTCTTGAATTCATTCACGCCCTGGCCGACCCCCCGCATCAGCTGCGGGATTTTCGTCGCGCCGAAGAGCAGGATCACGACCGCGAGGATGACCAGCAGTTCCGTCAAGCCCAGGCTGCCCATGTGAACCTCCGCCGGTTCAACACGGTGCGTCGCAGAGTGTTGCGGAGACAGCGCTGTCCGTGCAATCCGGCTGCCGCGCAAACGGGCGACTCGTAGAAGTCGAGATGCTATCCTGAGTTGACCCCATGGAAGATCTCGGGCCCGTGCTCCTTGAGAAGGCGTCCCCGTGGGCCCACCGGATTGCGTACTGGTTCGTCGCCTTGCTCGTCATCGGCTGCGGTATCTACTACTTGGGAGACCACTGGTACGGATACTCGGCGCCGATCCTGCTTGTCATCGGCGCGGCGCTGTGCTGGGTCGCCTTTCAGCAGATGTTTGCACGAACCGCTTTCCATGAGCGTGGCATCCACCGGGTTTCGACTCTCGGATCGGAGACGATCGCGTACTCGGACGTGAAGTCTTTCACGGTTGTGATCGAACGGGTGATCTCGAACGGCCTTCCTCTGCTCACGTCGTACTCCCTCGCCTTCGAGGCCAGCACGGCTGGCGGAGCCCGCCTCTTGCTCGTGGATCTCAGTTTGGATCGGCCTGACGCAGAACTCAATGCCATGGTCGATACCATCGCACGGGTGATGGCAGGCCGCATGGCCGAAGATCTGAAATCCAAGGGCATTGTCGTGTGGTCGGAGGAGCTCACGCTGCGCCCATCAGGCGTGGAGCACCGCGCCCGCGGGACCGGGCCTGCCGCTGTGATTCCGTTTGAAACGATAAAAGCGCTGCGCCACAAGGACGGCGAGCTGTGCATCCAGACGGGGCCCAACGACGCGCCTATTCGCGTCAAGGACAGGGAAGCGAACTTCTATCCGGGCCTCGCCCTGCTGAAGATGGTTCTGGCAGAACGCAGGATTGGGTACTGGACGTAGGGCCGGCCGGGCGTCCGCCCTTCGTTCCCTCCTACCTTCGTCGCCTTCGTTCCCTTCCTCATTGTCCCTGGATCTGCCCCGACCCGTTGCCGGTGGCCGTGTTGTCGCTCGCGATGCTCGGAGTCGCGCCGCCCCACCAGACGATGCCGAACTTCTTGTTGTCGCTGCAGGTGTTGCCCTTGACCGACGGGTTCGTTCCCGAGTCGATGATGGCCATGCCGCTGTCGGTGTTTTCCGTGCACTTGTTCGACTGGAGCGTGCCGCCCGCCCCCTTGCGGACGACGATGCCGTGGAGCGTGTTCGTCTTGCAGATGTTCGAGGTCAGCGTCGGAGCGGTGCCCGACCCATTGATCTGCATGCCGCAGCTGTTGCCGGAGCAGGTGTTCTTCGACGCCTTGCCGCCCGCGCCCCCGTCGTAGCTGATTCCGAACTGCTTGTTGCCGGTGCAGAGGTTCGAGTCGAGCGTCGCGGTCGTGCCGGCGTCGACCACGGCGATGCCATCGACTCCATTGCCGTCGCACGTGTTGCGGTTCGCAACGACCGTCGCGCCGCCGCCGAGGAAGAGGCCCGACCGCTTGTTCTTCTTGAGCACGTTGTCGTCGATGCGAACCGCGACGTCGGCCCCGTAGGCCGCCAGGCCCGCGAATTCATTGCCCTCGATCGTGTTGAACGAATAGCGTCCGCCCGCCTTGCCCTCGATGAAGACGCCGCTGTCCTTGTTCTCCTTGATCGTGTTGAGCGTGGCGATGGGCGCGCTCCCTGCATCCTTGACGTGGAGCCCGCAGCCCAGGTTCTTCTCCACGATGTTGCTCTCGAGCGTCGGAGTCGCGCCCCGGGTGACGTCGATCCCCCACGTCCCGTTGTCGTGGCACATGTTGGCCTTGAAGAGCGGGGAGGACTTGTCCATCACCTCGAGCCCCGCGACGGCGTTCTTGTAGCACTCGTTGCCCTCGGCGGTCCCCGTCGCGTTCCCGCTGAAGGAGATGCCCGAGCTCTTGTTGCTGAAGACCGAACAGTACCGCACCATCACGTCCGTCCCGGCGCCCTGGATCGAGACGCCGTCCCAGGCGCATTCCGTCACGTCGCACGAAGAGATCAGCGCCGAGGCCCCCGTGGCGACCCAGATTCCGTGTCCCACCGAGCGATTGATCATGCAGCGGGCGATGTACCCGTACCCGGAGATGACCGCGATGCAGGTGAATCGCGTCTGCGCCGTCGAGGTCCCGGTGTGCTCGACGGTGAAGTTGTAGATCGTCGCGGTCTTGAGCCCCTTGAAGGTGACGACGTTGTACGTGCCGTCGCCGCGGAGGACGGCGCCCGGCTCGCCGACGAGAATCACGCCCTCCCGCATCTCCACTCTCCCCGTGTAGACGCCCTTGTCGACGAGCACGACGTCGCCCGGTTCGGCGCCGTCGATGGCCTTCTGGATCTCGTTCACTTCCCCCGGCACGTTGACCACGAGGTCCTCGTAGTCCTTCTGGGCGATCTTCCACTGGTCGACGGCCTGGGCGAATTCGCCGCGATCGAACGACTTGACGGCGGCGTCATAGGCTTCGTCCGCCCGGCGCTGGCGCCCGGTCGCCGCGGGCCGGCTGTTGCCGTAGAGCCGGTCGAGCGTGTCGAAGACGATGCTCGACGCGTTCAGGCAGCCCGTGCGCGACGACAGCGCGCTCCGGAGACTGTCGGCCATCGTGTTGAGCTGGTTGTGGAGGTGGATGGATTCCTTGAACGTGGCGATGCAGGCGGCGTGTTTTCCCTCCTGGAGCTGGCTGTTGGCGACGGCGAGCTTCGCCGCGGCGTCGCTCTTCGTCTGCGCGGAGAGCACGTGCTTCGTGAGGCCGTCGAGGAAGTCCTGCTTCTCCCACCGCTCCGAGGAGAGCGGGCGGCGCTGGTCCTGGAGCTTGCCCATCATGTCCTCGGTCGCCGTCTCCATCTTCTTGTTGATCTTGGCGATCTCGGTTTCGAGCTCCTTCACGCGCGCCTCGATGGCGGGCCGGAGCTCGTCGATTTTCTTCGACGCGGCGATCGCGTCGGTCTGGGCGGCCAGCGCCTCGTTCTTGAGCTTCTCGGCGAGCTTGGCCTCGTGCGCGATGATCGCCTTGTCGGCATCCGCGAACGCGGTCCGCGCGCCGGTCCAGTCGCTCGCGGCGATGCACTCGTTGCCCTTGGTGAAGGACTTCGATGCCTCGGAGGGGACCGGGTCGAATTTCTTGATGCGATCATCGACGGCCTGGCGGATCTTCTTCAGCTCGGAGAGCTGGCGTCCGTTCTCCATCGCGCCCTTGAACGAGGTCTGGGCGATCAGGAACTGCGCCGAGGCGTCGTCGTCCTTGCCGGCCGTGTAGAACGCGTCGCCGTCGTCGAGCGCCTTCTTGAAGGCTTTTGCCTCGGCGTTCGTGTCGAAGCCGGCGGCGGTCCAGTCTTTCTCGAGCGCCTTCGTCTCATCGCGAAGCTTGACCAGCTTCTGGTGCTTCTTCGAGCTGAGGTAGAGCGGGATCCCGATTCCGGCGCCGATGCCGACCAGCAGGAGGATGACGACCAGGATTGGAATGAGCATCGACTTGCGCGGCCCGGGCGGCGGCGCCATCGTCTGCGGCAGCATCGGGGGCTGCATCGGCGTCTGGTGCATCGGATAGCCGGCCGGGGGCGTCTGCTGTCCCGGGTAGAACGGCTGCGGCTGAACCGGGTAGGTCGCGGGCGTCTGGTGCATCGGGTAAGGCTGCATCGGCGTCTGCTGTTGCTGCATCGGATAGGGCATCGTGGGAGGCATCATCGCCGCCTGCACGGGCTGCGTGGGCGAGGTGGGCTGCATCGGCTGGCCCGGCGGATAGGTCGGCTTCACGCCGAACTTCTCCTCCTGGGGGATCGTGAGCAGCGTGCGGATGTCCATTTCGAGCGCCGCGGCGTGGCTGACGGCCTCGATGGCGCGGAGCAGCTGCCGACCGTCGGAGAAGCGGCGGCTGGGGTGCTTTTGGAGGCAGCGGCCGATGATGTCGCGAACCTCGCGCCGGATGCCGTCGGGAAGCGGCTCGGGCTCTTTCGTGGCCGTGTCGCGCAGGATCTGGCCGAGGCTGGTGCCGACGAAGGGGGCGTTGCCGTTGAGGAGCGCGTAGAGGGATGCGCCCATCGAGAAAACGTCCGCGGGGAAGCCGGCGCCCCGCGCGTCCTCGACCTGCTCGGGCGCCATGAAGCCGGGCGTGCCCATCGCGACGTGCGGCGTGGTGCCCATCGTGTAGGGCGATCCCTCGGGCTTCGCGAGGCCGAGATCGGCGAGCTTCGCCTTGACGAGGTCGAGCTCGTTGGTCTTCGTGCGCGGGATCAGGATGTTGTCGGGCTTGACGTCGCGGTGAATGATGCCGTGCTCGTGCGCGGCGGCCAGGCCGGCCGAGGCGGCCCCGATGATGGCGAGGGCCTGAAGCTCGTTGAGGCGCCCCGAGCGGCGGAGGACCGCCCCGGCGCTCTCGCCGAAGACGTACTCCATCTCGATGTAGTGCGTCCCCTGGTCGACGTCGACGTCGAGCACGCGGACGATGTGTTCGCTTGCCAGCGATGCCGCGAGCCGGGCCTCGGTGACGAAGCGGTCGGCGAGGCGGGGATCCTGTTCCAGGAGGTGGAAGGGCAGGATCTTCACGGCGACTTCAACGCGGAGCCGGGGGTGGATGCCGTAGTAGACCGCGCCCATGCCGCCCTTTCCGATGCGGCAGATTAGCGGGATGCCTCCGAGGACGGGATGGCCGAACTCGTCGCGCTTCAGCGACGAGAGCAGGCGATCCTGGGAGAGGTCCTCCTTGGCGAGGCGGGGGCTGGTGGTGTAGCCGCCGCCGGAGCCCGATCCGCCCGTGGGGGGTGTAAGCATGTTGAAAAGAATACGCGATGAACCGCCTGAACGAAAGACAACGACGCGAAGAAGTGGGCGCGTTCAAAACGGAACGAGCCTGGCCTCCCGGACCCGACGCTATCGCTTTCCCCCGCACTCCGGGCAGAACTTCGCGCTCGGCTGGAGTTCGGCGTTGCATCCCGGGCAGCGCGTGGTGAGCGCGATCTTCCCGCCGCACTCGGCGCAGAATTTCGCGTCGGGCACGCGGGCGCCGCAGGAGCCGCAGACCACGTTGGTGTCGGTCTTCTTCCCGGCCTCGACGGCCTTCTGGGCGCCGGCCATCGCCATCTCGATTTCCTTCGCCCGGGCCGCCGCGTCGGCCTCCTGCTGGACGGCCGGCGCGCAGGTGGTGCACTGGTTGAGGTTGCCGTTGTAGCACTTCGCGCAGACGTAGTTCGCGCAGCGGAGGCAGCGCTTGAAGTGGACTTTCGCCGCCTCGACGGCGGCGGCGAAGGCCTTGTCCTTCGCGCTGCGATAGCCGGCGTCGCGAGCGTAGTCGACGGCCGTCGTGGCCTTGCCGAAGAGGCCGCCGAAGATCGAGCCGGCGGTGTGGAGCAGGCCGCTCGCCTGGCCGGCCGTGTAGCCGGTGTAGGGGGAGCGCCAGGCGTCCCGGCACTTCTCGCAATAGAAGTCGAACTGGAATCCGGCACGGTCGCTCTTGTCGCCGAAGTTGTTGCTGAACTGGATTTCCGTCATAGGCAGCTCCTCGTGAGGGGAGATTGTAAATGACCGTCCGCGGGATTTGGAGGTCAAATTCCGCGAACCGTCATCTACAGTGCCGGCTGGTCAAACAGGGAACTGGGGAAACGCATGGCGAACTTCAACACGGCGCTCGGAATCGTCCCGGATGGCGACGGCGTGATGCTCGACGCGGGCACGGCGCACCTGGTCGCGCCCGATCTGATCCACTTCGCGGTGCTGACGACGCTCTGCGAAGTCGCGGCGGCGAAGGCGGTCGGCGCGTCGGTGGTGCCGGCGGCGCTGACCGTGAACTTGATGAGCGCGGCGAAGCCGGGGCTGTTGAAGGCGAAGGGGAAGCTGCTGCGACTCGGAAAGCGGCTGGCGGTGGCCGAGGGCGAAGTCACGCAGGGCGAGAAGCTCGTGGCGAAGGCGGTCGTGACGTTCGCGGTCCTTTGAGACGGTCCGCTTCTGCGGACCGCCTCATCGCGCCGAAGCCCGTGAGCGTCTGCTGCGCCTTCACGGAACGGCGAAGGCGGATGATTTCCTCAATGAGAATCGGTCATCCGGCCCATCAAGGGCATGGCGATCGAATACCGCTGTGCCGCGTGCGGCGATGAGCGCCGCGTCCTCTCCGAAGTCGCGTTCCGCTGCACCTGCGGCGGGCAGATGGCGCGGTCCGACCGTCAGCTGCCGGCGGCGGTGGCGGGGCGGCCAGGCGCCGACGCCGTCCCGGACGCGCGTGGGCTGGGGTGGGGCTCGGTCGTCCTCGGCGGCTTTCTCCTTTTCGGAGTCCTCCTGATCTGGGCGCTCCTCGCCGTGGCGGCGAACGGACAGATCCGGATTCCTGCCGACATGAAGGCGACCCTCCGGCTCTTCGCCATGCTCCAGTTCCTCCTCTCGGTCGGCATCATCGCGGGCGACATTGCGCTCCTGGCGAGCGGCGGCCGCTTCGTCTGGATTCTCTATCCGTCGCTGGCGGGATTCGTGCTCTTGCGGATCGCCGATTTCATCCTCGCGGCGAAATCTGGGCAGGCGGGTGCGGGCACGTGCGGGTCGATCTGCATGCTCGCGGTCGCGGCGTGGCTGCTGGTGCGCACGGAGCAGCAGCGCCGCGCGGTGGCGGCGGCCGACGGAAGTTAGGACCCCTTCACTCTCAGCTCGAGCGACCACGGGAAGCCCGTCCGGGTACTATCTCCATATGCCGTCCACGGACGATCTCGCGCTCGCCGATCTCGTGGTGCGGCAGAACCTCTGTTCGCGCGCAAAGGTGGACGAGTGCCTGGCGCTGCTCCCGTCACTCGCTTCGAAGGGGACACCGTCGACGCTCGGCGCGCTTCTCGTGCGGAAGGGCTATCTCTCCTCGGCGATGGCGGAGACGATTCGGACGCCCGCGACGGCGCGCGGCGCGGCGGCGAAGCCCCCGGCCGGGGACCGCTTCGGACGGTACATCCGAACGCAGAAGCTCGGCGCGGGCGGGATGGGGGAAGTCTGGAAAGCGCACGATCCGCAGCTCGACCGCTGGATCGCGTTGAAATTCCTCAAGCACGAGGATCCGGCCGAAGTCGCGCGATTCCTCCGCGAGGCGCAGACCGCCGCTCAGCTGAACCACCCCAATATCGCCGCCGTCTACGAAGCGGGGACGGTCGACGGACGAGCCTTCATCGCCATGCAGTTCATCGACGGCCAGACGCTGTCGACCTACCCGCGACAGGACGTGCGGCGGCTCGTCGAACTGGTCCGCGACGCGGCGCTCGCGGTTCATCACGCGAACCGGAGCGGCGTGGTCCATCGCGATCTCAAGCCGTTGAACCTGATGGTCGACGGCGACCGCCTCTTCGTGCTGGACTTCGGCCTTGCCGCGCGCACCGATGTGCGCAGCTCGCTTTCGGTCTCCGGCATGATGGTCGGAACGCCGGCGTACATGAGTCCGGAGCAGGCCTTGGGCAAGCGCGCGGACGCGCGCAGCGACATTTACGGGCTGGGCGCCACGTTGTACGAACTGCTGGGCGACCGGCCGCCCTTCGAAGGGTCGATGCTGCAGATCCTGCAGTCGGTCGTGGATGAAGAGGCGCTGCCGGTCAGGCGGCGCAATCCGAAAATCGATGCCGACCTCAACACGATCGTGATGAAGTGCCTCGAGAAGGACCCCGCCCGGCGCTACGCCGCGGCGCGCGCCCTCGCGGACGACCTGGCACGATGGCTGGCGGGCGAGGCGATTCTCGCCCATCCGCCCTCGATCCTCTACCGGGCGCGGAAGTTCGTCGCGCGCCGGAAGGCGCTCACGGGCGCCGTCGCGGCGTCGGTGGCGGCCCTCCTCCTGGCGGCCGTCTTCATCCCGCAGTGGCTCCGCGATCGCTCGGAGAAGGAGCGGCTGCGTGGAGAGACGGAGCGCGAGGTTGCCTCCGAACGGGAGCGTTCGCGCGAAAGCGACCTGGCGCTCAAGGAGCTCGTCACCCTCTGGACGCAGATCCTGCTGGCGAAGCAGGGGCTGCACAAGCCTGCCGAGGATCCCGCCGCGGTGCGGACGAAGATCAGCGAGGCGGTCGCCCGCGTCGACGCCTACCTCAAGCGCCACCCCGATCAGCCGCAGGCCTACTACGTGCGGGCGCGCGGCTGGATCTACCTCGAGGATCTGGCATTGGCCGAGTCGGATCTGCGCGAGGCGATCCGGATCAACCCGGAGTTCGCGCCCGGACACGCGCTGCTGGCGCGCGTGCTGCTGGACCAGTATCGGCGGATGATCTACGGGCCTCTCGAGACGCTGAAGGACCGGGAGACGGCCTGCGCATCGCTGCTGAACGAAGCGAAAGAGCGGCTGGAGCGGGGCTGGCGTCGCGGCGCAGAGCGGGCGTCCGTCGAGAAGTGGGGGCTGCAGAAGACGGCCGAGGACGACGTCGCCGACGTGCTCGCGCGGGCGCTGGCGGTGGACGTGATCGACGGAGATCGCGCGAAGGCGCGCCGGATGGTCGAGGAGGCCGATACGCGCGAGCGGTCCGAGGAGTTCAGCAACCAGCTCGGCGCCTGGACGAGGGACGCCGACGAGGCGGTGCGGCTTCACACGCAGGCGATCGACCGGATGGCACACTACGCGAAGGCGTACCTCGATCGTGCGGCGGTGCACGACCAGGCGGACCATGTCGACGCGGCCATTGCCGACTACACGAAGGCCGCTTCTTATCCAGCCGCGGCTCTACGCGGCCTACGTGAATCGCGGCCGGCTCCGCTATATGGCGAAGGGGGATGCGAAGGGGGCGATCGACGACTTCACGCGCGCGATCGACCTCCAGCCGAAGCACTGGAACGCGTACAACAGCCGCGGCAGCGTGCGCGCCAAGACCGGGGAGCCGCGGGGCGCCATCGACGATTTCACAATGGCGCTCGAGCTCGGAGCGACGCTGCCCGAGGTGCGGTTGAATCGCGCGCGGACGCGTCATATCGCGGGGGACTACGAAGGCGCGCTGCAGGACGTGGAGCCGCTCCTGGCCGCCGATCCGAAGTACGCGGAGGCTTATCTCGTCCGCGGCCTCGCGCGCAGTCACCGGAAGGACGTGGGCGGGGCGCTTTCGGATCTCGGCCGCTCGATCGACCTGAAGCCCAGCGCGGAGGGCTACGTCGCCCGCGGGAACATCCGGCTGGCGGGCCGCGATCCGCGCGGCGCGCTCCAGGATTTCAACCTGGCCATCAAGACCGATCCGTCCTATGGCGTCGGGTATGTCGCCCGCGCCCTGCTGCTTCAGCAGACCGGCGATGCGAAAGGCGCGCGGCGCGACTTCGACCAGGCGATCAAGGCCGAGCCCGGCCTCTACGACGCGTGGCGCAACCGCGGGCTGCTGCGGCAGGAGCAGCGCGACTACTCCGGTGCGCTCGATGACTTCACGAAGTGCATCGAGGTCGAGCCGGCGAACCCCGAGGGATGGGCCTTGAGGGGAACCGTTCGCGAGGGGCTCTCCACCGCCGAGGGCGCCAAGACGCGGGAACTGCTGCTGGGGGCGGAGGCGGACTTCGCGAAGGCGGTCGCCATCGCGCCGCCCGAGTGGGTGGACCTGGACCAGGCGAAGCAGGTGCTGGCGTTCATCCGGGAAGCGCTGCGGAAACTCAAATAATCGCGCTCACCCGTTCAAGTACGACCCGCCGTTCACGTGCAGGATCTGCCCCGTGACGTACGTCGCCGACGCGAAGTAAAGCACCGCGTTCGCGATCTCGTCGCCGGTCCCCACGCGCCCCAGCAGCGTCTGGCCGAGCACCATCTTCTTCGTCGCTTCGTCGGCGAGGTGCTCCTTCGTCATCGGCGTTTCGATCCAGCCGGGGGCGACGCAATTGACGCGGACGTGCGGGCCGAGCTCACGCGCCAGCGACACCGTCATCGCGTTCAGCGCGCCCTTCGACATCGCGTAGTGCGCCGCCTGCCCTTCGCCGCGCTTGCCGGCGCGGGACGAGATGTTGACGATGCAGCCGCGCTTCGCCGCCTTCATCGCCGGCGCGACAAGGTCGCAGAGCAGGTAGTGCGAGTCGAGGTTGATCCTCATCAGCCGCCGGTACTTCTCCCACGACCCGGGCGTGCCGATCGGGTTGTCCTCCCAGATGCCGGCGTTGTTGACGAGCAGCGTGATCGGGCCGAACGCCTTCGACGCCTGGAGATGAAGCGAGCGGACGTCGTCCTCCTCCTCGAGGTCGGCGCGGATCGCGACGGCGCCGGGGATCGCGCGGCAGACCTCCGCGGCGTCGGCCTCCGCCTCGCGGTAGTGCACCGCGACGCTCGCCCCGGCGCGTCCGAGCGCGAGCGCGATGGCCCGGCCGATGCCGCGCGACGAGCCGGTCACCAGCGCGACGTCACCGGTCAAGTCGATCTGCATGGGGCCAGACTAAACAAAATCGGCGCGCCGCTCGTCTATAGATGCATGAAACTCTCCCTCTCCCTGCTCGCGCTGCTGCTCGTTGCCGCTCCGCGCGGCGAGAAAGTCGAGAACTTCTCGCTCGACGACGTCGACGGCAGGAAGCGCACGCTCCACGAGCAGCGGGAGGCGAAGGCCGTCGTGCTGCTGTTTGTCGGCACCGAATGCCCGATGTCGAACCGCTACCTCAGCCGGTTCAACGATCTCGCCAAGACGTACAGCGCGAAGGGCGTCGTCGTCTGGGCGGTCAATCCGAGCGCGCTTGAAACGGTCGACGCGATCGCGAAGCACGCGAAGTCGCTCTCGATGCCGGTGCTGCTCGACCGCGAGCAGAGGGTCGCCGACGCGCTCAAGGTCACCACCATTCCGACGGCGATCGTCATCGATGCCGGCTGGGAGGTGCGTTACCGCGGCCTCTTCGATGATCACAAGTCGGAGGACCTCGTGAAGCGCCGCTTCGTCGCGGCGGCGCTCGACGGCGTGCTGGCAGGCAAGGAGGTCGCGACGAAGGAGACGACGCCGACCGGCTGCCTCATCCAGCGCGCGTTGAAGGAGTCGAGCGCCGACGTGACCTATGCCGGGCACGTCGCGCCGATCTTCAACAAGCACTGTGTCGAGTGCCACCGGCCGGGGCAGGTGGCGCCCTTCTCGATGACGACGTATGAATCGGCGCGCCGCTGGTCGCGCGACATCAAGCGCGCGGTCGAGGCGAAACGGATGCCGCCGTGGAAGCCGGCGAACCACGGCGTCTTTCGCGGCGAGAGGCTCATGAGCGACGCCGACATCGCGGCGGTCACGAAGTGGTGCGACGCCGGCGCGCCGCTCGGCGACGAGAAGAAGATGCCGGAGCCTCCGAAGTTCGCGGACGACTGGCGGCTCGGCAAGCCCGACCTGGTCCTCGAAGCACCCGAGTACGACGTCAGCGCCGACGGGGCCGACGAGTACCGGACCTTCGTGCTCGATCCGAAGCTCACCGAGGATGCGTGGCTCGCCGCGGTCGAGTACCGGCCGGGCAACGCCCGCATCGTCCACCACATCTTCGCGACCATCGACAACAAGCGGGTGTCGCTGAAAATGGACGCCGCCGATTCGGGGCCGGGCTACGCGACGACGGGAACGGGTCCCGGCTTCATCCCGCTGGGCGACCTGGCGGGGTGGGGGCCGGGGATGCAGCCCGCGCCGCTGCCGGAGGGGATGGGCTACTACCTGCCGAAGGGCTCGCTGATCGCGATGGAGTGCCACTACCACAAGAGCGGCCGGAAGGAGAAGGACGCGACGCGAATGGGGCTGCACTTCTCCAAGGCGCCGCCCAGGCAGCGGCTGCGGTCGAACGTGGTCCTGAACATGGACTTCGAGATTCCCGCCGGCGACAAGCGCCACCTGGTCACCGCCGGCTGGATCGTGAAGGAGGACCTGCACATCGTCGCGGTCATTCCGCACATGCACCTGCTCGGGAAGGAGATCCTCGTCACCGCGGTGCTGCCCGACAAGAAGGAGATCACGCTCGTGCACCTGAAGGAGTGGGACTTCAACTGGCAGGAGGCCTACTTCTTCAAGGAGCCGCTCGCGCTCCCGGCGGGGACGAAGGTCCGCCTGAAGTCGTGGTTCGACAACTCGGCGGAGAATCCGAACAACCCGCGCCAGCCGCCCGCGGTCGTGCGGTTTGGGGAGTCGACGACCGATGAAATGGCCGTCGCGTACTTCGCCTACGCGTTGGACAAGGAGAAGTAGATAGTAGCAGAGGCGAACAAAGACGCGGCCAGGGCAGTCTCAAATCCAAAACAAGGGGGCAGACGCGTGCGAATCCACATCACTCTCCTGGCGACGCTGTTGCTTCTCGCCCACGGCGGCGAGAAGGTCCCGAACTTCACGCTCGAAGATACGAACGGCAGGAAGCACACGCTCTACGACCAGAAGGACGCGAAGGCCATCGTGCTCTTCTTCATCGGCACGGAGTGCCCGCTCGCGAACCGCTACCTCACGCGGCTCAACGACCTCGCCACGGCATACTCGGAGAAAAACGTCGTCGTCTTCGCGGTGAACGCGAGCGCGATGGAGTCCGTCGACGAGATCGCGAAGCACGCGACGTCGCAGGGGATCGCCGTTCCGGTGCTGCTCGACCGCGACCAGAAGGTCGCCGACTCCGTGAAGGTCGGCATGACGCCGACGGCCGTGCTCATCGACGCGGGCTGGGAGGTGCGCTACCGCGGCGCGTTCGACGACAACAAGTCCCAAGACCTGGTCAAGCGCCGCTGGCTGCGCGAGGCGATCGACGCCGTGCTGGGCGGCAAGGAAATCACCGTCAAGGAGACGGAGACGCCCGGCTGCACGATCCAGCGTCCGTTGAAGGAGACCGGGGGCGAGATCACCTTCGCCGAGCACATCGCCCCGCTCTACAACAAGTACTGCGTCTCGTGCCATCGCCCGGGGCAGGTTGCGCCGTTCTCCCTGACGAACTACGAGACCGCCCGCCGGTGGGCGCGCGACTGCAAGCTGCGCACGCAGGCGAAGCAGATGCCGCCCTGGAAGCCGGTAAACCACGGCGTCTTCCGCGACGAGCGACTCATGACCGACGCGGAGATCGCGCGGGTCGCGAAGTGGGCCGACAACGGCGCGCCGCTCGGCGACGAGAAGAAGCTCCCGGAGGCCCCGAAGTTCGCGGCGGGCTGGATGCTCGGCGAGCCCGATGCGGTCTTCAAGGCGCCGGAGTTCGAACTCGGCCCGACCGGCGCCGACGAGTACCGCTGCTACGTGCTCCCGACGGCGTTCGACGAGGACAAGTGGGTGAGCGCGGTCGAGGTGAAGCCGGGGAACTTCCGGGTCGTCCATCACATCATCGTCTACCTCGACACGTCGGGGAAAGCCGACAAGCTCGACGCGGCCGATCCGGGCCCGGGCTACAAGACCTACGGCAGCAGCCCCGGCTTTATTCCGGTCGGCGACATGGGAGGCTGGGCGCCGGGCGACATGCCCTACGCGCTGCCCGAGGGCGTCGGCCGCCTGCTGAAGAAAGGCGGACGCATCGTCATGGAGGTCCACTACCACCGCAACGGGCGGACGGAGAAGGACACATCGACCATCGGGCTGCACTTCTCCAGGAAGCCGATCGTGAAGCAGTTCCGAACGATGGACATCCTGAACTTCGAGTTCAACATCAAGGCCGGCGACAAGCGCCATCACGTCGAGGCTCGCGCGCGGATCGGCGAGAACATCCATGTCAGCTCGATCATGCCGCACATGCACCTCACAGGCCGCGAGGCGAAGGTGACGGCGACGCTGCCCGACAAGACCGAGGTCATTCTCGTGCACATCAAGGACTGGGACTTCAACTGGCAGGACACCTACCACTTCAAGGAGTCCGTCGCGCTGCCGAAGGGGACGAAGGTGCTGCTGGAGATGTGGTACGACAACTCCGCGGAGAACCCGAACAACCCCAACAGCCCGCCGAAGGACCTGACGTGGGGCGAGCAGACGACCGACGAGATGTGCCTGGTCTTCCTGTTCTTCACGCGGGACGGCGAGGATAAGACGAAGAAGTAGCTAGTAGCTAGTGAAGAGCAGCGAAGAGTAGAAGAGCATCACGCTCGTCCGGCGGCGTGAAGGACGGCGAGCGCCTCGACGGTGACCCACTCGGGCCCGCTCCAGTCGACGAAGTCGTTGCCGAGCGCGATGCGACCTGAGCGGCGGTAGTAGCGCCGTCCGGCCTTCCACCACCCGTCCGTTCCGCGTTTCGATTCGAGCAGGTCGAGCGCGTCCTTGCAGCGCGGATCGCGAATGAAGCCCGCCTCCGACATCACCTTGAGTCCCGCGAGGATGTCGTAGTGCCAGTAGGTCGGGTAGTGAAGGGTCGTGAAGTCCGCGTGGATGACCTTCCCGTCGCGCCGTCGCTTGAAGAGCCCCCGCTCGAGGAGAACTTCCGCCGCGCGTTCGACGGCCCTGCGCGCCGCCGCGCTCCGGCGCTGCCTGGCGTAGAGCGCGAGTCCGCGGATCGGCCAGAGCGTCTCGACGAAGCTCGACGTGTCGGCGGACGGCGTCTTGTCGCAGTTCCAGCCGCCGTCGGGCCACTGCCAGTGCAGGAGCCGCTCGACGAGCCTGTCGACGCGGTCGTCGGCGAGGCCGAGCGTCAGGATCGACCAGAGCGCCGTGCCCTGCTGTGATGCGCAGCGGCGGTGGCGGCCCTGCAGGACCGGCACGCCCTCCTTGCGGCAGCTCGCCGCTTTCGTCGATGCGTCGAATTCTCGGAAGTAGAGCGGATCGAGCCAGCAGTCGAGGACGCGATCGCACGCGGCCTTGAGCGACGCATCGCCCGAGGGATGGCCGATCTCGGCGAGCGTGAAAAGGACCCAGTGGGGGCCCTGCCATTTCGCGTAGACGCGAGGCAGCTTGAGCCCCGCCTTCAGCGCCTTCACGCGCGGCGAGACGCGGATCTCCTGGCGGAGCCGCCAGATGGCGGGGGAGGCGGCGAATTCGTCGCGCACGCCGACGCGGAACTTCCAGCGCACGGAAGGCTCGTCGGAGTCGAGCAGGTTCATGGAGGGCATGTGAAGCCGCACGAGAGCGCGAGATTCCCACCGCGACCGACCGTAAAGACGGAGTGCCACGCCGCCGTGTCGTACGTCCTGGACGGCAGCACCAGCGCGTCGCCTGGCGCGAGGACGAAGAGCCAGCCCTCGTCGGCGAGCCGGCGGGTGAAGGCGGGCGTGTGGTTGAGCAGCCGCTCGAAAGCATCGAGGTCAACGCGCGGACCGGCGATGCGCTGGAGCTCGCGCTGCGGCAGCGTGAGCCATGCGGTCGAGCCGGCGAGCTGCGTGAAGACGACGCCGGCCTGGCCGGGGACGAAGTCGTGGTGGAAGAGCGCGCCGCCGTCGGGCTGGTTCGAGTAGACGATCGGCTGGATGAGCTTCATCGACGAGAACCGCCGCGTCGCGACGCGGACCGCGGGGAAGAGCGCGTCAACGAGCGCGAGCGTCCGCTTGACGCGGCGCGGGTCGTGCACGTGGTCGTCGACGATCTCGGCGCCGTACGAGAAGCGGAGCCGCAGCGATCCGTCGCCGCGATGGGCGGAGAGCCAGTTGACCTTCACGTAGAGATCGCCGGGGTCGACGTGGAGCTTGTGGAGTTCGAGCGGGTCCTGCGTGTTCTGCGAGACGCCGGTGAAGCGGAAGCCGCGGGGCGGCGTCGCGAGCGCGGCGAGGTCGTCGCCGCTCCGCAGCCGGTCGATGAGCGCGAGCTCCGGCCTGCAGCCGGGCGGCTTGACGGCGCGGCGGAGCACGACAGGCTCGGCGCGGGCGAGGGAGGTCTCGCGCGGGGAGGGGGTGAACCAGCCGTGGTCGATGCCGCGGCGGCGAAGGCGGATGCGCATCAGCGGCGGGATTATACTTCGGGTATGGACCCTGGCCTGGTGCTCCGGCTCTATCGGACCGGCCTCTTTCCGATGGCCGATCCGAGGACGGGGGCGATCCGCTGGTATACGACCGACCCGCGCGGCGTGCTGCCGCTCGACGCCGTTCACGTGCCGCGGACGACCCGACAGGCGATGAAGAAGTTCCGCGTGACTTCAGACCGCGCGTTCGAGCAGGTCATCGACGGCTGCGCCGACCGGAAGGAGACGTGGATCTCGAGCGAGATCCGCGAAACCTATGTCGAACTCCATCGACGGGGCGACGCGCACAGCATCGAGGCATGGCGCGGTGAAACGCTGGCCGGGGGGCTCTACGGAGTCCACATCGGCGGCGTGTTCTTCGCGGAGTCGATGTTCCACCGGGTCACGGACGCGGGAAAAGTCGCGCTGGTCCGGTTCACCGAGCACCTGGTGAAGCTCGGCTTCGCCCTCTGCGATGTGCAGATGGTGACGCGGATCACGCAGCGGTTCGGCGCGACGCAGATTCCGCGCGAGCGGTACCTGACGTTGCTGTCGAAGGCGATCGCCTTGAAGGTGGAGTGGAAGCCGGTGCAGTAGTTCGACGGCGTCCCGCTTCGGCACTCCGCTCACACCAAGCAAAAGAGCCCGCAGATTTCTCTGCGGGCCCTCAAGCGCCTACTTGTAGTGAGCGGAGTCCCGCGGAGCGGGACGCAGTCGAACTAGTCGCTGGCCTTGTCGATCGCCTTCTTGGCGTCGGCGGGGAGCTCGACCTTCGTCTTGTCGATGTCGTAGATCATCGTCGTGCGCTCGATGGTCAACTCGACGTCGTTGCCCTGGATCGAGGCCGAGACGACGGCCTTGAGGACGTACTTCAGGATCACGCCGTCGGCGACGAAGACCTTGCCGGTGCCGGTGTAGGTGATTTCAGCGTTCTGGCCCATGCGGCCGAACATGCCGCCGCCGGGGAGCATCGCCTTCACGGCGTCCTCGGTCAGCTCGATCGAGTAGACGTCGCACTCGGTCTCGCCGACGGTTTCCTTCTTGTCGGACTTCGACGCCTTCGCGAGCTTCGCTCCGAAGTCCTTGAAGTCCTCGTGCGGAGCCTTGGTGCTGCCGCGGCCCATCATTCCGGCCATGCCGCGGCCGCCGGCGCCGCGGCCGCCGCCCTGCCCCTGCTGGGTCTCGTCGGTGACGCGCCACTCGGCGCGCGGACGCGACGCGGTCTTGGCGCCGACCTTCACGATCTCCTGCTGGTCGGTGAGGATGTGGGTCCCGACGCCCTCTTCGTGCTTGCCCTCGAATTTCTGCGGATCCTGGGCGCCGCCGCCCTGGCCGCCGAAGGCCGGCATTTCCGTCTTGGTTTCGCCCTTGAAGGAATAGCTCTTCGACTCGGCCGTCTTCTTCGCAGCCGCGGCGAGATCTTCCTTGTCGTCCGCCCACACGCGACCGGCGAGGGAGAGGACGATTGCCAGAATGAGATGCTTCATGGTACCCCCCAGGTTTCTAGGTATTTCTTATCTGACAACGGCCGCGCCGGAATAGTTCGCGTGATAGACTTTTCCCAACTCACTGTCGGGACATAAACAAACGCCGTTGGTCGGGCAAGGGGGCTCGATTGACGTACCTTCAGGCGGTTGCCCGCGGTGGGAAAGGAGGTGGTCCAGTGGTCGTTGGTCCAAGTACGAGGAGGCTCTCTTTGTGAGAGCAGGCGTGCTCTCGCACGCCGAGAGCCAAATCGACGAAACCAGGAGCTGCCAGCCCGTGAGGGCTGGCAGCTTTGTCATACGACGGCGCCCGACCCGGACATTCCGATAGCATTTCGTTGTCCACGATCTACCAACCTTCGTACCCATGCGGATACACCGCACGCGCCGTGCGGCGCCCTGATCTGTGGCACGCCTCTTGCATGCCGAGGTACTTGTACGGAGCGAGCGAACGCGAAGCGTTCGCGACGTCGAAGTACGGAGGAAACCATGAAGAAGTTCGCCATCGCCCTACTCGCCCTCGCCGCGTGCGGGACGCCGTCGCCCCAAAAGCCAGCCGGCACCAATGCACCCGTCGATGTCGACGGAACGAAGCTGACCGTCAGCGGGCCCTACCAGCACCAGAACCTCGCGGTGTACGTGATCCATGCGCCGCAAGCGGACGACCCCGACTACATCACGCTCGACGAGGCGCTGGCCAGGAAGTGGGTCGACGTCACGGAGAAGTCGGACGAGCAGGTGAACGAGCTGATGCTCGAAAACAAGAGCGACCGGCCGCTCTTCATCCAGGAGGGCGACCGCGTCGTCGGCGGCAAGCAGGACCGCATCATCGGCGCGAGCTTCGTCGTGCCGCCGAAGAGCGGGAAGATCGGCGTCCCGTCGTTCTGCGTCGAACATGGCCGGTGGACCGAGGGGGCAAACGGCCGGAAGTTCAGCAACGGCGACAACAACTGCCTCGCCGGCAAGACGATCCGGCAGGCGGCGAAGTACTCGAAGGATCAGCAGGAGGTCTGGGACAAGGTGGCCGAGGCGAAGAAGGAAGCGAACAAGGCCCTCAACGCGCCGAACGAGAATTCGAGCCTCAACGAGACGCTGGAGGACAAGAAGGTCAAGGAGCTCTGCGACGCCTACGCCGCGGCGCTCAGCGACGTCGTGACGGCGCACAAGGACGCCGTCGGTGTCGCGATCGTGCTGAACGGGCGCATCGAAGAGATCAATGTCTACCCGGGCCACGCGCTCCTGGTGAAGCTCTACCCGCGCGTGGTCCAGTCGTACGCGCTCGCCGCGGCGACGACGAAGTCGAGCGCCGTCGCGCCGGCCGCGGGAGAGATCGTCCGCTACATGAGCGAGAGCGAGAACAAGGCGAAGAAGACCGACGCGATCAACGGGCAGAACAAGGCGGAGGTCGTCGATCTCGAGAAGCAGGTGCGCTGCGACACGCGATACCTGGGGAAGGCCGTGCACCGTCAGTGGATGACGAAATAAAGACGAAGACCGAGAGACCGTGGACCGTGGACCGTGGACCGAAGACCGAAGACCGAAGACCGTGGACCGACGACCGAAGGACCGAAGGACCGAAGGACCGACGACCGAAGAAGCAGGAACGGCGCGAGACCGGGCGCAGAAGAGCTTTTTCGGTCAATGACGGGGCGCGCGACGGCACACGGTAGAGTGTGCTCGTGACCGAGGCGGATACCCTCTTCGCCGATCTCGTCGTGGCGCAGGGCATCGCGACGCGCGAGCGCGTGACGGAGTGCCTCGCCGAACTCCAGCGAATCCGCAAGAGCGGCGGAGCGAGAGTGCCGACCCTGGGCGAGCTTCTCGTGCGCAGGGGCTATCTCACGGCCGATTCGCTGCGCAAGACCCGCGCGGCCGCCGAGGCGCCCGTGGGGGCGGAAATGCCGCCCGAGGCGGTGGAGGCGGCCCGCCTGCCCGATCGCGTCCTTGGCCGCTACGTGATCGTCTCGAAGCTCGGCGCGGGCGGCATGGGCGAGGTCTGGAAGGCGTGGGATCGCGACCTGGCCCGGTGGGTCGCGCTGAAATTCCTGAAGCACGGCGAGGCCGGCGTGTTTCAGCGGTTCCGTGCCGAAGCGCAGGCGTCCGCGAGCCTGACGCACGCGAACATCGCCGCAATCTACGACGTCGGGGAAACCAACAAGCGCGCGTACATCGCGATGCAATACGTGAAGGGGATGTCGCTCGCCGAGATCGAGCGCGACGACCCCCGCCGGCTGGTGACCTGGATCCGCGACGCCGCGCTGGCGGTCGATTTCGCGCATGAGCACGGCGTCATCCATCGCGATCTCAAGCCGGGCAATCTCATGACGGAGGGTGATCGCGTCTTCGTGATGGACTTCGGCCTCGCCCGGCGCCAGAACGTGAAGGGATCGATGACCCAATCGGGCGTGGCGGTCGGCACTCCCGTCTACATGCCGCCGGAGCAGGCCGCGGGCGAGAAAGCCGATCGGCGCAGCGACGTCTACAGCCTGGGCGCGACGCTCTACGACCTGCTCACGGGCCGGCCGCCGTTCGACGGCCAGACGGCGCTCGAGATCATCATCGGCGTGCTGGAGGGCGATTTCCGCCCGCCTCGGAAGATCAATCCGCGGATCGACAGCGACCTCGAGACCATCGTGTTGAAGTGCATGGAGATGGAGCAGGGGCGGCGCTACCCGACGGCGAAGGCGCTGGCGGACGATCTCACGCGCTGGCTCGACGGCGACGCGATCCTGGCGAGGCCGGCGTCGCCGGTTTATCGCGTCCGCAAGTACGTGGCGCGCCGCAAGGCGAAGGTCGCGGCGGTCGTGCTCGCGGTGCTGCTGGCCGGCGGCGTGAGCCTTTATTGGTTCGCCATCCGTCCGTCGGCGGCGGCGCTGACGCAGGAGGCGGAGGTTTTCGGCACGATCCGCGCGAAGCTGCAGGACCTGCCGCCGACGCGGGATGGCTTCCGTCGCGGCATCGAGCTTCTTTCCGTGGGGCTCGCGAAGTGTCCGTCCTCGACGGACGGGTGGCTGCGCAAGGGTGAGCTCCACGAAAAGCTCGGTGAAGCCGATGAGGCCCTGGGCTGCTATGCGGCGGCATTGAAGCTGGTCCCGAAGCTCGTGGCGGCGTTCTATCGGCGCGGGCGGGTCTTCAAGGACCTGAAGCGCGACCTGAAGGCGGCGCAGCAGGAGTTCGAGCAGGCGGCGCAGCTGGAGGCGGGCGACGAGCTCGTCCTGGTCGCCTCCGCGGAGCTCCGCATCCTGGCGAAGGACTATGTCGCCGCGCTCGACATCCTGAAGCGGGCGGAGAAGTCGGGAGCGTACCTGGCGGAACTCCACCTGCTCCGTGCGCTCGTGCTGCAGGATCCAGACGGCGGCTTCTACAACGAAGCGAAGGCGATGGAGGAGCTCAACGAGTCCCTCCGGCTCGAACCGACCCTCTCGGCGCTCTACAACCGCGGCTGCCTGCGTCTTGCCATGGCCCGCGCCTTGCGTCGTCGCGGGAAGCTGAAGGAGACCGACGACTTGCTGGCAGTCGCCGAGCACGACTTCGCCCTGGTCCTGCAGCGGCACCCCAAGCAAGACGCCGCGCTCCACAATCGTGCGAACGTCTACGCCCTCCTGGCCGATCTGCGTCCGAAGCGCCGCGCCGAATTCCTGAAGGCGGAGCGCGCCGACCTCGACGCCTCGATCGCCGCCGCGCCGAAGCGGCCGGAGTCGTGGATCTCGCGCGCGCTGGTTCGGCGCGACGAGGGGGATTTCGACGGTGCGATCGCCGACTTGAACGAGGCCATCGCCCTCGACGATGCCAAGGCGGGCGCCTACTCCAATCTCTCTGTCACGCGCCACATTCTTTCGGAGCGTCTCCAAGCCGAGGGTCGCCCTGCAGAAGCGAAGGCGGAGCTCACGCGCGCGCTTGACGCGAGCGACCGGGCCGTGGGACTTGAGCCCAAGGGGGCGAAGTTGTACGTGAACCGTGCGGTGATTCGCCGCGCGGCCGGCGACCGGGACGGCGCGATCGCTGACCTGGAGAAGGCGATCCTCTACGATCCGAACCTCGCCGAGGCGCACGTGGAGTTCGGCAACGCGCTGACCGAGAACGCCACCCGGCTGCACAAGGCAGGTCGTTCCTCCGAGTGTCTCGATGAGTGCCGCAAGGCCATCGCCTCGTTGGACCTGGGCATCGCCTGCGACGTCACGCTGGCCGGGGCCTACACCTCTCGTGCACGCGCCAGGGCGCTGACGGGCGACGCGCTCTCGGCGTCGGGCGACCGGATCGCGGCCGTCCCCTACTGGCAGACGGCGCTCGATGACCAGGTTCGGGCGATCGACTTGGGCGCCGTCGACGCGGGGGCCTACTACCAGACGGGTCGGCTGCGCTTCCTGCTGGGTTACGCCGACAAGGCGATCGCCGACTACACGGAATCGCTCCGGCTCGATCCGCAACACAAGGCCTCGGCGAACAACCGCGGGCTGATCCATCGCGACTGCGGCGAGGCGGAGAAAGCGATCGCCGATTTCACGCTCGCGATCGAGGCCGATCGGTCGTACTACGACGCGATCATGAATCGCGCGGCGACGCGCACGAACTACGGAATGCAGCTCGACACGTCGGGGAAGCGGGAGCAGGCGTCGCAGGTTTGGAGCGACGCCCTCCAGGACTACAACCGCTGCGGGGCGCTGCGGCCGAACGACCCGCAGCTCTATGCCAACCGGGGCATCCTGCTGGCGTTCATCGGCCTGCTGGATCGTTCGGAAGCCGACCTCAGCCGCGCGATCGAACTCGATGCGAAGGCCTACGCGGCGTTTGCCCAGCGGGCGTCGGTGAGGCTGGCGCTCGACAAGTACGCCGAGTCGGCATCCGACGCCGAGACCGCTCTCAAGCTGGCGCCGCCGGACTGGTACGCGCGCGAGTCGGTGAAGCAGATCCTGGAGAAGGCGAAGCGCGGGAAGCCGTAGGACCTCACGTTTTCCGCAGCATCGTCTCGCCCGGCGTGCCGTAGACGATGCGATGCAGCGTGAACTGCGTGTCGAAGCCCTTGAGGGTCGCCTGGAACGTCGATTCGTGTGCGCCCATCGCCTCGATCGCCTTCGGCACCCCCGCGACCTTCATCACCGGATCGCTGATGACGATGTCGCCGCCGACGCTCTGCGCCTGCGTGCGCGCGGCGATGTTCACCGTCGAACCGAAGTAGTCGAGGTAGTCGGTCGACGTCACGGCGATGCACGGGCCGGCGTGGACGCCGACCTTGATTCCCACGGCCTTCTCGGTCCATTCCTTCTGGATCGTCAGCGCGCACGAAACGGCGTCGACCGGATCGCGGAAGACGGCCATGACGGCGTCTCCCATCGTCTTCACGACCGCACCGCGGAACTTCCGGATGCGCTCCATCATGAAGTCGAAGTGGCGCCGCACGACCGCGTAGGCCGGCGCGTCGCCGATCTTGTCGTACATCGCCGTTGAGCCCTTCAAGTCGCTGAACATCAGGGCGAGCGAGCCGATCGAGAACTCGACCCCCGGCGCGAGCGCCTCGGTCGCGAAGAGGTCGCGGAATTCCTGGAGCGACGTGACGAGGGAGGCGGTCGCCGCGAGGTCCTCCTCCATCACGCGCTCCACCGTCATGCGCACCGGGCCGCCGAGGGGGTTTCGGATGGTGAGCCTGCCGTCGGGGGCGATGGAGAATGCCTTGTCGGGGCCGTCATCGGCGCTCAGCGAAGCCTCCTTCGCGCCCGGGCCGACGGCCATCGGCACGCCCTTCATCGATCCGCCGCGCCGCACGGTGAACGCGCCGTTCGGAAGATCGAGATCGACGGTCCGCGTCTGACCCGGCTCGACGGAGAACTGCGCGATGATATGCGGGGTGTTCATGGGCCCGCCGAAGCAGAACTTCGTCGCGTTGACGGCCCGGATCGTGCGGTGCGGCGTGAAGCGCGCTTCGACGCGCTTGTCGAGGTCGATGCCGAACGACAGGTTGCACGACTCGCATTCGTCCTTCTCGGTGAGCGTGCGCATGGTATCGAAGTCGCGCTTCGATCCGTGGCAGACCGGGCAGATGACGTGCCAGCGAAGGTCGAGGAGCCCCGCGCGCGTGGACCACAGGCAGAGGCGCAGGACGTCGAGGCGATCCTCGTGCCAGTCGTCGGCGAGCCGGAACGGGCGGACGTCGCGCACGTGTTCGTCGACTTCCTCGGCGACGAAGCGGCCGAGACGTTCGACGAGCGGCTTCTTGACGGGGAATTCGGCGAGCTTCTTGAGGGCGGCGATGAGCTGCGGGCCGTCGACGACCGCCTTGCCGTAGCGGTTGGGGTAGGGCGACGGGGCGTTGCCGAGGAGGAACTTCTCGAAGTTGCGGGCGGCCTCGAACATCTCCTTGACGTTCTTCTTCGCGGCGGTCGACGCGACGATGGTGCCGATGATGCCGTTCGGCTGGAAGTCGAATCCGACCTGGACGCGGGTGCCGCCGCTGCCCTCGCGGAACGCCTTGAAGTCGGCGCGGAATTCCTTGAACGGCCCCTTCGAGAAGGCGCGGCGGACGCTGTAGCGGTGGGGCCATTCCCATTCCCACGGGAACTCCTCCCACTCCATGGTGAGTCCCACGGCGCGCGCCTTGGCGCGGATCCGGGTGCCGCCCTGCTCCTGGCGGTGGAACTTGTATTCGACCGGCGGGAGGCCGACCTCGCGGTTCAGGCTGTCGGTGTTGGCGAAGAGGGACCAGAGGCGCTCCGGTGGAACGCGGTACGTCTCGACGCGTTCGATGTGCACGGCGCCAGTATAGCGGTCCATAGTCTATGGTCCATACGAAGCGCGCCTCCGCGTGGATGCAGTATCCTCTGAGGGATGGCAGAGTTCGGCTGCATGTCATGCTTCCAGGCCGATGCTGAGGCGGCGTGGGAGGCGCGCCGGAAGTTCACGAAGGTCGCGGAACTCGCCGCCGAGACGCATTTCGACATCCTCATCCTCTCGTGTCCGGGCTGCGGGCAGTCGTGCGTCTCCGTCTTCACCGAGACGATCGACTGGGTGGATGGCGAAGATCCGCAGTACTGGCAGGTGCTGCCGCTGACGCTGGCGGAGGTCGAGGCGCTGCGGGCCGACCCCAGCAAGTCGAGGGTCGAGTCATTCGGGGCGGGTCGGCGCTGCCTGCGGTTCGATCATCCGAAGATCGGGCCGAAGCAGATCTACTGGGCGGCCGGGCCGATCCGGATCGGCCGGCACGACTGAGCTATGCGATCTCGGCGAACTCCTTTCGGAGTTCGTGAGATCGCTTACCCTGAGGGAGGCGACACCGCGAGGAGAGCGGTGTCGCCGAGTCGAAGGGTTGCCTCGATACCCCTCGACTCGCCGCGTCCGCTG
>Ga0247727_10002313_pt1 | contig 43881 bp, 36 predicted proteins | sample WisWelCaveWW1625_FD_202498 | JGI IMG/M metagenome (GOLD analysis project Ga0247727, IMG submission 202498) | Biofilm microbial communities from Wishing Well Cave, Virginia, United States - WW16-25 | ecosystem: Environmental > Aquatic > Deep subsurface > Groundwater > Cave microbial mat | place...
GGGCAGTCTTTCCCGTTCGCTCGCCGCTACTGAGGAAATCGAGGTTTCTTTCTCTTCCTGAGGTTACTGAGATGTTTCAGTTCACCTCGTTCGCCTTGCCGACCTATGGATTCAGTCGACAATGCCGGGGGATGAACCCCGGCCCGTTTCCGGATTCGGACATCTGCGGGTCAATGCCTGGTTGGCGGCTCACCGCAGCTTATCGCAGCCGTCCCACGTCCTTCATCGCCTCTCAACGCCAAGACATCCTCCAGGCACCCTTAGTAACTTGACTACATTTCTTTCGAGAACGCTTGCTCGAGAACTATTCAAGTCTCGGTCATTCGTGGTGACCACATTCCTGAAGTTGTCAAAGATCGCGTTTGCTCGTTGCGGTAACTCGGCTGACCCAGAGGTCTGCCGAGGCGGAACGGCCACCGGAAGATCCGGTACCTCGCCGACGACGGTCCGTCGGCGCGGTGCTGGACCCGCCACCAGATGGTGCTTCATCCGCCTCGTGCACCAAGGGCTGGCCTGGTGGAGGCGACAGGACTCGAACCTGCGACCCCCTGCTTGCAAAGCAGGAGCTCTACCACTGAGCTACGCCCCCGCTTCCTGGGAAGGGAGCCGACGGTCGTATGGTGGGCCTATGTGGACTCGAACCACAGACCTTACGCTTATCAGGCGTACGCTCTAACCACCTGAGCTATAGGCCCGTGGCTTCGAGTCGCCCACAGCCCGTCAGGCTGTCCTCGGTGCCGTCCAGGGCGCGAAAACGGATGAAGGTGGGAGCAAGCTTGCCTGAGTCGTGTGCCGATGACCTACAAGGTGTCACCATCGCTGGCGCCACCAGGTCTAGTTATCCCTAGAAAGGAGGTGATCCAGCCGCAGGTTCCCCTACGGCTACCTTGTTACGACTTAGTCCCAATCACCGAACTTACCGTAGGCGCTTCCTTCCTTGCGGTTAGGTATGCGACTTTGGGTACTTCCGGCTTTCGTGGCTTGACGGGCGGTGTGTACAAGGCTCAGGAACATATTCACCGCGGCGTAGCTGATCCGCGATTACTAGCGATTCCAACTTCATGGAGGCGAATTGCAGCCTCCAATCCGAACTGAGACCGGCTTTGCACGATTTGCTTTCCCTCGCGGGTTCGCGTCGTTCTGTACCGGCCATTGTGGCACGTGTGTAGCCCAGGACATAAAGGCCATGATGACTTGACGTCATCCCCACCTTCCTCCGTTTTGACAACGGCAGTCTCGCTAGAGTCCCCGGCATGACCCGCTGGCAACTAGCGACAAGGGTTTCGCTCGTTCAGGGACTTAACCCGACATCTCACGACACGAGCTGACGACAGCCATGCAACACCTGTGCACGTTCCACCAAAAGGTGTCATCTCCCTTTCAGGAGACTAATCCGTGCATTTCAAACCCTGGTAAGGTTCTGCGCGTTGCTTCGAATTGAACCACATGCTCCACCGCTTGTGTGAGCCCCCGTCAATTCCTTTGAGTTTCAGCCTTGCGGCCGTACTCCCCAGGCGGGGTACTTAGCACATTAGCTTCGACAGCGAAAGCATCGGACTTCCGCTGCCCAGTACCCATCGTTTACAGCTAGGACTACCAGGGTATCTAATCCTGTTTGCTCCCCTAGCTTTCGCGCCTCAGCGTCAGTGGCAGTCCAGTGATCCGCCTTCGCCTCCGGTGTTCCTCCAGATATCTACGCATTTCACCGCTACACCTGGAGTTCCGATCACCCCTCCTGCACTCAAGCTCGACAGTATCGAAGGCTGTTCTGCAGTTGAGCTGCAGGCTTTCACCCCCGACTTGAAGAGCCGCCTACGCGCGCTTTATGCCCAGTGAATCCGAATAACGCTAGCCACCTTCGTCTTACCGCGGCTGCTGGCACGAAGTTAGCCGTGACTTCCTCCCACGCCTTTGTCAGCGCACGGGTGGACCCGTACGTTTCATAACGTGTGACAGGAGTTTACAACCCGAAGGCCTTCATCCTCCACGCGGCGTCGCTCTGTCAGGCTTGCGCCCATTGCAGAAGATTCTCGACTGCAGCCTCCCGTAGGAGTCCGGGCAGTGTCTCAGTCCCGATGTGGGCGGTCGACCTCTCAGTCCGCCTACCCGTCATAGCCTTGGTGAGCCGTTACCTCACCAACTAGCTGATAGGACTTGGAACCCTCATCGAGCGGAATCAACCGTTTACCGTATCGGACTCGTCCGGCACGGGCCATCGGGTATTAGCGATCCTTTCGGATCGTTATCCCCGTCTCGACGGTAGGTCATCCAAGCATTACTCACCCTTTCGCCACGCTACTCACGGAGTTGCCCCCGCTTTGGCGTTCGACTTGCATGCCTAATCCACGCCGCCAGCGTTCATTCTGAGCCAGGATCAAACCCTTCATCATGATGAAGTCTTGAAACTGGTGCCCGGGAGGGGCTAAGCCCCCCGGGGCTGTTTGGAAATGACCGACTCGGCCGAAGCCGAGCCGCTCACACACGCTCAAGCAAGCTTGCTACCCATTTTTCAATGATCATGCGGCCAGCCAGGCCGTGCGAGGCGCGTCGCCGCAAGGCGCCGGGCCACATTTTCCGCCAGAAAGCGGGCGGTCTATGAGGACCGCCCACCCACCGCCGGATTGGCTTTTTTCACCCGCAGGTGAGCCGGGCATGGTACCCATCCGGGATTCCGATGCAAGCCCCCTTTCCAGGGCCAGGATCCGGTCGAAATGGCCTGCCCAAGCAAGCGCTGCCATGGGCTCGCTGGCGGGCCTCGACGGAGCGGGCCACGGCCTGCCTATCCCTGCGAGATCTCCGCAGGAAAACGCATGGATCAGCCAAATGGGCGTGTGTAAACCTTCGCTTGGGAGGGCGCTGTTACGGCCCGTTCCGAGGGCGCCGCCTTTCCGGCGCTGGCCTGCGCCGGCCTGGAACGATTCTCCCGGGTTGCGTGCCGCTTGCCAGCACTTCGGCGACGTACCGGCGCCGCGTCAGAGCCGGGCGCCAGGGTGCGCGTGGCGGGCTGGTCCGAAGGGCCTACTGGATGCTGACCCTGGTCCCGCGGGAAACAAGCTCGAAGAGCTGCTCGACCTCCGCATTGCGCATGCGCACGCAGCCCATCGATTCGTTCCTCCCGATGCTCTCCGGCAAGGAGGTCCCGTGGATGCCGAATCCGGACGCCTCGGGCTGGTTGTCAAAGCCCATCCAGCGCGAACCGAGGATATTCTCCGGGTCGCCGAACGGGATTGTCCGCCCCCCGTAGAACCAGGCGGGATTCTCCTGCTTGACCTCAACCGTGAAGGTGCGGTGCGGCGTCCGTTCGTCCCTTCCAAGACCGACGCGGTAGGCTGCGATGGCGACATTCCCGATCCAGGCCACGAGCCCGTGCTCATCCGCGTCGACGACGATGGCCAAGGGCTTCCTGGGCACCACCAGCTTCTGCCCCACCGAGAGCGTGTCGCGTGTCAGGCCGTTGACCAGCCGAACAAGGCCGACTTCAGGGGTCACCCCGAATCGCTCCTTGAAGGTCCGGTTGCAGAGCTTCCACAGGCTGTCGCCCGACTCGACCGAGTAAGACTCCAGCTCAAGGAGCGTATGCAGCGAGACCGAGGGATTGCCGTTCAGCTCGCGTAGTTGCGCGCCGACCTGCTCGTATTCCGCGCCACGGACCACCCCCGCCTCGAGCGCGGAAGCCAGGTACACGCGCCGCTCGGTCAGGTCCGTCACGGCCGGCGCGAGGAACAGGCCGGCGCGAGCCGCCTGTTCGATCGACGTCGCCTCTTGGATGGCGCGCCGCAGCAACCCGGATGCGCCGGCTTCGTCGCCGACCGCCCGTGCCTGCAAGGCCTGTAGGATCAGCGGGCTCTCGCCGATCCCCACGGCCGGCGTTGCGGCGCCTGGGTTTTGCTGCGCGGAAGGCGCTACAGGCACCTCGGGGCGCCCAGCGCCAGCCGCCGCGGGAGCCGAGGACTGCGGCGGCTGCTGCGCCCTCAGCGCCACGGCGGCCGCAGGGCGCGCCGCCATGCCGCCCGTCTCGCCGAGCGCAAACCAGATCAGGCCCAGCACGACGACCAAGCCGACACCCCACCACTTGTGCAGCATTCGGGACCCCACCGCATGAGTGAATCGCAACGAAGGGATGTTAGGGACCGCGCTGCCTCATTCCAGTTCCTGGCAGCCAAAAGACGCAACGCGCTGCGGCATGAGGTGCCGGCCGGTCCCCGGGTTTCGACCTCCTCGATACCCTGGCATCGCCAGGTGGGGACGCGGCGATCGTTCGGGAGATCCCGCGCGTGGCGGGCGTGTCCGTCAGCGATCAGACGCCTGTCCCCTCTTGAAGGGAAACGGGTACGAAGACGCACATCGACCCGGGGACCGACGCGGCAGCGCCGAATCTACCACCGGACCTGACGCGGTCAATGCTGCCGGATTCCCCGCGAATCCCGTGCCTGCGCTCCTAGCGCAGCCGGCAACCGAGCGCTTCGGCAGCCGAGACCAGGCGCGTGCGTGCCTTCTGGACCTCGTCGTCCGTGAGCGTGCGGTCCGCTGCCTGGAACACGAGGTGGAACGCCAGCGAGCGTTCATCGTCGGCCAGCGGCGCGCCGCGATATGCGTCGAAGGCATCGAGCGACTGAAGGGAGCGCGGCGCGCTGCCGCGCAGGGCATCGCGCAGCGCGTCGACACCAACCGTGTACGGAGCGACGAAGGCCAAGTCGATGCGGACCGGCGGGTAGCGCGACACCAGGCTGTAGCGCAGCCCGGGCCCGGGCTGCGCGGCCAGCACGTCCACGTCCAGCACGACCAACCCGGCCGAGCCCGTGACCTGCAAGGCCGCGAGCACGCCAGGCGCCACGGCTCCCAAGCGACCAACCACCGTCCCGCCGGGCAGCAGCAGGTCCGCCGTGCGCCGCGGATGAAACCACGGCCGGGCGGCGTCCGTCGCGGAGGCACGCCGAGGCCCCGGCGCATGCCCGAGGGCCCGAAGCGCTTCGTCACCCACGCTCGCCAAGTCGCGCACGATGTCGCGGGCATCGCGTGGCCGGGACCAGGCCAGCAGCGCAACGACCTCGCGCCGTTCGGCCACCAGGCCGTCGGGCCCGATGGAGTAGCCGCGGCCGACCTCGAAGACGCGCGGAGCCTCCTCGTGGCGCAGCCACATCTCGAGGCGCCCAAGCAGGCCGGGTACGGGCGACGGCCGCAGGCGCGCGGCGTCCTGCTGCAGCGGGTTGCGCAGTCGGGGCAGCGCGCCGGCCACGGCGTCGTCCCAGCCGGCCGCAGCCAAGTCGGAGTCGGACGCCACCGAGTAGCCGATGCTCTCGGTGAAGGCCAACCTCAGCGCCAGCGCGTCGCGCAGGCGATCTTCTGCATCCAGCACCGGATCGCGCCGGCCACAGCGCAATGGGCCGTGCGGCACCGCCACCGGCACGTGCTCGTAGCCGGAGATGCGGCCCAGCTCCTCGACCAGGTCCTCGACCCGGGCGACGTCACGGGTCGCGCGCCAGGACGGCACGTCGACCATCCAGCGGCCCGCACCCAGCCCCTGCACGCCGAAGCCCAGGCTGCGCAGGGAGTGCTCCATGGTGTCGTCGGCGAGCTCGGCACCGAGACGCGCGCGCACGAAGGCCGCGGACAGATCGAGCTGCACCGCAGGCGCCCCGGCCGCGCCGGCCTCGCGCCAGCCCGGCGCCACACGCGCCGTCGGCGACACGCCCCGCAGCAACCGCGCATAGCGGCGCAGCGCCAGCGGCACCAGGGCCGGATCGAGCGCCTTCTCGAAGCGCGCCAGCGCGTCGGTGCGCAATCCCAGCCGGGACGACGTGCGCCGAACGACGACCGCATCGAACGCGGCCGACTCGAGGAAGACGCGCCGCGTGGCCTGCGTGACCTCGGAGTTTCCGCCGCCCAGGATGCCCGCGAGTGCCACGGCGCGCTCGCCGTCGGCGACGACCATGTCACCCGGCTCCAGCGCGCGCTCCTCGCCATCCAGAGTCACCAGCCGCTCGCCGGCCCGCGCGCGCCGCACGGCGATGCGGCCGCCGGCCAGCCGGTCGGCGTCGAAGGGGTGGGTGGGCTGGCCGAGGTCGTGCATGACGTAGTTGGAGAGGTCGACCACGTGGTCGCGCGGCCGCAATCCGCAGGCCAGCAGCCGGAAGCGCAGCCAGTCGGGCGAGCGCCGCGGCTCGTCGTCGACCAGCAGGCCTGCGTACAGCGGGCAGCCGCAGCCGGGCTCGAGCGTGATCGCCGGGCCGTGGTCGCCAGCGACCAGCGCCGCCTCCACGGGCAAGTCGCGCAACTCGCGCCCGAAGATGGCCGCCAGCTCGCGTGCGAAGCCGAAGTGCCCCCACAAGTCCGGACGGTGCGTGATGCTCTTGTTGTCGATCTCCAGCACCGTGTCGGCGTAGCCGGACACCTCGTGCGCGGGCCGGCCGGGCTCCAGCCCGTCAGGCAGCACAAGGATGCCGTCGTGCTCGGGCCCGAGCCCGAGCTCGTCCTCCGCGCAGATCATGCCCTCGCTGACCTCGCCGCGGATCCTTGCGGCCTTGAGCTTGATGCCGTTGGGCAGGCGGGTGCCGACGGGCGCGAAGAAGACCGCCTGCCCGGCCGCGACGTTGGGCGCGCCGCAAACGACGTGCGCGGGCTCCGCGGCGCCGAAGTCCACGGTGCAGAGCGACAGCCGGTCGGCGCCCGGATGCGGTGCGTGCTGCAGTACGCGGCCAACGACGACGCCCGCCAGCGCGGTGCGCTGGTCCAGCACGCCCTCGATCAGGGCCGTCCTGAGCGTCAGCGCCTCGGCCAGCCTCGCCGGCTCGAGGCCGGAGAGGTCGACGTGGTCGTTCAGCCAGGCAAGCGAGATGCGCATTGGACCTCAGAACTGCTGCAGGAACCGTGGGTCGCCGCTCATCATCCAGCGCAAGTCGTCGATGCCGTAGCGCGCCAGCGCCACGCGATCGAGGCCCATGCCGAAGGCCCAGCCCGAGACGCGCGCGGGATCGAAGCCGCCCTCGGCCAGCACGCCCGGGTGCACCAGGCCGCAACCCAGCATCTCCAGCCACGCACCGCCCGCGCCGGAACGCCGCAGGTCCAGCTCGAAGCCTGGCTCGACGAACGGGAAGTAGTGCGGGCGCAGACGCACCTCCAGCGCCTGGCCCAGCAGGCGCTCGAGCATCAGGGCCAGCACGCCCTTCATGTCGGCCACCGAGACGCCCTCGTCGACCATCAGCCCCTCGACCTGGTGGAACGTGTGCTCGTGCGTCGCGTCCGGCTGCTCGTTGCGGAAGACGCGGCCGGGGGCGATCAGGCGCACTGGCGGCCGGCCCGCCGCGCGCAGCATGCCCCGCAGCTGCACCGGAGAGGTGTGCGTGCGCAGCACCTGGCCGTTCTGCAGCCAGAAGGTGTCCTGGCTGTCGCGCGCCGGGTGATGCGCGGGGATGTTCAGGCGGTCGAAGTTGAAGGCCTCGGTCTCGACCTCCGGGCCGTCGACGACGTCGAAGCCCAGCCCCAGGAAGATCTGCTCGACCTCGCGGCGCACCTGGGTCAACGGGTGCAGGTGCCCGCGTGCGCGCGGCGCGGGCGGCTCGCCCGGGTCGAAGCGCGTGTCGGACAGCTCGGCCTGCAGGTGCGCCGCCTCGAACCCGGCGCGCCGACCGGCCACGGCCTCGTCCAGTTGCTGGCGTACGGCGTTGACCGCCTGTCCGAACGCCGCGCGCTCGTCCGGCGGCAGGCCGCCGATGCCGCGCATGAGCGTCAGCAGTTCGCCCTTGCGCCCGAGGACGGTCTTCTCGACCTCCTCCAGCGCCACCGCGTCGGAGGCGCCCACGATGGCCTGCAGGGCCCGCGCGGCCAGCGCTTCCAGCTTGTCCTTCACGCGGCCCTCCCGCGCCCCGCGCGCCGCAGGTCGCTCAAGCCGCTGCGGCCTTGACCTTGGCGACCAGGGCGTCAAACGCCGCCGGGTCGCGTGCGGCCAGCTCCGACAGCGCCTTGCGGTTCATCGTGATGCCCGCCTTCTTGAGCCGGCCCATGAAGCTGCTGTAGTTGAGGCCCGCCGCGTCCGCCGCGGCCGAGATGCGCACGATCCACAGCGAGCGCATGTCGCGCTTCTTGAGGCGGCGGTGCGCGTAGGCAAAGGCGCCGGCGCGCAACACCGAGGGAATGGCGCTGCGCAGGTTCTTGCTGCGCTGGCCGCGGAAACCCTTGGCCCGCTTGAGCAGGCGCTTGACGCGCTTGTGGTGGGCAACTCCCGATCGGACACGCACCATGGGTCAGCTCCTTGCCGTGCGCCCCGCCTCTAGAGGCCGGGGGCGACGAGCACCTTGTAGTTCTGGGCCATCTTGCCCGGGATGAGGTCCTTGCCGCGCAGTCCGCGCCGCCGGTTGGCCGACTTGCCCGCCTTGAGGTGGCGCGAACCTGGCCGGTGCCGCAGCACCTTGCCGTTCTTGGTGATCTTGACGCGCTTGGCGACGGACTTGCGGGTCTTCAGCTTGGGCATGGTTTCCTCGGGAGGCGGTTCACGCGGGCTTCGGCTTGGGCGGTGCCGGCTGGCCGTGGTGACCGGTGGGATTGATGATCATGATCAGGCGGTTGCCCTCCTGCATGGGCGAGCGCTCCACCTTGCCCACGTCCGCGAGCGTCTCGCGGATGCGGACCATGATGGCCATGCCCAGTTCCTTGAAGCCGATCTCGCGGCCGCGGAAGAGCATGTTCACCTGGAGCTTGTCGCCGTCCATCAGGAAGCCGCGTGCCTGCTTCAGCTTGGTCTCGAGGTCGTGCACGTCGATCTTGGGACGGACGCGCATCTCCTTGATGACCACCTGGTGCTGCTTGCGCCGGGCCTGGTGTTCCTTCTTCTTCAGCAGGTACTTGAACTTGCCGTAGTCGAGGATCTTGCAGACCGGAGGATGGGCTTCCGGAGCCACCTCCACGAGGTCGAGGCCGCGCTCGCGCGCGAGCGAGAGGGCGGAATCGGTGTCGACGACGCCGTGCTGGACACCCAAGTCGTCGATGAGCCGCACCTGCCGGATGCGGATCTCCTCGTTCACGCGCTGCTTCACCTGGGCCGTTGCCGATCCTCCGTGTGTGTGTGTTGCCTGCTTGCCGATCTGTCGGACGACGACGCCGGCACGCGCCGGGGCCGTGTTTCGTCGAGCCGCGACCTCAACGCCGCTGCTCGACGTCTTGCCGGAGCCTCTCGAAGAACGCGTCCCGGCTCATGGGCGGCAGCTCACCGTCCTCGCGGGACCGGACGGCAACCGTCGACTCCAGAATTTCGCGGGCACCTAGTATGGCCATGTAGGGCGTTTTTTCAAGCCGCACGCGCCGGATGCGGGCCCCCACGGGCTCGTTCTCGAAGGCCCGCTGGACCCGGTATCCCTGCCGCGCAAGCAGGCCGGCCAGCTCGGCGGCGGCGGGCGCCTGCACGTCCGTGATGGGCGCCACGGCCACCTGGACCGGGGCCATCCAGAAGGGGAACGCGCCGGCGTAGTGCTCGATCAGCACGCCCATCAGCCGCTCCAGGCTGCCGAAGGGCGCGCGATGGAGCATGACGGGCCGCTGCCGCGTCCCGTCGGGCGCGACGTACTCGAGGTCGAAGCGCTCGGGCAGGTTGTAGTCCACCTGGACCGTGCCCAGTTGCCACTCGCGACCCAGCTCGTCCCGGACCACGAAGTCCAGCTTGGGGCCATAGAAGGCGGCCTCGCCCCGCTCGGCCGCGAAGGGCAGGCCGAGCCGGCGGCAGGCCTCGAGGATGGCGGTCTCGGCACGCTCCCACTGGGCCGGCTCGCCCACGTACTTGGGGCTGGCCGGGTCGCGCAGGCCGACGCGCGCCTGCACGTCGCTCAGCTTCAGCACCTTGAGCACGTGCAGCACCAGGTCGACCACGGCGCAGAACTCGTCCTGCAGCTGCTCGGGCATCACGAACAGGTGCGCGTCGTCCACCGTGAAGCCGCGCACGCGCTTGAGGCCGCTGAGCTCGCCGCTCTGCTCGTAGCGGTACACCGTGCCGAACTCGGACAGGCGCATGGGCAGCTCGCGGTAGCTGCGCAGCTCGCTCTTGTAGATCTGGATGTGGTGCGGACAGTTCATGGGCTTGAGGGCGAAGGTGTCGGCGTCGTCCTCGGCGCCCATGAGCGGAAACATCGACTCACGGTAGTTGTGCCAGTGCCCGGAGGTCTTGTAGAGCTCGAGGCGCCCGATGTGCGGCGTGATCACCGGCTGGTAGCCGCGGCTCTTCTGCTCGTCGCGCAGGAAGCCCTCGAGCGACTCGATGATGGCCGTGCCGCGCGGCAGCCACAGCGGCAGGCCGGGCCCCACGTCGTCCGTGAAGTGGAAGAGCTTCAGCTCCTTGCCCAGCTTGCGGTGGTCGCGGCGGCGCGCCTCGTCCAGGTTGTGAAGGTGCTTGTCCAGCTCCTCCGGCGTGCGGAAGCAGGCGGCGTAGACGCGCTGCAGCATCGGGTTCTTCTCGTCGCCGCGCCAATAGGCGCCGGCCACGGAGAGCAGCTTGAAGGACACCGCCAGCCGTCCCGTGGAGGGCACGTGCGGCCCGCGGCACAGGTCGAGGAAGGCGTCCAGGCCAGCCACCTGGCAGTGGTAGAAGCTGATGATCTCGCCCACGGGCAGGTCGCGGATCAGCTCGACCTTGTAGCGGTCGCCGCGCGCCTCCCATGTGGCCAGGGCCTGCTCGCGCGGAACCTCCTCGCGCACGAAGCACTCGTCGGCGGCGATGATCGCCCGCATGCGCGTCTCGATGGCGGCCAAGTCCTCCTCGCGCAGCCGGCGACCGTCGCTGAAGTCGAAGTCGTAGTAGAAGCCCGTGGCGATGGTCGGCCCGATGCCGAGGCGCACCGTGTCCTTGCCGAACAGGTCCATCACGGCCTGGGCCATGACGTGCGCCGCGCCGTGGCGCAGCAGGTCCAGCGACTCGGCCGAGGCCTTGTCGGTGAGGATGCGCACGGAGGCGCCGTCCGGCAGCGGCCGCGACAGGTCGCGCAGCTCGTCGCCGACCCACACGGCCAGCGCGGCCTTGGCCAGCCCCGGGCCGATGGCGCGGGCGAGGACTGCGCCCGTGGCGCCCTCGGGCAACTCGCGCACGCTGCCGTCGGGCAGCGTGACGCGCACGGTCGCGGCGGCGGCGGCGCTCATGGCGCGCTGCCTGCCGGCACGTCCAGCGTGCGCACGCCGGCCTCGGCCAGCTGCTTGTCGGGGACGGACGTTGGCGCGCCGGTCATCAGGCACGCGGCCGTGGCCGTCTTGGGGAAGGCGATGACCTCGCGGATGGACTCCTCGCCGGCCAGGATCATGACCAGCCGGTCGAGCCCCACCGCGAAGCCTGCGTGCGGCGGCGCGCCGTACTTGAAGGCGTCCAGCACGAAGCCGAAGCGCTCGCGGATCTCGCGCTCGGGCAACCCGATGCGCTGGAAGACGCGGTGCTGCAGCTCGCTGTCGTGGATGCGCACCGAGCCGCTGCCCAGCTCGATGCCGTTCAGCACGAGGTCGTAGCTGTGCGCCAGCGTGGCCGCCGGATCCTGCTCGAGCTGGCCCGCGTAGGCCTCCTTGGGCTTGCAGAAGGGATGGTGCGCGGGCGTCAGCTCGCCGGTCTCGGCGTCGCGCTCGAAGAGCGGGAAGTCGACCACCCACGTGAACTCGAGCGCGTGCGGGTCGATCAGCTTCAGCTTGCGGCCCACGGCCAGGCGCACGGCGCCCAGCGACCTGGCCGAGAGCTCGAGGCTGTCGGCCACCGCCAGCAGCAGGTCGCCCTCCCTGGCGCCGGACTGCTGCACCAGCGCAAGCTGCTCGGCGGCGGACAGGAACTTGGCGCTGCCGCCTTCGAGCGCGCCGGCGGCGACCAGCTTGAACCAGGCCAGGCCCTTGGCGCCCGCGGCCTTGGCGACCTCCTCGAGGTCGGCGATCTCCTTGCGCGAGAAGGCTCCGCCTCCCGGCACGGCCAGCAGGCGCACGCGCCCACCGGCCTGCACCGCGCGCGAGAAGACCCCGAAGCCGGACGCGCGCACGGCCTCGGTCACGTCGTGCAGCCGCACGCCGAAGCGCAGGTCGGGCTTGTCGCTGCCGCAGGTGTCCAGGGCCTCGGCCCAGGTCATGCTGCGCATGGGCAGCGCCGGCGCCGCTCCCGGACGCACCACCGACACGGCCTGCGCCACCGCGGCCGAGACCATGTCGACCACGTGCTGCTGCTCGACGAAGGACATCTCGATGTCGAGCTGCGTGAACTCCGGCTGGCGGTCGGCGCGCAGGTCCTCGTCGCGGAAGCAGCGGCACACCTGGAAGTAGCGCTCGAGCCCCGCGACCATCAGGAGCTGCTTGAAGATCTGCGGGCTCTGCGGCAGGGCGTAGAACTTGCCCTTCTGCACGCGTGAGGGCACGAGGTAGTCGCGGGCGCCCTCCGGAGTGGCCTTGGTGAGGATGGGCGTCTCGACCTCGGTGAAACCCAACTCGGACAGCCGGTTGCGCAGCGCCAGCAGCAGGTCGTGGCGCAGCTTGAGGTTGCGCTGCAGGCGCTCGCGGCGCAGGTCGAGGTAGCGGTACTGCAGGCGCAGCTCGTCGCTGACCGACTCGGCCGAGGCCGGCTCGAAGGGCGGCGTCTGCGACGGACCCAGCAGCTCCAGCTCGCGCGCCAGCAGCTCGACCTCGCCCGTGGCGCGGTCCTTGTTGGCCTGCCCCGGCGGCCGCGGCCGCACCGTGCCCCGCACGTGGATCACCGACTCGGGCTTGAGCGCCCGGGCCCGCTCGCGCAGGCCGGGGCCGACCGAGTCGTCGAAGGCCACCTGCGTGATGCCGTGCTTGTCGCGCAGGTCCACGAAGACCAGCGCCCCGCCCATCTCGCGGCGGGCGTTGACCCAGCCCGAAAGCGCGACCTGCTGGTCGACGTGCGAGCGGCGCAGCTCGCCGCAATCGTGGGTGCGGACGCCTTGGGATGGCATGGGCCCGCGATTCTAGGCGATCTCCGGCGCCGGGCGAAACGCGCCGCCCGCGGGATCAGCCGGGATTCGAGGACGAGTGGCGCAGGCGCATCCGGGCGCGCTGGAGCGCGGCCTCGGCGCGGGCGTTGTCGACGTTCTCGCCCGCGGAGCGCAGGCGCGCGAGGGCGCGGTCGCGGGCAGCCTCTGCGCGCTTCACGTCCACCTTGGCCGGGTCCTCGCCGAAGTCCACCAGCATCAGCACCCGGTTGTGGTCGATCTCGAGGAAGCCCGAGCCGGTGATCAGGCGCAGCTCCGCGCCGCCGTCCTCGCGGATGGTGGTCAGCCCCACGTCCAGAACCGCGATGAGCGGCGCGTGGCGAGGCAGGATGCCCATCAGGCCCAGGCTCTCCGGCACGCGCAGGCTGGTGGCCCAGCCGGACCAGATGGGCCCGTCGGGGCTGCGTATCTCCACGCCGATGCGCTGGCCCCCGGCCTGGCCCCCGGCGCCCTGCGGCGTCTGCCCGTGCGCCGGATCGGTCACCTGCGTCTGCGCGGCGGCCACGGGCTCAACCCGCCTTCTGCATCTGCTGGTGGGCCTCGACGACCTGCTCGATGCTGCCCTTCATGTAGAAGGCCTGCTCGGGGATGGCGTCGTGCTGGCCGTCGCAGATCTCCTTGAAGGAACGGACCGTGTCCGCGACCTTCACGTACTCGCCCTTGCGGCCGGTGAACTGCTCGGCCACGGCGAAGGGCTGCGACAGGAAGCGCTGGATCTTGCGCGCCCTCGACACGGCCTGCTTGTCGACCTCCGACAGCTCGTCCATGCCCAGGATGGAGATGATGTCGCGCAGCTCGTTGTAGCGCTGCAGGATCTGCTGCACGCGGCGCGCCGTGTCGTAGTGCTCCTGGCCCACGAGGCGCGGGTCGAGCATGCGCGAGGTGGACAGCAGCGGGTCGACCGCGGGGTAGATGCCCAGCTCGGAGATCTTGCGGTCGAGGCGGATGGTGCTGTCGAGGTGCGCGAAGGTGGCCACCGGCGCCGGGTCGGTGTAGTCGTCGGCTGGCACGTAGATGGCCTGCATGGACGTGACCGAGCCGCGGTCGGTGGAGGTGATGCGCTCCTGCAGCGCGCCCATCTCGGAGGCCATCGTGGGCTGGTAGCCGACGGCGCTGGGCATGCGCCCGAGCAGCGCCGAGACCTCCGATCCGGCCTGCACGAAACGGAAGATGTTGTCGATGAACAGCAGCACGTCCTTGCCCATCTCCTCGCGCATGTACTCGCACATGGTCAGCGCGGAGAGGGCCACGCGCAGGCGCGCGCCGGGCGGCTCGTTCATCTGGCCGAACACCAGGATGGTGTTCTTGAGCACGCCCGACTCCTTCATCTCCATGTAGAGGTCGTTGCCCTCGCGCGTGCGCTCGCCCACGCCGGCGAAGGCCGAGTAGCCCTCGTGCGCGGTGGCGATGGCGTAGATCAGCTCCTGGATCAGCACGGTCTTGCCCACGCCCGCGCCGCCGAACAGGCCGATCTTGCCGCCCTTGGCGAAGGGACACAGCAGGTCGATGACCTTGATGCCCGTCTCGAACACCTCGGTCACCGGGCGCTGGTTCTCGTAGCGCGGCGGGTCGCGGTGGATCGGCATCGTGCGCGTGGTCTTCGAAGGTCCCAGGCCGTCGATGGGCTGGCCCAGCAGGTTGTACATGCGCCCCAGCGCGCCCTCGCCCACCGGCACCGAGATCGGCGCGCCGGTGTCACGGGCGCACATGCCGCGCACGAGGCCGTCGGTGGTGGCCATGGCCACGCAGCGGGCCACGTCGTCGCCGAGGTGCTGCGCGACCTCGACCGTGAGGTCGATGCCCTTGGCGGAGTCCTCGATCTTGATGGCGTTGTAGATCGCTGGCAGCGAGCCGGTGGGGAACCTGACGTCCACCACGGGACCGACGACTTCGAGAACGCTTCCGTTGGCCACGAGTCTCTCCGTTGTTTCTACTTCAGGGCTTCGGCGCCGCTGACCACTTCGAGCAGCTCCTTGGTGATCGATTCCTGGCGCGCGCGGTTGTACTGGCGCCGCAGGGCGCCGATCATCTCGTCCGCCGCGTCCGTCGCCTGCTTCATGGCGTTGCGGCGCGCGGTGAATTCCGCGGCGAGCGATTCGAGCACCGCCGAGTACACCCTGATCTCGATGTACTTGGGCAGCAACTGCCGCAGCAGCTCGTCCGGCGCGGGCTCGATCAGGAAGTCCGTGCCGCCGGCCGCCGCGCCGGCGGCCGCCAGGGACTCGGGGCGGATGGGCAGCAGCGTCACGCAGGCCGGCTTCTGGCTGGCCGCGGACCGGAAGGTGGTGTACAGCACGCGCACCTCGTCCACGCGTCCCTCGGTGAAGTCGGCCACCAGCTCGCGCGCGATGTTGCGCACGCGCGTGAAGTCCAGCTTCTCGACGTGGTCCTCGTAGACGCCGTGCAGCGCGATGCCGCGCACGCGCAGCAGCGTCGTGCCCTTGGAGCCCAGCACGCGCGTGCGCTGCCGGTCGCCGGCGCCGCGCGGGATCTCGGCCAGCACCAGGCGCACCAGGTTGGAGTTGTAGGCGCCGCACAGGCCCTTGTCGGCCGAGACGACCAGGTTGGCCGTGACCTTGACCTCGCGCGGCTGCAGCAGCGGAGACAGATCCGGACGCACCGACGCGGCCAAGCGCCCCACCATCTGCCGGATCTTCTCGGCGAAGGGCCGGGCCGCCTCCGCCCGCAGCTGCAGGCGCTTGAGCTTCTGCGTCGCCACCATCTCCATGGCGCGCGTGATCTGCTGGATGTTCCTGACACCCGTGATGCGGCGCTTGAGTTCCTTGGTGCCCTTGGCCATGACGTGCTCCGCTGGAGGTGGCGGCGGCTCTCCTCAGTCGGCCTTGAAGGTGGACTTGAAGGACGTGACCGCGGCCTTCAGCTCGGCGGCGGTGGCGTCGTCGAGCTTGCCGCTGGCGCGCACCTTGTCGAGCACGGCCTTGCCGCTGCTGCGCATGTAGGCCAGCAGCTCGGTCTCGAAGCGCCGCACCGCGGCCACCGGCAGGTCGTCCAGGAAGCCGTTGGTGCCGGCGTACACCGAGACGATCTGGTCCAGCACGTCCATGGGCGAGTACTGGCCCTGCTTCAGCAGCTCGACCAGGCGCTCGCCGCGGCGCAGCTGGCGCTTGGTGTTCTCGTCCAGGTCCGAGCCGAACTGGGCGAAGGCCGCCAGCTCGCGGAACTGGGCCAGGTCGATGCGCAGGCCGCCCGCGACCTTCTTCATCGCGCCGATCTGCGCGCTGCCGCCCACGCGCGAGACCGAGATGCCCACGTTGACGGCCGGGCGCACGCCCGAGTTGAACAGGTCGGACTCGAGGAAGATCTGGCCGTCGGTGATGGAGATGACGTTGGTCGGGATGTAGGCCGACACGTCGGACTCCTGCGTCTCGACGATGGGCAGCGCGGTCAGCGAGCCGCCGCCCTTCTTGTACAGCCTGGGGTTGAATTCGTGCGCCGTGCGCGACAGCTTGGCCGCGCGCTCGAGCAGGCGGCTGTGCAGGTTGAACACGTCGCCCGGAAAGGCCTCGCGGCCCGGCGGGCGGCGCAGCAGCAGCGAGACCTGGCGCCACGCCAGCGCGTGCTTGTACAGGTCGTCGTAGATGACCAGCGCGTGCCGGCCGTTGTCGCGGAAATGCTCGCCCATCGCGCAGCCCGCGAAGGGCGCGAGGTACTGCATCGAGGCCGGGTCGGAGGCCGGCGCGCTGACCACGATGGTGTAGTCCATGGCGCCCGCCTTCTCGAGCTCGGCCACCACGGCCTTCACCGTGGACTGCTTCTGGCCGACCGCGACGTAGATGCACAGCACGTCGCCGCCCTTCTGGTTGATGATGGCGTCCACGCACACGGCCGTCTTGCCGGTCTGGCGGTCGCCGATGATCAGCTCGCGCTGGCCGCGGCCGATGGGGATCATCGCGTCGATGGCCTTGATGCCCGTCTGCAGCGGCTCGCGCACCGACTCGCGCTCGAGCACCGAGGGCGCGGGGCCCTCGATCAGGCGCCGCTCGCTGGACTTGATCGGGCCCTTGCCGTCCTGCGGGTCGCCCAACGCGTTGACCACGCGGCCGAGCAGGCCGTCGCCCACCGGGACGGCGATGATCTGCCCGGTGGTCTTGACCAGGTCGCCTTCCTTGATCTTCTGCTCGCTGCCCAGCAGCACCACGCCCACGTTGTCCTGCTCGAGGTTCAGCGCCAGGCCGCGCACGCCGCCGGGGAACTCCAGCAGCTCGCCCATCATGCAGTCGGACAGGCCGTGCACGCGGGCGACGCCGTCGCCTGCCTGGATCACGGTGCCGACGCTCTCCATCTTCAGGCCGGAGTCGTAGCCCTCGATCTCCTGCTTGAGGATCGCGGTCACTTCAGCGGGCTGCAGCTTCATCGCGGGTCACCTCGGGTTGGTCTGGCTGTGTTCGTCGCGACGCGCGGCGTCGTCAGTCGCTGGTCGGCAAGGGGGCGTTGAGCAGTCGTTCGCGCAGCGCGGCGAGCCGCCCCTGCACGCTGCCGTCGATCATGCGCGAGCCCACCAGGACGCGCACGCCGCCGAGCAGCGACGGGTCCACGCGTTCCTGGAGGCTGATGGTCTTGCCGGTCACGCGCGCGAGTTGCACCTGCAGCTTGGCGCGCGCAGCCTCGTCCAGCGGCGCAGCCGAGGTCACCGTGGCGCTGGCGCGGCCGGAGACCTCCAGATCCACCTCGACCCACACGGCGTCCAACCCGGCCACCTGCGCGGCACGGCCCTTGTCCACCAGCAGGCTGACCGTCCGACGCACGAGGTCGTGCGCGCCGGCGGGCAGCAGGCCCACGAGCAGCGCGCGCTTCTGCTCGCGCGGCAGCCGCGGGCTGGCGAGCTGCCGCTGCAGATCGGGGCTGGCGCGCAGGTGCGCGACCAGCGCGTGCAGGTCCGCGCCGACCCGCTCGACCGCACCGGCCCGGGTGGCCAGGTCGTGCAGCGCCGTGGCGTAGCGCGTGAGGACCTGCGCGCTGCTGGCCATGCTCAGGCCTTGCCCGCGGGGACGCGAGCGAGCTCGTCGATGGCCTCTTGCGCAAGCCGGCGCCGGTCGGCGTCGTCGAGGCTGCGGCCCACCACCTTGCTGGCCACGGCCAGGCCGAGGCCGACCGCCTCGCGGCGGATCTCGACCAGCGCCTGGATCCTGGCCAGGTCGATGTCGCGCCGCGCCCGCTCGGTGGCGGCGCCGGCCTCGGCCTCGGCGCGCGCGCGGATGTCCGCACGCAGCGACTCGGCGTGCTGCCGGCCCTGCTCGCGCAGCTGCGCGATCTCCTGCTCCACGTTGGCCACGCGGCCGCGGTAGTCGGCCAGCAGCCGCTCGGCCTCCTTGCGGTCCGCCTCGGCCTTGCCGATGGCGTCCTCGATGCGCTTCTCGCGCTGCTCGATGCCGGCCAGGATCGGCTTCCAGGCGAACTTCGCCAGGATGAACAGCAGCAGCGCGAACGTGACGATGGTCAGGATCGTCGCGTCCGGGTCGTAGGTGAACGGCGCGTAGCCGCCCTCCTCGGCCAGCGCCAGGAAGGGCATCGCGGCTGTGTTCATGGTGAGCCTCCGGGTGGGATCGTGCGTGCTCGTCACGGCCGGGCGGCAAGGCTGCTGGCGCCGCCGCCCGGCGGGTGCCGGCCCTCAGGCACCGACCTTGGTGTTCAGGGCGAGCAGCAGGCACACCACGATCGCGAAGAGCGTGACGCCCTCGATGAACGCGGCCGTGATGATCATGCTGCCCTTGATGTCGCCGGCAGCCTCCGGCTGGCGCGCGATCGCCTCCACCGCCGCCGCCGCGAGCCGGCCAATGCCCAGCCCCGCGCCCAGGATGGCGACACCCGCGCCGATGCCGGCGCCCAGACCGATTCCACCGATACCTTCCATCGAGACAGCCTCCAGTGTGAGCGGGATGAGACCCCGCGGAACGAGTGGGAATACCTAGTGCTCGGGGTGGACCGACGCCCCGACGAAGACGATCGACAAGTACGTGAAGATGTACGCCTGAACGAAGCAGACGAAGAGCTCGAGGCACGCGATGGCCGCCGCCATCGCCAGCGCCGGCAGCCCGACCAGGCCGAACAGGTAGACCAGGCCGAAGAAGCTGAGCATGACCAGGTGGCCCGCGGTCATGTTCGCCGCGAGACGGACGGTCAGGGCGATGGGCTTGACCAGCATGCCGATGACCTCGACCGGGATCATGATCGGCAGCACGAACCACGGCAGGCCGTGCGGGATGAAGTTCTTCCAATGCCCCACGAAGCCGTGCTCGCGGATGCCCGACGCATGGATCACGAACAGCGTCGTGAGCGCCAGGCCCGCGGTGACCATGACGTTGGCAGTGGCCGTGCCGGTGATCGACAACCCGCCCACCGTCGGCAGCCAGATCAGCCCGAACAGGTTCATGAAGAGGATGAAGAAGAACTGGGTCAGGAAGAAAGGCACGAAGATGCGGCCGCGGTCCCGGCCCATGACGGCGCCGACCATGTCGTCGCGCACGAAGAGCACGATCGACTCGAGCAGGTGGAAGGCCCGACCGCGCGGCACCTCGCCTGCCTGGCGCCGAGCCGAGCGCGCCGCGAGCAGCGCCAGCACCACCAGCACCAGGCCGGCGAGCCACTGCACCGTGGTGGTGTTGGTGATCAGCACGCCATGGCCGCCGCCGAAGCGCGCCTGGTAGGCAGCCTGCAGCTCGTCGCGCGACTGGAAGGCCCGCCGGTGCCCGTGGCTGTCCAGCGCCGCCGCCTGGCCTTCCGCCACCGGCGGATACCGCGACAGCACCTCGAAGCCCGGCTCGCCCCCCAGCCACAGGCCAAGGACAGCGTGCGGCTCGAGGTGCCTGAACAGGCCCTGGAAGATGTCCGAGGCGCCGGGCATAGCGGCGTGTTCGGCCTGCACGCCCGGCGGCGCGGGCTGCGCCGGCAGGGCCAGCAGCGCGCCGAGGAAGGCGGCCAGCAGGCTCATGCCGATTGCTCCCGGCGCTTGCGCGGCAGCGTGCGGCTCAGCTCCAGCACCGTCAGCGACGCGTAGCCGAGGAAGAAGGCCAGCAGGAAGGACCGCAGCGGCGCGTCCGTCAGGGAGAGGGCGAAGGCCGTCGTGCCTCCGATGGTGAGCACCAGGCGCAGCAGGGCTGCGCCCATGAAGGCGCGCACGATTTCGTGGCCGCCGGTCGCCGCCATGGCGCGCGCCAGGAGCAGCCAGCCGGGCAGCATGACCAGCAGCGCCAGGGCCCAGCCGGCCGCGAACCCGAGCGTCGGGCGCGACTCCGCGAAGGGCTGCAGCAGGGCGAGGCCGGCCGGAACCACGGCCGTCAGCAGCAGGACGCCCAGGACGGACGTGCGGTCAACGCGGCTCATCTCCATCCTTCGCATGCGCCTGCATGTCGGCCACCTTGCGGATGACGTAGGTCATGCCGGCCGCCAAGCCTGCCAGGCAACCCGCGACCAGTCCGATCGGAGAGCTGTCGAGCCATCGGTCGATCCGGTATCCGGTGTAGGCGAACACGGTCAGCGTCGCACCCAGGGTCACCCCCAGGTACGCGCCCTGAGCCATGTCCAGGTTGTTCTTTGGCCGAGGCACGGTTCCTCACCCGCCACGGTTTCCGGGCCCCGGTGCGGTTGCCGAACATCCGACTTCCGGCCCGGGTACGGAAAAGCCCGACAGTTTACGGACCGATGCGGGCGGGTCAAGGGTCGGACGAGCAGCACGCAGGACGCGCCGCAGGAACGCCAGAATCCGAAACGCAGCGCCAGCTCGGCCCGAACCGGGCTAGGAGCCCTACTCGCCCTCGGCGGGCGGAGGCAGCGCGGGTTCGTCCGGAGGCGCGGGCGTCGGCGCGGGTGGCAGCCACTGCGGCGGGATCTGCTGCAGCAGGTCGGCCAGCTCGTCCCGTCGGCCTTCGCGCAGCGCGGCGTCGAGACGCGCCAGCGCGTCCAGCACGGCGCTGGCCCGGGCCAGCAGTTCGACCAACTGCATCTGCGCGGCCATGAGCTGGACCTGCGCCTCCGCCAACCGGGCTTGCGTTTCGGCCAGCGCCAACTGTGCGGCGGCCAGGTCCTGCTCGACGCCGGCCAGGTCCGACTCGCGCAGCTGGTAGTCGGCCTCGGCCTCCAGGTAGGTCGCGTAGAGACGCTCCTCGTCCGCGCGCAGCGTGACCAGGTGCTGCTTGAGCGCGGCCACGTGCTCGCGCTCCTGCGCGATGCGGTCCTGCAGCGCCTCGCGGGCACGCAGCAGGTTGGCCTCGGTCGGGAAGGCGGCCGCATCGACCGCACGCGGCTCGGCGCGCGGCACGCTGCAGGCGGCCAGCAGGAGCAGCAGGAAAGCGCGGCTCATCGGCCGCGAGGTTACCCCGGCCCGCCTGCGGCATGCAGGGGAAAGCGCACCCCCGACGGGCCCCTTTCGCGCCCGCGGCCCGACCCTTACGATGCCGCCCCTTTTCCGCACCGCCAGGGAGGCCCTCGCCCGTGATGGAACGCACGCTCATCATCCTCAAGCCGGACGCCGTCCAGCGCGGCCTCATGGGCCGCATCCTGGCGCGCTTCGAGGACAAGGGCCTCAAGGTCGTGGCCGCGCGCTTCCAGCGCCTGCCCGAGAGCCTGCTCGAGCAGCACTACGCCGCGCACAAGGGCAAGCCCTTCTACCCCGGCCTGGTGCGCTTCATGGGCGAGAGCCCGGTGCTGGTGCTGGTGCTCGAGGGCGCCGGCGCCATCGCGACCTGCCGCAAGCTGATGGGCAAGACCTTCGGCGCCGACGCGGAGCCGGGCACCCTGCGCGGCGACTTCGGCATCAGCCGCTCCTACAATCTGGTGCACGGCTCCGACAGCAGGGAAGCCGCCGAGCGCGAGATCGGGCTGTTCTTCGACGCCAACGAGCTGGTCGAGTGGCAGCCGGCGGGACACCGATGGGTTTACGACGCCGAGGACCTGGGCTGAAGCGCGCGGCCGCAGCGCTGCTCGCGGGCCTCGCCACGGCCTGCACCAGCCTGTCCGAGGCCGAGCAGGCCAAGCTGGGCATGCACCGCGAGAACGCGCGCGAGTTCTTCCAGTCGGCCCGGTACCAGAACTCGCTGCAGCAGTCCACGCTGGCGCTGGGGCTCGACGACGAGGACGTCAGCATGCGCCTCGTCCGCGGACACAGCCTGCTGCGCCTCGGCGCCGCCACGCACGACATCGAGCAACTGGAAGGGGCGCTGGCGGTCTTCGCGGACCTCGCCTCGGACGAGCCAGGCGACGACCGCGCCGCGCTCAGCCTGGCCAGCGCGCGCCTGGCCCGCGCCCTGCTGATCCAGGACGAGCTCGACACCCTGCAGCAGCGCCTGCAGAGCGAGTTCCTCCCGGAGGCCGGCCGGGCCGCCGAGCAGCGCCGGCTCGCGGAGCTGGGCGAGCATCGCGCCAGCCTGCTGGCGCAGGCCGAGGAGGGGCTGCGCGAGGTGCTCGCCGACCCGCTGCAAGCGGACAACTCGGGCGCCCTGACCGACCTGGTGCTGGTGCTGCACGCGCAGGGTGGCCGCGAGGAGCAGGCCCTCGTGCTGGCCGGGCGCCTGCTCGAGCTGCTGGACGAGTCCTCCGAGCTCGCGCGTACGACCCTGGACAAGACCCCGGGCCGGAGCGCGGCCTCGCGCCTCGAGCTGCAGCACGTGCTGGACAAGAACCGCGACAAGGAGCTGGCCGTGCGCGAGCTGGTGGCCACCGCCGCCCTGCGGCGCGGCGCCACGGACGTCTACCTGGACCAGATGGCGCAGGCCGAGGCGAGCGGCCTGCTGGGCGAGGTCCAGTACTGGAATCGCGCCGGCGTGCTCGAGCAACTCGAGCGCTACGCGGAGGCGGCCGACGACCTGGACCGCTTCCTGCGCCTGCGCGCCCGGCGCTTCGCGCGCTACGAGGACGACGCCCTGGCGGCCGAGGCCTTCCGGCGCATCGAGGACTTGCGTGGCCGCGCGGCCGCCGCGCCGCGCTGAGTCCGGCCTGCCGCGCACCGCGCGCGTGCGTCGCCAGGCCGAGTTCGACGCGCTCTACGCGCGCGGCACCAAGATCGTCGAGGCGCGCCTGGTGGCCTTCATCTCCCCCGCGGCGGACCGCGCGAGCGGCGCGCGGCTGGGCCTGTCGGTCGGTCGCCGCGTCGGCAACGCCCCGCGTCGCAGCCGGGTCAAGCGCGTGCTGCGCGAGGCCTTCCGCAAGCTGCCCTGCCCGGAGGCGCTGGACCTGGTGCTGGTCGCGCGGCCCGGCTCGGCGCCCGTCACCGAGGCCGAGGCGCGCGAGAGCCTGCAGCGCGTGCTCGAGCGCTGGCGTCGGCGCCGGACCTGACCGTGCTGGACGCCCTGCTCTGGCTGTGGCGCCACAGCCTCGGCCTGCTGACACCGGACGCCTGCCGCTTCACGCCCAGTTGCAGCCATTACGCCGCCGAGGCCCTGGCGCGACGCGGGCCGCTGGTGGGCGCCGCGCTGGCTGCCTGGCGCGTGCTGCGCTGCAACCCGCTGGGCAAGGGCGGGTTCGACCCGGTGGTCAGGAGCAGCGCCAGCTGCCGCGCCGAGTAACCCGTGCGGGCGCCGGTCAGACGTCGGGGGGCAGCTCGGGGAACGGGGTGGAGCGCTGCTCGGGCTCGCTGACCTCCAGCTTGCGGCTGGCCATCAGGGGGCCCGCAGCGAGGGCCATCTGGGCTTCCATGCGGCGCTGCTGGCCGAGAGCCTTGCGCGAGAGATCCATTCCGGCCTGGTCGGCCAGCATGGCGGACTGCTCGGGGAAGCTGCGACCCGTGATGCGCACCACGGCCGACTGCGTGGTGGCGGCGTGGCGGATGATGTCCGAGACGGAATCGACGGCCAGGCGGAAGATGGCGGGCGAGGTCTTCAGCAGGCGCTCCAGCGAGCCGGCTTCCTCGGGACCCGTGGGCTTGCGCGCGTAGCTCTTGGCCACGCCGCCGAGCGTCTGCGCCAGCGCGCCAGCGGGACGCGGCACGGCGTCCCAGACCAGGCGCTCGAACCCGGCCACGCGCGGCGCGATCTCGCTGCGCTCGGACTCGTCCAGGACCTGCTTGCGCGCGGCGGACTTCTGCTCCTCGGTCGCGTCGGCGGGCAGCGCGGCCACGGCCGTGTCGGCGCGGGCCGCGGCGGCGTCCAGCAGCGGCTGGATGGCCGCGGCGCACTCGGGCAGCTCGCGCGCCGCCTTGAGCAGCGCCTCGCGCCAGTCGCGTACGGGCTGGTCGCGCCGGGCAGCCTTCCAGTCGCGCACCAGCATCTCGTGCGCCTCGTCGAAGCTCAGGGGGCGGCTGGCCTGTTCGCCGGTGACCAGCACCAGCGCGACGTGGTCCGCCGTGCCGTACGGGTAGTCGAGGTGCACGTTGCCGACGGCGGTCTGCGCCAGCCAGGCAGCCAGCATCTCGCTGCCGACCTCGGGCAGGGCCTTGATCTCGTCCGTGCTCAGCAGGCCCTCGGGGTCCTCGACACGCAAGCCGGCAGCCTCCAAGACACTGCGGAAGGCTTCGGGCGACTTGTCCGTGCCGCTCTCGAAGGCCGTCTCGGCCGCCTGCGCGGCGGCGACCACCTTGAGCTCGCGCGCCAGCTCGGCGCGGATCTCGGGCGTGAGCTCGGTGGCGTCGGGCCAGCGATCGGAGCCGACGAGGCCGAAGCGCGCGCTGACTTGCGCCTCGTCCGGCTCGGGCAACGCCGCCAGCTTGTCGTCCGGGAAGGCCAGCTCGCCCGCGCCCAGCGGCGCCCAGGCGTAGAGCAGGTCGATGCGCCGCGGATCCTGGTAGCGGGCCTCGCGCACGGGCTGCAACTGCCCGTCCCACCAGGACTGCAGCTCCTCGGCCGCGGGATCGGGCACGGCCTCGGCCGCCAGGTCGGGCACGACCACGGCCTCGTGGTCGAACAGCTCGTTGTCCGTGCGCCAGCGCAGGTAGACCTCGTCCGCCGCGACCACGCCGGCTGCGTCGACCTGGAACTGCATCCAGCGCATCCCCAGCAGCATGTCGCGCAGGAACGACTCCATCTCGCGCGCGGAGGAGAACTGCAGCGTGTCGCGCCAGAAGCCTTCGTAGGTCGCGCGCGTCAGCGGCTGGTTGCCGAACATGCCGCGAACCAGTTCGTCCACGTCCCGGTCGGTGACCTTCAGGCCCGCGCCCTCGGCCTCGGCCTTGCGGATGATGTGCGCCCAGACCTCTCCGTCCTCGGCTCCCTCGCGCGAGCGCTGCGCATACAGGAAGCGGTTGAGGTGCTGGCGCACCTGGGCGAACTCGTCCAGCCCCACCTCGCGCAGCTGGCCGGAGCTTTGCACCTCGAAGCGGCCGTAGACCTGCGCGAGGTCCTGCCGCGTCAGCAGGGCCTGGAGGTCACCGAAGCCCGAGAAGGTGGCGAAGATCAGCACCGTGAAGATGACGACCGCCCACAGGATCGGTTTCTCGTACTTGCGGAAGACGGCGAAGCTCATGGCGTTTCCAGGAGGTCTTTCACGTCCGGCAGGGCCTTGAGCGACTTCAGACCGAAGTGATCGAGGAAGCGCTTGGTGGTTCCGTACAGCAGCGGATGGCCGGGGTCGGGTGAACGACCCGTTATCCGGATCAGGTCACGGTCGAGCAAGAGGCGCAGGACCGGGCCACACTGCACGCCGCGCACGGCCTCGATGTCGGCGCGCGTGATGGGCTGGCGATAGGCCACCACGGCCAGCGACTCGAGCGCCGCGGGCGAGAGCCGCTCGACCTCGGTCTTGCGGCGCAGGGCGGCCACGTCGGTGTGAAAGGCCGGGCGGGTCATGAAGCGCCAGCCGCCGGCGATCTCGACCAGCTCGATGGCGCCCTCGCGGGCGCGCCAGGCCAGGGCCAGCTCGTCCAGTGCGGCCTGCGCGGCGGGCAGCTCGACCTCCAGGGCCTGGGCCAGCTTCGGGACGGTCAGCGGCTGGCCGGAGGCGAACAGCAGCGCTTCGACGCGCAGCGCCAGCGGGCGCGCACCGGACGCCCCGGTGGCGGCCGCGTCGGCCTGGCTCAGCGCAGCGACACGGCCGGGCTCGGGGCCGGCGGCCTCGGCCTCGGGCGGCAGGGCGTCCGGCACGGGCTTGTCCTCGGGCGGCACGGCCTTCTCGATCATGGTGTCCTCGCGGGCCGGGTCACACGATATCTGTCCATGATCCGGGCTTCAAAGACGGCCAGTTCTTCGGCCTCCAGCGGGCGCGCGCGCAGCTCGGCCTCGACGCGCTCGCGCAGCTCGGGCCAGCTCGCGGCGCTGGCCGGCACGTGCTCGACCAGCCGCAGCAGGCGCCACAGGCGCTGGTCGCCGGCCAGCAGCGGCTCGGGCCCCAGCACGGCGCCCGGTTGCAGGGCCTGGCGGCCCGCCAGCAGCGGCGAGTCCGCGTCCGGCGGCACCGGCGGCAGGTCTCCGCCCCGTGCGGCCGACGGGTGCACCGAGTGCTTCTTCGCCAGCACCAGGAACGACGCGCCCTCGGCCAGCTGCGCGGCCATCGCGCGCGCCACGGCCTCGTCCTCGACCAGCGCCAGCTGGACCGTGTCGTAGCCGCTGCGCAGCGCGTCCAGGCGCACGGCGCGCTCGAGCAGCAGCGCGGCCAGCACCATGCGGCGCACCTCGGCGCGGTGCTCGTCGGGCGACATGCCGTGGCGCAGCCGCAGGTACTCCTCCAGCGGCAGCTGCTCGTCGACCTCCAGCGCGAAGCTCGCGCGCTGCTCGGCGATCGCCGTCGCGACCTCGCGCTCCAGCAGCTCTGCCGGCGCGTCCAGGCCCTCGCGCCGCGCGTCCAGCTGCGCGGCAGTGGTCAGCACCATCTGGCGGATGACCTCGGCCGAGCGCGCCGGCGCTGCCAGGTCCAGCACGCGGAAGACGTCGCTGCGGCGCAGCTGCACGTCGCCCACCGCCACCACGACCTCGTCCTGCGCGAGCGCCAGCTCAGCCAGCTGCGTGACGCCGACGCGCTCCGGCTCCTGCGCCGCGAGCGGCGCCATGAGGGCCAGCACGCCGGCCAGGACCTCAGCGGAAATTGACAAGCCGCTCGACCTTGAGGGCCTTGCAGATCGGGCAGGCGCCGCGCTCGACCTCGCCCTTCTCGTTGAGCACCTCGACCGTGCCCTCGCCGCTGCACTGGCGGCAGACGCGCGGCTTGGCGCGCACCACCTTGACGTGGCCCGAGAACTCGGCGTAGTAGGCCGTCAGCCAGCGCACGCGGTCGTCGGTCGCGCTGGAGGCCCACCACTCGTCGGGCGTGATGCCCTCCTCGAGCGCCTTGTTGCCGGCGGACTTGCTGGCGCGCTTCTTGGACTCCTCCTCGCGCTTGTCGAGCACCTCCTTGATGCGCGCCTCGAGGTCGTCGGCGCCGTCGTCGGCAGGCGCGGCGGCGGCGTCCTCGGGCTCGTCCGCCCCGATCCAGTTGAGCGCGCGCTCCTCGCCCAGGATGAAGGTGCCCGTGCCGTAGCCGGCGGTGCGCGTGGAGCCGCCGCTGCGCGCCGCCCACAGTCGCTCGAGCTCCGCGCCGTCCATGCGGTAGCTCTCGCCGAGCCGCGCCACGATGTCCGTGTGCACGCCGTCCTCGAGCAGCTCCATGGCCGGGCCCAGCGCCATGTCGTCCGTGCGCGCCAGCTCGCCCAGGATCTTGCCCAGGAAGCTGAAGTAGTCGGAGATGATGCGCGCCGCATAGTGCGCCTCGCGCTCGCGCCCGATGCGCGCCTGCAGCTCGACCAGGTCGCCCAGCTGGCGGCTGGACGGGTAGGCGTCGCGGAAGGCCGCCGCCGCCGCGAGCGCCTCGTCGAACTGCTTCTTGTAGAGGCGGTTGCGGATGGCGTCGATCTCGGCCGTCTCGGCACGGTCCTCGATGCGCACCGCCAGGCGCACCAGGCGCTGCGCGATCAGCTCGGGCTTGAGCTGCGGATCGAGCTGGCGCGCGGCCTCGTAGTGCGTGCGCGACTGCTCGTAGAGCTTGGCCCCCTCGCAGGCGACCGCGACGGTGAAGTGCCCGGCCGCGTCCGCGGGCACGCCCAGCTCGGCCAGGATCAGCGGGTACAGCTCCTCGGGCGTCCAGACCGACAGGCCCTCGGCCTTGCCCGGCTCGACGTTGCGCACGTACTGGCGCGGGAAGCTGTCCGTGCCCGAGCGGCGGCGCAGGGTGAAGGCGTCGGCCTTGCCGCCCTCGGCCAGCACGCCGGTCTCCGTGGTGCCGTTCTTCAGCACCAGGTGCACGACGTTGACCAGCCACGGCTCGACCTCGTCGCCGGTGAAGCCGCGGCCGGCCTTGATGCGCTTGACCTCCTCGGGCGGCAGGTGCTCCCAGCGCAGCTCGACCTCGCCGCCGGTGTCCAGGCGTCGCAGACGGAAGCCGCTGGCCTCGTCGAAGCGCACGATCTCGCCATGCAGCAGGGTGCCGTCCCGCAGGCGCACGATCTCGGCCGCCGTGGGCGCAGCCAGCAGGGCGCTGAGCAGCACGGCGACGAGCAGCGGGCGCGACATGCGGGCCGCCATTCTAGTGATTCCCCGGCTGCGCCGCGCGGCCGCGGGCGGCGTGCAGGCGGGTCACCTCGGCCGCGGGCGGCGGGCCGTCGGGCAGCACCAGGCGCACGGGCGCCGCGGAGGCCAGCCCGGCGGCCGTGCCGGCCAGGCGCAGCTCGGCCAGCGCCGGCTCGTCGCCGCGCGCGTCCGTGAAGCGCACGGAGAACCAGGTGCCGTCCGGCAGGCGGAACGGTGCGCTGTCCACGAGATCGCCACCCGCGCCACGATGCCGGCCGGCCGCCAGCTCGCGCACCAGCGTCGCGCCCACGTCGTCCAGCTGGCGCGTGGCGCGTGCCAGCTGCAGGCCGTCGCGGTGCAGCGCCAGCCCGGCCGTCAACAGGGCCAGGACGCCCAGCACGCCGGTCATGAAGATGAACAACGCCACCAGGATCTCGATCAGCGTGAAGCCCGCCCGGGCCCGTCGCGCCGGCCGCCGCGCGCTCATGGCGCGCCCTCCCCGGTCAGCAGCAGCTCGCGTCCGGCCGAGAGCCGCAGCACGCGCCGGAAGGTGCGACCCGCGCGCACGCGCACGCCGTCCGCGTGGCTGGTGGCCACGCTGCCGCGCGCGCCGCGCGTCACGCGCACCTCGTCGCCCTCGATGGCCGTGACCGCGACCCATTCGTCCTCGACCAGCAGGTGGTCGGGGGGCTCCTCGTCGCGCAGAAAGGCCGCGCCCGCGAGGCGCAGCCGGCGCTCGTCGCCCGACACGCCCGCGGCCAGCGTCCCGGACGCCGTGGCGCCGCGCACGCGGTCGAGCACCAGCGTCAGGCGCACGAGTCGCGGCCAGACGTCGTCGTGCGGCCGGTCCAGCGAGGCCGCGCCCGCGCCGAAGGGGAAGTCGGGGTCGTCGGGAGCGAGCAGGCCGCGCGTGCTGTCCCAGGCGGCCAGCGCGCCGCCCGCGGGACCCCAGGCGCTGGTCGCGGGCCCCCAGAACTCGCAGCCGAAGAACAGCACGTCCTCGGCCACCTCCACGGTATCGGCCAGCAGGCGGTCGGGCTGGCCGGCCAGCTCGGGGTCCAGCAGCGAGCGCTCGCCACCCGCCGGCGCGCGCACGGCGCGCACCAGCAGCGGCAGGCCGGCGCCCGGCCGGCACGCCAGCGTGTACAGCGATTCGGCCAGCCCGCCCGTGGGGCGCAGCGTGGCGGGGTCCGCGGGCAGCAGGCCGGTGACCAGCGCCAGGCCGCCGGGCGTGTCGCCGGCGGCCGCCAGCCACTCCAGCGTCGCCTGCTCGTGCAGCAGGCGCGTGAAGCGCAGCAGCGGCAGGCGCCGCTCGGGCAGACCGTCGCCGTCGTCATCCTCCGTGCGCCAGGTGAACAGCAACGCGGCGCGCGGCCCGCCGCCGGGCGAGCCGCCCCACGCCGCGCGCAGGTCGGTCGCCACCAGCTCGAAGGCCGCCGCGGCGCGGTCGGACAGCTCGCGGTTGCGCTCGCCCGTGCCCCACACGTCCATGGCGCTGCGCACCATCTGGAACAGCAGCACGGCCAGCATCGCGAACAGCGCCGCCGCGGCCAGCAGCTCGACCAGCGTGAAGCCCCGCGCGCGCCTCATCGGCCCTCCTCGTGCTCGTGCACCAGCGTCGGGCGCACGTGGCCGGCCATCACCGACACGACCTCGGGGGCCAGCTTCCAGCCGTTGGCGGTCCCCGCGCGCGGATCGAAGGCGCCCGGGCGCCAGCGCGCGCAGAGCCACAGGTCCAGCGCGTCGGCCGCCAGGAACAGCGGGCCGCCGAGGCGCACCTCGCCGCCGCTGCCGTCGTCGGAGAAGGCGCGCAGCAGCGGCTCGGCGGCCGGGTCGGCGTGGGGCGAGCACAGCTCGTCGGGCACGACGCGCAGGTCGAGGCCGACGGCCGCGTCCGGCAGCAGCGCGACCACGGACAGCTCGGTGAAGACCGCGCCCGGCGCCGGCAGGCGCAGCACCAGCGCCTCGCCCTCGGGCGCGTCCTCACCCAGCAGCGCCGCGTCGCGCTGGCGCTCGGGGAACCAGCGCGCCAGGGTGCCGGTTGCGTGGAAGGCGGGCTGCGTGCCGAAGCGGCCACGCAACAGGCCCTCCTGCTGCAGGCGACCGCTGCCACGCCGCACGGGTTGCAGCAGGTCGCCGTCGTCCACGCCCTCCCAGCCCAGCAGCTCGTCGCCCACGAGCAGCAGCCCGCGTTCCGGGAAGCCCGTGGCGTCGGCCAGCGGCACGCGCGCCCCGTCCGCACCCAGCCCGGCGGACAGCGGCGAGGCCGGCCAGAACAGCAGCGGCTGGGTCGTCTCGCCGGCGCGGTGGTACGCGCGCGCCGTGCCGTACAACCCGCGCTGCGCGATGAACACGTGGCCCGAGTCCACCGGGTCGAGGCCGGCGTAGCCGATGATCTCCTCGCCCAGCAGCAGCAGCCCGCCGGCTTGCGGCCACTGCGACAGGATCTCCAGCGCGTCCGCGCCCAGCACGACGTCGTGCCGGCGCACGTGCGGAAACTGCAGGTCCTCGACGCCCAGCCGCAGCACGGACTGCTCGTCGAACTCCAGCTCCTCGGCCAGCACGTAGCGACCCGTGCCGGGCAGGAACGCGCCGGGCACGGGCGCGACGTGCAAGCGCAGCTCGTCGATCAGGGCCGAGCCGTCGGGCACCCGGCCGGACCAGTCGGCGCCGGCGTGGAAGGCCTGCAGCGGCCCGGCCGGCAGTTCGCCCGACGGCGGGCAGAGCAGGCGCGTCAGGCGGCGCGTGTCCACGTTCAGCCTGCGCACGACGTTTTCAGCGCTCTGGTCGCTGGCAAACAGCTTGTCCAGCCCCAGGTCCTCGGCCGCGTAGTTGTCGTCGTCGGACTCGTCCGTCTGGACGAACTCGCCCAGCACCGCGTCGCGCAGCCCCAGCACGGCGTAGCGCGGCGACCACTCCTCGTCGTCCGCCGTGGCCCAGTTGATCCGGTGCCACTCCTTGTCGCCCTCAGGCGACGCCAGCGTGATGAAGTCGTGCCGGCCCGGCAGGCCCGTGGGCGCGTCCCAGTCGGGGATGTTCCAGCCGCCGAGCAGCTGCGTGGGCAGCGCTTCCGCGCCCGCGGCATGGCGGTTGCTGCGCGTGCCGGACTGTCCGCGGAAGTCCAGCGCGTCGTTCAGCGCGTCCAGCTCGTCGGGCCCCACACCGGACTGGCCGGGGTCCCACAGCTTCAGCACGATGGCCTGCTGCAGCATGCCGGTGACGGCGTCCGCGTCGTCGCGCACCAGCTCGGACGAGGTGGCCGTGTTCCAGCGCACCCACTCGGTCGAGTCGTCACCCGCGCCGAAGTCCAGGTCCACCTGCAGCAGCGGCCCCTCGTCGGGCAGCAGCGTGCCGGCGTCCTGGTTGGCGTTGGGGTGGAAGTCCTCGTACAGGTTGGCGCCGCTCACGTCGACCGAAAGCGGGATGACCAGCACGCGCGGGTTGAGCGGCAGGCCCTGGATGGCGCCGGTGAGGGCCGCGTCGAAGGTGGTCACGTACTCGCGCGCCTGCGCCCAGTCGACCGAGCCGCCCGTGACCGCGACGGGCTGGGCCGAGGTGGCCAGGTCCGACGGCTGCCCGCCCACCGCCACCGGGATGCCCGCCTGGTTGCGCAGCACGCCCGTCAACTGCGTGCCGTCGAAGGCCGAGTAGCGCACGACCTCGGCGCCGCCGAGCACGCCGTTGGTCGTGGTCGCGCCCAGTTCGTAGATCGCGCCCGGCACGCTGATGGTCGCGTCCGTCACCACGCCGCCGCCGTAGTCGCAGAACAGGATGGCGTGCCCGCCGCCGCTGCTGAAAGTGCCCTGCTCCAGCGGCACCGAGCCCGTGGCGCGCACCGGGATGGTCGTGCCCGAGGCCGTCAGCCCGGTGCCGATGACCAGCTCGACCGCCGTGCCCGTGGTGGACACCAGCGACATGCTGATCTCGTCCGCGAGGCGCGTGGGGTCCATCTCGGCCAGGCCCCAGGCACCCAGCGCGCTGCCCAGCCTGCTGTCCCCGGTGCTGGCGCGCGTGCTGGCCAGCGGCGCCACCCAGCCGTGCAGCTCGACCAGCTCGCTGGCCGGGTGGTCCAGCGCCAGCGTGCCGCGCCGCCCGCGCCCGCCGAAGGGGTCGCCGTCCGCCTCGGGCCGCACCAGGAAGGCGCCCTCCTCCGTGCCCACGTACTCGACGATCTCGTGCCCGATGCGCAGGGCCCCGCGCTGCGGAAACCCGGCGGTGGAGAGCACCTTGACCTTGCTCGTGCTGCGGTAGCCGGCGATGCCCGCGCCCGTGTCCGAGGGCAGATCCTCGGCCAGGGCCGTGGTGAACGCGCGCTGGCCGCGCGGGATGCCGTCCACGAACAGCGCCAGGTCCCGGTCGCGCGCGCCGCCGACCAGCGCCGCCACGTGATAGGGCACGCCGGGCCGCAGCGGCAGGCCGTCGTCGAAGGCGTAGCGGATCTCGGCGCCCGGCGGCGCGCGGCCCGCGGGCATCCGCGCCTCGAAGTCCTTGACCGCCGTGTCCTCCACGCGCAGCAGCAGCTGGCGGTCGACCAGCGCCAGCAGCACGCGGTCCTCCAGCTCGGCCAGCCCCAGGTCCAGCAGCACCGTCTCGGCGTCCACGTCGTGCAGCTCGAACCAGAACTCGACCGCGAAGCCGCGCAGCAGGCCGCGGCTGCCGGTCAGCGCCGGCTTCAGGCCGGCCAGCGGCAGCAGCAGCGGGCCGTCGAGGCGCGTGTCCCAGCCGCGCGGGCCCTGGCCCTGCACGCCGGCGCCGGACTCGTCGAAGTGCAGCGTGCCCGCCAGCGCGCTGCGCACCGGCGCGGGCGCGGCGAAGCTGCCGGCGGCTTCCTCCGCGGGCCCGGGTCGGCCGTCCAGCAGTCCGCCCGCCCGATCGGGCTGGAGGCGCACGCCCCAGACGCGCGCCAGCTCCTCGGCGCGCGCCTCCAGCTCCGTCGACTCGGGCGCGGGCGGCACCACGAGGTCGGCGTCCGGCGGCGCGGCGGACCCCGGCTCGGGCCGCGCGGCCGCCAGCGCCTCGGGAAAGGTGATCCAGCCACCGGCGGCGTGCGCGTCGGCCCCCAGCAGGTCGCGCTGGCTGACCAGCCGCGTGGCGCCCTCGCCTTCCGGCGCCGGCGTGAGCACCTCGCGCACCTGCGCGCGGGCCTGCTCCTTGCCGTTGGCCAGGTTGCGCGAGGCGGCCGCGTGGATGCTGAACGTGCCGCCCGAGGCATACGTGAACGGGGCGGTGCCGCCGGTGATGCGCGCGTCGCCAGGGTCCAGCGCGTTGCGCAGCAGGGCGTCACGCTGCACCAGGGTGATCAGGCCCTCGCCGACCGCCGCGTCCAGCGCGGCGCGCAGCTGCTCGTGGCTGGCAGGGCCTGCGCCGCGCAGGCGCGCCGCCAGCGTCGCGGCCGTGGTGACCGGAACACGCTGCGAGCCGCGGCGCGCCGCCACGCCGGCCAGCAGCGCCTGCGCCTGGCTGGCGCGCACCTCGGTCGGCGCCAGGTCGCGCGCCAGCAGCTCGGCCAGCGCGGCGCGCACGTCGGCCTCGCTGCACGCGCCCGACTCGACCAGCGGGCGCAGCGCGCGCACGGCCTCCTCGTCGCGCGCCAGCGGGTTCAGCCCGGGCAGCGCCTGCGCCAGCGCGTCGGCCTCGGCCGGGGTGATCACGTCCGCCGTCGGCGAGCGCCCCACGCCCGCCAGCAGCGCGGCCAGCACCTCGGGCGCGCAGGTGTTGACGTTGACCGGCGTGCGCAGCAGCAGCAGGACCTCGGCGTCCTGCAGCGGCAGTGCCGGCGGCTCGAGCAGCGACAGGCGCCACTCGCCGCCCCAGTCGAGGGCGGCCAGCACCAGCAGCCACTCGCGCCGGCCATCGGCGGAGCGCAGTTCGAGCAGCGCGCCCGGACCGCACAGCCGGCCGTCGGGCACGCGCAGCTCGGGCCAGCCGTCGCGGCCCGTCGCGGCGCCCAGCACGCGCTGACGCCAGCCGAAGCGCGGCGGACCGGCGTGCGCCGTGAGCCACGGCCGCACGCGCTCCAGCTCGGCCGAGGTGAAGGCCACCTCGCCGTCCAGCGCCACGTCCTTGAGACCGTCGACGCGCGCGAAGCCAGTGAAGCGCGGCCCGCCGGCCTGCCGGCCGTGCAGCACCAGCAGCAGCAGGCGCAGGTCCAGCAGCTCGTCCCCGGCGCGGTGCGACTCGGCGCCCGAGCCGGGCAGCGCGGCCGAGGCCACGCCCCGACGCACCTCGCGCAGCTCGAGCGTCGCGCTGGCCGAGTACTCCAGCGCCTCGCGCCCCGCCCACAACCGGCCGGCGTCCGCGAAGCCGCGCGTGCCGGCCACGGGCAGCGTGTCGTCCGTGGGCCCGACGTCCGCCGTCAGGTGCGTGCGCCCGCCCAGCAGGTTGCCCAGCAGCCAGGGCGAGGCCGTGGCCAGGTCCAGCTTGCCCTGCTCATCGGCCACGCGCACCGAGGCCAGCGTGCCGTGCGGGTCGCGCGCCAGCAGCGTCGGCAGGCGCGCGGGCAGGTCGCCGGGCGCCAGCTCGTCCAGCGTGTCGACGTGCGGCGTGCCGTCCAGCAGCGGGTCCGTGCCCTGCAGGTGGCGCGCCACCGCATCCAGCGCCGAGCGCGCGTCGGCGCGCGCCGCCTCCACCGCGAAGCCCTGCAGCGCCGAGGACTCGAGGCCGCGCATGCTGAGCGCGAAGGGCGTGGCGATCAGCGCCAGCGCCACCAGCACCACCAGCACCATGATCAGCGCGATGCCCGCCTGCCGTCGCGCGCTCACGGGCCCTCCGTCCAGTCGCGCACGGACCCGAGCAGGCCCAGCTCGACGAAGGTGCGCCGCGCCGGATCGCCCCACTCGAAGCCCACGACCTCGGGCCCGCCGTGGAAGGCCGGGTCGAGCCGGCCGGCGGCGTCCAGGTGCAGCACGCGCGGCGCGCCCAGCAGGCGCGCCTCGACCGGCAGCGCGCCGGCGGCCTCGGCCGACACGGTGAAGAGGCGCAGCTCGTCGAGGCTGCCGCGCAAGCGCTCCAGCCCCTTGCCGCTGCGCAGCGCGCCGCCGCCGGCGGCCGCCAGGCGGCGCGGCGCCGGCAGGCGCGTGTCCTCGCCGCAGCGCCGGCCGTCCACGGCGACGTGCAGCGACCGCCCGTCGAACAGCACGGCCAGTCGCGTCAGGCGCCCCGGCGGCAGCTGCGCCTCGGGCACCGCGCGGCGCAGCTCCTCGGGCGCCGGCCGGGCGTCCAGCCACACCGAAACCTGCAGCACCCCATCCTCGTCCAGGCGCAGCTGCCACGCTCCCTGACGCTCGAGCAGCGTCATCGGGCGCGGCTCGGCCTCCGGCGCCAGCCAGACCTCGACGCCGAAGCCCTCGGGCCCGCCGGCCGCGGGCGGCAGATCGGGCACGAGCAGCTCGGCCTCGTCGCGCAGCACCAGCGCCGAGCCCAGCACGCCGTCGGGGCGCAGCGCTCCCGCGGCGTGGCGCGCGGGCACCGGCCAGCCGCTGCCCTCGTCGTCCTCGAAGTGCCAGTTGCCCGCTGCGCGCAGGCCCAGCGCGTAGACCGCTCCGGCCGCGGGATCCACCACCACCGCGGACGGCAGTCCCTCGCGCTGCGCTGCCAGGCGCGCCGCGCGCAGGGCATCGCGGATGCGCCCCGCCGCCAGCATGTCGGGCGCGGCCAGCGCGCCCCAGGCGCCCAGCCCCAGGCCGAGCAGCGCGCCCAGCAGGGTGATGACGACCAGCAGCTCGAGCAGCGTGACGCCGCGCGAACGGCGCTCAGTCGCCGCCGGACCGGATCTCGTGGTTGGCAACATCGTCGTCCGTCCCGAAGACACCGTCGGGCCCGGCTGAGCGCAGCTGGAAGGAATCCGAGTGCCACGGCGCGCCCGTCAGCGGGTTGATGGCGGCGCGCAGCGCGACATCCTCGGCCGCCGTGCCGGCGCCGGCGCGGAAGGTGAAGCTCTCGTCGTAGTCGCGGGCCGCGATGTAGGCCACGGGGCCGTCCCACGGGTCCACCAGCTCGAGCAGGGCCCCGCTGCCGTCGGCGGCCTTCCAGGACCTGGTGGAATCGTCGTCGCCGTTGCCCAGCCAGCGCTCCTCGGGCCGGCGTCCGCCATAGCTCGACGCGCGCAGCGCCGCGACGGCCGCCTCGATGCCCTCGTTGACCGGGTTGCCGTCCTTGACGCCCAGCGCCGCGAGGCGGCAGGGCGGGTAGTCGCCCGTGCGGTCCTTGAAGGACTCGCACAGCAGCGCGAACTGCTCGAGGCGCGCGCGGCAGTCGGTGATGCGGCCAGCCTCGGTCTGGCGCCCGACCGACGCCACCACCAGCGCCAGCAGCAACCCGATGATGGCGATGACCACGAGGATCTCGATCAGCGAGAAGCCGGCGCTGCGCGGGGTGCGGCTCACGGCGCCTGCACCACGCGCACGAGGCGCAGCGAGACGTCCACCTGGGCGCCCGGAGCGGCCTCGGCCCACAGTTCCAGCACGAACGGGTTGCGGAAATTGCGCAGCGACTTGCACTCCACCTCCGGCCCCACGCGGCGCCCGTCCACGCTGAAGGCGAAGCGGCCGGCCAGGTCGTCCAGGCGCTCGATGCCCAGCAGCACCGCGGCGCCCGGCGCCACGCCGACGCCCACCGGCTGGTCAACCAGCACGTGCGTGTCGAAGTTGTCCAGCACCGTGAGCTTCACCTGGCCGTCCGCGTCCACCCAGACGGAGAGGCGCGCCTTGGGCTTCTGTTGGCTGCCCTTCACCTGGCTGTAGGTCAGCGAGAGCCCGCTGCGCGTCTCGCCGGGCGCGCCGGGGACGACCTCGGCGGCGCAGCCGAAGAAGCCGCGCCCGTCGACGGGCCGCGTGATGCCGGGCCGTTCGTCCTCGCGCGGCCGTTCCATGCGGCCCGCCACGCGCAGCACGCCGGCGTCCAGGAAGACGCGCGGGCTGCCGTCCCAGACGTGCTCGGTCCAGCCACGCTGCAGCGTGGTGCGCCCGAAGCGGTCGAGCCACTGGCGCTTGGCCAGGTTGTCGCGGATGGCTGCGGCCTGCTGCGCCGCGTAGACCGCCTGCGGGTCGTCCGGGCGGCCGGCGTAGGCCTTGGACAACTCGTCGAAGTGGTCCAGCGCCGCCTGCGGCTGGCCGCGCCGGTAGAGCGCGACGGCCAGCGCCACGTGCGCCCCGGGCGCGCCGGCGGCCACGGCCTGCTCCAGCGGCGCGCTGCAGCCCAGGACGTCCCCCGCTTCGAGCGCCGCCAACCCCAGCGACCACTGCACCTCGGCGTTGCCGGGCTCGAGGCGCTCGGCCTCGCGCGCGTAGCGCTGCGCGTCGTCCCAGCGCTCGAGGTCGAGCGCCACGCGCGACAGCTCGAGCAGCAGCAGCGTCTCGGGCCCCGCGAGAGCCAGCGCCTGGCGCAGCGTGGCGGTGGCGGCGGCCGGGTCGCCGTCCTGCCGCTGGCGGCGGCCGAGCCGGTAGAGCGCCTCGGCGTGGCCGGGCTCGAGCACCAGCGCCTGGGCGTAGGTGTCGCGCGCCTGCTCCTCGCGGCCCGCGTCCTCGTACACGAAGCCCAGCCCGAGGATGGCCGACATGGATCGCACGGGATCGGCGGCGATGGCCCGCTGCAGCAGACGGCGCGCGCCGTCGCCGTCACCGAGGCCCGCGGCCACCTGGCCCGCGCCCGTCAGCGCCGGACCATCCTCGGGCGCGCCGGCCAGCGCGGCGGCATAGGCCGCAGCCGCCTCCTCCGGCTTCCCGCGCGCCGCGGCGATGGCGCCCTGCAGGCGCAGCGCGCGCACGTCGCCAGGCGCGTCGAGCAGCACGCGCCCGGCCTCGCGCGCCGCGGCGTCCAGCTCGCCCAGCGCCACCAGCGTCTCGCCCAGCAGCAGACGCAGCTCGCGCTGCTGGCGCGCCTCGAGCGGGCCGGCAAAGGGCAGCGGCTCGGCCAGGCGCAGCGCGGCCAGCGCTTCGGCCCAGCGGCCCTCGTCCAGCAGCAGCAGCGCGCGCGCCACGGGCACCTCGGCCGTCGGGCGGCCGGCCAGCTCGGCCTGCGTCACCAGCTCGGCCGCGCGCTCGCGCAGCGAGAGCTCGCGCGCCAGGCGCGCCTGCGCCGCCAGCAGCGCGGGCTCGGCCACACCTGCGGCGCCCGCGGCGAGGTAGACCTCCAGCTCGCCGGGCAGGTCGTGCGCGGCGCGGCGCACCGTGGCGGCCAGCCGCAGCACGGCCGGATCCCCGGGCGCGACCTTGAGCGCCAGCGCCGATTCCTCCAGCGCGAATTGCAGCGCCTCGGGCTCGCGCGCCGCGCGGCCCAGCAGCTCCAGCGCCAGCGCGCGCCGCCCGACGGCGCCCGACGGGCCGCTGCCCAGAGCGCGCGAGCGGGCGTGGTAGTCGTTGGCCAGCGTGCGCGCCAGGCCGAACTCGATGACCTCGGCGCGCGGCACGTCGAAGGGCGCGCCCAGCGGACCGCCGGTGGCCGGCGACACCTGCTGGAAGCGCAGGTCCTCGCCGGGCCGCGCGGCCAGCGCGATGGGGTCGGCGTTCAGGATGCGACCCCAGATGCGCGGACGACCGGCGCGCACCACCCAGTCGTGGCGCAGCTCCAACTGGATGTCGTCCGCCGCCGGCGCAGCGTCGGGCTTCGCGCCCGGCTTGGCGGGCCTGGCGCCGGGCTTCGGCGCCGCCGCGGCCGGCTGGGCGCCCGGGCCGGCCTCCGACCCGGGTTCCTCGCCGTCCCCGTCGGCCGCGGCGGCCGCCTCGTCCGAGAGCGTCAGGCGCCCCAGCTCTTCCGCCGGGACGCGGAAGGCCGGCGACAGCCCGCCCTGCAACGCCGGCCACACGCTCGGACGGCGCACGGACAGCGGCGGCAGCGGCGGCGCGGGCAGGTCCAGCGGGTCGAGCGGCAAGAGCTCGCGCGGCGGCGTGAAGACCGATTCCTCGCGCGTGCGCGCGGGCGCGTCGGACGGCGCGCCGAGGCGCACGTCGGGCGGCTGATCGACCGCAGCGACTTCGAGCACCTTGGGCGACGGCGCGCGCTGGCTGGCGTACCGGCCGGAGTGGTCCATCCAGGTCAGGCCGCCCGCGGCCAGCAGGGCCGCGACGAAGACCAGCGGCTCGCGCGGGGCGTGCTTCACGTCGACCCGCCTTCCAGCAGCGGCTGCGTCTCGTCCACGGTCACGACGGAGGCCGAGAAGCGCGCGCTGATGCGCGCGCCGTCCGGGTCCTGGCTCTCGAGGCGCAGGTCGTCCAGCGCGACCCAGGGCGCGCCGCCGGCCAGCGCCGCCAGCGCGTCGCGCACGGCGCGTGGCGAGCCGCGCAGCGTGAACTCGACCCGGTGCTCGCGCAGGAAGGCCGGCGCCTCCTGCCCGCGGCGCGCGGCGGGCGGCAGGCGGATCTCGTCCACCGCGTCCACGCCCGCGGCCAGCGCGGCCGAGACCACCAGGTGCACCACGTGCAGCGAACGCAGCGCGCGCAGCACGTCCTCGAGGCCGGTGGGGTTCAGGTCGGACATGCCGAGGTTGCTGGGCACGGAGCGGCCGACGTAGGCGGCGCCCTTGACCAGCGCCTGCTGCTCGCGGCGCAGGATCTCGACGTACTGCAGGTCGGGGCTGCCGCCGGCGGCGACCTGGAACTGCGGCGGCTGCTCGTAGCGCACGGCCGGCAGCAGCTCGGCCAGGCGCGCCTGCAGCGCGTCGCGCGACTGCGTCAGCGCGGCCACGTCCTCGCGGCGCGGGCGCGCCTCGGCCTCGCCGCCGGGCCGCAGCCGCGCGCGCAGCGCGGCCGCCTGGCGCGCCAGCTCGTCGCTGTCGTACAGCGCGCCGATGACGGCGCGGCCGGTGAACAGCAGCACGGCCAGGCCGACGACGACCAGCAACAGGCGGCGCAGCTCGCGGTCCATCAGCGCGGCTCCCCGGCCGGCGCGGCGTCCGACGCTTCGTCCTCCGGCGGCGCATCGCCCCCGGAAACCACGCTCGTGTCGATGGACAGCGACCAGCTGAAGGCGCCGCGCGTGTCGGTCGAGAAGCGCGGCTTGACCGCGGCCACCTGGGAGCTGGCACGCAGGGCCTGCGTGAGCTGCGTGACCGCGTCGGTCAGGCTGCGCGACTGCTCCTTGCCCGACCCGTCCACGGTCACGAACGGCCGGCGCCGCGTGCCGCGCGCGAAATAGGGCTCGACGGCGCGCGTGCTCTTGACGCTGGCGGCCCACAACTCGGGCGGCAGGTGCGCGTCCAGCAGGTCCAACGCGGCCAGCACGCCGCTGCCGGGCGCGGTGACGTCCTCCAGCGCGGCCAGACGCGCGGCCAGCTCGCGCGTCTCGGCGGCCGTGCGCTCGACGGCCCGGGCCTCGGCCTTGCGCGTATCCACCTCGCGCCGCAGCGCGGCGACGTCGCGCTCGGCGGCCTGCGTGTCGGCGCGCGCCGCGACGAAGGCCAGCCCGAGGTGCGCCACCACCAGCGCCGCGGCGGCCAGCAGCCACACGCTGCGCGCGGCGAAGCGCCGGCGGGCCCGCTGGCGGTCGGTCAGGATCTCCAGCTTGTAGGCGTCGGGCAGCGTTCCCATCAGCGCCAGGCCGGTGGCGACGGCGTAGTCCGGCCCGCGGCCGGCGGGCACCGCGGCCTGCCCGACGAGGTAGCCGTCCGTCGGGTCGAAGACCGCGACCGGCACGCCCAGCGCCCGCGTCAGCGCGCCGTCCAGGCCGGGCAGCGTCGCGCCCGGCCCGCACAGGAGCACGCGCGTCAGGCGCAGGTCGGTGGCCTTGAGCTGCGTGCGGCACAGGAGCACGGTGCTCTGCAGCATGCCCACCACCTGGCGCAGCGGCGCCTCGAGCGCGCGCGCCACGGCGCCCTGCTGGCCGGCCAGCTTTTCGCCAGGGCCGGGGAACAGCGCCAGCTTGCGGCAGGCGGCGGCGGCCCGCGCGCCGTCCAGCGCGAAGGCCTCGCCCACCGCCTGCTCGAACAGGTCCAGGCCGCCCGCCAGGTTGCGGGCGAAGAGCAGGTCGCCGTCCTCGACCAGCGCCGCGTCGGTGGTGGTGGCGTCGAGCGAGACGACCAGCAGCGTGCCTTCGGCGCCGTCGATGGCCACGGCGGCGTCGTGCAGCGCGATGGCGTTGGGCGCGAAGGCCTGCACGCTGACGCCCGCGCTCTGCAGCTGCCGCACGCGCTCCTCCAGCAGCGGCTGGCGCACCAGCGCCAGCAGCGCGAAGTCCTGGTCGCCGTGGCGCGCGGCGCCGGGCAGCAGGCCGTGGTCGGCGCACAGGTCGTCGCCGGCATGCTCGGCCACCTCGGCGATCTCGAGCTGCATCAGCTCGCGCAACTGCCAGTCGGGCACCGGCGGCACCTGCGTCGTGCGCAGGATCATGTCGCGGCCGGTGAGGCCGACCACCGCGCGCCAGCCGCGCAGGCGGGCGGCCTTGAGCGCCTCGGCCAGGCCGTCGGTGGGCGCCTCGCCCGCTTGCACGATCTCGAAGGCGCCCTTGCGCACGCGGCCCGCGACCCAGCGCGTGACCTGCTCGCCCACGTCCAGCCCCAGGGCGCGCGCGCTCATCGCCCGCTCCCGGCCGCGGGCTGCAGCCAGCGCGCGAGCGTGTCGTCGAGCTCGTCCGCCAGCGCGGCGTAGCCCGCGGCGCGGAAGCTGTCCGCCACGGCCTGCAGCGAGGTGGCCCGGCGCGCGCGGTCGGCCTCCAGCAGGTCGGCGGCGCGCAGGGCGACCAGGCGCCCGCGCTCGCGGAAGGTGTCGGCGGCCGCGCTGCCGGCCCACGTGGCGGCGGCGGCCTCGCAGTCGGCCAGCACCTCGCGGCAGCGCCGCGCGGAGGCCAGGAACAGCGCGTCCTGCAGGTCGCGGTCGATGCGCTCGAGGCGCGCCTGCAACTCGGCCAGCAGCTGGCCGCGCAGCAGGGCGGCGCGGCCCAGCACCTCCTCGTCGTGCGGATAGCGCGTGACCACGGTCTCGGCCTCGGCCAGCGCGGCCCCTTTGCGACCGGCGACCTGCGCGGCCAGCGCGGCGTCGCGATGCTGCGCGGCCTGCACGCGCTCGTCCTGGAAGTTGGTGCGCACGACCAGCGTGCTCTCGCCGCCGCCGGCCGGGCGCTCGCCGCGCAGCAGCCAGCGGCCGTCGGCCTGGCGCGTGCCGGACAGCGCGCCCTCGTCCAGCTCGACCACCAGGCGGTCCTGGGTGCGACCCAGCACCAGGCTGCGCACGCCCTCCACGCGGAAGTCGCCGCTGAAGGTCTCGAAGCCGCCGGCCGAGACCAGGCCCACGGGCGCCTGCGCCAGCGAGCCGCCGACCAGCAGCGTGCGCAGCGGCACGGCGTCGGGCGCCAGGCCCGCCAGCGACTCGTGGACCGTCAGCGTGCGCGCGTCCTGCTCGAGGCGCAGCACGGAGCGGCCGGCGCGGCCGCCGGGGAGGAACAGGATGTCGCCGTCCGGCCCTGGCGCGCGCGCCGCGACGGGCGGCAGGGACGCGTCGTCCGCGGTGCGCAGCGAGAGGCCCGGCGCCTCGAGCGCCAGCTCGTCGCCGCGCCAGACCAGCAGGTGCGCGCCGCGCGCCGTGACCTGGAAGCCGCCGCGATCGATGTGCTGCTCGCCGCGCGCCTCGCCGGCGTCAACCAGCTGCAGCTCGACGTCGTCCAGCTGGCCGTCACCGGCCGACTGCAGCACCGCGCGCACGGCGGCGGCGCCGGGCGGCACCAGCGCGGCACCGGCAAGCGCGCCCTCGCCCGCGGCCACGGCGCGCTCGACCGCCGGACGACCGGGCGCCTCGAAGCGCAGCAGCAGGGCCACGTCCGCGCCGCCCGAACGGGCGGCGAGGCGCACCGCGCCGCGGTGCGCGCCCAGCGGCAGGGGCTGGCTGACCAGCCGGCACCAGCCCGCGTCGCCCGGCCGTGCGACGGCGCCGAGCGCGCCGCCATGCGCGCCCGCCGCCTGCACCTCGAACCCGGCCGGCGCGTCAGCGGGCACCGACCAGAAGCCGAGGGCGCTGCCGGCATCGGTGGACTCGAAGGACCAGCCGTGGCCCAGCAGGTTGCCCGGGGCGGGCGGCGGCGCCTGCACCACGTCAGCCACCGGGCGGCCCAGCAGGTCGGGGTTCAGCCAGACGAAGACGCCGGCGCCGGCCACCAGCAGCAGCGCGACCAGCCCCAGCACCAGCGGCAGCCGGCCGCGCCGCGGGGCCGACCGATCCGCCTGCAGGACGTGAACCTCGTTCTCGTCGTCGGGCTGTTCGGGAGGCACGGGCGCTTCGATTCCTCGAACGGGGCCGGAGGTCGGGCGGCGAAAGGGTCGAGCCTACCAAGGCGCCTCGCGCAGCGGCAACGCGCGCTCCCCGCGGGGCCGGGAAGGCGCGGCCCTAGCGGACGCGCAAGGGACCGGCAACGCGCCAGCGTGCGGCGCGGCGCTCCGCGGGCGATCGGACTCCGCGTCGGCCAGCGGCCCGCCGTCGTCCGCGGCCTTCCATGAGAGGGCCGGTCGGTGTCAAGGCATGGGGTCTAGCTCCTGGCGCCTTGGCGCCGGGTCCGCAGGGCGGGGTGACGATCCCGCAGACTTCCATGCGCACTCG